>Ga0247843_1000138_pt1 | contig 164709 bp, 162 predicted proteins | sample LaCruzMarch2017__FD_192420 | JGI IMG/M metagenome (GOLD analysis project Ga0247843, IMG submission 192420) | Freshwater microbial communities from meromictic Lake La Cruz, Castile-La Mancha, Spain - LaCruzMarch2017_8m | ecosystem: Environmental > Aquatic > Freshwater > Lake | place: Spain... | reverse complement strand
CGATGCCATGCGCCGTGATTTTGTGGCCAATGTGTCGCACGAAATCCGCACGCCTTTGACGGTGCTCAGCGGTTTTGTGGAGACGCTGCAGTCCATCCCCTTGGGGGAAGACGAAACCCAGCACTACCTGCAACTCATGTCGGCGCAATCGGACCGAATCCAGTCCTTGGTGGCGGATTTGTTGACACTCTCGCAACTTGAAGGCAGTCAATTGCCCAGTACCCAGGAAAAGGTCTCTTTGGCGGCTTTGATGCTGCAAGTGACCACCGAAGCACAGGCATTTTCAGACTGGATGGCCAACAAAGGCGAGGGGCCCGTGCACCAATTGGAATTCGCGCCTGTACCGGATGTGTATTTGACTGGATCGCGTTCTGAGCTGTTGAGTGCGGTCTCCAATTTGGTCAGCAATGCGATCCGTCACACCCCTTTGGGAGGACGCATCCAGACCCACTGGGCCAGTACGGCAGAGGGCTTGGTGTTTGCTGTCAAGGACTCAGGCCCGGGCATTGCCGCCGAGCATTTGCCGCGTTTGTCCGAGCGTTTTTACCGGGTGGACCGCAGCCGCTCCAGAGAAACCGGTGGCACGGGTTTGGGCTTGGCCATCACCAAGCACGTCATGCAGCGCCACGGCGGCGAGTTGAGAATTCAAAGCGAATTGGGCAAAGGCTCCACCTTCATGTTGTTGATGCCTCTAAGTCGGGTGATCACCCAAAAAGTTTGATTTGAACGATGTTCTGACTTTTCAGACTTGATTTCTTCACGCGGGTGTAACAAAACACTTGCAATCTGGGTTTTTTTTAAATGAATAGGCGAATCATGCGCAAGAATGTTTTGAACTGGATGGTGGGGGCGGTGGCCTTGGTGTCTTTCCAAGCGCAGGCAATGGATGCCCGTTTCAAAGACACCAACGGCGACATGGTGGCCGACGCTCCAACCGACCCCAAACAATGGATCGATCCGACCACTTTGGTGTTTGCTTACACCCCCGTGGAAGACCCTGCCGTGTACGCCCCTGTATGGGCGCCCTTCCTGGATCACCTGTCCAAAGTCACGGGCAAACGTGTTCAGTTCTTCCCCGTTCAAAGCAATGCCGCCCAACTCGAAGCCATGCGCGCAGGCCGCTTGCACGTCTCTGGTTTTAACACCGGCTCCAACCCCATCGCCGTTAACTGCGCCGGTTTTGTGCCATTTGCCATGATGGCCTCCAAGGACAACCGCTTTGGCTACGAGATGGAGTTCATCACCCACCCCGGCAGCGGCATCGAGAAGATTGAGGACATCAAAGGCAAACGCATCGCATTCACGTCCGAGACCTCCAACTCGGGTTACAAAGCCCCCTCTGCTTTGATGCGTCAGCAGTTTAAGATGGAAGCAGGCAAGGACTTCACACCCGTGTTCAGCGGCAAGCACGACAATTCGATCTTGGGTGTGGCCAACAAAGACTACCCCGCTGCCGCGATTGCCAACTCGGTGAAACTTCGCATGGAATCTCGTGGTGTGGTCAAGCCTGAGCAAACCAAGGTGATCTACAAATCTGCCTCTTTCCCCACCACAGGTTATGGTTATGTTTACAACCTCAAGCCCGAGTTGGCAGAGAAGATCAAACAGGCCTTCTTCAGCTTCAACTGGGAAGGCACCACATTGGCGGCCGAGTTCAACAAGGCCGAGCCACCCCAAGAGAAATTCATGCCGATCACTTACAAACAGCATTGGGGTGTGGTGCGTGAAATCGACCAAGCCATGAATGTCAGCTACGCCTGCAAGTAAAGGGCTCACATGCTGCAGCTGCAACAGTTGGACAAGCGCTACCCCACGGGTGACCTTGCGCTCAAAAGCGTGAGTTTGAACGTGGCCTCGGGGGAGGTGTTGGGTTTGATCGGGCCTTCGGGCGCTGGCAAATCCACACTCATCCGTTGCGTGAACCGGCTGGTGCAGCCCACAGCAGGACAAATCGTGCTCGATGGCCAAGACTTAGGGGCCCTGGGATCGTCTGGCCTGCGTCAGGCGCGTCGGCACATCGGCATGATTTTTCAAGAATACGCTTTGGTCGAGCGTTTGACCGTGATGGAAAACCTGTTGTCGGGCCGGCTCGGTTACACCGGGTTTTGGGCCAGTTGGTTTCGCCGCTTTGAAGCCCAAGACATCGAACAAGCTTATGCACTGCTAGAACGCGTAGGTCTGGGCGGCATGGAGAACAAGCGCGCCGATGCGCTGTCGGGTGGGCAGCGCCAGCGCGTGGGCATTGCCCGCGCTTTGATGCAAAGCCCCAAGTTGCTGTTGGTAGACGAACCCACCGCCAGCCTGGACCCCAAGACATCGCGCCAAATCATGCGTTTGATTTTGGAGCTGTGCCAAGAACGCGGACTGGCCGCGATCGTTAACATCCACGATGTGGTGTTGGCCACCGAATTTTTGCCACGCATCGTGGGTTTGCGTGCGGGCAGCGTGGTGTTTGATGGTCCGGCCGCGCAAGTCGACAGGGACGTCCTGACGCGCATTTATGGCGACGAAGACTGGACTGCCATCACCCAGCGCATGCAAGCTACGGCAGATGCGACCCAGGACCGTACTGAAAACAACCTGGCCCTGACCGCCGCATGAGCGCAGAGACGCCGCTGTTGGCTGCACGGCCCATGCGCACCTGGACCCCACCCCCATTCATTGCCAGTGCTCACACACGCTGGGCGCTTTACATCGGCGCGCTGATTTACCTGGTGCTGGCCATCGGTTCGGTCGAGGTCAATTGGGCCCGCATGGTACTGGGCCTGGAACGCGGCTGGGCCTTTGTGCAAGGCTTTATGTACCCGGATTTTTCGAGCCGCTGGGGTGACATCGTTTTGGGCTTTCAGGAAAGCCTGACCATGACCGTCACGTCAACCGCCTTGGGTGTGTTCTTGTCGATCCCCGTGGCGGTGGGGGCTTCACGCAATTTGGCCCCAACCTGGATTTACCTGTTCTGCCGAGGCTTCATTGCTTTGTCGCGCACCTTGAACGAAATCATCGTGGCGATCTTTTTGGTGGCCATGTTCGGCTTTGGCCCTTTCGCAGGTTTTTTGACTTTGACCTTTGCCACCATTGGCTTCATGGCCAAGCTCATGGCCGAAGACATTGAAGAGATCCAAGCCTCTCAACTCGAAGCCTTGCGGGCCACGGGTGCGGGCTATGTGCAAGTGTTGGACTTTGCGGTGTTGTCGCAAGTCATGCCCCGCTTGCTGGGTTTGTCCTTGTACCGGCTGGACATCAATTTCCGCGAGTCGGCGGTGATCGGCATTGTGGGGGCCGGTGGCATCGGCGCCACCCTCAACACCGCCATGGACCGTTACGAATTTGACTCTGCCGCCGCGATTTTGTGGGTGATCATTGTCATCGTCATGTTTGCCGAATACAGCTCGGGAAGGCTGAGAAAGTTCATCCAATGAGCAGCTCTATGAAAGCCGCTGTTTGGCGTAAACGCTCGCCCAAGTCTGAGTTGGCGGTGTTCATGGTGTGGGTCTTGTTGTTGGCTTTTGTGACCTGGACCTTCCAGGTCATGACCCAGGACACCATATGGGCTTTTGTGGTCGATGCACCGGCTCAGTTCAAAGACATTGGCTCGCGCATGATGCCCCCCGCCTGGTCGTCGGTGCATGAGTTGTGGTGGCCTTTGTGGGAAACCATCAACATCGCCACATTGGGCACCTTGTTGGGTTTGTTGATGGCCGTGCCCATCGCCTTTCTGGCCGCAAGCAACACCACCCCGAGTGCCACCCTCATTCGCCCTGTGGCCCTGTTTTTGATCGTGGCCTCGCGCTCCATCAACTCGCTCATTTGGGCCTTGTTGTTGGTGGCGATTTTGGGGCCAGGTGTGTTGGCCGGTATCTTGGCCATTGCCCTGCGCTCAATCGGCTTCATTGGCAAACTTCTTTACGAGGCCATTGAAGAAATCGACGCCGATCAGGTCGAGGCCATTGAAGCGACTGGCGCATCCAGTGCGCAGACCATGGCTTGGGGTGTGGTCCCGCAAGTGGCCCCCACTTTGGCGGGTATCAGTGTGTTCCGTTGGGACATCAATATCCGTGAATCCACCGTGCTGGGCTTGGTGGGTGCGGGTGGCATTGGCGTGAAGCTCGATGGCGCGTTGGCCACCTTGGCTTGGCCCAAGGTCACCATGCTGCTGATTTTGATCTTGGTCACGGTGGTGTTCAGCGAGTGGATTTCTGCTCGGGTCAGAAAAGCCTTGATTTGATGACTGAGCAGCGGTCTTGACACGCCAGTGATTCATTGCGTGTCGCCGATTCTTCATGAATTTGACACCATTTTTTCACGCTCAAGTTCAATGATGTCACCATTAATTGGAGAGTATCATGCGCATCACGATCGTAGGTTCGGGTTATGTCGGTTTGGTCACAGGCGCATGCTTGTCGGACCTCGGTTTCAAAGTGGTGTGCCTGGACAAGGACGAAGAAAAAATCCGTGCCTTGCAAGAAGGGGAAGTGCCGATTTACGAGCCTGGCCTCAAAGAACTGCTCACGCGCAATCGGGCCGCTGGACGCATTCGCTTCACCAGCGATGCCTGTGAGGCGATCGAGCATGGCGACATCCTGTTCATTGCCGTGGGCACACCACCGGCCGAAGATGGTTCGGCCGACTTGGGGCACGTTTTATCAGTGGCGGCCACCGTTGGGCGGCACCTGAAGGGTTTCAAGCTGGTGGTCAATAAATCCACGGTGCCGGTGGGGACGGCCGACAAAGTGCGTGCTGCGATCGCGCATGAGTTGGTGCACAGGGGCATGTCGCCTGATTTGTTCGATGTGGTGTCCAATCCGGAGTTCCTCAAAGAAGGCGCCGCCATCGACGATTTCATGCGACCAGACCGCATTGTGGTGGGCTTGGATGACGGCCTGCACCATGCCCGCAGCCGCCGCATGATGGGTGATTTGTATGCCAGCTTCAACCGACACCACGCCCGCACCGTTTGGATGGATGTGCGCAGTGCCGAGTTGACCAAATACGCGGCCAATGCCATGTTGGCCGCGCGCATTTCATTCATGAATGAAATGGCCAATCTGGCCGACGTGCTGGGGGCCGATGTGGATCACATTCGCCGTGGCATCGGGGCGGACAGTCGAATTGGCCACAGCTTTTTGTATGCAGGCTGCGGCTATGGGGGCAGTTGCTTTCCGAAGGACACTCAGGCTTTGGTCAACACCGCGAAGTCTCATGGGCACAGCATGGCGGTGGTCAGTGCCACGGAGCTGGTCAATGAGCGACAAAAAACAATTTTGGTGGACCGATTGACGCAGCGCATGGGGCCCGATTTGGCGGGTCGGAAAATTGCAGTTTGGGGCCTGGCCTTCAAGCCCAACACGGATGACATGCGTGAGGCACCCAGCCGCGTGGTGATTCGTCAATTGTTGTTGCGTGGTGCACAGGTCAGTGCCTTTGACCCTGTGGCAGGCCCTAATGCCCTGCAGGCTTTGCGTTCCGATTTGAGTCAAGAGCCGCATCTGCTGGAGCGCTTTGAATTGGCGACTTCAGACATGCAGGCCTTGGAGGGCGCGGACGCCTTGATGGTGTTGACCGAGTGGAAAAATTTCCACAACCCGGATTTCGAGGCCATGAAGGCCCTGATGCGCAAACCCTTCATTTTGGATGGCAGAAACCTGTACAACCCGGACGCCCTGAGCGAACTGGGTGTGGCCTACCAAGGTGTGGGCAGGCGCAATGGTTTGGCGCAACTGATGGATTTCGGTCTTCCGACCGAAGCGCTCAGCGCTGCTGAACTCATGAATGCCTAAGGGTTTTTCTTTTTTGATCCTGGCCCAGTTTTTCAGTGGGCTGGCAGACAACGCCTTTTTGTTGCTGGGCATTTACTTTTTGCAGGAGCAAGGCTATCCGGCATGGTGGGCCCCCTTGCTGAAAATGGTCTTTACTTTGTCTTACGTGGTGTTGGCCAGCGTGGTGGGGCCAGTGGCCGATGCTTTTCAAAAACGCCACGTCATGATGGCGATGAATTTGCTCAAGTTGGTGTCGGTCGTCTTGTTGTGGACTGGCTTCAGCCCTCTGGTGGCCTTCGCCCTGACAGGCTTTGCGGCCTCTGTGTATGCCCCGGCGAAATATGGCTTGCTCACTGAAACCGTGCCTTCGGCCAGTCTGGTCAAAGCCAATGCCTTTCTTGAGGTGTCGGTGGTGCTCTCCGTTTTGTGGGGTGTGGTGTTGGGTGGGTGGCTGATGGGCTCAGGGTCTTGGGGGCGGGATGGGCACCAAAATTTCTTGGGTTGGGTCACAACCGATTGGCTGGTTGAAACCCAAATCGGTTTTGGTTTGGGCGTGATCTGCCTGTTGTATGTGATTTCTGCAGTGCTCAACAGTGGGATGTATGCCTTGCGCTCGCCTAGGCAATCGGCGTGGTCTTGGGCGGATATGCGTTGGTCGGCTTTTTGGGTCAACCACTTGAACCTGTGGCGAGACCCCTTGGGGGGCGTTTCTTTGCGGGTCACGACGTTCAGCTGGGGTGTGGGTGCTGTGCTGCAGTTCTTGGTCCTGGTGTGGGCGCAGACGCAGGCCGGCTTGACTTTGCAAGCTGGGGCGTATTTGCAGGGTCTGGTGGCACTGGGGGTGATTGGTGGCGCCGTCATGGCGGCGCTCACCTGTCGCATCTTTCGCGCCCGACGGCAGAGGGTCTGGGCCGTGGTGTTGGCATGCTTGATGCCTGCGCTGGCCCTGACACAAAGCTTGTGGCTGGCGGTGCCCATGATGCTGGCGGCGGGCTGGGCGGGGGGTATGTTGCTGGTGCCCATGAATGCCTTGTTGCAACACCGGGGCCTCAAAATCATGCCGCCCGGGCGTTCGATTGCTGTCCAGGGCTTCAATGAAAACCTGAGTGTGTTGGTGATGCTGGGCTTGTACAGCCTGCTGCTGGCCTGGGATTGGCCTTTGTTGGCCATGATGCTGTGCTTGTCTTTGCCCTTGTGGCTGGCCGTTTTGCCTTGGCGCCGCAGGTCAGTCAAGCGGGGTGCAACGCGGGGTTCATCGCTCAGCTAGCGCACCCGTCAGGACCCTTCGGAACATGTTTTCCACTTCGGTAGCGATGCTGGACCATTCCCATTTCCGAATGCTGGCCGCTGCGTTCAGTTGAACCTCTTGCAAAGTCGAGGCTTTTTGGGTGATGGCCAAGGCGCGCAAGACAAAGCGTTGCGCATCTTCACCTGGAACGAGCCAGCCATTGTGTCCGTCGTCAATGACTTCTTTGGCGGCGGCGCAGTCAAACGCCAGGACTGGGGTGCCGCTGGCCAGGGCTTCCAAGGTCACATTGCCAAAGGTTTCGGTGAGGCTGGGGAACATGAACAGATCGGCACTGGCGTAGGCCACGGCCAATTGGGCTTGGGTGGCCATGCCCATGAAGATGGCGTCTGGGCACTCGGCTTGGAGCTTGGCGCGGTAGGGACCATCGCCGCAAAAAACAAGTTTCACCGGTCGGTTGTTCTGTTTCATGGCCTGGTAGGTTTTGACCGTCAAATCCAGATTTTTTTCTGCCGCCAAGCGCCCCACCGACAAGATGACCAGGGTCTGGTCATCGGCGTGCCATTGGTCGCGCAAGCTGGCGCTGCGTTTGTCGGGTGTGAACAGCTGTGTATCCACGCCGCGGGCCACCACTTGGAGGTTATGAAAACCCAAGAGCTTGAGCTGGTCGTGCATGGCTTGGGTCGGCACCATGGTGCACAAGGTGCGGTTGTGGAATTTTCGCAAGTAAGCCACGATGGGTTTTTGCAGCCAACCGACGCCATAGTGTTTGCTGTAGCTTTGAAAATTGGTTCTGAAGTCGGAGGTGACGGGCAAGCGCAAGACCCGGGCCGCTTGCAGGGCCGACCAGCCCAGCGGCCCCTCGGTGGCGATGTGCACCAAGTCGGGCCTTTGCAGACTCCAGGCTTGGACCAGTGACTTTTTACTGGGGAACCCCAGCTTGAGCTGGGGGTAGCGTGGGATGGGCATGCCCTTGAGCAGCAGTTCACTCCAGCCCTCCCGATGGCTTTCGGTTTCATGGCGGTCTTGCCGGGGGCGCAGGAGCTGGATCGTGTGTTGGCGTTGGCTCAGCTCTTGGATCAGGCGCGAAAGCGTCAGAGCAACGCCATTGACCTCGGGCGGCCAGGTTTCGGTCACCACCGCAATGCGCAGTGGGGCGTTGGCGGGCACAAAGTTTTCGACACAGTAAGTAGCATTGTCTTGTTCTTGCATACCCCCGATGGTGAACGCAGCTTTTAACAGTTTGATGACAAAAGCCTTGTCACTGATTTTTCACACGAATTGATGATGATCTTCATACATTCAACAAGAGGGGTTTCTGTGAAAGATTTTTTGAAAGCTTTGGAAGTGCAGCGTTGGGACGATCACCGTTACTACCACCACTGCCGCATCAACCAGTCCTTGCACTTGCTCAGTGCCATGGCTTTTGTGGTGGCTTACGGCATGCTGTGGATTGATCCGGCCATGGCCGCGTTGCTGGCCTGGATGGTTTCCATGACCTCCAGACAAGCCGGTCACTTCTTCTTTGAACCCTTGGGCTATGACCACGTCAATGAAGCCACCAACGACTTCAAGGAAGAGATCAAGGTAGGCTACAACTTGCGCCGCAAGGTGGTGTTGTTGAGTGTCTGGGCCCTGTTGCCTTTGGCCATCTACATGAATCCTGGCTTCATGGGCTTGCTGCCGTTGCATGACACATGGTTTGAGTTTTTGCGGGCTGTGGGTTTTGCATGGTTGTACTTGGGGGCGGCGGCTTTGCTGTTTCGCACGGTGCATTTGTTTTTCCTGTACGACGTGCAAACTGGACTGGTCTGGATGACCAAGATCATCACCGATCCCTTCCACGACATTTACCTGTACCACCGGGCGCCTTGGCAGTTGTTGCGGGGTGAGCGCTTCGCCGACAGCACGCTGCACACCGGCCGCTGAGCATTCAAATACCCGGTTCACTGTGTATCAGTGAACCGGGTTTTTCTTCAGCGAAACAGTGTTTCCTTGAGGATGCTGCGGCGGATGGATTTGTTGGTGATCTCAGGGGCATGCCACCACCAACCATCGCGCTGCATGTCTTGACAAGCCAGTACAAACTTTTGAAGCACCGCTTCAAAGTCGGCATCGCTGTAGTTGAGGCTGAAGATCAAACGACCTGTCCCCACCCAACTGAGCGCCAATCCATGCAGCCTGAGGTAGTACTGCAGCATCCAGTTGTAACGGCTGGGCTGGGTGTAAAAGAGTGTCCAGACGCTCGACATGTTGGCCGCTTGCAAGGGCAAGCCATGCGTTTGCATGGTGCTGTTGAACAGCGCAGCACGGGCATTCCAGCGCTCGTCCAAGCCTTCGTAAATGGCCTTGATTTCGGGGGTTTCCAGTTGTTCCAGAAAGACCGACATCGCACCCATGACCGCAGGGTGTGCGTTGAAGGTGCCACGGGCAAAGCAAATATCGGCTGGGCGTTTTTCATTGAATCGGCGCATCCATTCGCGCTTGCCGCACACCACACCGACGGGAAATCCACCGCCCAGGGTCTTGCCATAAGTGACCATGTCAGCCTGCACGCCAAAGTAGGCTTGCGCGCCCCCGGCGGCCAATCGGAAGCCCAAGAAAACCTCGTCAAATATCAACGCAATGCACTTTTCCGTGCAGACTTGGCGCAAGGCCTTGAGCCAAGTGGTGTAAGCCTCGCGGTCATAAGCGGCGCGCCGGCTGCTGTCCACCAAGGTCGAGTCGCCGGGCGCGTTCGTGTTGGTGTGCAGCGCCTGCAGGGGGTTGATCAGCACACATGCGATGTCCTTGCGGGTGCGCAAGACTTCCAAGCTGCGCTCGTTCATGTCGCTCAGGGTGTAGGTTTCGCGCGGTGGCATCGGGTTGCCCGGGCCGGGTTGCACATCCTCCCACCAGCCGTGGTAAGCCCCGCAAAAACGCACGATGTTTTTGCGGCGCGTGTGGTAACGGGCCAGGCGTACGGCTTGCATCACGGCTTCGGTGCCCGACATGTGAAACGACACCTCGTCCAAGCCCGATATGGCCTTGAGTTTCTCGGCATTGCCAGCCACCACCGGGTGGTAAGAACCCAACACTGGTCCCAGGTCTTGGGTGCGGGCCATGCCTTCTGCCATGGTGCGCTTGTAAAAGTCGGCGCCAAACACGTTCACGCCATAAGAGCCTGTCAGATCGTAAAAAACCTGACCGTCCAGATCGGTGACTTGCACGCCATGGGCCGATTGCAAGAACGAGCCGACCTTCAGGTGCTCGCGCACCACCGGGCTGAACTGGAAGGGCACGCGGTAGGCGGCAATGAATTGCATGTCCGAGATGTTCTCGCGTGCCGCAGCGGTGGCTTCGATGCTCAGGCGGTGGCGGGTTTGCAGCGTTTGGCCCAAGGCAAAAAAGGCCGCGCGGCGTTGCGCTTGAATGTCTGCGGGGGCGCCGTCGCAGCCGAAAAATTCAGCCTCATCGAAGCCGTAACCGGGCAACCAGCGGGCCAGCCGTTTGGCCATGCGCGAGTGCCCGGCCAGCGAGCGGTGCTTGGCACGCGAGAGTTGAATGCGCCGATGCAGGCTTGGGGCCATTGCGGCCAGTACGCCCAAACTGATCCAAGTGGGGTTCACAGTCAAGTTCCTTGTGACAACAAAATTTCTTTTTATTCAAATTGAGTGACAACATGATGAAGATTCGACGATTTTTTCAAAAGTGGATGCTGCAAGAAGACCTGAACTTCTTGCTCACCAACCGCATCCCGCGCATCACCCTGACCCGGTTCATGGGCTGGTGGAGCCAGATCCGACACCCTTGGGTGGTCAAGTTGTCCATGTCGGTTTGGCGTTTGTTCAGTGACCTGGACTTGAGCGACGCCAAGCACACCCAATTTGACAGCTTGCATGCTTGCTTCACGCGTGAGCTCAAGCCCGGGGCTCGGGTGGTCAACCTGGACCCTGCGCTCATGACCTCGCCATGCGATGCCATCGTGGGGGCCTGCGGCACGATCACGCAGGGCCAGGTGTTTCAGGCCAAAGGTTTCCCTTATCAGTTGGAAACTTTGCTGGGTACATCCGCGCACTGCCAACATTGGCCAGCTGCGCTGGAAGGAGGCACTTACATCACCTTGCGCCTGACCAGCAGCATGTACCACCGTTTCCATGCGCCGCACGATGTTCGCCTCCAGCATGTGACCTACATCTCGGGGGATACCTGGAATGTGAACCCGGTGGCGCTTGCGCGTGTACAAGAGTTGTTTTGCAAAAACGAACGGGCGGTTTTGCACATGCAAACGCAAGAGGGCGTGCCGTTTTTGATCGTGCCCGTGGCGGCGGTGTTGGTGGCCAGCATGCGCTTTCATGCGGTCGATGTGTTGCTCAACCTTCGCTACAAAGGCCCGAACGAAATGCCCTGTGATGCGGCCTATACCAAGGGCCAGGAAATGGGCTGGTTCGAGCACGGCTCCACCATTTTGGTCTTTGTGCCCAAAGGCTTTGCCTTGGCGCTAGGTATCTTGCTTGGGCAGCGCATCCAAATGGGGCAAGCCTTGCTCAGCAAAATCTGAGGCGTTCCATCGGTGATGCACTGGCGCAGTGAGAGTGCCGAAATTTCATGTGCGTCTCAGCTGGTGAAGGCGCCAATGGAGCCAAACTTGGCGGATCAACAAATTGGTGCCCCAAATGGCCACCAAGGAAAAAACCACATCGCTCAGGTAGTGCCCTCCCTGCATGATCCGTCCCAGACCAATCAGGGTGCCGGCCAGTGTCCCGAGAATCCACCAACGCCTGCGTGCTGCGGGCGCTGACCACAGTCCCAAAGTCATGATGCAAAAGCCGATGGCGGCGTGGCCACTGACGAACGAGCAGTTGCGCTGGCACAGGTGACTGCTGTGCAGTGCAGGAATGAAAGGGGCATCCCCACCCATGCTGATGGTGTGGGCAGGGCGGGGACGACCGACTTGATTTTTCAGCCCCTCATGGACCAGTAAGCCCACGCCAAGCACAACCACCAAGAGCCAAGCCAGAGATTTTCGCCAGACGCCCCTGAGAACACGGATGGGTTGGATCCAGCGAGCCGCAATCACGACCAAGGCGCACAGCGTCATGGCCATGCCAAAGCGGGGTGCCCAGACGTAAGTGGCATGGACCCACACCCAATCGCCAGCAGGGAAGGTACCTCTTTCTTCATAGAACTGTTGGGCCACCCAGAGGTCTAATTCGGGCCAGAGCAGGACCATTAAGCATGAGGCCAGCAACAGGGCTGTCCATGCGAGCCAAGAGCGATATCGGGGTTTCAATGGGGATCCAGTTTCCAAAGGAAAACAGTTCTGCCCGCCTCGGTGTGCCGATAAAGCAGATGCCGGTGAGGGAAAAACTCAAGCCAGGGGTGGCCCCAAGGTTCTTCCTCGTTGGAGATCATCAGCACTGAGGCCCCGGCATTCTGGGGGTGCTTGGGGTCGTAGGGGTTGACCATTTCGTAGTGGTGCGCAGGGGACACGGCGGGTGTCCACGCTTGGACGCGGCGGTTCTGGTCTCGCCATGCGTAGGCAGCATGCGCGATGAGCGCACGGTCCGAGGAGACGATCTGCAAGGTCGGAAAGTTGGCTATGTAGGGGTTCATGGCGAGCAAGGCGCTGTCCCAGCCCTTGGCCCTTGACCACAGGTCCCAGCGCGGACCCGTGCTGCCAGGCATCAGATGCTGCCGCCAGTCACCGGCCAGAGAGATGGTGGCACCCACCAAGGTGCCCGCAATCCACACAAGCCAAGGCCCGGACCATGTCAAAGCCGGGCGTCTGACGCGCCAAAAGGCCATCATCATGGCCAGTGCAAGCAAAGCCGGTGCAGGCCAGTTCATTTGGGATTTCCCCCAAAGAGACTGGAGCAAGCCCGCCAGCCATATCGGCCACGCCCAAGACCAGCTCCAATCCATTAAGGACAGGCGACCTGCAGGTCCGCGTGTCGTCATGGGTGGTGCCAGGCTTTTGCGCCGGTACAGGATTAGCCAGAGCAGGGCAACCACGAGCACGACGGGCCCGATGAGCAAACCTTGGCTGAGGATGTAAAAAAAGGCCGAGGTCCAAGACGATGCAGCTTCGGCGCCCTGGCCTGAACCCAGCAGTTCGGTGGTGTGCCTGAGAGTGGGCCAAGCATTGCGGTGGTTCCAGGCCAAATGAGGGCTCAATACAACGGCGCAAACCATGAAGGCCAGCAACAAGCCCCGCCAGATCAAGCGCTGGCGCAGATGCCATGCCAGCCACAAAAGGCTGGCGCCAGCGGCCATGGCGGTGTACTTGGACAGGATGGCCAAGGCCAGGAACAGGCCCACAAGGACCCAAGCTGCCATCTGCTCCGGCGATTGTTGCGCGCGCCAGAAGGACCACATGACCAGGGACCAGAAAAAAAGAAGGGGGCCATCGGTCGTGCTCACCTGCCCCAGCAGCGCAAAGGCCAGCATGGCGCTGCACAGCGCGGCGGCCCAGGCACCCGCGATCAAGCGTGTGTGTAGGTCCAAATAGGTGCTGTCGCGCAGCATATTCCGCGTCAACCGCCAGATCACCAAAGGGGTCAGCGTCCAGACGAAAACGACCAGCCAGCGCACGCCGGTCAGGCTGTCGCCGCCGACCCATGTGGACAGCCGCATGAGTGAGGGCAAAACTGGGGGCTTGGAAAAATAGCCCCAAGCCAGATCGCGTGACCAGTCCCAGTATTGGGCTTCATCCACAAAAAGTCCGGCCCCGCTCCACCACGAGGCTGTAAGCCTCCAGAACCCGGACCCGGCCACCAAAGCGGCCACAAAGAGGAAAATGCTGCGCCGCTGGGCTGCCCCCCATCTGGATGTGGATGTGTTCATGGCCGGGTAGCCGTTTCAGGTTGGAACAAAACCATGCCCTTGTCCTTGGCCCACACCCGAGCACCGGGCGGGACTTGAGATTCAGGGGCCAAGTACAAGCTTGCTGGATGGCCTTTGGGGAGCAGGGCTTGTTGACGGTAAAAGGCAAAAGATGGCCAGTTGCCTCCGATTTGCCCCACGGTGGATGGCCAATTTCTCGCTTCCAGTCCCAAGGCTTTGATGGGCCCCTGCAGGGCGTTGGCCCACCAAGGCCAGACCACCAAGGCCAAGACCGTGCCGTGGACCAAAGCCATGGCAGACAGGGTGTCTGCCAAGCCCAAGCGGGGCAAGCGGGCGCGACAGATCAGCAAGGTCAGCGCCAGCAGGCCCCATAGGGTGGCAATCGTGACCAGCGGCAAAGTGTCCAGGCCATGCCGAAAAATAGGCCTCAGCGCCTGCGGAACCTGCTCAGGAAAAGTCATCCAGAACCAGGGCAGCCCCACCAACAGGGCTTGCCAGGCCAGCAATACAACGGCGCACAGCACGGCATGCCACGTTTGCATGCGCTCCAAAGCGACTGTCAGCAACAGCACGACCCCGGGTGCGGCATAGATGCCGTAGTGAGGCAGCTTGGTGCCGGAAAAACTGAAAAAAACCAGCACAAAAACAGTCCAGATCAAGGCTTGGCGGGTCAGTGCATGGCCCCACAGTGCTTGCCAGCGGCCCCACCAGGCCAGCAACAGCGGCGTCCAAGGCATCCACAAAATGGGTGCCACGATCACGAAGTAAAGCCAATGACCGTCATGCCCTTCCATTGGGGCGGTGAAACGCTCGACGTTGTGCTTCAAAATGAAGCCTTGCACGAAATTCTCGCCGTGACGCCACACGGCGTAGGCGTACCACGGCAAGGCCATGGCCAGCATGTAAAGCCAGGCGCGCACATCGAGCAGCGCTTTGCGGCAAACAGCCCATTGACCAGACACAAGGCAGTGGATGAGCAGGCTGGCCGCTGGGATCAAGAGGGCGACGGGCCCTTTGACCAGCAGCCCCGCGCCCACCCACAAGGCCAGCCGGCGCAATGCTTTCATGTCTTCGGTTTGGAGGTATCGCCACAGGTCGATGGCGCTGAGCATCAGGAACATGCCCAGCACCGCATCCGCCGTGGCCGCGTGCGCCATGGCCCAGCTGCCAAAACTGGTGACATGGATGATGGCTGCCCAAGCGCCAGTCCGAAAACCCCATTGGCCAGCGACGAATCTCCATATGGCCAGTGCGCTCAACCAGGTGGCCAAAGCCGAGGGCAGTCGCATGGCCAGCTCGGTCGGCCCCAACAGCACCCCACTGAGGGCTTGCAGCCAATAGACACCAATCGGTTTGTCAAAGCGGTCCAAACCATTGAGCGTGGTGTGGCCCCAATCACCCGACGACAGCAGGCCCCGGGTCGCTTCGGAGAAAGCCCCCTCGTCGACATCGAACAAAGGGGGCTGGCCCAGCCCCAGCAGCAGGAACACCAGCAAACCCAAGGCCAAAGGGATGGCCCAGATGGGAGGCTTGGCCGTCAAGCTTAGCGTGGAATCAAGGTGTGGCATGCCATCCTGCGTCGTCGTCCAAAGTGGTCAAATCCCGGGTGTGGTAAGCCAGCGACTGCCCCCCGTCAAAATAAGTGCGCATCAACATTTCCGACAACACCCCCGTGGTGATGAATTGCAGACCAGAGACGATGCAGAAAAAACCCACAAACATCAGGGGCCGGGTGCCGATGTCTTCACCCATCCATTTGATGGCTGCCAGGTAAGCCAGGATCAGCGTGCCGACGGCACTGACCAACAAACCCAGTCCGCCAAAGAAGTGTCCTGGGCGTGTGCCAAAGTTCAAAAAGAAATGGATCGACAGCAAGTCGACCAGGACCCGGATGGTTCTGGAGATGCCGTATTTGGATTGGCCCTTGGTTCGAGGGCGGTGGCTGACTGCCAACTCGGCCATGCGATCAGGGGAGGTGACGGTGGCCATCCAGGCGGGGATGAAGCGGTGCATCTCGCCATAAAGACGGATCTTGCGCAACACGCCGGTGCGAAAGGCTTTCAGGCTGCAGCCCAAGTCTTGGAATTCCAGCCCGCTGACGCGCCTGATGAGGCGATTGGCCAGTCTGGAGGGGATCTTGCGCAACAGCAGACCATCTTGCCGATTTTGTCGCCAGCCGGCGACCAAGTCCAAGTCTTCGCGCAGCAATTTATCGACCAACTGGGGGATGTCTTGGGGGTCATTTTGCAAATCCCCATCCATGGTGACGATCACATCGCCTCGTGCCATGTCGATGCCCGCCTGCATTGCCGCGGTCTGACGAAAGTTGCGCAGCAAACGAATGATCCGAATGTGTGGGCCCACTTGCTGGGCACGTTGGCGCAAGCGTTTCCAAGTCTCGTCAGTGCTGCCATCGTCGACCACCAAAAGCTCCCACGGGTGCGGGTAAGACATCAGGGCCGATTGGACCGCATCGATCAGGTCGTGGGCCAGTTCCTCCTCGTTGAACATGGGGACCACCACAGACAGACGGTGAGGGGGAGTTTGAAGCAACATAAACAGTCAGTTTTGAATCGGATCGACTCGGTTTTTCTCATTCGGTGCTCGCCAGAAGGCGGGCCCGTCCACAGCCGCCATCAGCAAGGCCAGCAACAACGAAATGCCCAGGCAAAACAGGTGAACCAGCAAAGCCGCCATGCCCAACAACGGGGCCTGCTCAAGCGGCAGGCCGGAAAACAGCCAGACCCCTGTTTCGTAAGTACCCAAGCTGGCGGGGCCTTGAATCGGCAGCAAGGCCGCGATTTCGCCTCCCAAAGCCGCGGACACGCTCGCTTGAGGGCCAAGACGGATCGATTCCTGCAAGATGACCTGCAACAGCACGGCGACCACCGCGATCTTCAGCAACCAGTTGCTCAGGCTCAGCAGCCAACCTCCGGGGCGGTCGCGGCCGTGCCATAAAAAACCAAACCACTCCACGCGGCCGCGGCAGGCGAGCACGAGCTTTTCCAAATGCTGGCGAGAAGCCAGCAGGGCAATGAGCACAGGTGCAGCAATCAAGGCAGCCGCGAGAGGGGGAGCGAACGGCCAAAACAACAGGGCCAGGAGACCGAGCACCACTGCGTCCTGGAACCTCAACCACAGCAGACTGCGCAGCGACTCTGGCCAGCTGGCGTCAAACACTTTTCGCACCAGAAGCGGGTAGCCCAATTCACCCGATCGCAGCGGCATCAGCAAGGCCGCCGAGTTGTGCAGCAACACCACATGCAAGGCGGTTCGCAGGCTGATGTGTCTTTTCCATTGCCACTCTTGGCGCAGCCTGATGGCGCGCAACATGAAGGTGCATGCCCAGACCGCGGCTGCGCTTGCCCAAACCCACATGGGCACGGTGCGCCACCAATGGGCCAAATCCGGCCGGTCAAGCTTTTGCCATGCCCAGAAAAACAGGTACGCTGCCAGCGCCAGACCCAAGAGCAAGGCCATGAATTTCAGGAACCGAGGGTGTTTCTTGAACACGGATGGCCTCAGACTCGGGCACGCGGCCATGAGCTCAGTAGCCCCACCAGCACGCCTGCCGAAATGGCCCAGCGAGCCAAGGCCATGCCGAAGCCTTCCACGGGCGGAAGCCACACCAAGTAAAGGACAAGGGCTTGTAAAGCAACAAGCCCAAAACGGGTCCACAGCGCGTCGGGGTTCAGCACCCAGGGTTGCAATTTTTCCCAATGGCAGGCCAAGATTACCAGCAGCCCGCCCAGACCGAAACCCGTGACCACATCGGCCGGCCAATGCGCGCCGACCGACAGCCGCGAGATCGCGACCAAGGCGCACAGGAAAAGACCCACCCAAAGAAGCCGAGGCCGATCAGACCGCATGAATAAAAACAACAGCGCGGCGGCAGAGCCCGCGGCCATCGAATGGCCAGAAGGCATGGAGTGGCCCAGCAGGGGGGGCTGGCCAATTGCTTGCAGCCATTGGGTTTCGAGCACATTCAAGGGACGCGGGATGTTGAGCGTGTGCTTGAGCACCATCGAAACCGGGATCCCCAAGAGCCAGGTTTTCAAGACCAAGGCCAGCTTGCCACTGTCTCGGGCAAAGAGGATCAACATCAATAACAAACATTGACCTGCGTCACCCCACTGGGTCACAAACAGCCAAAACTGCTCGGGCAGCCAAGTCTTTTGGTGTCCCTGGATGAGCCACTCTTGGTTGAGGGACGAATGGTGCAGCCCAACACCACAAGCGATGCAAATCAGTGCAGTCAGCCAAGCGGTCTGGGTCACCGACGGTGAATAAACTGCCAGTGAGTCGGGGTTTTCTCGAACTACTGTCATATTTGCATTTCAGAATCCTATGAAAACAATCAAAACATATTTTTATGACAGTTCCATGGATGGTCACGGGTGCGGCCGGCTTCATTGGCTCAAGGCTGGCCTTGCATCTGGCCCAAAGGGGCCACATCGTGCACGCCTGCGATTGGGCTGACGACTCTGGGTGCACCCCTTTGGATCCTGACCCTAACAGCACGGCTTCACGGCTGCGTGCGGCCCGCATGGCTACAGTGCGACAAGCTCCAGGCGTTCAGTGGCAACGGCTCGACGTGGCGCATCCCAGCCAGCTGCTGGATTGGATGGGCAGTGTTCGCCCCGAGCGGGTCATCCATTTGGCCGCTCAGGCCGGTGTTCGGCACTCCATGCAGGCGCCACAGGATTTTGTGGCGTCCAATCTGGTTGGGTTTGCCAACGTTCTTTTGGCCTGTCACCGGCACCAGGTTGCGCGTTTGCTGTACGCCAGCTCGTCGAGTGTTTACGGAATGCGATCGGAGGCACCTTTTGAGGAAGCCGACAGGACCGACCGGCCCCAGTCTTTTTATGCGGCCACCAAACAGGCCAATGAAGCCATGGCGTTTTCCTTTCATGCTCAATACGGCCTGCAAAGCCTGGGCATGAGATTTTTCACCGTCTACGGACCTTGGGGACGGCCCGACATGGCACCCTACCTGTTTGCACAAGCCATTCGGCGACAACAGCCGGTGACGCTGTTTGCCGGTGGGGAACTGATGCGCGATTTCACCTATGTGGACGACACCGTTGCGGCAGTGACCGCCTTGGCCCAACACGAGGCCCGGTGGCAGGGTGCGGCCGTGGTGAATGTGGGCCACCAGCGGCCGATTCGCGTGATCGATTTTGTCCAGGTGCTGTCTGACCTTTTGCAGACCAGCCCCCTCATTGAGCACGCGCCCATGCAAACCGCAGACGTGGCCTTGACCTGTGCCAGTGAGTCACGCCTTTTGAGCCTGGTGGATGCTTGGCCCGACACCCCTCTGCAAGAGGGGCTTGGACAGTTCGTGCAGTGGTTGGAGGGCTGGGATCCGCTGGGCAATCGTCAGGCCTGAGCCTGATTCAGCAGCTCAGTATTTTTCCGGAACGATCATTTCAGTCGGCACCGGGTGACGGATGTAGTCGGGGTTGCGTACACGCCCTGGCAGCTCGATTTGCGGGTGCTCGACCTCGTGGTAGGGCACTTGTCCGAGCAAGTGGTCGATGCAGTTGAGCCGAGCCTTTTTCTTGTCCACAGCCTGCACCACCCACCATGGTGCTTCGGGAATGTGCGTGCGCTCGATCATGGTTTCCTTGGCGTGGGTGTAGTCTTCCCAGCGACGGCGGCTTTCCAGGTCCATGGGGCTGAGTTTCCACTGCTTGAGGGGGTCGTGGATGCGGCCCAAAAATCGGGCGTGTTGCTCGTCATCGGTGATGGAGAACCAATACTTCACCAGCTGAATGCCGCTGCGCACCAGCATTTTTTCGAACTCGGGCACCGAGCGAAAGAACTCTTCGTACTCTTCGTCGTTGCAAAAACCCATGACTTTTTCGACGCCAGCGCGGTTGTACCAGCTGCGGTCAAACAACACGATTTCGCCCGCTGCCGGCAGGTGCGAGATGTAGCGCTGAAAGTACCACTGGGTTTTTTCGCGGTCGTTGGGCGCTGGCAGGGCGGCCACGCGGCACACGCGGGGGTTCAGGCGCTGCGTGATGCGTTTGATCACGCCGCCTTTGCCGGCTGCGTCACGGCCCTCAAACAAGATGACCATGCGGTGGCCGGTTTTGACCACCCAGTCTTGCAGCATCACCAGCTCGGACTGCAGGCGCAAGAGTTCACGGAAATAACGGATGCGGTCACCCACTTGGCCATCGGTGGCCGCTGCTTCAGCGCCCCAGCGGTCGTCGAGCTCCAGCTCAAGCTCTTCGTCCATGCTGTCCAGCAGGTCTTCGCGCAGCTGGCGCATTTGGGCTTCATCGATGGCGTGGGTGGGTGTCATGGCGTGAGAACTGCATTAAAAAGCCCAATGTCGTTGTTTTGTGTGAATTTTTGATGAATGCAGGCCAGGTCGAAGCCCAAGGCCAGCGCTTCAGACCGGGGCGGTTGAGCTTGTGCCGTGCCGGGACGCACGCCACACCAGCGTCGCAAACAGTGCCGACACCAAGGCCAGGGCCAAGCTGCTGCTGATCCAGAACGTGTCCACGGCAGGGCGACCGGTCCATCGAAACCAACCACTCAGCGCTGAATCGTCGTAGGCCCACAGGTAACCGCCGTACAAACCGAAGCCCCACAAAAATGCGGCGTAGATCAACAGGGGCGCAAGGGTGATGCGGTAGCAGCGCAGCAAGAAGACGCAGACCGCCTGCACCGCATCGGCCAGGTGGTAGATGGCCACCCAAACCAGCCACACCATGGCGGTTTGTGCCACCAGAGGGTCGTTGGTAAAAGCATGGGCGATGGCTTCGCGGCCCAGCAGCAAGGCCCCAGCGCACAGCACGGCCGCGCCGATGGCCAGGCCAATGCCCAGGCCCGCTGCTTGCCGGGCGCGCTGGGGGTTACCTGCGCCCAACCAGTAACCGGTGCGGGCGCTGCTGGCGATGCCCAGAGCCAGCGGCACCATGTAAAAAACCGAGGCCAAACTGGCCGCGATCTGGTGACTGGCCGAGGCCACCGAGCCCAGGCGGGCAATAAACAGGGCCATCAGGGTAAATGCCGTCACCTCCACCATGATGGACAATCCGGCGGGCACGCCCAGGCGCAAAAAGTGCCGCAGCACAGGCCACTGGGGTTTTTCAGGCAGATGCCACAGCTTGTAGGGGTGGTAAATGTCTTGCGTGCGCAAGAGCCATAGCCCGGTGAGCATCATCAGGCTGTTTACCGCGAGCGTGGCCCAGGCGCAGCCCACCATGCCCAGGCCCGGCGCATCGCCAGCGCCAAAGGTCAGCAGCACCGACAAAGGTATTTTCACGAACACGGCCCCTGCCTGAAGCCAAGTGACCAAACGTGGATAGCCCAGGCTTTGGTTGAGTGTGCTGTAAATGCGAAACAGTAAGTTCGGCACCAGCGCCAGGGCCAGCACGCGCAAATAGGCCCGCACATCGGGCCACAGCTCGGTGGGCACCTGGGTCCAGGACAGCCATGTGTCGGGGAACCACAAACCGGTGATGCCCAGCGCTGCCGCGATCGCCGAGATGTACAGCGCTTGGCGCACAGAGCGCCCTATCTCGGCGCGTCGGTTGCCGCCATGCAGCTCGGCCCAGACCGGCAGCAGCGCCTGCATCATGCCATTGAGCGCCACATAAATGCTGATGTAAATGGACGAGGCCACGGACAGCACGGCCAACGCATGCGGGCTGTAACGGCCGGCAATGACGGTGTCAGTCACGCTAAAGGCCATGACGGCCAGCTGCCCGACCAGCACGGTACCCGCATGGCGGGAGATGGTGCGCAGCTCGGACATGGCTCAGTGGCTGGCCGCGTCTGGCTGGGTGGGCGTGTCGATTGGGTGTGGCTGTGAGGGGCGGAAGATCAGCAGACGGTCGCTGCGCTCACCCAATCGGGCAGCTGTGGCCTCGAGGGTCCAGCCCAGGGCTTGGAGGCGATCGTCAAGCAAGGGCAGGTTCTTTTCATCCATGACTAGCCAGGGGCAATCCGCGCTGGGTTGGGTGGCCGCTTGCAGACGCACTTGGGCGTGAAACAATAGCGCTGCGCCTTGCGCTTGGCTGATGCCTGCGTATTGGAAGCAACGGGCGGTGCCAGTGACGACTTGCACTTTTTGCACCGTAGGGCCGTAGCTGCGGGCAAAGTTGAGCAAGGGCAGCCACAGGCTCATGAGCAGCAACCAGCACAGCACGGCGCCAGAGGCAGGCAAGACCATGCTTTTCCAGATGGCAGCGCGGTGGTGGCCAATGCGCCACTTGACCAAGCTGGCCCAGGCCAAGGTGGCCAACAAGGCCAACGCAAATGTCGGGGCCGAAAACGCCGGTAAAAAGCCGGGGGCCAGTTTGGCGACGTTGGCCGCAGGCTGGGCCGGAAAGCCCGTTTGCATGGCGATCCAAACCACCCAGATCGTGAGTGCGCAAATGCTGAAAAACAGCAGGGTGAACCAGTCGATCAAGGCTCCGAGGCTGCGCCGCAAAGTGGGCAGCGCAAAAGCGGCCAGCGCGGCTATGCCGGGCAGAGCCAAGAGCAGGGCCCGGTCCGAAAAGCCGGTGAACCAGGTGGCCCCCACCGTGACGGTCACGAACCACAACGGCAAAGCCAAGTGCGGGAAGCGCCAAACTTGCGACAGCTGGCCCCGCCAGCGCCACAAGGACCACAGCGCCAAAGGCCAGGCAGGCCATGTGAACCACAGCATGAGCTTGGCCAGGATGTGCACATCCAGCAGGGTGTGAGGCACCACGCGCCAGCGCCACACATCGAGTGTGTCTGCAGTGGCGATGCACAGCAAACACAGCAAAGCCAGCAGCCCCAAGTCGAGCATGCGCATGCGGCCTTGTGCGGGGTCGATGGGCGCCACGGCACGAATCAGCGAGCCACCCACACCCAGCCACAGGGCCACACTGGGCGCCCCTGACAACGTCAGGCCCACCATGCCCACAACCACGGCCAGTCCACTGTGCAAGCGCCAGCGCGGCAAGGTGGACAGGCCCACAAAAATCAGTGATGCAAAGCACAGTTGGCTGAGCGCTGGGGTGGCTTCATGCGCCAGCCGAGCCAAGCCCAGACAGGCAAGCAAAGCCAGCAGTCCGCCGTCCGCCAGTGCGCGGGCATAGTCGCCTGGTTTGGCCTCGCCACCAAAGGCAAAAGCCACTGGCTGAGCTGCGGGGTGACGTGCCAGGGCATACACGGCGTACCAAGTGGCGGCCAATGTCAGGCCCAGCATTGCGATAAAGGGCAGTCGGGAGAACGTGACTTCCCACCCTGCCGGTGCCCATTGAACGAAGCCGGCCCCTAGCCAAAAGGGCAGCAAAGCCAGTTGCGGGTCGTGCTGGCCCAGCAAGCTGGGCCTGAACCAATTGGCTGTTTCCCCCAGTGCAGGCTGGGCCAGTTGCAGCATGTAGCCCAAGGCTTCCAGGTCTTGCGACTTCCAGGGCGCACGATCCCAAAAACCAGCCAAAACATAGACCACACAAAGCAAAAGCAGTGCTGGGCGCGGCAGTCTGCGCACAGCACTTTGGGCAACGATAGCGGGGGTGGGCAGGTTCACGGTGGCAAGGAAAATCAGGTGTGGGGCAAAGGCTGAGATGCTTGATTACGTATTTTAGAAAAGTCGAGTGCTCAGGCGCGGGCCCATGCAAAAAGGGCAGGCCGGTTGCCCGGGCTGCCCTTTGGGGTTCACCGATTCGCGAATTACTTGGCTATCGTGGTGGTCTTGCCGAAACGGTTGCGGAATTTCTCCACACGGCCGCCCATGTTGTCGACAGACTTTTGCGTGCCGGTGTAGAAGGGGTGCGACTCACTGGTCGTGTCCAGCTTGTACCAAGGCAGATCGCGGCCGTCTTCCATTTTGATCATCTCTTTGGTGTTTGCGCATGAACGGGTCACGAACTTGAAACCATTGGACATGTCTTGGAAGCAAACTTCACGGTAGTTGGGGTGAATGCCGTCTTTCATGGGAAAATCCTTTTATTTGCGCTACGGTAGCCACTCTTCAGCCTATCTGTGAGCACTTTCCGCAAAACCGTAGATTATAGGGTATCAGCCACCGCGTCGCATCATGTCGAAGAACTCGGAGTTGTTCTTGGTGGCTTTCATGCTCTTCAAGACCATCTCCATCGCCTCGATTTCGTCCATGTTGTACATGAATTGACGCAGGATGCGGGTTTTTTGCAGCACTTCGGGCTGCAGCAGCAACTCTTCGCGGCGGGTGCCGCTGCGGTTCAAGTTGATGGCTGGGAACACCCGCTTTTCGTAAAGTCGGCGCTCCAAATGGATTTCGCAGTTGCCGGTGCCCTTGAATTCTTCAAAGATCACCTCGTCCATGCGGCTACCAGTGTCGACCAGGGCCGTGGCGATGATGGTCAGGCTGCCACCCTCTTCAACATTGCGGGCTGCACCAAAAAAGCGCTTGGGGCGTTGCAGGGCGTTAGCGTCAACACCCCCTGACAGCACTTTGCCCGACGATGGCACCACGTTGTTGTAAGCGCGGGCCAGGCGGGTGATCGAGTCGAGCAGAATCACCACGTCTTTTTTCAGCTCCACCAAACGCTTGGCGCGCTCGATTACCATCTCGGCCACGTGCACGTGGCGCGAAGCGGGTTCGTCGAAGGTGGAGGAGATCACTTCGCCACGCACATTGCGTTGCATTTCGGTCACTTCTTCAGGGCGCTCATCGACCAGCAAGACCATCAGGTGCACATCGGGGTAATTGGCGGTAATGGCATGTGCGATCTGCTGCATCATGACCGTTTTGCCCGATTTGGGCTGAGCCACGATCAGGGCGCGCTGGCCGCGGCCGAGCGGGGCAATGATGTCGATCACGCGGCTGGTGATGTTTTCTTCGCCCTTGATGTCACGCTCCAGGCGCATTTGCTCTTTGGGGAACAAAGGCGTCAAGTTTTCGAACATGACCTTGTGTTTGTTGTTCTCGGGCAGGTCGTCGTTGACCTTGTCAAGCTTGGTCAGGGCAAAGTAGCGCTCGCCGTCTTTGGGAATGCGCACTTCGCCTTCGATCATGTCGCCCGTGTGAAGGTTAAAGCGGCGCACCTGGCTGGGGCTGATGTAGATGTCGTCGGTGCTGGCCGTGTAGCTCGTATCGGGGCTGCGCAGAAAGCCAAAACCGTCGGGCAATATCTCGAGCACGCCGTCGGCAAAGACCTGTTCGCCCCCTTTGGCACGTTTTTTGATGATGGCAAACATCAGCTCCTGTTTGCGCATGCGGCCCGTGTTCTCGATTTCGAGCGTGTCGGCTTGCTTCAGGAGTTCGGACACATGAAGTGCCTTGAGTTCGTTCAAATGCATGGGATGGGGCCTGTGGCGAATCGGTCGGCTGGGGACCGTTGTTCGGATAACCGGGTGGATGTGTTGTGTGCCGGATGTAGCCCGGGGTTGGGGCTGGTGCTTCCGGCAGTCTTGGCGCTGTCCCGTGTCCGGGATGCCTGTTAGAAATTATGACAGGTTTTTGGGAGAGTCTGAAAACTTAAACCGGGCCAAGTAAGCCCGGTTGTCGGTGGCGATGCCGGCGATGCCGGACTGCCAAGGTTCATCAAGCCAGTTGCTGGTCGATGAAGGCGGTCAGTTGAGACTTGCTCATGGCGCCCACTTTGGTGGCGGCAAGTTGGCCGTCCTTGAAAATCATGAGCGTGGGGATGCCGCGAATGCCGAACTTGGCGGGGATGTCGCGGTTGTCGTCGACATTCATCTTGGCAATTTGCAGCTTGCCCTCATAGGTGCTGGCTACTTCATCGAGAATGGGGGCAATCATTTTGCAGGGACCGCACCATTCGGCCCAAAAGTCGACGACCACGGGCTGGCTCGACTGGAGCACGTCGGTTTCAAAAGTGGCGTCTGTGGTGTGTTTGATCAAATCGCTGGCCATGGCCTATTCCTTAAAAACATTGATATGCGGCTAAAGTGAAGTCTATTTTGACAGAAACTATGCTCACCCGCATGCCACAGTTCCCTTGCCAGACCACAAATACATGAGCCTTCCAGAACCGATGACCGATTTCCCTGACACGCTTGATCTCTCGGTGGAGGTGGCCGTTGTGGGCGGTGGCCCAGCGGGCTTGATGGCGGCCGAGGTCTTGTCGCAAGCGGGTGTGTCCGTGCACCTGTTTGACGCCATGCCCTCGGTGGGGCGAAAGTTTTTACTGGCTGGAAAGGGCGGCTTGAACCTCACCCATGCGGAGCCCCCAGCGTTGTTCAACACCCGTTTTGGCGCGCGAGAGCCTGAGGTCAGCCAATGGCTCTCCCAGCTGGACGCCCAGGGCGTGCGCAACTGGGCGCAGAGCTTGGGCGTAGGTACTTTTGTAGGCACTTCAGGCCGTGTTTTCCCGGCCGAAATGAAAGCTGCGCCTTTGCTGCGTGCTTGGCTGCAGCGTTTGCGCCACCCCGCCAGCGGTGTGCCGGTGCAGTTTCACATGCGCCACCGTTGGCTGGGCTGGCAAGGCGATCGGCTGGTGTTTAGGCGTCGGGACGATGCCTCGCCGCTGCAGGTCAGTGCAGGTGCCACTGTGCTGGCGCTGGGCGGGGCCAGTTGGCCACAACTGGGCTCGGACGGCACTTGGTTGGCCCATTTGCAGGACCAGGGCGTCGAGGTTGCCACCCTGAAGCCCGCCAATTGCGGCTTTGATGTGTTGGGGCGGGAGGGCCAGGGCTGGACAGCGCACTTTAAGGACAAGTTTGCCGGGCATCCGCTCAAATCGGTGGTGCTCAACGTGCCAGCGCCAGACGCAGCGGCGCAGCCCCCTCGTTTTGAGCGCAAGGGTGAGTTTGTGATCACCGACACCGGGCTGGAAGGCAGTCTGGTGTACGCCGCATCGGCCTTATTGCGCGACGACTTGGCCGAGCGCGGGCAGGCCTGTTTGCTGCTGGACTTGTTGCCCGACAAAACATCTGAGCAGGTGCTCAAGGACGTGGCCTGGCCGCGCGGCAGTCGCAGCCTCAGCAGCCATCTCAAAAGCCGACTGGGCCTGGATGGCGCAAAGATGGGCTTGCTGTTCGAGCTGTGTACCCCCGAGACTCTGGCCCGGCCCGAAGCCTTGGCCGTCCACATCAAAGCCTTGCCTGTGCCCTTGAAGCGTGCCCGGCCCGTGGCCGAGGCGATCAGCACCGCCGGAGGGGTGGCTTTGCAGGCCATGGGGCCTGAATTGATGCTGACGGCCCGCCCTGGCGTGTTTTGCGCGGGTGAGATGCTCGACTGGGAAGCGCCCACCGGCGGCTACCTGCTGACGGCCTGCCTGGCCAGTGGTCAGCAGGCGGCAAAGGGTGTTTTGAGACATTTTTCGGGCAGTCAATGCACAATTTGATACCGGTTGTGTATGCCTTATGGCCTTTGGCCGCGTTATGTAAGGGTTCAACAAACCCATCCATGACCGAGGTCTCTATGTCTCCAGAAGCCAGCCAGGAATACCAACATGCCGTAGAGGAGGCAGCCAATGCCTTCATGAAGGTGATGACCCTGCGGGGTTTCCAGGTGCGGGATTACCCGCAAAACTTTGTGGCCCAGATGTCCCAAAACACCCGTTTGGCCTTTGAGGTCAATCGTCATGGTGCGCACGATCGCGCAGATGCTTTGGTCTCCGACATGCTCAGCGTCGCCAATGTTGCCGTGCATGCCGCACCGGCCAAAGTGCCCCACAAAAAGACGGCTTTCCCATCGCTGAGCCGTCGCCTGGCCTGATGGCCCCAGCCCGGTGGGTATTTTGCTCCCACGTTTGGGCTCTGGAGACCGGTCTCGGTTGCCATTTTTGGCAATGGCTGTTCAAAATGCGACAATAGCGGGTTAATGACCGACTCTTTTTCCAATTTATCGCTGGCGCCAACGCTGGCACGAGCCGTAGCCGAAATGGGCTACGAATCCATGACCCCTATCCAGGCCCAAGCCATTCCGGTGGTGTTGACGGGCCAGGACGTGATGGGCGCAGCCCAAACTGGCACCGGCAAAACGGCAGCGTTTTCGCTGCCTTTGCTGCAACGCCTGCTCAAGCATGAAAACCCCTCGACCTCACCGGCTCGTCATCCCGTGCGCGCCTTGGTGTTGTTGCCCACGCGAGAACTGGCTGATCAGGTCGCCCAGCAGATCAAGATGTACGCCAAATACACCCAGCTGCGCAGCACGGTGGTATTTGGTGGCATAGACATGAAACCCCAGACGCTGGAACTGAAAAAAGGCGTTGAGGTGCTGGTCGCCACGCCAGGCCGTTTGCTGGACCACATTGAAGCCAAAAACGCTGTGCTGAACCAAGTGGAATACGTGGTGCTGGACGAAGCCGACCGCATGCTGGACATCGGCTTTTTGCCCGATCTGCAACGCATTCTGAGTTACCTGCCCAAGCAACGCACGACCTTGCTGTTTTCAGCCACTTTTTCACCCGAAATCAAGCGCCTGGCGGGCAGCTACCTGCAAAACCCTGTCACCATCGAAGTGGCCCGTCCCAACGAGACGGCTTCGACGGTGGAGCAGCGTTTTTATGCCACCCAAGACGACGACAAGCGCCGTGTGATCCGCAAGGTTCTGGACGACCGGGGCATCAAGCAAGCCTTCATTTTTGTGAACAGCAAGCTCGGCTGCGCACGTTTGGCCCGCTCGCTGGAGCGTGAAGGCCTCAAAACCACTGCGCTGCACGGCGACAAAAGCCAGGACGAGCGCCTGAAGGCCCTTGAAGCCTTCAAGCAAGGCGAGGTCGATTTGCTGGTCTGCACCGATGTGGCCGCGCGCGGTCTGGACATCAAGGATGTGCCCGCGGTGTTCAACTTCGATGTGCCCTACAACGCCGAAGACTATGTGCACCGCATAGGCCGCACTGGACGTGCCGGGGCTTCGGGCTTGGCCGTGACCTTGGTCAGCCCCTCTGACGCCCGATTGGTGGGCGACATTGAAAAGCTGATCAAGAAAAAGCTGGAGGTTGAAACCCTGCAGCTGGATACCGCACCGGCAGGCCCCGCGCCCGTAAAGTGGGGCGCACACTCTGAAGATCGACCCCGCGCCCGCGCTTCTGAAAGCCGCCGCCGGGACGATTCTGACCCGCGTGACGCCCTTGAATCGCCACGCGAGCGCCGCGGGGGCTTTCGCCCCGCACCCATCAACCGCGACCCGTTCTTCAGCAAGCCCTACGAAGCACCCCCAGCCGACGTTTCGCCCAGCTGGGATGCGGTGCCCAAAGCGCCGCGCTCGTCGATTTCGGCCAACATCAAGCCCAAGCGCAAGGTGGCGGCTTTGTTCAAATCCGACGAATGATGTTTGCCAGAGCTGGGCCTGCCTGACGGATCCTCAGGCTGACCCCGGCTTTTACGCCAGCTTCACACGCCAGCGGCCGGGCGCTGTCAAAATACCCGGATGCGTTCATCCCATCTCACCCCCACCCTCCATCCCCTGACCCAAAGCCTGCTGTTGGCTGGGGTTGCCTTGTATTTGCTGCCCGCTTGGGCTTGGGCTCAAAGCCCTGCCAGCGCGACGCCCAGTGCACCTTCGGCCACCGCGCCTGCGGCGGCTGCGACCGATTTGGGTCAGGTGGAAATCCGCAGCAACCGCAACAACGACACCGAGGTGCGCCGCGAGTCTTCGGCCTCAAAAATAGTCATTGGCCGCGAAGAGATCGAAAAACAAGGCGACGCCACCTTGGGCGAAGTGCTCAAGCGCTTGCCCGGCGTCACAGTGCAGGGCGCGCCCGGTCGTGGCGGCGCCATCCGCATGCGCGGCTTGGGCGGCGGTTACACCCAAATCTTGCTGGACGGCGAACGCGTGCCGCCGGGCTTTTCCATCGACTCACTCACCCCCGAGCAGGTCGAAAAGATTGAAATCATGCGAGCCCCCACGGCCGAAACTGGGGCGCGGGCCATCGCGGGCACCATCAACATCGTCCTGCGCGAGGGTCAAAAAGCCAATCCCGACGATCTCAAAATCACCCGCAGCCAAGAGCACGGTGAAGGCTCGACCATGCTCAACTGGGTCCACAACCTCAAGACGCAGCCCCTGAGCGGCACGGTGACCCTGTCCCTGATGGACCAGTACCGGCCGGACGAAAGTACATCCGTCATCACGTCCGAGCCGGGCGTTGACCGCATCCGCTTCAACGAATCTGTTGGGCACCGCAAAGGCCTGCACGCCAATGCCCGTTTGCAGTGGCGAGGCGAGCAAGGCCGTACCCTCACGATCACACCTTTTGTGGTGTATTCGGATTACACCAGCCCCGGCCAAGTGCAGATCCGTGAAACAGAGGGCGGCTTGCGGTCTGACAGCGCCCGGACACTGAACCAAAGCATTTTTGCCATGGCCCGGCTGAACGGCCAATGGGCGCAGCGGCTGTCGGCCGATGACCGGCTGGAAGTGCGCTTTGGCCTGGGCCAGTCAAAGTACGATTTTCGCCTGGACCAGACGGGCGCAGCCGATGTGCTGCTGTTCAATGGCTTTGAAACGCAAAACTTTGTCGACCGCACGGGCAGCCTGAACGGCAAATGGACCCGTGCCATGGCCAACGGCCATCAGATCGTGAGCGGCTTGGAGTTGGAAGGCGTGCGCCGCGTGGAACAGGCCAATGCTGCCGTGGACGAGGACGGTGGCGACATCCGGGCCCGCACCTTGCGCTGGGCCGCTTACACGCAAGACGAGTTCAAGATCAACGCCAACTGGTCGGCTTACACTGGCTTGCGCTACGAATCCATCTTGACAGAAGGCACGAGCGAGCAAGGGCTCAAGTCCAATACCAGCTCGGTCTGGACGCCCCTGCTGCACGCGCTGTGGAAGCCGGATCCGACCAAGCGCGACCAGGTGCGCATGAGCCTGACACGCAGCTACAAAACCCCCACCCTCTACAACCTGGTGGCCAGGCCCGTGCCTTCGCGCGAGGCGAACAGCCCGACCCGCCCCGACCGTGTGGGCAACCCCGACTTGAGGCCCGAAATGGCCACCGGCATTGATGTGGCCTTTGAGCGTTACCTGCCTGGCGGCGGCGTGCTCAGTGCCAACGTGTTTCATCGGCAAATCACCGACCTGATCCGCTACACCGTGGCCCAGCAAAGCAGCCCCTCTTGGGCACCTGGCCAAGACCGCTGGGTGTCATCCCCCATCAACATTGGCGATGCCAACACGCAAGGCATTGAGCTTGAGGCCAAGTTCCGTCTGGACCAGTTGCGTGCCGGCGCCTTGCCGGTGGACATCCGCAGCAACCTGAGCCTGTTCAGCTCCCGGGTCAAGCAAGTGCCCGGCCCCGACAACCGACTGGACCAGCAGCCCGGCATGACGGCCAACTTGGGAGCCGACTACCGCGTGCGCAGCGTGCCATTGACCGTGGGTGGCAACCTGAATTGGAACCCCGACTACGACACCCGCCGCAGCGAGCAGCAGTGGGCTTACCAGGGCACCAAACGCGTGCTCGACGTGTATGGTCAATGGCGCTTTTCCCCCGCCACCGCCTTGCGCTTGACGGTGAGCAATTTCACCTCCCGCGATTACCTGACCTCGTCCACCTACAGTGGCAACGGCGTGAGCGAAACTTCTCGCAACACCTCACCGAGCTGGCGCAATGTCCAGTTGCGCCTGGAGATGAAAATCTGACGCTTCTTGTGCCAAGATGGTGGACTAAGAACAACCCCCAACTGGAGACAAAATGCCCACCAAAGACGCCGCCTGGCATGACCGCATGTACAACAACCGGGCCTTGGTGCCCGACTTTGCGGACCACTTTGCCCATTGGCAAAACGCCTCGACGCAAGCACGCGAGCAACTGAAAGGCCATCTGGATTTTCCCTATGGCGACGGTCCGGGTGAGACCTTGGACATTTTCCCGGCCGCCCAGCCGAATGCCCCCGTGGTGATCTTCATTCACGGCGGCTACTGGCGCAGCCTGGACAAATCAGACCATTCCTTTGTGGCCCCGGCCTTGCACGACATGGGTGCCTGCGTGGTGGTGGTCAATTACGCGCTGTGCCCCGGCACGCCCGAGCAGCCTGTCACCATCCCCGACATTGCCTTGCAAATGGCCAAAGCCACCGCCTGGGTTTGGCGGCACATTGCCGAGCACGGCGGTGACCGCAACAACACCAGCGCCATCGGCCATTCGGCGGGCGGGCATTTGGCGGCCATGCTGCTGGGCTGCAACTGGAAAAAAGTGGGCCGCGATTTGCCCGCTGGCCTGGTGCGCAAGGCGCTGTCCATCTCGGGCCTGTTTGACTTGGAGCCCATTCGCAAAACAGCGTTTGTGCAGGGCGATTTGCGCCTCACGCCCGCGCAGGTGCGCATGACCAGCCCAGCCAAATGGCAGCGCCCGCGTCAAGGCGTGCTGTACACCGTGGCCGGGGGCGACGAAAGCCCTGAGTTTTTGCGGCACAACCGCTTGATCCACCAAGCCTGGGGCCCCAAAACCGTCCCCGTATGCGAAGACTTGGCTGGCCTCAACCACTTCAGCATCGTCACCGATTTAACCCGGCCAGGCACGCGTTTGCATGCGCTGGCCCAGCAGCTGATCGCTGCTTAAAAAAACAAAAAAGCCCCAGCGGCAAAACCGCTGGGGCTTGGATCTGCAGCCCCGCCCATGCGGGGCTTTTTTTAATCGAGCTTGATGTTGGCGGTCTTGATGGCCTGGGTCCAGTCGGTGATTTCGCGGTCCAGCAGTTTGGTCATCTCGGTTGAGGCGAGAAAGCGCACTTCAATACCGGCTTGGTCTGCGCGCTGCTTGCTCTCAGGCAAGTCCAGGCTGCGCTTGACGGCATCGGCCAGTTGGTTGAGGGTGGCCGTGGGCGTGCCCGCTGGGGCGTAAAGGGCTACCCATGCTTCGAGGTCAATATTGGGGTAACCCGCTTCGGCCATGGTGGGCACTTGAGGCATGCCGGGGTGGCGTTTTTTGCCGGTCACAGCCAGTGCCTTGAGTTTGCCCGCCTGGATGTGTTGCATCACCGAGGGTGGTGTGGTCATGAACACCTGCACCTGGCCTGCCAGCACGTCGGCAATCGCTTGGCCAGAACCCTTGTAGGGCACATGCACCAAATCCACGGCAGTTTGCTGCTTGAAGATTTCGGTGCCGATGTGTGAAACCGATCCGTTGCCCTGAGACGCGTAGTTCAGCTTGCCCGGGTTTTGTTTCAAATACGCGATGAATTCCCGCATGTTGTTGGCAGGCACCGAAGGGTGCACGGCCACCACGTTGGTGGCCACGGTGATCAAGCCCACGGGCGTGAAATCTTTCAACTCCCATGGCAGTTTGCTCATGAGGATGGGGTTGGCTATGTGGTAGCCCGAGTAGGACACCAGCAGCGTGTGGCCGTCTTTGGGCGCACGCGCCACTTGCTGGTAGGCCAAGTTGCCGCTGGCACCGCCTTTGTTGTCAATCACGACCGACTGGCCGATCAAACGGCCCAAAGGCTCGGAGATTAATCGGGCTGAGGTGTCGACCAATCCGCCAGGCGGCACGGGCACCACAAGGGTGATCGGCTTGCTCGGAAAGGCCTGGGCCATCAAGGCCAACGGGGCGCACAAGGTGGCCAAAGCGAGAAGTTTGGAAACTTTGCGACGTGTGTACATGTGTGTCTCTCTCTTGCTGTGATTTATGAAATTAGCGCATGCCAATTTTGGCGTTGTTGAAAATGTTTTTGGCTTCGCGGGGCAAGCTGCGCCAGTACTGGTGTTGTGAGTCGACAGTGCCGTCTAGGGCCACAGCCGCTTCCCAGCCCCAGCGCGGCTTGTACATGAACGAGCGGGCCAGGGCCACCAGATCGGCGTCACCGCGTTGAAGCACGGCTTCGGCCTGGGCGGGCTCGGTGATCAGGCCTACGGCAATGGTGGTCAGGGCTGATGCGGCTTTCACGGATTTGGCCAGGTGCACTTGGTACTCTGGCCCCAAGGCAATTTTTTGCAAGGGCGAAACGCCACCCGACGAGATGTGCACGAACTGCGCTCCGGCTTGCTTGATCTGGATGGCCAGTTCTGCGGTTTCCTCGACCGTCCAGCCGCCGTCCACCCAGTCGGTGCCCGAGATGCGCATGCCCAGCGTGCCGCTAAAGGTTTCGCGCACCGCCTTGAACACTTCCATCGGAAAGCGGATGCGGTTTTCAAATGAGCCGCCGTATTGGTCGGTGCGCTGGTTGGAAATGGGCGACAAGAATTGGTGCAACAAATAACCGTGCGCGGCGTGCAACTCGACGGCCTCAATGCCCAGTGCTTGGCTGCTCCAAGCGGTGTTCACAAAGTCGGCCTTGATTTGCGCGATGTCTGCTAGGCTCAACTCGGTCGGAGCAGATTCTTGCGGCAAGTGGGGCAGGGCGCTGGGCGCCACAGGCTGCCAGCCGCCATCGGCCGGGGTGATCAACATGCCGCCGTCCCAAGGACATGCGCTTGATGCCTTGCGGCCAGCGTGGCTAATTTGAATGCACACGGGCATCGCGGGCGCCAAGCGACGCGCTCGTTCCAGTTTGTCACCCAGCGCCGCTAGGGTGGCGTCGTCCCACAAGCCCAGGCACCCGGGGCTGATGCGGCCCTCGGCCGACACGGCGGTGGCTTCGATGGTGAACAGACCTGCGCCGCTGTTAAGCAAGTTGGTCCAGTGCGTCAAGTGCCAGTCGGTGGCTTGGCCGTTGTCGGCCGAGTATTGGCACATGGGGGCCACCACGATGCGGTTGGGTAAAGTGAGGGGGCCAGAGGGTGCGTTGAAGGTGAAGGGGGTGAACAGCAGGCTCATGGGAATTCAGTCTGGGTGGTTGGAGGCTTGGCTCACGATAGCAAGCGCAGTTGTGCATCTTATGGAAAACCGCGCAGATGCTTATCCGTTGGGTGACAATCGCACCGATTTGTAGGAGTTCAGCCCTTGGGCGATGGGCGTGGCAAACGCCCTGCGAACCATCGCCCACAGGGGTGGGCTCCTACAAAGAGGGGCTCAGGCGGCGCAATCTTTTGGGTTACTCGGGTCGCTCAGGCACGTAAGCATCCCAAAGACCCCACTCGCTCGGCAAGGGAGACGCCAAACGCAACAGCCGCCCGCTGACCGGGTGTGGCAATTCCAGACTTTCTGCATGCAACCACAGCCTTTGCAAGCCAACCAAATCTGCCACCGCACGGTTCAGTGGGCCTTTGCCGTGCGTGGCGTCGCCAATGATGGGGTGAGCGATGTGTTTCATGTGGCGGCGCAACTGGTGGCGGCGGCCAGTCAGGGGCTGCAGCTCCACTTCGGCGCATCGGGTGCTAGCAAAGCCTTGCTGAGGCAGCGGCAACTCAATTTGGCGCAGGGTGGCAAAGCGGCTTTGGGCGGGCTGCACCTCCAGGCGCTCGGTAAGCATGTCGTCGGGCATGCGTTTCAAAGGATGGTCGATCAGTCCCGACTCTGCAGGCCAGCCCCGCACCACGGCGCGGTAGGTTTTTTGCAGACCTTGGCCGGTTTCAAAGGCTTGCCCCAAGGTGCGCGCCGTGTCTGCGTCCAGCACAAACAGCAGCACGCCGCTCGTGCCCTTGTCCAAGCGGTGCACAGGCCAGACATGTTGGCCGATCTGGTCACGCAGGGCCTGCAGCACAAAGCGCGTCTCACCCTTGTCCAGCGGCGTGCGATGTACCAGCCAGCCAGCGGGTTTGTTCACGATGGCGAGATAATCGTCCAAGTAAAGGATGTCGAGCATGTTGTTCTTATTGTCACCCGCCAAATCCCTGGACTACGAAACCCCCGCCGCAGGCGTGCCCCACACGCTGCCGCAGTTCGTGCCGCAATCTCAGGCCCTCATTGAAGTGCTGCGCCAAAAGTCGCCCCAGCAAATCGCCGAGTTGATGGACTTGTCGGACGCGCTGTCGGCCCTGAACGTGGCCCGCTACGAAGCCTGGACGCCTAAGTTCACCGCCAAGAACGCCAAACAAGCCGTGCTGGCCTTCAATGGCGATGTCTACGAGGGCCTGGACGCCAAGACCCTGTCAGCGCAAGACCTGGACTGGGCACAAACCCATGTGGGCATTTTGAGTGGCCTGTACGGCGTGCTGCGCCCGCTGGACTGGATGCAACCCTACCGCCTCGAGATGGGCACGACGCTGCAAACCGACAAGGGCAGCAACCTCTACAAGTTTTGGGGGCCGCAAATTGCCGAGTACCTGAACACCCAGCTGGCCAAAGACAAAACGCCGGTCATTGTGAACCTGGCCTCGCAAGAGTATTTCAAGTCGGTGGACCGGAAAACCCTCAAGGCGCGGGTGATCGAGTGCGTGTTTGAAGACTTCAAGGGCGGCAAATACAAGATCATCAGCTTCAATGCCAAACGGGCGCGGGGCTTGATGGCGCGCTATGCGGTGCAAAAGCGCATCACTCACCCCGAGGGTTTGCTGGGCTTTGGTCTGGAAGGCTACGCGCATGACGCGGCTGTTTCAGAACCCGACCGTTTGGTGTTTCGCAGAAAAGTGCAGGCATGAGCGATTTCAATAACGCGCCTGAACAATCTCAGCTGGGCAAATCCAGCGCCTATGTGGACCAGTACGACGCGAGTTTGCTGTTCCCCATTCCCCGTGCCACCAAACGCGCCGAGATCGGCGTCACCGGGCAGCCTGTGTTTTTTGGGGCCGATTTGTGGACCGCGTTCGAGCTGTCTTGGCTCAACACCAAAGGAAAGCCGCAGGTGGCGTTGGCGCACATCACTGTGCCTGCCGAAAGCACGCACATTGTCGAGAGCAAATCTTTCAAGCTGTATCTGAACAGCTTCAACAACACGCGCCTAGAGAGCGCCGACGTGGTGCGCGACATGATTCGCCGCGACATCAGCGCCGCCATTTGGCACGGCGGTGTGGTGCAGGCCAGCGTGGGCGTGAAGTTGCTGCTGCAAGAGCAATTTGACACTGAACCCGTGCACGAGTTGGATGGCCTCAACCTGGACCGCATGGACATTGAGTGCACACGTTACGAGCCTGCGCCGGATCTGCTGAGCGCCAACGCCGACGAACTGCCCGTGACCGAAACCCTGGTCAGCCATTTGCTCAAAAGCAATTGTTTGGTGACGGGCCAGCCCGACTGGGGCAGCGTACAAATCACCTACAGCGGCCCGCAGATCGAGCAAGCGGGTCTATTGCAATACATCGTGAGCTATCGCAACCACAACGAGTTTCACGAGCAATGCGTCGAGCGCATCTTCATGGACATCTGGACGCGCTGCAAACCCACCAAATTGACGGTTTATGCTCGCTATACCCGGCGCGGCGGGCTGGACATCAACCCCTGGCGCACCAGCGCACCAGGCAAGTTGCCGCCCAACGTGCGCACGGCACGGCAGTGAAGGTATTCACTTCGTTCCCCAAGATGTCACCCACTACCCGCCGCGTTCTGCAGGCCCTTTTGTACGAGGCCATGGCCATCGCTGTGGTCGGGCCCGTGTTGAGCTTGGCTTTTGACAAGTCGCCCGCCTCCACCTTGGGTCTGGCGGTCGTTTTGTCGAGCATTGCACTGACGTGGAATTACGCCTTCAACTGGCTTTTTGAGCGCTGGGAGTCGCGCCAGTCCGTGCGCAGCCGTTCCTTTGTCAGGCGGCTGGCCCACGGAGCCGGTTTTGAAGGCGGCTTGGTCATCATTCTTTTGCCCGTCATGTCGCTGTGGCTCGACATTTCGCCCACCGCTGCTTTGGTGGCCAATCTGGGTCTGCTGGCGTTCTTTTTCTTTTATGCCATCGCGTTCACCTGGTGCTTTGACCGGGTCTTTGGTTTGCCCGCTTCTGCTCAGGCAGGCGATGGCGATCGGGGCTAAGGGCGCGGCATTCAAGCAGGCCGCCAGGGCTTTCCCTTTTTACGCCGCGAATACTTCTTGCAGTGTGGTCAGCGCGGCACTCAAGGTCTTGGCAGACACAGCGCCCAGACGCCTGACCAAACGCACCTTGTCAACCGTCCGAAGCTGATCCAGCACGATCAAGCCCTTGGTTCCAGCGTGGGTGACAGGCACCCGGAACGGCGCGGCAAAACCCTTTGAGGTCATGGGCGCCACCATCACGGTTCGCAGGTTGTCATTCAACTCTGCCGGTGACATCACGACGCAGGGCCGCGACTTTTTGATTTCGCTGCCCACGGTCGGGTCCAGGTTCACCAGCCAAATGTCGCCGCGCTTCACCAGCCCAACTCCTCGTCGTCCAAGTTGCCGAACTCACCCATCAAAAGCGCATCCCCACCTTTGGCAGACACGGCTGCAGCAGCCGCTGCCCAGCCAGCACGTACGGACTTGGCAGGCTTTCGCAAGACGATGGCGCCGTTTTCCACTTCGATGGTGGCTGTGGCCTGTCCGTCCAGCCCGACCTGGGCCAGAAACGGCTTAGGCAACACCACGCCTTTGCTGTTCCCGATGTTTCGAATGGCAATTTCCATGATAATCCTCCGGTTGCAACAATGTTAATCCATGCGAAGTGGATGGGCAATACCCAAAGTTGTAACAATGTGACCACATTATTGTGACGAAAAAGTCCCTGCACCTTTGGCTGACCAAGACCCCACCCCCACCGCCCCTTGCGCTGCTGCACATGATGTTCAACACGAGTTGCGCCATGTGCGTGCCCTCATGCAACTTGAGCAACAGGAAGACCAGGAGCAGTTCAAGCTCAAAAACGCCAGTGCCAGCATCAAAGAGCGCCGTCGGCGTGGCCTAACCTGGTACCCCGTCAACATCACCCAAGAAGACATTGGTTTTGGGGGCAAGGTGGTGCTGGAGCTGGAGCGCCCGGCGCATCGGCAAGACCTGCACTTGTTTCAGGTGGGGGCGGCTGCGGCGCTGTTCAGCGGTGCGCCCGGCTATTCGGGCACACATTCGGCATCAGATCGGCCCGTGGTGAGCGGCGTGGTGACACGCGTGCGACGCAACAAGCTGCTGTTGGCCACCACCAAAGAAGCGCTGCCCGACTGGGTGCGGGACGGCAGCAGCCTCAACGGAAGCACATTAGGTGTTGACCTGACCTTTGACGAGGTCAGCTACCGCGAGATGAACCAGGCCCTGAGCGCGGTCATGGCCGCACACGGCAACCGCTTGGCCGAACTGCGCGACGTGCTGCTGGGCGCTAAGACAGCTCGCTTTCGCGAGCCCCAAGCCGATGACCTGTTTTACCCCAGTGCGCTCAACGACTCGCAGCTGGCGGCGGTGCGCCATGTGGTCACGGCGCAAGACGTGGCCATCATCCACGGCCCGCCCGGCACGGGCAAAACCACCACGCTGGTGCAAGCCATTTTTGAAACTATTCGACGCGAGCGGCGCGTGCTGGTGTGCGCCCCCTCGAACACCGCCGTGGACCTGCTGACCGAAAAGCTGGCCGAGCGCGGTGTGAATGTGATCCGCTTGGGCAACCCCAGCCGCGTGTCGGACCTGCTGCTCAAGCACACGCTCGACGCCGGGGTGATGGCCCACGCCAGCTACGCCAAGATGCACGCGATGCGCCAAACCGCCGAGCAGCACCGCGAGGCGGCCAGTGAACGCGTGCGCAACTTTGGCTTTGAGGAGCGACAGCGCCGCCAGTGGCTGCGCGAAGAAGCCCGCACGCTGCGCCAAGCCGCCGACGATTTGGAGCGCCTCATGACCGAAGACGTGCTCGAATCGGTGCAAGTCATCACCTGCACGCTGGTGGGCGCCAGCAACCGCCACATTAGCCACCTGGGCTTTGAGACCGTCTTCATCGACGAAGCCGCCCAAGCCTTGGAGCCGGGTTGCTGGATTCCGATTGCCAAGGGCCAGCGCCTGGTGTTGGCGGGCGACCACCACCAGCTGCCGCCCACCGTGAAAAGCGAAAAAGCCGCCCGCGAAGGCCTGCGCGAAACCCTGTTTGAAAAGTGCATCCAGCGCCAACCCAACACGGCCCGCATGCTGAAGGTGCAATACCGCATGCACGCGCACATCATGGGCTTCAGCTCCGAGAAGTTTTACGGCGGCCAACTGGTGCCCCACCCCAGCGTGCGCGACGCTGACCTAGCCGCTTACGACCCGCGCTTTGCACCCGACCTGCCCGTGGAATTCATCGACACGGCAGGCTGCGGCTATGAAGAACTGGCCATTCCCGAAAGCCGTTCAACCGCCAACCCCGAAGAAGCCCACTTGCTGCTGGAGCGACTGGCGCAGCTGCTGGCGCTGAGCGAGCCCACCGACCCAGATCAGCGCCCACTGACGATTGGTGTGATCGCACCGTACCGCGCCCAAATCAACTATTTGAAAGACGCGATCGAAGACAGCGCCGTGCTGAACGACTTGCTGCTGCAACGCAGGCTCAGTGTGGGCACCGTCGATTCGTTTCAGGGCCAAGAGCGCGACATCATTGCCATCACCTTGACGCGCAGCAACCCCCAAGGCGAGATCGGCTTCCTGTCCGACATCCGCCGCATGAACGTGGGCATGACCCGCGCACGGCGCAAGCTGCTGCTGGTGGGCGATTCGTCAACGCTTTGTTGCCATCCGTTTTTTGGGGAGTTGTTGGCTTACGTGAAGGGGGTGGGGGGCTACCGGACGGCTTGGGCTGTTTAAACCAGCTTAGGCCAGTTGATTTGTACTTTGCGGTTGTTGGCCAAGCAGTCGCGCAAATACAAGTTGATCAGGCTTTGATAGGGAATCCCTGCGTCATCTGCCATGCTTTTGAAATAGACGACAACGTCTTCTGACAGACGCATCGTCACAGGCTTCTTGAGCTTGGATGCATAGGGGTTTTTGCGAGCCTTCAGCTTGGAGAGGTCGTATTCGGCTTTCATGTCAGATGCCTCGATAAAAAGCGCTTTCGCGCTTGGTTGCCTTGCGAGCAGAGATGATTCGGATGGTTTCCCCGCCTTCACGTTCACAGTGGCAGACGATGAGCAACTTGGAATGAACACTCATGCCCAGCATCAGAAAGCGTTCTTCATCGACCGAGTGATCTTCATCGAAAAATTGAACGGCGAATTCATCATAGAAAACGGTCTGCGCTTCTTCGAATGAAACCTGATGCTTCTTCAGGTTGGCTGTTGCCTTGCTTGGGTGCCATTCAAACTGGATCATATGTACATTGTATGTAAACATTGTGCGCGGTCAAGCGAGACGTTTCACACTCGCCGTAGATTCGTTTCAGGGCCAAGAGCGCGACATCATTGCCATCACCTTGACGCGCAGCAACCCCCAAGGCGAGATCGGCTTTCTGTCCGACATCCGCCGCATGAACGTGGGCATGACCCGCGCACGGCGCAAGCTGCTGCTGGTGGGCGATTCGTCCACGCTTTGCAGGCATCCTTTTTTTTGGGGAATTGCTGGCTTATGTGAAGGGCGAGTGGGGCTATCGTTCGGCACATGAGGTGGCCAAAATAAGCTCTCTGTGATACATTGAATACATGTATTCATTGGAGCATTTGATATGGCAACTTCAATCCGTCTTGCCCCAGAGACCGAGCAAAGGCTTGACTACCTCGCATCCCAAACTGGTCGTACCAAGGCCTTTTACCTGCGCGAAATCATCGAAAACGGCATCCAAGAAATGGAAGACTACTACCTCGCAGCCGATGTGCTTGCGCGTGTCCGTCAAGGGAAAGAACAGGTCCATTCCGCTGCCGATGTGAGACGAGACCTTGGCCTGGACAATTGAATACGCCGACACGGCCAAAGGTCAGCTGCGCAAGCTCGACAAACAGATGGCGCGGCGCATCGTTGACTTCATGGACGAGCGTATTGCCGGACTGGAAAACCCACGCAACACGGGTAAGGCATTGGTCGGGCCGCACGGAGGATTCTGGCGCTACCGGGTGGGCGATTGCCGGGTAATTTGTGACATCCAGGACGGCGCTTTGCGCGTCCTTGTGGTGCAGGTTGGCAACCGGCGCGAGATTTACCGATAGGCACATCATGGCCGCACGCATGGGTACGACCCAAAGCGTGGTGGCACGGATCGAAAGTGGCAGAGGCACGCCATCCATGCGAACAATCCAACGCTTTGCCAGCGCCGTGGGAGCGCGTGCCGTGCTGCGCATGGAGCCTTTGACGGCTGCATGACCCGCTGCTGCAACGCAGGCTCAGCGTGGGCACCGGCGATCCGTTTCAGGGCCAAGAGCGAGAAATCATAGTTATCACCTTGACGCGCAGCAACCCCCAAGGCGAGATCGGCTTTTTGTCTGACATCCGCCGCATGAACGTGGGCATGACCCGCGCACGGCGCAAGCTCTGTTTTGAACGGCTTGTCTGATTAACCATTGCGTGACGGACAGTCGACTCGTTTTTACCCCAGGATGTAAGTATGGGGCAAGGACGCTGTCCAGTTAAGCAATCGCGAAATGCATCTCTTAGCCTGCGAAGAGCTGCGATTGACATTTTGGACATTGAGCGTACTTGTTATCCGTTTTGTATTCCCCTTGCCAATAGATATTTTTCGCTCCACAAAAAATGCACCTATGTTGCCCATTTTCAAAGCGCGATCCAGGGAAAGAATAGTATTCTGTAGAGGAAAGCCAGCGATCGGGATTGATAGAAAACCAAGCAGGCGATAGGACGGCTAACACAGTGAATGCCACCACCACTGATATGCCTAGGTTTAAAAAATAGCTTGCAAAGGCAATGAGGCCGAATATTGAAAAAAGACTCCATACGACCGGATTGCGTTTAGCTGCCCGGTGTGCCAGTTCTTTACGGTAGTTCTCATATGCTTCGCGGCCATTATTGGAAAGGACTTGTTCTGCGAGTCTTCTTTGTTTACGTTTAGCCTCTTCCTCAAGCCGCTCGGATCGTTTGCGGATCTGTCGGCCACAGTTAGAGCAGTATGAAGCGCCGGAAGGCAGTTCATGACCACAATCGTGACAAAGCCTTTGATCTTGATTCAATTTTTCCTCCGAATTATTAAAATTTCCCCAGCCAACGCGACGCTCAACGAAATTTACAGGTGAGAACTTGGGGGGCAGCTTGCAGGGGCAACAAGCTGGTGATGCGTTGATATAACTCAAGCAGGACGACGACGCGTTTGTTGGTGATGCCAAAGATTTCAAAGAAATCGATCCAAAAGGGCTTGGCCTGGCTGTCCTCGTTGCAGGCGTCAGCCCAAGTTTTGCTGAAAAGCAATGCCCTGGATTTGATTTCGTTCCAATGAAGACCCATTTGGTGCTCACAAAGTGAGCATGGATCGTATCGGAAAGTATTGGTTTTATTGAGTGGGAGTAGCGCTAATTTGTAAGCAATTGAGTCGTGTGTTGACCGGCCCGTACGACCTCAAAGCTTCAAAAGGGCGCTATATGCCTGCCGCGTCTCGGGCGACACCGAGGCCACCAATTGCTCGTAGCGGGTTTGGTGGCGCGTCAGCATGCGGGCCGAGGCCACGGCTTTGGATTTGCAAAACCAATGGCAGGTGTGTTGCATCAGCAGCATCTCGGCCATCAAGACAAAGGCTTTGTCTTTGGGTGATCGCTGCGCGGTGTTGTCGATGGCGCTGGCCATGCCGTGGCTGTGGATGCTCAGGGCCTTGCGCATGTCAAACACGGCAGAGGGTTGGATTTTCTCGGTAAACGGTATGCACAGCGGCCAGGTGCTCACCTGGGTGGATGCCGCATCAAGCTGTGCAAAACGCAGCACAAAGTTTTGGAATTTCGACTTCAAGTCGGCTTCGGTGCTGGCCATCATCGACCAGATGCTGGCTTGGCGGCGCGTGCTGTGGTGCGCATGGAGCCTTTGACGGCTGCCTGACCAGCTGCTGCAACGCAGGCTCAGCGTGGGCACCGTCGATTCGTTTCAGGGCCAAGAGCGCGACATCATTGCCATCACCTTGACGCGCAGCAACCCCCAAGGCGAGATCGGCTTCTTGTCCGACATCCGCCGCATGAACGTGGGCATGACCCGCGCACGGCGCAAGCTGCTGCTGGTGGGCGATTCGTCCACGCTTTGCAGGCATCCGTTTTTTGTGGAGTTGTTTGCTTATGTGAAGGGGGTGGGGGGTTACCTGACAGCGCTTGAGATAGCCAAACATTGACTTAAATCTGTGATGGGCGCTCGACACGATATGACCCAACCAAGGCTGATCAGCGGCCCAGCCCTTCGAGCACGTTCACCGTGTTCACGCCCAAATCTGCCGCAGCGTAGCCACCTTCGAGCGTCAGCACCGTCGGCAAGCCCAATTGCGCTATCGCTCGGCCGACCTGCAGGTAGTCCGCACTGCGCAACTTGAAGCCCGAGATCGGGTCGCCCTCAAACGTGTCCAGCCCCAGCGGCACCACCAGCGCTTGTGGCGCAAAGTCGCTCACCGCTTGCATGGCGGTTTGCAGCGCGGCCCACCAGACTTCAAATCCGGTGCCACGCGGCAGCGGCAGGTTCAGGTTGAAGCCCTCGCCAGCCCCCGCGCCGCGCTCATCCGCATGCCCCAAAAAGAACGGGTATTCGGTGCGCGGATCGCCTTGGATAGACGCTGTGAACACATCGTTGCGCTCGTAAAAGATGGTTTGTGTGCCGTTGCCGTGGTGGTAGTCCACATCGAGCACGGCCACGCGCTGCAGCCCGCCGTCGCGCAGGGCTTGCGCGGCCACGGCGGCGTTGTTGATGAAGCAATAACCACCCATGTAGTTGGGGCCTGCATGGTGGCCCGGTGGGCGGGTCAGCGCCAAGGCAAAGCGCTCGCCCGCCAGCACCGCTTGCGCGGCCGCCAATGCGCAGGCCGCGCCTTCGCGGGCGGCGGCCCAGCTGCCCGCCGTCAAAGGCGTGCCCGAGTCAAACGCATACTGCCCCAGCCGCGCCGCAAAGTTGAGCGGCGGCGCGTCGGTGCGAAAGCCGTGTTTTGAGCCCAGCGGCCAAACCGAGGGGAGGGCGTCCACCCCCGCATTGGCCGGGTCCAACGCCACCCAGTCGTCCCACGCCCGAGCAAGAAATGCCAAATAGTCTGGCGCATGCACGCGGGCCATGGCGGCGTCGACATCCGCCACTGCATCAGGCGTCAGCAACTGACCCACAGGGCGGCGCTGCAGTTCATCCAGCACATAGCGCAAACGGTCAGGCACTTCGTGGCAATCGACCAAGCGGCCCCGGAACATTTCCTGGCGGCCTGCGTGTTGGGCGTGGTGGGTGTTGTGGAAGATTTTCATGGTGAATGTGTTGCGGTTGACTTGATGAATGTATCGCGACAAGTCTTATCGATTGAAGTCAAGTTTTGCCCATGTCATCACAAAGGCGGTCGTGTTTGGTTGATCCAGAGCTGTATGGTGGGGCGAAGCCACTGTCGCTGGGCATAAGCGATCAGTCTTTCTGGAACCGAATCGCCATTCATGATGAGCCGATTGAGCATGACCGCAAGGTCTACATCCGCAATGCACCATTGGCCGCACAGGTTTTCGGAGTCGTCAACAAGCAAGGACTCTGCAGCTGAGAAGAGCTTTTGCGCCGATTCTTGTGCGGCAGAGGAGAGTGGTGGCATCTTTGAACCGTAAAAAACCACCTCGGTAGACCTTTCTTGTCTGATGGGCATCAGATCGCTGCGAAGCCAAGCCTGAACTTGGCGTGCTTTGGCTTTGCCGCGTGGGTCAACGGGATACAGCGGTGGCCTTGGAAACAATGTGTCGATGTACTCGGTGATGGCTGACGACTCCGAAAGAGAGAAGTCGCCGTGAACCAAGGTGGGCACTCGGCGTGTGATGGACATGCTGGCGAAGTCGTCAGCGTGATTCTCTTTCGCGGCGAGGTCTACGGTCGAGACTTCAAATGACAAGCCTTTTTCATGAAGCGCGACGAATGCAGACATCGCGTACGGACTTGCGAATTGCGCATCAACATAAAGGCGTAGGGTGGCGTGTTACATAAGGCTCCTGCTGCGGTAGGTGTTGTGGATGATTTCTATGGGCTGATGTTTGGCGTGTGATACACATCAGTTTTGTGCAGCTCCATGAAACGGGGTGGAGCGGCCAGTGGTGTAAACCCAAATTTGGCATACAGACCATGTGCATCGCGTGTGGCGAGCAGCATACGTCTGAGTCCTTGAACATCAGGATGATCAAACAAGGCATTAAGCATCCGGTAAGACAGGCCTTGTCCGCGATACGCAGGAAGAACATACACATCAGCCAGGTACGCAAAAGTTGCACGATCTGTCACAAGGCGTGCAAAGCCTACTTGTTGTTGATCAGCCAGTGCCCCGATGCACAAGGAGCCTTCAATGGCCTTGCGCACAACCTCGTGAGGAATGCCAACGCACCAGTAAGCCTCGGTGAGAAAGGCGTGAATGGCATCCACGTCAAAACGTGATTGGTCAAATGTGATGCTGAATTCGTGCATGTCAGGCCTCCATCTATAAATTATTAATTCTATTTAGTGATCTTTTTGTAAAAAATTAGAATTAAATTTTCTTGTGAACATGCATGTCAATGACATGCTGGTTCATTTGCCTTGACACGGTTTAAAATTATGAGCAGACTAGATGACTGACTAGTTTAAGGGGCGGAAATGCATACATGGCCAGTACAAGACGCGAAAGCGCGGTTCAGTGAGTTTTTGGATGCGTGCCTGGTCGAGGGGCCGCAAATGGTCACCCGACGTGGCGCTGAAGCTGCCGTGTTGGTGCCCGTGCAGGAGTGGCGACGTATGCAGTCGGCAGCTCGCCCCTCGCTCAAGCAACTTTTGCTCTCAGACCAAGCCCGCACCGACTTGATCGTGCCGCCGCGAGGACAAGCCAAACGTCGACCTGTGGAGCCGATGCAGTGACGCAGCGATATCTGCTGGACACCAATGTGGTGTCTGAGTTGCGCAAGCCGCGCCCGCACGGGGGCGTTGTGGCTTGGCTGGAGTCGCTGGATGACGCTCAGCTTTTTGTGTCGGCGGTCACGCTGGGCGAAATTCAAGCGGGCATCGAGCTGACCCGGGAACAAGACCCCGAAAAGGCTCAGCAAATTGAAGACTGGCTGGCCTTGGTGGCGGGCGCGTACAACGTTTTGCCCATGGACGCCGCAGCCTTCACGGCTTGGGCGAAGTTGATGCACCGCAAGTCAGACACGCTCTATGAAGACGCCATGATTGCCGCTACCGCGAAAGTGCATGGACTGACCGTGGCGACGCGGAATGTAGCGGACTTTCATGCGCTGGGTTTTGAGGTGTTCAACCCATTTGCCCCGGTTTAATCAGATTCTTCGCACGGGGCTTGGCTCAGCCTTCAACCAAATTCCCGAAACCCCTTCAGCGGCGGCAGTGGCGCAAAGTTCGCCTCGCGTTTTTGTTGCATGGCGCTGATGGCCTCGCGCACGTTGGCGTTGCTCCAGATCGCGCCTTGCAGCCAGCCCATGTGGCGCAGGCTGTCTTCGGTGCTGTGGTCGCGGGCGTAGTGCAGCACTTGCTTGGTGCCCCAGATGGCCACGGGCGGTTTGCTGGCGATTTCTTTGGCGGCTTGCAGCGCGGCGGCCACGGTGGCTTCGTGGGTGGGCAGCACCTCGTTCACCAGGCCGTGCGCCAGCGCTTTGTCAGCACTCAGGCGTCGGCCGGTGTAGGCCAGTTCTTTGACCAAGGCCATGGGCAGCAGCTTGGGCAGGCGTTGCAAGGTGCCCACGTCGGCCACCATGCCGATGTTGATTTCCTGGATGCAAAAGAACGCATCGGCCGAGGCATAACGCATGCAGCAGGCGGTCACCATGTCCACCGCGCCGCCAATGCAGCCGCCGTGGATGGCCGCGATCACCGGGATGCGCAGCTCTTCGAGCAGGGTGAAGGTGTGCTGCATGTCGGTCAGCAAGTCGTACACGGCCGAACGGCCTTCGGCGCTGGTGTCGTCCATTTGAATAGCGCTGCCAAAGGTTTGCAGGTCCATGCCCGCGCTGAAGTGTTTGCCCGTGCTCGAGATGACCAGCGCCCGGGCGGTGCCCGCTTTGTGGATGTCGGTCAGCATCTCGTGCAGCTCACGCCAGAAGGTGGGGTGCATGGTGTTCATCGCCTCGGGGCGGTTCATCACCAGGTGGGCAACGTGGCCTTCAGTCGTCAAAGAAAAGCAGTTGAGTTTGTCCATGGTCATTCGCTTGGAGTGGTGGGTTGGCAATGGCTTCACTGTAAGAGGCACCCGGTGCAGGTGCTGTCCCCGCCTTGACCAGCGAGCCCACCCGCACGCCCAGCAGGCGCAGGCGTCGTGTCAGGTCGACGCGTTTGAGGCATTGCCCCGCGATTTGCCGGATTTGTTTGGCGTCAGCCGTGTATCCGGGCAAAGACTGGTCCCGTGTCACGGCCTGGAAGTTGTCGTAGCGCAGCTTGATGCCGATGGTTTTGCCTTCGTAGCCTTTGCGCTGTAAATCGGCCGCCACCTGTTCGCACAGCCTTGTAAAGACGGTCCCGAGTTCATCGCGGTCGCGCACGGCGTGCAGGTCGCGCTCAAAGGTGGTTTCGCGGCTCATGCTGACGGGCTCGCTCTCGGTTTCCAGTGGGCGGTCGTCGCGGCCCCAAGACGCTTCGTGCAGCCAAGCGCCGTAGCTTTTGCCAAAGTTTTCAATCAGCCAGTGCGGCTCGCGCTTCGCCAGATCGCCAATGGTTTGGATGCCAAAGCCTTTGAGCTTTTCATCGGCCTTGGGGCCGACGCCGTTGATCTTGCGGCAAGCCAACGGCCAGATCAGGGTTTGCAGATCGGCCTCGTGCACGATGGAGATGCCGTTGGGTTTGTTGAACTCGCTGGCCATTTTGGCAATGAGTTTGTTGGGGGCCACGCCAATCGAGCAGGTCAGACCCGTGGCCTCAAAAATGCTTTTTTGAATCAGCCGCGCCAGCACCCGACCGCCTTCGCGTTGGCCCCCGGGCACGTCAGTAAAGTCGATGTAGACCTCATCCACCCCCCGGTCTTGCATGACGGGGGCAATGTCTAAGATGATGCTTTTGAAGGTGCGCGAATAGTGCCGGTAGCGCTCAAAGTCCACGGGCAGCATCAGCGCCTGCGGGCACAGCTTGGCCGCTTTCATCAGGCCCATGGCCGAGCCGATGCCGAATTTCCTGGCCGCATAGGTGGCGGTGGTGATCACGCCGCGCCCGGTGTAGCCCTCAAGTCGCGGGAAAAAGTCCACCGGAATGCGGTCCAAGTTTTCGGCAAAGGTCTCTGTATTCCATTCGTCTTCGGGGTAGGCCGCTTGCAGCTTGCCCAGCAGGTCGTCTTCTTTGCGCCTGCCGCCGCCAATGACCACGGGCAAGCCTTTGAGCTGCGGGTAGCGCATCAATTCGCAGGACGCGTAAAACGCGTCCATGTCGAGGTGGGCAATGCGTCGGATGGGTGTGGCCATGGCGCTTGAAACGGGTGAAGCATTCACCCGCTAAGCATAGCGCGGCCCCAAGGGGTTTTGGCATTGCCCAACCCCTGGCCATGCCTGTTTAGTGGCCCGTGGGAAAGGTGCCTGGCAGCAAGATACTCTTGTCCACCGTGTCCATTTGCGTGCGACCGCAAAAGGCCATGGTCAGGTCGAGTTCTCTGTGGATGATTTCCAAAGCTTTGGTCACGCCCGCTTCGCCCATGGCACCCAGGCCATACAGCATGGAGCGGCCAATGTAGACGCCCTTGGCGCCCAAGGCGCGGGCTTTCAACACGTCTTGGCCGCTGCGGATGCCGCCGTCCATGTGCACTTCGATGTTCTTGCCCACGGCATCCACGATGGCGGGCAGGGCTTCGATGCTGGACTGGGCACCGTCGAGCTGGCGGCCGCCGTGGTTGCTGACAATCAGGGCGTCGGCACCCGATTGCACCGCCATGTGGGCGTCATCCACATCCTGAATGCCCTTCAGGATGAGCTTGCCGCCCCAGTGCTTTTTGATCCATTCCACATCGTCCCAATTCAGACGGGGGTCGAATTGCGAGGCGGTCCACGAAGAAATGCTGCTCATGTCATTCACGCCCTTGACGTGGCCGACGATATTGCCGAACTGGCGACGCTGTGTGCCCAGCATGCCCAAGGCCCAGCGGGGCTTGCTGGCGATGTTGATCATGTTGGCGATTGTCAGCTTGGGCGGTGCAGACAGGCCGTTTTTCAGGTCCTTGTGGCGCTGACCCAGAATTTGCAAGTCCAGCGTGAGTACCAACGCGCCACAGTTGGCGGCTTTGGCGCGGTCAATCAGGCGCTCGATGAAGCCCTTGTCTCTCATCACGTACAGCTGAAACCAAAAGCCTTCACCGGCGTGCTGGGCCACGTCCTCGATGGAGCAGATGCTCACGGTGGACAGGGTGTAGGGCACGCCAAACTTTTTGGCAGCGCGGGCCGCCAGTATTTCGCCATCGGCGTGCTGCATGCCCGTGAGGCCTGTGGGTGCAATGGCCACCGGCATGGCCACTTGCTGGCCCACCATGGTGGTGGCCGTGCTGCGGTTTTCCATGTTCACAGCCACGCGCTGGCGCAGCTTGATTTTCTGAAAATCGCTTTCGTTGGCCCGGTAGGTGCTTTCGGTCCAAGAGCCGCTGTCCACGTAGTCATAAAACATACGCGGTACGCGCTTTTCGGCCAAAACGCGCAGGTCTTCGATGGTGGTGATCACGGGCATAGGGGGTCTCCAGGATTTTTATCATTTAGATGTAACCCTCATAGTAGCCCCTGGTTCGATACCAGCTTGTGAAATTTGGGACAGTGGGCTTGAAATTTCTTGTGGCGTGCTTCAGCCGTGGGGTGTGGCTTTCACAAATGCGCCGCCCTGGTAGATGGCGACAGGGTCTAGTGTGTCGATGCTTTGTTGGCGTGCTTCCACGGCAGGGCGGAACACGTCGGAAGAATCCAACGGGCGGTAGCCAACGTGTTTGGCATGGGTGTTGTCCCACCAGGTGGTCTGGTTGTCGGACATGCCGTAAATGATGCTGTGCCCCACGATGGGCGCAGTCAGGGCCGAAACAACCAGGCGCTCCAGGTCGTCAAAGCTCAGCCAGGTGGCCAGCATGCGGCGGTCTTTGGGTTCGGCATAAGAAGAGCCAATGCGCAGGCTCACGGTCTCGATGCCCCAGCGATCCCAGTACAGCTGGGCCAGGTCTTCGCCAAAGGCTTTGGACAGGCCATAAAACCCGTCGGGCTTGGGCGGCATGCGGGTGTTGACGACCTCGTCTTGGCGGTAAAAGCCAGTCACATGGTTGGAGCTGGCAAACACAATGCGCTTGACGCCTTGCAGGCGGGCGGCTTCGTACAGGTTGACCATGCCCACAATGTTGCCCGCCAAAATCGGCTCCCAAGGCTGTTCGGTGGACACGCCGCCCATGTGCACCACTGCGTTCACGCCTTCGAGCAAGGCCATCATTTGGTCTTTGTCTTCGAGCGATGCAAGTTGCACCTCTTCGCCCGCACTCGCTGGGTCCAGTTCACGGCGGTGGCTCACACGCAGCACGTCGCAATAGGCTTTCAGGCGGGGGCGAAGTTCTTTGCCCAAGTTGCCACCCGCACCCGTGAGGAGCAGGCGCGGAAATCGAATGGGGGAGGCGGGTGTGTTGAGCATGTGGTTTTTGAGATTCAGGATTTGAAACGACCCGCCAGTGCCGTGGCGCTGTCGCGTAACACGTTTTGGTCAGCGCCCACGGCCACAAACAGGCAGCCTTGCTCAACATAGTGTTTGGCCAGGGCTTCGTCCCCCGTGAGGATGCCTGCGGCTTTGCCGCAAGCGCGGATGCGGGCAATGGATTCGTCAATGATTTTCAGCACATCGGGGTGCTTGGGGTTACCCAAGTGACCTAAAGCGGCGGACAAGTCACCAGGGCCGATGAACACGCCATCCACGCCATCGACATTCGCAATGGCTTCGATGTTTTGCAGGCCCAGCACGGTTTCCACTTGCAGCAACACACAAATTTCTTCGCTGCTGTGCTGGGCATAGCCCTTCACTCGGCCATAGTGGCTGGCGCGGGGCGCACCCGCATAGCCGCGCACGCCATGCGGCGGGTAGCGGGTGTAAGACACGGCTTGACGCGCTTCTTCTTCGGTCTGGATGTAGGGCACCAACAGGCTTTGCACGCCCACATCCAGCAAGCGCTTGAAGGTCACCATGTCGTTCCATGGTGGGCGCACTATTGGTGTGGTGGGGCTGCCCTTCATGGCTTGCAACTGCGCCACGATTTCTGTCAGGTCGTTGGGCGAATGCTCCATGTCCAGCAGCAGCCAGTCAAAGTTGCAATGCGCCAGGATTTCGATGCTGATGTTGCTGCACAGGTGCGACCACAGGCCGATCTGCTTTTGACCGGATTGGATGGCATGTTTGAAATGGTTGACGGGCATGTCCATGGTGTGTTTCCTTTGATGTGTATGGCCCGGGTGCTCAGCGCACCATGCAAGGCATCTTGTTGTTGAATTTCCAGTTGGGGATCAGGTACTGCATGGCGATGGCGTCGTCGCGGGCGCCCAGTCCGTGCTGCTGGTACAGCTGGTGGGCTTTCATCACCGCGTCCATGTCCACCTCGATGCCCAGACCCGGTTTGGCGGGCACATCGACGTAGCCGTCCTTGATTTGCAGCGGGTCTTTGGTGAGGAACTGGCCGTCTTGCCAAATCCAATGCGTGTCGATCGCTGTGACTTTGCCGGGGGCGGCAGCGGCGCATTGGGTGAACATGGCCAGCGAAATGTCGAAATGGTTGTTCGAGTGCGAGCCCCAGGTCAGGTCGTACATCTGGCACAGCTGCGCTACGCGCACCGAGCCTTGCAGCGTCCAGAAATGCGGGTCGGCCAGTGGAATGTCGACCGACTGCAGCTGAATGCTGTGCGCCATCTCGCGCCAGTCGGTGGCCACCATGTTGGTGGCCGTCAGCAAGCCGGTAGCGCGGCGGAATTCGGCCATGATTTCGCGGCCCGAAAAAACGCCTTCTGCGCCGCAGGGGTCTTCGGCATAGGCCATGGTGCTGCGGTGGTCACGCAGCAAACGAATCGCGTCTTTGAGCAGCCAGCCACCATTGGGGTCGAGCGTGATGCGTGCCTTGGGAAAGCGCTCGTGTAGCGCCACCACGGCTTCGACTTCTTCTTCGCCGCGCAGCACGCCGCCTTTGAGCTTGAAGTCTTGAAAGCCGTAACGCGCTTGTGCTGCTTCGGCTAGGCGCACCACCGCATCGGCAGTCATGGCTTTTTCGTGGCGCAGGCGCAGCCAGTCGTCGGCTTGATCCGGCTCACTGCGGTAGGGCAGGTCGGTTTGCTGGCGGTCGCCCACATAAAACAAATAGCCCAGCATTTGTACGCGGTTGCGCTGTTGGCCTTCGCCGAGCAGGGCGCACACCGGCACATTCAGGTGCTGGCCCAGCAGGTCGAGCAGGGCGCTTTCCACGGCCGTGACGGCGTGGATGGTCGTGCGCAGGTCAAAGGTCTGCTGGCCCCGGCCGCCGCTGTCGCGGTCGGCAAACTGCTGGCGCATGGTCTGCAGCACAGCGTTGTAATGGCCAATCGGCTGACCTTCAACCAAGGGGTGGGCGTCTTCCAGCGTCTGGCGAATTTTTTCGCCGCCGGGCACTTCGCCCAGGCCGGTGTGGCCCGACGAGTCGGTCAGGATGACGATGTTGCGGGTGAAAAACGGGCCGTGGGCACCGCTGAGGTTCATCAGCATGCCGTCGTGTCCTGCCACGGGGATCACCTGCATGCGGGTGATGGTGGGGGTGTGATGGGGAGTCATGGTGTAGAGGGGCTAGTCAATAGACATCGTACAACTTAATGGCGTATTGGCCATTGGGGAAAACGTGGGTGATGCGCAGCGTTGATTCAACCCGGGCTGTCGGGGTCGCTCTTGCGCAGGCGTTCTCGGCTGTTGGCCAAGTGGGTTCGCATGGCGGCCCTGGCGGCTTCCACGTCTTGGTCGGCAATGGCGTTGTAGATGCTCTCGTGTTCCTGGTTCACGCGGCGCAAATAGTTTTGCCGTTCTGGGTCGGTGGTCAGGATGCCGCTGATCCGTGCGCGAGGAATGACGCCCGCACCCATGGAATGCATCAGGTCGACGAAGTGGTGGTTTTGGGTGGCTCGGGCAATGCCCTGGTGAAACTGATGGTCTGCCATCACGGCGTCGCGGCCTTCTTCTAGGGCGCTGTTGAAGGCTTGAAGTGACAACCTCAATTCAGACAAATCATCTGGCGTGCGGCGCACTGCAGCCAAAGCGGCGGCTTCAGTTTCCACGCTGATGCGAAATTCAAGCAGGGCAATGACCTCTCGCAGGGTGCCCATTTGCTCGGGGCTGATGCGAAAAGACGGGTGCTCGCTCTTGGGCAGGACAAAGGTGCCAATGCCGTGGCGCGTGTCGACCCAGCCTGAGGCCTGCAGCCGCGAAATCGCTTCGCGCACCACGGTGCGGCTCACGCCAAAATCTTTCATGATGGCCGCTTCGGTCGGTAATTTGTCGCCAGCTTTGAGACGACCGCTGCGGATTTGTTCGGTCGTGGCGTGGACCAGCTGTACCGCCAGGCCGCCAGGCTTTTTAAATGAGAGTGTCGTGGCATCCATGGGTAATCCCTAGCTGTCCGAATATCGAAGCTCAACGATAATCATGTGGCCAATTGTACGACAACTGATGACTTGATGCTGAGTTTTCAATGTTTCAGTTGATGCCCATTGCCCCCAAACTTTCACAGGAGACCCCCATGAACTTTCGCAGAAACCTGCTTTCCTCAGCGGCCGCCGCAGTGCTGGCCATGACCATGACCCCAATGGCTTCCGCACAAACCGTGCTGAAGGCCTCGGACGTCCATCCCGCGGGCTATCCCAACGTGGTGGCGGTTGAAAACATGGGTAAAAAGCTTGAAGCCGCCACCAATGGCCGCTTCAAGCTGCAAATGTTCCCAGGTGGTGTTTTGGGTTCAGAAAAAGAAGTGGTGGAGCAAACCCAGGTTGGCGCGATTCAGATTGCCCGCATTTCATTGGGTATTTTGGGGCCAGTGGTGCCCGATGTGAACGTGTTCAACATGCCCTTTGTGTTCCGCGATGAGGCGCACATGCGGGCCGTGATCGACGGGCCTGTGGGCAAGGAGATTTTGGAAAAAATCACCAAAAGCCCGGCCCGACTGGTGGCCTTGGGCTTCATGGACAGCGGCTCGCGCAGTCTCTACACCAAAAAAGAAATCAAAACCCCGGCTGACCTCAAGGGCCTGAAGATTCGCGTGATGGGTAACCCGCTGTTTGTTGACACCATGAACGCCATGGGCGGCAACGGCATCAGCATGGGCCATAACGATGTGTACAGTGCGCTGCAAACCGGCGTGGTAGACGGTGCAGAAAACAACCCACCGACATTGTTTACCTCTAACCAGTACTCCACTGGCGTGAAGTTTTACACCCAGACCACGCACTTGATCATTCCTGAAATTTTCGTCATGTCCAAGGTCACTTGGGACAAAATGAGCCCAGCCGACCAAGCCAGTGTGATGAAGTTTTCTGGTGAGGCGCAATTGGAGCAGCGTGCCTTGTGGGACAAGAGCGTGACCGAGTATTCGACCAAACTGCAGGCCGCTGGCATTCAGTTCAAGTCTGTTGACAAAAAGCCCTTTTATGACGCCACTGCCCCTGTGCGTGCCAAATACGGCGCGCAATACGCCGACCTGATGAAGCGCATCGAAGCAGTCAAGTGATCCGCTTGCAGCGGCCTTAGACGCCGCTGCACGAGAGGGGACGGGGTGCTCCCCGTCCTTTTGGTTTTGATGAGCTCGCCCGCGAGGATTTTGGAATATGTTGCGTTTCTTTGACCGCCTTTACCTGTTCTGCATTTGGATTTCAGGCCTGTCGATTTTGGCGATGAGCCTGATCATTCCATGGGGCGTTTTCGCCCGCTATGTCCTGGGTACGGGCTCGAGCTGGCCAGAGCCGGTGGCGGTCTTGCTGATGGTGACCTTCACGTTCATGGGGGCGGCGGCGGGTTACCGAGCCGGTGCTCACATTGCCGTGGGCATGCTGGTGGACCATTTGCCAGCTGGCGTGCAAAAAATCGGCGCCTTAATGGTGCACTTTTTGATGTTGGTCATTTGTGGTTTTGTGGTCGTGTGGGGCGGCAAGCTGGTCATGGGGACCATGGGGCAAACCTTGGCTGAATTACCGTGGCTAGCCGTAGGCTGGACCTACATGCCGTTGCCCTTGGGGGCATTCTTGACCTTGGTGTTTGTGCTGGAGGTGTTGTTTTGGGGGCCTGCACATGACCGTGCCGTGGTGGTTTTTGACCACGAAGGCCCCACATCGGCGGAGGCGATCTGATCATGGACGCATTGGTTCTCATTGGCAGTTTTATCTTGTTGATGTTGTTGGGCATGCCTGTGGCTTACGCCTTGGGCATGGCGGCCTTGTTGGGGGCCTTGTGGATTGACTTGCCGCTGGATGCGGTGATGATCCAGATGGCCAGCGGCGTCAACAAATTTTCCTTGTTGGCCATTCCTTGTTTTGTGTTGGCGGGCGCAATCATGGCCGAGGGCGGCATGTCGCGGCGCTTGGTGGCGTTTGCCGGTGTGCTGATCGGTTTTGTGCGCGGCGGCTTGTCGCTGGTCAATATTTTGGCCTCCACATTTTTCGGGGCCATCTCCGGCTCGTCGGTGGCCGACACAGCATCGATTGGCTCGGTCATGATCCCTGAGATGGAAAAAAACGGTTACCCCCGGCCTTTTGCCACGGCCGTGACGGTGAGTGGCTCGGTGCAGGCCATCCTGATCCCGCCCAGCCACAATGCGGTCATTTATTCCATGGCTGCAGGGGGCACGGTGTCGGTGGCGGCATTGTTCATGGCCGGGGTGTTTCCCGGGTTGCTGCTCGGCTTTAGCCTGGCGATGTATTGCCTGTATGTGGCGCGCCGCGAAAACTATCCCAAAGGACGCGTGATTCCCCTGAAGGAAGCCCTCAAAATTTGTGTTGACGCGTTGTGGGGGCTGGCCACCATGGGCATCATCTTGGGCGGCATCTTGAGTGGCGTGTTCACGGCCACCGAATCGGCCTCGATCGCCGTGGTGTGGGCCTTTTTTGTGACCATGTTCATTTACCGCGATTACAAGTGGAAAGACCTGCCCAAGCTGATGCACCGAACTGTCAAGACCGTCACGATCGTGATGATCCTGATTGGCTTTGCCGCGAGCTTCGGTTACATCATGACCTTGATGATGATTCCGCTGAAGATCACCGCGGTCTTCACGGCCTTGAGCAGCGAACCTTGGGTGATTTTGTTGTGCGTCAACATCATGCTGCTGGTGTTGGGCACCTTGATGGACATGGCGCCCTTGATCCTGATCCTCACCCCAATCTTGTTGCCGGTCATGAAAACCATCGGGGTGGACCCGGTTCACTTTGGCATGATCATGATGGTCAACTTGGGCATTGGGCTGATCACGCCACCCGTGGGGGCGGTGCTGTTTGTCGGCAGTGCGGTGGCCAAGCTCAAGATCGAGCAAGTCGTCAGGGCCATGAAGCCGTTCTTTGTGATCCTGTTGTTCGTGCTGGTGGTGGTCACGTATGTGCCGCAAATTTCACTCTGGCTGCCCCGCAGCATGGGCCTATAAAAAAGCAGCCATGGCCTTGCCCACGGTGCTGGTCACCCACCCTAGCCCGCGCCTGCACACCTATTTTGGCGAGCAGGCGTTGGCCAATTTGAAGCAGGTGGCCCGCGTCAAACTGAACCCCGACGCGCATGATTGGTCGACCGCCGAGCTGACGGAAGCTGCCCAAGGCTGCGAAGTGTTGATCGCCTACCGGCAGACGGCGCTGGATGCTAATTTTTTTGCCGCTGTGCCAGGCTTGCTGGCGGCTGTCCGCTGCGCCGTCGACATTCGCACCATCGATGTGGCGGCGGCCAGCCGTGAAGGCGTAATGGTCACGCGCGCCAGCCCCGGATTTGGCCCGTCTGTGGCGGAATGGGTCTTGGGCGTCATGATCGATTTGAGTCGCCACATCACTGCAGCCACGGCTGCTTACCGTCAAGGCCAGACTGTAGAGCCCCGCATGGGGCTTGAGCTGCGGGGTGCCTGTGTGGGCATCATCGGGTATGGCGAAATCGGTCGCCATGTGGCCCGATTGGCGCAGGCTTTTGGCATGAGGGTGTGTGTGTACGACCCTTATCTGGTACCGAAAGACCCGGCCGTGCAATCGGTGGACTGGAATGAACTGCTGGCCCGTGCAGACCATGTGGTGTGCCTGGCCCCGGCGACGCCCGAAACAGAAAACCTGATCAATGCCCAAGCCTTGTCGCTCATGAAACCCTCGGCGTTTTTCATCAACGCATCGCGCGGCCAACTGGTCGACGAGCAGGCGTTGTTGCACGCCTTGGACCAAGGCCTTTTGGCAGGTGCCGCACTCGATGTGGGCCGTGCCGCTGACCAGATGCCTTCCCCCGAACTGGCACGGCACCACCGTGTGATCGCCACGCCCCATGTGGGCGGATTGACACCCCAGGCCATTGCCCATCAGGCGCTGGAAACCGTGGTGCAAACGACAGACATTTTGCAAGGGCGAATGCCCCACGGCGCGGTCAATCCGGCACATGTGCAACGTTGGTTGTATCGGGTGACGCCATGACCGCCGTTTCTTTTTCTGTGCCCGAGGGGGCTTGTGACTGCCACATCCACGCCTATGACGAGGCCTACCCCTTGGCGTCCACGGCCACTTTCAAGCCGCCATATGCGCCCATGAATGACTATGCCCAAATCCAGGCAGCGCTGGGTTTGACGCGTGTGGTGGTGGTACAGCCCACGGGCTATGGTTTTGACAACCGCTGCACCTTGGCCGCCGTGGCCAGCATGGGCGGTAGCGCTCGCGCTGTGGCCATGGTGCCGGTGCAGGTGAGCGACACCGAATTGCAGGCTTTGCATGCTGCGGGGGTGCGGGGTGTTCGCATGATGATGTTCCCAGGCGGGTTGTTGGGCTGGGACGCGCTGGCCCCCATGGCAGACAAGGTGCGGCCTTGGGGTTGGCATTTGAATGTGCAGTTCAATGGCTGCGAGTTTGTGCAGCGCTTGCCGCTTTTGCAAAGCCTGAACGTGCCGTTGGTGATCGATCACACCGGGAAATTTCTGGTGCCCCCTGCAGGCACAGACGACCCGGCGTTTCATGCCCTTTGTCGTTTGCTGGACACGGGCCGCGTTTGGGTCAAGCTGTCTGCACCTTATGAGACTTCGCGCCAGGGCGCGCCGCATTACGATGATGTGGGTTTGCTGGCGCGTTATCTGGCTGCCCATTACCCCGAGCGCTGTTTGTGGGCGAGCAATTGGCCCCACCCCAACCAAGACCCCGTGCCCTCCAATGCCGTCTTGCTGAACCTTTTGCCCAATTGGGTTGCGCATGATGCTGACCTGCAACGCATCTTGGTGGACAACCCTGCGCAGCTTTACGGCTTTGAGGCTTGACCGCTCAGCTTTTGAACCATTTTCAGAAAATGTGACCCCATGGCCCATGTTTATGTTTCCAATGCCGACAGCGGCGACATCTCGGTGCTGCACATGGCGGCCCGTGGTGAGCTGCAGCTGCAAAACACCGTGCCCGTGGGCGGCAACCTGATGCCCATGGCCATCAGCCCCTCGCAGCACATGCTGTATGCGGCCCGCCGCAGCGATCCGATGGCGGTGGTCAGTCTGGCCATTGACCCGCAAAGCCGTGATCTTCGCCGGGTGGGTGAGTCGCCTTTGCCTGCCAGCATGGCCTATGTGGGCACTGACACCGCAGGGCGATTTTTGCTGGCCGCCTCCTACCCCGGGCACCAGCTCACCGTGAGCCCGGTGCAGCCCGATGGCACTGTGGGCGCTGTGCAGCAGGTGGTGCCCACGGGCCCCAATGCCCATGCCATCGTGGCTTCGCCGTGCAACCGTTATGTCTTGGCCACCAGCCTGGGCAGTGGCGAACTCATGGTGTACGCATTCCATGCCGAGACAGGCCGCCTGACGCCTGCATCCACTTGGCATGCACGGGCTGGTGCCGGGCCTCGGCACTTCCGGTTTGACCCAGCAGGACGATTTGTTTATCTGCTCAATGAGCTGGATGGCACGGTGGACGTGCTGGCCTGGGACGCCCAGCAGGGTCGCTTGAGCAGCGTGCAAAGCAGTGTGGACATTTTGCCGCCGGGCTTCACGGGCAATCCTTGGGCGGCAGACTTGCACCTCACGCCCGATGGGCGTTATCTGTACACCAGCGAGCGAACTTCCAGCACCCTGGCGCACTTCGCTGTAGACGCGGTCACGGGTCACATCTCACCCAGAGGGCATACGGCGGTTGAAGCCCAGCCCCGGGGTTTTGCCATCGACGCGACAGGCCAGCATTTGTTGGTGGTGGGCCAGCTGTCACACCACCTTAGCCGTTATGAGATCGACCGCGAGACGGGCCAATTGACGCTGCGCCAACGCCTGCCGGTGGGGCAGGGCCCGAACTGGGTGGAGATACTGGCATGAGTGACATGGCATCCGCCGCGCAGCCGCGTTTGGTGCGCATGCACCCGGCCGACAACGTGGCCATTGTGGTCAATGAGGGCGGCTTGCCCGCCGGCACCCTGCTTGAAGGGGGCCTGGTCTTGCTGGACAAAGTGCCTCAGGGTCACAAGGTGGCGCTCGTGGCTTTGGCGCAAGGCGACGTGGTGCGGCGCTACAACGTGCCCATTGGACACGCTTTGCAAGACATCGCAGCGGGGCGCTGGGTGCACGAGCGATTGCTGCAAATGCCGGCTGCCCGCGAGTTGCAGGGCCTGCCCATGGCCACCGTGGCGGCGTCTGTGCAAGCGCCACTGACCGGCTACACCTTTGAGGGCTACCGCAATGCAGATGGCTCGGTGGGCACGCGCAATATTTTGGCCATCACCACCACCGTGCAGTGCGTGGCGGGTGTGGTGTCACAAGCTGTGCGCCGCATCAAGGACGAGTTGTTGCCCTTGTTTCCGAATGTGGACGACGTGGTGGGTCTGGAGCACAGCTACGGCTGTGGCGTGGCCATCGACGCGCCCGACGCCATCATTCCGATCCGGACCTTGCGCAACATCAGCTTGAATCCTAATTTTGGGGGCGAGGTCATGGTGGTCAGTTTGGGGTGCGAAAAGCTGCAACCTGAGCGCTTGCTGCCCCCCGGCAGTTTCCCGATCACCGATGCGCGTGACCCTGCGGGTGGGCCTGACACGGTTTGCCTGCAAGACGCGCAGCATGTGGGCTTCATGTCGATGCTGGACAGCATCGTGCAAAGCGCGCGTCCGCATCTGGAGCGGCTGAACGCCCGAAGGCGCGAGACAGTGCCCGCGAGCGAACTGGTGGTGGGTGTGCAGTGCGGCGGCAGCGATGCGTTTTCTGGGGTCACCGCCAACCCGGCGGTGGGCTTTGCGGCTGACTTGCTGGTGCGCGCTGGGGCCACCGTGATGTTCAGCGAAAACACCGAGGTGCGCGACGCGGTGGAGCAACTCACGCAGCGCGCTGCCACACCAGAAGTGGCCCAGGCCATCGTGCGCGAGCTCGACTGGTACGACCGTTATCTGGAACGCGGCCAAGTGGACCGCAGTGCCAACACCACACCAGGCAACAAGGCGGGCGGCTTGTCCAACATCGCCGAAAAAGCCATGGGCTCCATCGTCAAGAGCGGCACATCAGCCATCTCGCATGTGTTGGCGCCGGGCGAAAAGTTGCGGCCCGACCAAAAGGGCTTGGTGTTTGCGGCCACACCAGCCAGCGACTTCATTTGCGGCACGTTGCAGCTGGCGGCGGGCATGAATGTGCATGTCTTCACCACCGGGCGTGGCACGCCTTACGGACTGGCCGAGTGCCCCGTCATCAAGGTGGCCACTCGCAGCGATTTGGCCCGGCGCTGGCATGACCTGATGGACATCAATGCGGGGCGCATCGCCGATGAAGGCCTCAGCATCGAAGACATGGGCTGGGCGCTGTTTCGCATGCTGCTGGACGTGGCCAGTGGCCGCAAAACCTGGGCCGAACACTGGAAGCTGCACAATGCATTGGTGTTGTTCAATCCGGCCCCCATCACCTAAGACATCAACCAGGAGACCTCCATGACACAGCGTCGATATTTTCTGCAAACCTCGGTGGCTTGCGCCGCAGGCCTGTTGGCCCCAACGGCTTTCAGCCAAACGGCAGCTTGGCCTTCCAAGCCGATCAATTACCTGGTGGCTTTTCCGGCGGGTGGGACGACCGACATCCTGGCGCGCCTGGTGTCGCAGAAACTGGGCACGGCGCTGGGCACCACCTTGGTGATTGAAAACAGAGGCGGCGCAGGCGGCAGTGTGGGTTCTGAAGTAGCATCCCGCGCCCCAGCAGATGGACACCATTTGCTGGGCGGCACCATCAGCTCGCACGCGATCAATGTGAGTCTTTACCCCAAATTGGGCTACGACCCGATCAAGTCCTTCACACCCGTCTATCTGTATGGCACCAACCCTGTGGTGCTGGTGGTGGCCGCCAACAGTCCCTATAAAACACTGCGTGATTTGATGACGGCGGCCAAAGCCAATCCGGGCAAGCTGACCGGTGCATCGGCGGGCAACGGCACATCTCAGCATTTGGCCCAAGAGTTGTTGGCGTTCAAAGGTGATGTGAAGTTCACCCATGTCCCTTACAAGGGCAGTGCGCCCGCGATCCAAGATGTGATGGGCGGACAAGTGGACTTCATGTTCGACACCACGGTGGTGGCGGGGGCCCATATCCAAAGTGGCAAGCTCAGAGCGCTGGCGGTGACTTCATCGAGACGCCTGACAGACACTTTGACCGATGTGCCCACGGTGGCAGAATCCGGCTGGCCTGGAACGCAAGGCTTTGAAGTGGCGTCCTGGCAGGCCTTATTTGCGCCAGCCGGCACGCCCAAAGCCATTGTCGACAGGTTGCACGGCGAGATCCTCAAGATCATTCAATCGTCCGAGATGCAAGAACGCATCAAAGGCTTGGGTATGCAGCCATCGGTCATGACGCCAGAGCAAGTGATGAACTTTCAAAAGGCAGAAATCGACAAATGGGCGCAGGTCATCAAGGCCGCCAACATCAAACTCGAATGAGGGCATGGCCCATGCAAGAAATGTTTTCAGCTGGGTTTTAACTGCAGCTGACGCTGCCGCAGCCCGACATGGTCACGTTTTGGATGGCCGAAGGGTCGGCCAGGCTTTCGCTCTCGCTGTCAAAACCCACTGATTTCAGGTGCGCGGCCAGGCCCGCGTCCATGCTGCCCGCGTGACCGGGAAACCATTCGGCCAGCGCCTCGGCCATGCGGGTGATGATGGTTTTGTCGCTGTCCAGGTAATGGGCTTCGACCACGCGCATGGTTTCCAAAATGGTCGCGTGGTGTTCGGCGTGGCAGTTGTCGGCCGAAAAACCGGTGGCCAGCATCCAGCGCTCTTCTTGTTCAAAGTGCTCGACCGTATGGGCCAGAAACGCTTTGTAAACCGGCAGCTGCGCGTCTTCAGGCGTTGCCAAAATCTGGTTGATCATGTCCGTAAATTCCCGGTGCGTCTCGTCCATGCGGGCGTCGCCCGTGTGTAGTGAATCGGTCCAAGCCATGACTGGAGGCATCTGGGTGTGAGCGACAGAGGAGGAGGTGGCGGTGGTGGTCATGGCAAAGGCTCGATCAAGGTGCAAAACACAAACATTCCAAATTATCTCGCCAAGCCAAGGGCTTCAGCGCATTGGGGGCATCACTGCTTGAGGCTGAGTCGGTTCGACCCGGTAGGCCACAGGCCTTGCCAAAGCCGCTATCGTGTTGGCCTGCGTCAAATTTCCAAAAAATCCATGGATTCCCTTACACAAGTTCTTTTGGGCGCCTCGATCGGCGTGGCCGTCATGGGGCGTCGCACGGCGCTTTGGAAATCGGCGGTGTGGGGCGGAGTGGCTGGTTTGCTGCCCGACCTGGACGTGTTGCTCGACCACGGCGACCCGATTCTGAACATGATTCGGCACCGTGCTGAGACGCATGCCTTGTTGTTGCTGACGCTCTTTGCCTTCCCCATGGCCTGGCTGGTCAGCCGCATCCACCACCAGGCCCGCTTGTATGGCCGCTGGTGGTGGGCGCTCATGCTGGCGCTGGTCACCCACCCCTTGCTGGACCTGATGACGATTTATGGCACCCAGGTGTTTCAGCCATTCAGCGACGAGGCCTATGGCCTGGGCAGCATGTTCATCATCGACCCGGCGTATTCACTGCCCTTGCTGGTCGGGGTAGTGGCCGCTTTTCGTGTGAAACCCGTGGGCAGGGCTTTGCGCATCAATGGCTGGGCACTGGGCTTGAGCACCGCTTATTTGGCCTGGAGCGCGCTGGGCCAGGCCATGGTCATGCAGCATGCGCGCCAGTCGCTGCAGGCGCTGGGCTTGCCCAGTCAGCAACTGCTGGTCACGCCCGCGCCCTTGAGCACCTTGCTGTGGCGCGTGGTGGCGCTCGATGGTGAGCGGATGCACGAAGGGTTTTATGCGCTGATGGACGGCAACAGGCCGATGCGCTTTGTGGCCCATGATCGGGGTGCCCGCTTGGCGGCGCAAAACGCCGATCACCCCCAGCTGCAGCGCCTGGCGCGCTTCACCGACGGTTTTTACAAGGTCGCTGACCAAAACGGCAAATTGGTGGTCACCGACTTGCGCATGGGGCAAGAGCCCGCCTATGTGTTTTCTTTTGACATTGGCCCACCACTGCAAGCTGGCCAAGCTCACCCCGTGGCGCAGCAGCAAAGCCGGCGCATGGACGTGGGGGCGGGTTTGAAATGGCTGGGGCAGCGCATCTTGGGCCGCGATGTGCCGCCGCCGGGCTAAGAATGCGGTTGCGGCACTTGGCAAAAAGAAGGTGACGAGCCTTGACCCCGGCACTGGATTCACAGTTAGGGCTGCTTGGTTCCCCACCTGACCCGGTTGGCCGCTTCACCATGCGGGAAGGCCCGTCGAGAACGATTGTAGGCGAGCTGGCCGTGGCTTTGCCCATTGGTCCGGAATTTTGTCGGAACCACCTTGCCAGAACCAGCGCCCCGGCCCGATAGAATCCCACTCCATGTCTTACCTTGTCCTCGCGCGCAAATACCGCCCCCGCAATTTCACCGAAATGGTGGGGCAAGAGCACGTGGTGCAGGCATTGACCAATGCTTTGGTGCAACAACGCTTGCACCACGCTTATTTGTTCACGGGGACCCGGGGCGTGGGCAAGACCACGGTGTCGCGCATTTTGGCCAAGTCGCTCAACTGCCAGGGCGCAGACGGGCAGGGCGGCATCACCGCCGAGCCCTGTGGCGTGTGCCAGGCCTGCCGCGACATCGATACCGGGCGCTTTGTGGACTACACCGAGCTCGACGCGGCCTCTAACCGGGGTGTGGACGAGGTGCAAAGCCTGCTGGAGCAGGCGGTTTACAAACCCGTGCAGGGGCGCTTCAAGGTCTTCATGATCGACGAGGTGCACATGCTGACCAACACCGCGTTCAACGCGATGTTGAAGACCCTGGAAGAACCCCCTGAATATTTGAAATTTGTGTTGGCCACGACCGACCCGCAAAAAGTGCCCGTGACGGTGCTTTCGCGTTGCCTGCAGTTCAACCTGAGGCCCATGGCCCCCGAGACTATTTTTGAACACCTGACGCAGGTGCTGGCCGCTGAGCAGTTGAGCGCCGAGCCGTTGGCGTTGCGCCTTTTGGCCCGCGCCGCCCGCGGCTCCATGCGCGACGCCCTGAGCCTGACCGACCAAGCGATTGCCTTTGGCAATGGTTTGGTGCAAGAAGCGGGCGTGCGCCAAATGCTGGGCAGTGTGGACCGCAGCCATGTGTTGCACATGATCCGTGCCTTGACCGAAGGCGATGGCGCGGCGGTGGTGAACCAGGTCAACGCCCTGCGCCTGCAAGGCGTGTCGGCCGCCGCAACCCTTGAAGACATGGCCATGCTGCTGCAGCGCATGGCGGTGATGCAGATGGTGCCCAGCATGGCGCAAGACGGTGAAGACCCCGACACCCAGGGCCTGGCCGAGCTGGCCGCTGCCATGCCCGCCGAAGAAACCCAATTGCTCTACAGCCTGTGCCTGCACGGGCGAAACGAGCTAGGCTTGGCACCTGACGAGTACTCGGCCCTGACCATGGTGCTGCTGCGACTGCTGGCTTTTAAGCCCCAGGCGGGATCGGCGGAAAAAAAAAGCCCGCTGACCAGCCCTCGGGCCACCCCTGAGCCCACCCGACCTGCCGCGCCAGTCGCGGCCGACCCGCAGCCCAAGCCAGCCCCGCAAGCCGCCCCGCCCAGCGAGGTCACGCCACCCATGGCTGCTCCCATTGCAGCACCTATCGCTGCACCCATCGCTGCTCCCTTGGCCAGGCCTGTGCCGTCAGCGCCACCCGCCGATCCTGTCATCGGCCATGCGCAAGCCGAGCCGACCCTGTCCGAGCCGCCCCCTTGGGAGGACTGGCCCGACACCACCGACTACGCCGATGTCCATGCCTTTCACACGCCTGTGGAACTCGCTGCTGTGCCCGAGCTTCGTCAAGCAAATCCCGCTTTACGCGTTTTGCCGGTGCGCGAGGCCCTGTCTGGGCGCGCCGATGTGCCCACGCTGTCCGCACCGCCGGCTGTGCAGGCCACGCCCGAGGGCGATGTCTGGCTGGAGGTGGTTCAAGGCCTGATGGCGCAAGAGGTCATCACGGCTCTGGTGCGCGAGTTGGCCCTCCAGTCGCAGTTGTTGGCCCGCGACGCTGACCACTGGCAACTGCGCGTGGAGCGCGAGACGCTCAACCACCCGGCCAGCCGCGAGCGTTTGCAAGCTGCTTTGCTGGCTGCCGGCCATGGCGATGTCAAACTGGGCATCGAAGTGGGCCCCGTGACCGACAGCCCCGCACGACGCCTGGCCGTGAAGGCCGCCGAAAAGATGGTGGCCGCACAAGAGCTCATCCAAAACGACCCCTTGGTGCAAGCCATGGTGCGTGACTTCGGGGCCAAAATCGTGCCCGGCAGCATCCAGATCATCTGATTTTTATTCCCCCCATACCCACTCTGACTGAAGGAAACCCCATGTTCAACAAAGGACAACTCGCTGGTTTGATGAAACAAGCCCAGGCCATGCAAGACAACCTGAAAAAAGCCCAAGACGAACTCGCCTTCGTCGAGGTGGAAGGCCAAGCTGGCTCTGGCATGGTCAAGGTGCTGATGACTTGCAAGCACAGCGTGCGTCGCGTGACCATCGACCCCAGCTTGCTGGCCGACGACAAGGACATGCTGGAAGACTTGGTGGCAGCCGCCTTCAACGACGCCGTGCGCATGGCCGAAGAAGTCTCGCAGCAAAAAATGGGCAAGCTCACCGCCGGTTTGCCCCCGGGCATGAAGCTGCCTTTCTGAGCGCCTGAACATGGCCGACACCCACGTCCTTGCCACACTGGTGCAGGCCCTCAAGGGCTTGCCGGGGGTGGGCATCAAGTCGGCCCAGCGCATGGCTTTTCAGCTGCTGCAAAACGACCGGGCCACGGCCCGGCAATTGGCAGCAGCCTTGGACAATGCGGTGCTGAAAATCCGCCACTGTGCGTGTTGCCACACCTTCACCGAGGCCGAGTTGTGCGACACCTGCCTGGACAGTGCCCGAGACCGCACCCTGCTGTGCGTGATCGAAACCCCGGCCGATCAGTCGGCCATCGAGCGCACGGGCACTTACCGGGGCTTGTACTTTGTGCTGATGGGCAAGCTCAGTCCGCTCGACGGCATCGGCCCGCACGACATTGGCCTGGCCAAGCTGAAAGCACGCGTGGGCGATGGGGTGCTGACCGAGGTGATCTTGGCGACGAATTTCACCGCTGAGGGCGAGGCCACCGCCCATGTGATTTCTGAAATGATTCGCCAGCAAGGGCTGAAAGTCACGCGACTGGCCCGGGGTGTGCCCGCGGGTAGCGAGCTGGAATACGTGGACTTGGGCACCATCGCCCACGCCTTGGTCGACCGGCGCTGACCTTGTTGGATGGGTCAATTAAGTTGCGGCGCTGAACAGCCCCTGAGCTGTGAGTCGGTGGTTTTTCGGCTTGTCAATGACCTGTAATCCATTACGTAAAAACCCGATCGGGATCAATCCCGATGCGCGTTGTGCTGCGCCTGATTAAGCTGGGCTGGTGTCCATTTTTTTTCAGGAGTGATGCGGGTGAATTCAGCCCACGCCCTTCGCCGTTCGCTGTTGCTGGCTGCCGTTGGCTCGCTGGCCTCAGCGCAAGCACCCGCTGCCCCGCCCTCTGAGGCCAGTCGTGCTTTGCCACGCGTGCGCTTGGCCCTGGCCGCAAGCCACAGCCTGTACCACTTGCCTCTGACCCTGGCCGATCGGCTGGGCTTTTTTCGGCAGGCGGGTGTGCAACTGGAGTGGTTGCCACAGGAGTCGGGCGCCAAGGCGTTGAGCGTTGCCCTGTCGGGGCAGGCCGATGTGGTGGCCGGGGCTTATGAGCACCTGTTTGCCCTGCACCTGAAGGGGCTCAACTACCAAAGTTTTGTGCAAATGAGCCGCACGCCACAAGTCAGCCTAGGGGGCAGCACGCGTGGCGGCATGGCTTGGCGCTCAGGGGCAGACATCCGGGGCGCGCGTTTGGGTATTTCGGCTTTGGATTCGACCACCCACTGGACTGCTGGTCAATGGTTGTTGCGACAAGGCTTGACAGCGGAGGACGTGGTGTTTGTGCCAGTGGGTTCGTCGCAGGGGGTGATCGAGGCGCTGCGCAGCGGCAGCATCGATGCTCTGTGCAATCCAGATCCGGTCATGCATTGGCTGGAGCAAAAAAATGACATTCGATTGCTGGGCGATGCCCGAACCTTGCAGGGCACGCGCCAGTTGATGGGGAGCTCGGTGCCGGGGGCCAGCCTGCTGGCGCATGTGGATTTCCTGCAGCAGTATCCCGATCGGGTGCAGGCGCTGAGCGATGGCGTGGTGCAGGCCCTGAAATGGCTGCAGACCGCCGGCTTGACGGATATATTGCGAGCCGTTCCTGCGGTTCATTGGATGGGCGACCGGGCGATCTACCTTGGCGCGTTTGAGAGACTGCGTGAGTCTTATGCCGTGGACGGGCTTGTGCGCAGCGAAGATGTGACGCATGCCTGGCGTGTGCATGCCAAGTTGCTCGGCACTTACGGGCCCAGGCAGTTGGTGCCTGAGCGCACATTTACCAATGTTTTTGCGCAAAAGTCCAAAAGCCGTCGGCTGGCATGATCTGCGGCGACATGGGCGGATCGTCCAACTGACCCAAGGTGTTGGGCAAAAGATGTTGTGTTCAGCGTTTGGGTGCAGCTTTGGCTGCAGGTTTGTCAGAACGCCTGTCAGAACGCTTTTCAGGACGCGAAGGGGTTTTGGCGGGTGCTTTGCTGCGCTGAGGCGCTGACTTTCGGGAGGCCTTGGCCGGCACATAAATGCTCAAAATTTGTCCGTTGGTCAGCGTGGCATTCGGTTTGAGCCGGTTCCAGTCTGCCAAGCTGGTGGCGCTCACGCCGTGCCGTGATGCCAGACGCATGAGCGTGTCGCCTTGGTGGGCCTTGACCGTGATCTTGCGTAACACCAACTCGGGGGCCAGCAGCAGTTGGCCGTTGTCGGCCAGGTGCTCGGTCACATCGTTGTCCAGCTTGCCTTGGCGCGGCACCAGCAAAGTGGACCCGGCCTTGACCAGCATGCGAGCCGGAATGCCGTTGACACTGCGCAGTTGCTCTGCCGACATGCCCACTTGCTTGGCCACTTCTTCGGCCGGCATGGTGCGAGGTGCTTGCCAGGCCGTCCAGCTGGACAGGCGGCGTTCTGAATGCGCTTGCAGGTTGGTTTGAAACACCGTGGCGTTGTCCCAGGGCAGCAAGATCTGCGGCGTGCCTGCCGCCAAAATCACGGGGCGATTCATGGCCGGGTTCAGAGCCTTGAAGTCTTCCAGGCTCACGTTGGCCAGTTTGGCGGCTATGGCCACGTCGATGTCCCGTTCGATGGTCACGCTCTTGAAGTAAGGGTGGTTCTGGATCAGCGGCAACTCGGTCTTGAAGGCTTCGGGCTGGGCCACGATGTTTTTGACCGCTTGCAGTTTGGGCACGTAGTAGCGTGTTTCGTCGGGCATGCGCAGGTCGCTGTAGGTCAGGGGCAAGCCTTGCGCCTTGTTGCGAGCCAGCGCCCGGCCCACGCTGCCTTCACCCCAGTTGTAAGCGGCCAGGGCCAGGTGCCAGTCGCCAAATAGGGTGTAAAGTTTTTGCAGGTAATCGAGTGCCGCACGGGTGGACTCCAGCACATCGCGGCGCTCGTCCCTGAAGAGGTTTTGTTTCAGGTCGAAATATTTGCCTGTGGCCGGCATGAATTGCCACATGCCCGCGGCCTTGGCGCTGGACACGGCTTGTGGGTTGAAGGCCGATTCGATGAAGGGCAGCAAGGCCAGCTCGGTGGGCATCTTGCGCCGCTCCAGTTCCTCAACGATGTGAAACAGGTAAGGCCGCGAGCGCTCGGTCATGCGCAGCATGTAGTCGGGCCGACTGGCATACCACTGTTCGCGGTTACGGACCAGGGGGTTGTTCAGGTCGGGCATGGCAAAGCCCCGGCGTATGCGCTCCCAGATGTCGATTTGCTCTTGCAGGCCGAGAATGGCATGGGGCTTGAGGGCCACCGGTCGCTCCTCGCTCATTTCGGTCACCGCAGGCGTCAAAGGCACCACAGGCACCACAGGGCCTGTCACTGTGGCAGGCACCGGGGGCACGGGTGGCACCGGCGGCAGCGCCAAGGCGGCGGGTGTGGGCGTTGTGGGCGCTGCCTCGGCCGCAGGCAGGGGCTCCATGGGAGGCTGCGGGGTAGGCACCGAGGTGGCGCATCCAGATAAGAAAGCCGCCAGCAGCAAGACCCAGCTGAGGCGAATAATGCGGGCCGGGGCAAGGGCAGTCGGGTTCATCGGAAGTCGTTTTTCCATTGGCGAAGGGCTGCAAAGGTGGTCACATCATCCACGGCCAGGCGGTCATGCTGGCGCACAGCCGCAGCCACAGAGGCCTGGCGGCTTCGCAAGAAAGGGTTGATGGCGCGTTCGGTGTGAAGCGCCACAGGCAAAGTGGGCAGCGTTTGGCTGCGCAGACGCGTGCAATGCGCCCAGTGGTCTTGCAGCGCCAAGTTGCCGGGTTCGACGGCCAGTGCAAACTTCAGGTTGGACAGGGTGTATTCGTGGGCGCAGCAGACCCGCGAGGCCCCTGGCAAAGCGGCCAGGCGGTCCAGCGAGTTCAGCATTTGGGCCGGCGTGCCTTCAAACAACCGGCCACAGCCGCCCGAAAACAGCGTATCGCCACAAAAAAGCAGTGGGTCCTGGCCCGTGGGCTGCCCCCAAAAGGCGATGTGACCCAAAGTATGGCCCGGCACTTCGTGGACTTGAAATGGCAGGCCATGCCAGTCAAAGCAGTCGCCTTGTTGCAGGCCTTGGGTGGGCACGGGCATTTGCTCGAGGGCGGGGCCCAGAACGCGTGCTCCGCTTCGGGCCACCAGTTCGGCCAAGCCGCCGGTGTGATCGGCATGGTGGTGCGTGACTAGAATCGTGTCCAGCTGCACACTTGGGTGCGCTTGCATCCAGGCCAGCACGGGCGCACTGTCGCCGGGGTCCACCACAAGGGCATGTCGATCGGTGTGCAACAACCAAATATAGTTGTCTGCGAAAGCGGGCAGGGCAATGAGTTTCATGGATCTTACGATTATAGAAAGCCAGCACCCCACGCCCGCTTGGCTGTCCCATTTGGGTCAGCCGGTGGCTTCGCGCTTGCTGGCTTGGGAACAGGCTCAGGCCGATGCGCTGCTGGCCGATGTCTTCGGTTATCACGCGGTGCAACTGGGTTGGCCAGAGCTGAAGGCTTTGCGCCACAACCGAATGCCCCATCGCTGGCAAGCGGGTGCCGAGTTCGAATGGCCTCAATCGAACAAGGCCTTGTGCGCGCCAGCGCTGCAGAACTTGCAGCCGCCGCAGTCCCCGACCCCTGCAATACCGCCGGAGGATGGCCTCGACGTGTGGCTGGACAGCCGCGCTTGGCCTTGGCAAGCCGACAGCCTGGACCTGGTGGTCTTGCCGCACACGCTAGAGCGCTCGGCCGATCCGCATGCTTGCTTGCGTGAGGTCGAGCGGGTGCTGATTCCCGAGGGGCAGGTGCTGATCACGGGCCTGAATCCCATGAGTTTGTGGGGACGGCGGCCGCTGCGCGGCAGCATGCGCCTGGTCGGGGGCGCGCCGGTGCAGAGCCTGATCGCGTATCGACGCCTGCGCGATTGGCTGCGGCTGCTGGGTTTTGAGGTACAGGTGAGCCGTTTCGGGGGCTGGACTCCAGCCCTGGGCAGTGAGCGCTGGATGCAGCGCCTGGGTTGGATGGAGCGCGCGGGTGAGCGTTGGTGGCCGATATTGGGGGGTGTTTACCTGTTGATGGCCACCAAACGTGTGCCCGGGGGGCGCTTGCTGCCGGCGCGCCAATGGCGCGCGGTACGATCGCCCGCTGCAGCGACCGCGCCCGTAGCCCGCTCCGACACCTTCATGGCCCATCCCCCTGCCGAGAAAGACGCTTTTGACCCACGTTGAAATTCACACCGATGGTGCCTGCAAAGGCAACCCCGGCCCCGGTGGCTGGGGTGTTCGATTGCAGTCCGGCCAGCATGTGCAGGAGCTGTTTGGCGGCGAGTTGAACACCACCAACAACCGCATGGAGATGACGGCCGTCATCGAGGGCCTGTTGGCCCTCAAGCGCCCCTGCCAGGTCACGCTGTATTTGGACAGCGAATATGTGCGCAAAGGCATCACCGAGTGGATCCATGGGTGGAAAGCCCGGGGCTGGCGAACAGCCGCCAAGCAACCTGTCAAAAATGCCGACTTGTGGCAAAAACTCGACGCCGTGGTGTCCTCTTCGGGACACAAAATTGACTGGCGCTGGGTCAAAGGCCACAACGGCGACCCGGGCAACGAGCGGGCTGATGCACTGGCCAACCTGGGTGTGGACAAAGCCTTGGGCCGCTGAAATGGCTGGCTCAAGCCAGCAAAGGCCAGCGCCCAAGCCGCACATATGCCAAAGGCTTGGCCTGTCTCAATGCCCTTCCAAGTATGGGGAAATAGCTTGCACGCTGTTACATTGCTGAAGTCTTGGCGTCTGCAACCTGAGAGAAACTTGAATGGCTTACAAGAAGAAATATGCATTGCTTGCCCTTTTGGGCATTTCCGTAGCCTCTGGGGCCGCATGGTGGTGGCAAAACAAGGCCCCAGCTGGGGTGGCGACGCCGAGTTCAGCAGCTTCTTCCTCCCAAGGCGGGCCTGCTGGTGCCCCTGCGGGTGCAGCCAGTGGGGTGCCAGGGGCCGGACCGGCAGGCGGAGCAGGCCGGGCGCCCGTAGTGGAGGTCGCCAAGGTCGAGAGCATGACCTTGGTGGACGAGACCCAGGCCGTGGGCAGTTTGCGCTCGCGCCAAGGCGTGATGCTTCGCCCCGAAGTCGGTGGCCGCGTCAAACAGATTCTTTTCAGCGATGGCCAGCGTGTGCGCAAGGGCCAGTTGATGGTGCAGTTCGAAGACCAACTGCAGCAGGCCCAGGTGGCGCAGGCGCGTGCCGAGCTGTCCATTGCCGAGGCCAACCACAAGCGCAACCAGGAGCTGGTGGCGCAAAACTTCATCAGCCAGCGCTCGCTGGACGAGAGCTCTGCAGCTCTGGAGGTCTCTCGCGCCAAGCTGTCGCTGGCCCAGGCCACGCTGCAGCGCTTGCAGGTGCTGGCGCCTTTTGATGGCATCACCGGCCTCAAGCAAATCAACGTGGGCGATTACCTCAAAGACGGCGCGGACATGGTCAACGTGGAAGACATGGATGCAGTGTTGCTCGACTTCCGGTTGCCCGAGCGCTTTCAAGCCAAGGTCCGAGCCGGTCAAAAAGCGCAGCTGACGGTGGACGCTTTACCGGGACGGCCTTTCTCGGCCATCGTGCAAGCGGTGGACCCTTTGATCGAAGCCAATGGCCGATCTGTTGGTGTGCGTGGCTGCATCGACAACCGCCAGCAGCAATTGCGACCGGGCATGTTTGCCCGCGTGAATGCGGTCTTTGGCTCGCGCGACAACGCCTTGGTCATTCCCGAGGAAGCCATCATCCCGCAAGGCGGGCGCACCTTTGTGGTCAAGGTGGTGCAGGGTGACAAGCCCGATGTGCGCGTGTCCGAGCGTGTGGCGGTCAAGGTCGGCTTGCGTCAACCGGGCAAGGTGGAGATTGTGGAGGGCCTGGCTGTAGGCGACACCGTGGTGACGGCGGGTCATCAGCGCTTGCAAAAAGACGGCACGGCCGTGCGCGTGGTGGAGTTGCCCCAGACCGCAGGTGGCAAGCCTGGCGGTCCCCCCGGGCAGCCCGGCCCTGCAGGGCCGGGCGCTCCCGCTGCAGGCGCTTCGCCTGCAGGGGCTGCAGCACAAGGTGCAGGCCCGCAAGGTGCTCGCGCTTCGGGCGCTGGCCGACCTGGCCAGGGCTCTGGCCGTGCTGTGGACTTGTCGGGTCCCAACCCTTGCCTGAGGGAAGCCGATGCAGCTCGCTGAAGTCTCCATCCGCCGGCCTGTATTGGCCGTGGTCATGTCCTTGTTGATCGTGTTGATTGGTGCCGTCAGCTTCAAGAGCCTGTCTCTGCGCGAATACCCCAAGATCGACGAGCCCACTGTCACCGTGACCACCCGCTACGTTGGGGCCTCGGCCGAAGTGGTCGAGTCGCAGGTCACCAAACCCCTGGAAGATTCGATTGCCGGCATTGATGCGGTGGATGTCATCACCTCCATCAGCCGCGCCGAGCAGTCGCAAATCACGGTGCGATTCCGCCTGGAAAAAGACGCCGACACGGCCGCTGCCGAAGTCCGCGACCGCACTTCACGGGTGCGCAACCGTTTGCCCCAGGCCATCGAAGAGCCGGTGATTGCCAAGGTCGAGGCCGATGCCTTTCCGGTGATTTGGCTGGCTTTTTCCAGCGACACACTGAACCCCTTGCAAATCAACGATCTGGTCAATCGTGTGGTCAAGCCGCGACTGCAAACCGTGACGGGTGTGGCCGATGTGCGCATTTTTGGCGAACGCAAATACGCCATGCTGGTCTCACTGGACCATGCCCGACTGTCGTCTTACAAGCTCACCCCACAAGATGTGGAAGACGCCATTCGGCGCAGCAACCTCGAGTTGCCTGCGGGCCGGATTGAATCGACCAACCGCGAGTTCAGTGTGTCCTCTCAGACCGACCTGACCCGCCCGGGCCAGTTTGGCGACATTGTGATCCGCAGTGTCAACGGCTTTCCGGTCAAGTTGCGCGACGTTGCCCAGATCAAGGAAGACGCCGCCAATGACCGCAGCGCGGTGCGTCTCAATGGGCGGCCGGCTATTTCTGCAGGTGTGATTCGGCAGGCCACGGCCAACCCGCTGGAACTGTCCAAAGGTGTGCGCGAGATGATTCCCCGTCTTAAGGCAGACTTGCCCGGTGACATGGCGATCGAGGTGGCCAACGACAACTCGGTCTTCATCGACCGCTCCATCAAGAACGTGTTCCAGACCATCGTGGAAGCTGTGGTTCTGGTGGCCTTGGTGATTTTCGTGTTCTTGCGCACCATCCGCGCTTCCATCATCCCCATCATCACCATCCCGGTCAGTTTGATCGGCGCGTTCGCCATGATGGCTTTGGCGGGTTTCACCATCAACACACTGACTTTGCTGGCGCTGGTGCTGGCCATTGGACTGGTGGTGGACGATGCCATTGTGGTGCTGGAGAACATCTACCGGCACATCGAAGAAGGTCTCGACCCGTTTTCTGCCGCCATCAAGGGCGTGCGTGAGATCAGTTTTGCGGTCATCGCCATGACCATGACGCTGGCTGCAGTGTTTGCCCCCTTGGCTTTCACCCCCGGGCGAACCGGCAAGTTATTTGGCGAGTTTGCGCTGGCCCTGGCTGGCGCGGTGATCGTGTCCGGTTTTGTGGCCTTGACCTTGGCACCGATGCTCAGCAGCAAACTGCTGCGTCACAGCCCCAACCCCAGCTGGTTCGACCGCTCCATGGAGCGCATGCTCACGGGATTGTCCAATGGCTATGAAAGCTTGTTGACCTTCATCCTGAACCGCGCCCGTTGGGTGGTGGTGTTGGTCATGATCGGGTCGGGTGCGGGCATTGCCATGATTTACCCGACCATGAAGCAAGAACTCGCGCCGCTGGAAGACCGGGGTGTGATTTTGGCCACCGTCAACGCGCCCGATGGTTCTACGCTGGAATACACTGACCGCTATGCCCGTTCGCTGGAGAAGTTCGGTCAGGCCTATCCCGAGTTCGATCGGATTTTTGCTAACATGGGCAACCCCACAGTCGGCCAAGGCTCGGTGGTTTACCGTGCAGTGGACTGGGACGAGCGCAAGCGCACCACCTTGGAGATCGCGCGTGAATTGGGTGGCAAGTTCAACAGCCTGCCCGGTGTCAACGCCTTCCCGATCACGCCGCCTTCCTTGGGACAGGGCTTTCGCGAGCGTCCTCTCAACTTTGTGATTCAAACCTCCGACAGCTACCAAAATTTGAATCAGTTGACCCGTCAGTTGATGGACGAGGTGGCCAAAAACCCGGGCATCTTGTCGCCTGATGTGGATTTGCGTCTGAACAAACCCGAGCTGCGCATCGAAGTCGACCGCGTGAAGGCCGCCGAGTTGGGCGTTAGCATCGAGGTGGTAGCCCGCACCATCGAGACCATGCTGGGGGGGCGCGTGGTCACGCGCTACAAGCGCGATGCCGAGCAATACGACGTGATTGTGCAAACCTTGGCCGCCAGCCGTAATACCCCTGACGACATCGACGTGATCCAGGTGCGCGGTCGCAACGACACCATGGTCCCGCTTTCTAGCTTGGTCAAGGTGCGAGAGAGCGTGTCGCCGCGCGAGCTGAACCACTTTGGACAGCGCCGTTCGGTGTCCATCACCGCCAACCTGGCCCCTGATTACTCGCTGGGCGAAGCGATCAAGTTCATGGATGAAGCGTCGGCCAAAGTGCTCAAGCCGGGATACACCACCGAGCTCAACGGCACATCGCGCGAATTCAAAAATTCTCAGGGTGCATTGGTGATTGTTTTTGTGCTGGCGCTGCTGTTTATCTTCTTGGTTTTGTCTGCCCAGTTTGAGAGTTTCATCGACCCCTTTGTCATCATGCTGTCGGTGCCCTTGTCCACGATCGGGGCGCTGCTGGCGCTCAAATTCACGGGCGGGTCGCTCAACGTGTATTCTCAAATCGGCCTGATCACGCTGGTGGGCTTGATCACCAAGCACGGCATTTTGATTGTGGAGTTCACCAACCAGCTGCGCGAACAAGGCATGGCGATGCAAGAGGCTTTGATCAAGGCTTCGGCCCAGCGCTTGCGCCCGATCTTGATGACCACCGGGGCCATGGTGCTGGGCGCGGTGCCGCTGGCCTTGGCCACCGGCGCAGGTGCTGAAAGCCGCACGCAAATCGGCTGGGTGATTGTGGGCGGCATGAGCTTGGGCACTTTGCTGGCTGTGTTTGTGGTGCCCACCATGTACTCGTTATTGGCCCGCAAATCTGTGCCAGGGGCGAACAAGGCGGTGGCGCATGAGACGCCAGCCGATACAGCGGTGCATTGATCACCTGAATCGCAGGCGCTGTGCAGCGTCTGAGTTATGAGAAAAGCGGCCTCGGCCGCTTTTTTCATGCGTGACAAGTTCCCCGGTTCAAAGGTGTCCGTCAAACATCATCACGTCCACCGCGTCGCCTTCGGCCACGTTGCCTTGGGCATGGCCCAGCACGATCAGGCCGTTGGCTTGCACCATGGAGCTGAGCACGCCTGAGCCCTGATTGCCGGTGATGCTGACAACCAGCTCGCCTGCCGCATTGGTGCTGACGATGCCGCGCTGGTACTCGGTGCGGCCAGGTTTCTTGCGCAGCGCCTCGGTGCTTTGGGCTTTGAGCAGGGGCAATGGCGGCGCTTGCCACCCCATGAGTTGCTGCAGGGCAGGGCGCACAAAGGCGGCAAAGGTCACCATCACCGCCACCGGGTTACCGGGCAGGCCAAACAGCACGGCCGAGCGCACGCCACGTTGAATACGCCCCACGGCCATGGGGCGGCCGGGTCGCATGGCGATGCGCCAAAACGCCACATCACCCAGTTTTTTCATCATGGCCTTGGTGTGGTCGGCCTCTCCCACGCTCACACCGCCGCTGGTGATGATGGCGTCGGCCTGCGCAGCCGCATCCTCAAAGGCTTGCTCCAGCGCAGCCGGATCGTCGCGCACCACGCCCATGTCGATCAGCTCGCATCCTAGAGCCTGCACCAGGCCCGCCACGGTGTAGCGGTTGCTGTCGTACACCGCGCCTTCACGGGGCGATTCGCCCAAGCTCAAAATTTCGTCACCGGTTGAAAAATAGGCCACTTTGGGTCTGCGCCAGACGGTGGCAGTGGGCAGCCCCAGGCTGGCCAGCAGGCCACAGACGGCGGGGTTCAGGCGGGTGCCCGCGTGCAGGGCGGGTTGCCCGGCCATCAGGTCTTCACCGAGCAGGCGACGGTTGTCGCCCGGCTGCAGCAAGTTTGGTGGCACCAGCACCGTATCGCCTTCGGTTTTCACCAGCTCTTGCGGGGCCACGGTGTCCAGTCCGGCGGGCATGATGGCCCCGGTCATGATGCGCAAGCATTCTCCGGCACCCACGGTGCCCAGCCAAGCGGCGCCAGCGAAGGCAGTGCCCACCACCTTGAAGCTGCTGGCCTGTCCAGCCGTCAGTTCAGCCCCGCGCAGGGCGTAGCCGTCCATGGCTGAGTTGTCGTGCGGCGGCACGTTGATGGGCGAGACCACGTCTTGCGCCAGGATGCGGCCGTGGGCCTGCATCAGTGGCATGGTCTCTTGTTCGCGCACGGGCTGCACCAGCTGGGCCAAAAAAGCGTTGACCTGGTTGGCCGACAAAGCCTGTGGGTCGTAGCCTTGCAGGCGCTCGGCGATCTGATCAAGGGACAGGGCTGGGGTGGTCATGGCAATTGGGCACAGCAATGCCGTGCGGCGCGGTTCAAAGGGATTCGAGTTGTTGCAGTTCGGCCAGCGTGTTGGCATTGGAAAAGGCTTGCGGGCTGTCGCCTGGCAAGTCAAAGGGCACGATCGCGCAGTGGTGTTGAGCGGTCCAGGCATCAATCTTGCGGCCGCCGCTTTGGGTGAACTTGACCAGACTTTCAAGCAAATCCAGCTTGAGCAAGCAAAACACCGGTTGGGGGCGCACTGTGCCATCGGTTTCGGGCGCGGAGGCCATGGCCAGGTCGGCGTCTTGTTCATGCATGGCCTTGCACAGGCGCTCGAGAAGGTCGAGCGGAAACAGTGGCGAGTCGCAAGGCACGGTGAGCAAGAGCGGGGTTTCGCAGCGCTCCAGTCCCGTGAGGAAGCCCGCCAAAGGCCCGGCAAAACCGTCGATGCTGTCGGGCCATACCGGCACTCCCAAGGATTCGTAGGCCGAGAGGTTGCGGTTGGCGTTGATCATCACTTCTTGCAGCGGCAGGCTTTGCAGCTGCAAGCGCATCAAGGTTTGCAAGGCCAAGGGCAGACCGTGGAAGTTTTGCAAACCCTTGTCGGTGCCGCCCATGCGGGAGCCGCGCCCTCCAGCGAGGATGAGGCCGGTGATGCCCGGTGCATTCTGAGTATGGGGGTTCATGGCCTTCAGCCTCCGATGTAGCTCATTTCCACCCGGCGGCCAGGGCCGCTGGCGGTGTCGGGGCCGCGCAGGCTGCGCAGCACCGAATATTGGTCGGTGCGCCCGCGCCAGATGGCATGAACCGTCTTTGCCAGCGCGTTGTCGCTTTGCGCCGGATCACGCAGCAGCTGGCGCAGGTCGTAGCCCTGGCTGGCAAACAGGCACAGGTACAATCGGCCCTCGGTGGACAGGCGGGCGCGGTTGCAGTCGCCGCAAAAGGCCTGAGTCACGCTGCTGATCACACCGATCTCGCCCAGCGATGGGTCATGCTCGCCTTGGGCGTTGGCATAACCCCAGCGCTCAGCGGTCTCACCGGGAGCAGCCGGCTCCAGTTGCACCAACGGCAGCTCAGCATGCAGGCGGCTCACCACCTCGGCGCTGGGCAGCACCTCGTCCATGCACCAACCGTTCGTCGCGCCCACGTCCATGTATTCGATGAAGCGCAGCACAATGCCCGCACCCTGGAAATGCCGGGCCATGGGCAAAATTTCATGCTCGTTGGTGCCGCGTTTGACGACCATGTTGACCTTGATCGGTCCCAGGCCGGCAGCCCGGGCTGCTTCGATTCCGGCCAGCACATCGGCCACCGGAAAATCCACATCGTTCATCTGGCGAAAGACCTTGTCATCCAGCCCATCCAGGCTCACGGTGACACGTTGCAGGCCCGCGTCTTTCAGACTCTGCGCCTTGCGCGCCAACAGCGAACCGTTGGTGGTCAGCGTCAAATCGAGTGGCTGGCCGTCGGGGGTGCGCAGCGCGGCCAGTTGCTCAATCAGGATTTCGATGTTCTTGCGCAGCAGGGGCTCACCGCCCGTCAGGCGGATCTTGCGAACGCCCCGGCCCACGAACACGTTGGCGATGCGGGTAATTTCTTCAAAACTCAGCAAGTGGCTCTGAGGCAGGTAAGCGTAGTCCTTGTCAAAGACTTCCTTGGGCATGCAGTAACTGCACCTGAAGTTGCACCGGTCGGTCACGCTGATGCGCAAATCGGTCAGCGGGCGGCGCAGACCGTCTAAGGGCAGGGCGCCCAAGTCTTGACCTGCCAGCAACGTGGGCAAAGGCAAGCTGGGATGGCGCTGGTCTACCAGCGGAATGACGCGTTCAGACATGGGGGTTGATTGTGCCCGAGCTGCCACGCCTTGCAGGAAACATGGTCAAGAATGAAATGCCCCGCAAGCGGGCACTTCAACCGTGCTGGATGGCCACCGTTTTGAGGGTGGTGAAGCCCAGCAGTGCTTCAAAGCCTTTTTCGCGTCCGTAACCCGAGGACTTGACCCCGCCAAAGGGCAGCTCCACGCCACCGCCCGCGCCGTAGTTGTTGATGAACACCTGACCGCTGCGCACGCGCTTGGCCATGCGGAATTGGCGACCGCCGTCACGCGTCCAGATGCCTGCGACCAAGCCAAACTCGGTGGCGTTGGCCAATTCGATCGCATGGTCTTCGTCGGTGAAGGACATGGCCGACAGCACCGGGCCAAACACTTCTTCTTGCGCCAGGCGGTGCATCACCGGCACATCGCGCAGCAAAGTGGGTGTCTGGTAAAAGCCGCCAGCAGGAACACCCGCCGCAATTTGCCCTTGGGCCACGGTGGCAATGCCGTCCGCTTTGGCCTGGTGCAAAAAGCCGGTGACCCTCTCCAACTGGCTGGCGCGGATCAGTGGACCCAAGTCCAGGTTCATGGCGGCCGAACCAACTTGCAGGCGGCCAAAGGCTTCGCCCAAGCGCTTCAAAAGCGGTTCGTAAATACCTTGCTGGATCAACACGCGTGAGCCCGCGCTGCAGGTTTGTCCGGAGTTCTGCACAATGGCGTTAACCACCACCGGAATGGCCGCGTCCAGGTCGGCATCGTCAAAAATAATTTGTGGGCTTTTGCCGCCCAGCTCCAGTGTCACCGGGCAGTGGCGCTCGGCGGCCACTTGCTGGATCAGCGTGCCCACGCGGGGGCTGCCGGTGAAGCTGATGTGGTCAATGCCCGGGTGGCGGGCCAGCGCGTCGCCCACTTCGTGGCCATAACCGGTGACGATGTTGATGGCCCCCGGTGGAAAACCCACCTCGGCGGCCAGCTGGGCCACGCGGATCAGGCTCAGACACGCGTCTTCGGCCGGTTTGACCACGCAGGCGTTGCCAGCGGCCAAAGCACCGCCCACGCTGCGCCCAAAAATCTGCATCGGGTAGTTCCAGGGGATCACATGGCCCGTCACGCCATGCGGCTCGCGCCAGGTCAGCACGCTGTAACCGTTTTGGTAGGGCAGGGTCTCGCCGTGCAGCTTGTCGCAGGAGCCGGCATAAAACTCAAAGTAGCGCGCCAAAGCCACGGAGTCGGCGGCTGCCTGTTTGGTGGGTTTGCCGCAGTCGCGTTGCTCCAGCGCAGCCAGCTCGGCGGCGTGCTCACTCACTTTTTGCGACAGCTTCATGAGCAAGCGACCACGCTCCATGGCGCTCAGCTTGCCCCAGGGACCGTTGAAGGCGGCTCGCGCCGCCACCACAGCGGCATCGATGTCGGCCGCCTGGCTGCGCGGGATCTGATCGAACACCTGCCCGTCAGACGGGTCGAGCACGTCGATGGTTTGACCTGCCAGGGCGGGGACGGATTGGTTGGCGATGAAATTCATTTGCATGGGGCTATTGTGAACCCGGGCAGGATTTTGAAAATCACCCACGGGACATCGACCTTTGCGGACCAACTGGGCAAAAAAAGGCCCGCCAAAGCGGGCCTTTTAAATCGCAGGGCCCATCAGCCCCCGTGAAACTTCATCACCAGCGGCACGATCAACAAGGCCACGATGTTGATGATCTTGATCAGCGGGTTGATCGCCGGACCAGCGGTGTCCTTGTAAGGGTCTCCCACCGTATCACCGGTCACGGCAGCCTTGTGGGCGTCTGAGCCCTTGCCGCCGTGATGGCCGTCTTCGATGTATTTCTTGGCGTTGTCCCATGCACCACCGCCGGTACACATGGAAATCGCCACAAACAGGCCAGTGATGATGGTGCCCATCAGCAGACCGCCCAGCGCTTTGGGGCCCAAGATCAAGCCCACCAACACCGGCACCACCACGGGCAACAGGCTTGGAATGACCATTTCCTTGATGGCGGCCGTGGTGAGCATGTCAACGGCTTTGCCGTATTCGGGCTTGGCCGTGCCTTCCATGATGCCGGGGATCTCCTTGAACTGGCGACGCACTTCAACCACCACGCTGCCTGCAGCACGGCCCACCGCTTCCATGGCCATGGCACCGAACAAATAGGGGATCAGCCCGCCAATGAACAGTCCAATGATGACCAGAGGGTCGGACAAGTCAAAACTGATGGCCTTGCCATAGGCCTCCAGTTTGTGCGTGTAGTCGGCAAACAGCACCAGCGAGGCCAGGCCTGCCGAGCCGATGGCGTAGCCCTTGGTCACGGCCTTGGTGGTGTTGCCCACGGCATCCAGCGGGTCGGTGATGTCGCGCACACTGCTGGGCATTTCAGCCATTTCGGCAATGCCGCCCGCGTTGTCGGTGATGGGGCCATAAGCGTCCAGCGCGACCACGATGCCCGCCATGCTCAGCATGGAGGTAGCCGCCACGGCAATGCCATACAGGCCACCCAGCGCATAAGCTGTCCAGATGGCCAGACAGACGAACATCACCGGCCAGGCGGTGGATCGCATGGACACGCCCAGGCCAGCGATGATGTTGGTGCCGTGGCCGGTGGTCGAGGCTTGCGCGATGTGCTGCACCGGGGCGTATTGCGTGCCGGTGTAGAACTCGGTGATCCAGACCAAGGCGGCTGTGAGCACCAAGCCCACAGCACAGGCGCCAAACAGTTTCATTTGGCTGCCCGCAGCGCCCAGGGCGTTGTCAGGCATCAGCCAGGTGGTGACGAAGTAAAAGGCGATCAAGGACAGCACGCCCGAGATGGCCAAGCCTTTGTAGAGCGCAGGCATCACATTGGTCATGCCCGGAGTAGCCTTGACGAAGAAGCAACCAATGATGGAGGCGATGATGGACACCGCGCCCAAGGCCAGCGGGTACAGCACGGCCTGACCTGGGGCAGCCGAAATCAATAAGGCCCCCAGCACCATGGTCGCGATCAAAGTCACGGCATACGTTTCGAACAGGTCGGCGGCCATGCCGGCGCAGTCGCCTACGTTGTCGCCCACGTTGTCGGCAATCACGGCGGGGTTGCGTGGATCGTCCTCGGGAATGCCCGCTTCCACTTTGCCCACCAGGTCGGCCCCCACGTCAGCGCCCTTGGTGAAAATGCCGCCGCCCAGTCGGGCAAAAATTGAGATCAGCGAGGAGCCGAAGGCAAAACCGATCAAGGGGTTGAGCAAATTGGCCAGGTTCTTGTCGGGCGTCAGATTGCCATTGCCCACCAAAAACCAGTAAAAACCGGACACACCCAACAAACCCAAGCCCACCACCAGCATGCCGGTGATGGCACCGCCCCGAAACGCCACATCCAGCGCTGGGCCAATACCTTTGGTGGCGGCCTGGGCCGTGCGGACGTTGGCTTTGACCGACACATTCATGCCGATGAAGCCGCACGCGCCAGAAAGCACCGCGCCGATCACGAAGCCGATGGCGGTGATGCCATCCAGAAAGATGCCCATCAGAATGGCCAGCACGACGCCGACGATGGCGATGGTTTTGTATTGCCGGGCCAGATAAGCCGCCGCACCGGCCTGAATGGCCGCTGCAATTTCCTGCATCCGGGCATTGCCAGCATCTTGAGAAAGGATCCACCCTCGGGCCCAAATGCCGTAAGCCACGGCAATCAAACCACATACGAGCGCCAGAATGAGCGCTGAATTTCCTGTCATCGTTGAACTCCTCGATGGTTGTCGCTGAACAGAGGGGCAACGCACTGGAGACCCCTCCATGGCGTTGCTTCCTCGATCACCGAAACCGGAGAACGATTGGCCAACAGCACATTAAAGGGGCTGGATCACGATTTGCGCAAGCCTTGTGAAAGTAAAATCGGGGTTAATCCCTAGTGATCCTCGTTTTTCATTAACTTTTCACCCCGAGACCTGCAAGATGTCCCTCGACAACGTCACCCCCGGCAAACAAGCGCCCGAAACTTTCAACGTGATCATCGAAATCCCGATGAACTCCGATCCGATCAAGTACGAAGTGGACAAGGAAACCGGCGCCTTGTTCGTGGACCGTTTCATGACCACGGCCATGCACTACCCCACCAATTACGGTTACGTGCCCCAGACCCTGTCTGGCGATGGAGACCCGGTGGACGTGTTGGTGATCACCCCTTACGCCTTGCATCCTGGTGTGGTGGTGCCCTGCCGCGCCTTGGGCATTTTGATGATGGAAGACGAGGCCGGTGTGGATGGCAAGGTGGTTGCTGTGCCGACCAGCAAAATTTTGCCGATGTACGACCACTGGCAAGACATCTCGGATGTGAACGCGATGCGCCGCAATGCGATCGCTCACTTTTTTGAGCACTACAAAGACCTTGAAAAAGGCAAGTGGGTCAAAGTGCTGGGCTGGGAAGGCAAAGAGTCTGCCCACAAGGAAATTCTGGACGGCATCGCGGCCTACAACAAAACCAAGGCCTGATGCGGCTGGTTGAGCGCTCGCCCGCTGGGGCGCTGTGCCACCTTCCGAACGCCTGCCCGGTTTGCGCCGCGCAGGCGTTTTTCATGGGGTTTTTTTCAGGGGTGAATGCTGCTGCAGCGCTTCCAGGTAGTTCTCCACCCCCGCTTTTTCCCGTTCCAAAAACCGCGCCACCGCCTCAGAAAACGCCGGGTGCGCCAGCCAGTGGGCGCTGTGGGTGGGGGTGGGCAGCAGGGCGCGGGCCATTTTGTGTTCGCCTTGGGCTCCGCCCTCAAAACGCTTGACGTCATTGGCGATGCACCACGCGATGGGCTGGTAGTAACAGGCCTCAAAGTGCAGGCAGTCCACCCGCGCGAGCGCCCCCCAGTAGCGGCCATAGGCTACTTCGGGCTGGCCCTGGGCGTCCAGGTTCAGGCCGATCAGGCTGATGCCAATGGGCTGCGCCTCGTGTTCGGCCACAAACAGCAGCCAATTGGCGGCCATGTCGGTGCGCATGGACTCAAAAAACGCCGGGGTCAGGTAGGGCGGGTTGCCGTGTTCCCAATAGGTTTGTTGGTAACAGCGCAGCAGCAGGCCCCAGTCGCCGTCCGTCATGTCGGGGCCGCGCACGGCGCGAAACGTCACGCCCGCCTCCTGCACTTTGCGGCGTTCTTGCCGGATTTTTTTGCGCTTTTCTTGCGTCAGGCTGGTCAAAAAGTCATCGAAGTCCCGCCAGCCCTGGTTTTGCCAGTGGAACTGCACCTGGTCGCGCTGCAGCAGCCCGGCTTGTTCGCAGGCCTGCAGGTCTTGCGGGCTGCCAAACAAAATGTGCAGGGACGGGATGCTGTTGGATTGGCAAATGTCCAGCAAGGCAGCCAGCAGGGCTTGGCGGCAGGCATCGCTTTCGGCCAGCAAGCGGCTGCCAGGCACCGGCGTGAAGGGCGAGGCCACCAGGGCTTTGGGGTAATAGTTGAGACCGTGGCGCTGGTAGGCTTCGGCCCAAGCGTGGTCAAACACGTATTCGCCACGTGAATGGGTCTTGATGTAGAGCGGGCAGGCGGCGGCCAACACATCGCCTTGCGGGGTGCCGCGCCACAGGCTGATGACTTGCAAGGTCCAGCCGGTCTCGGGCGCGGCCGATTGGCTGGTCTGCATGGCCGACAAATAGGCATGCTGCATGAAGGGGGAAGGCGCGTCTTGCCGGGCGAGCAGGCCGTCCCAGGCTTCAGGCGCGATGGCGCCCAGGTCGTCTTGCACCCGGGTGACATAATTCAAGCTCACATTTTCCAGCACCTGTATGACTCTCCAAATTCGTGTGGCTCAGCTCAACTTTGTCGTCGGTGACATGCAAGGCAATGCCCGCAAGATCATCGATTTCGCCACCCGGGCGCATGCCGAGGGTGCGCGCCTGGTGCTGACGCCCGAGCTGTCGATTTGCGGCTATGCGGCCGAAGACCTTTTCTTGCGCCCGGCATTCATCGACGCCTGTGATGATGCCCTGAAAACTGTGGCCCGCGACCTGGCTGGGTTAAAAGGTTTGCATGTGGTGGTGGGCCACCCCGAAGGCGGCGGCCTGCGCACCCGCAGCGTGGCCGTAACACGTCGCCACAACCGCGCCAGCGTGCTGTGCGAGGGGCAGGTGGTCTGTGCTTATGACAAGCGCGAACTGCCCAACTACCAGGTGTTTGACGAGCGCCGTTATTTCACCCCCGGCAACGGGGTCGGGGTGTTCGAGGTTGAGGGCGCTCGGGTGGGGCTGCTCATTTGCGAAGACGCCTGGTTTGACGAGCCGGCCCGCCTGGCGCGTGACGCGGGCGCGCAAATGCTGGCGGTGCTGAACGCCTCGCCTTTCCATGCGGGCAAAGGCCCGGAGCGAGAGCAACGCATGCGCGAGCGCGTGGCCGATTGCGGTTTGCCCTTGATTTACGCGCATTTGGTCGGCGGCCAGGACGAGGTGATTTTTGAAGGGCGCTCGTTTGCGCTCAATGCCCAAGGCGAAACCGTGGCGCGGGCTGAAGGTTTTCGCGAAGCGGCCATGACGGTGCAAGTTCATGCGGCTGCAAGCGGTGTGGACGTGAGCGCTGCGTCTGAGGCCTTGGTGCCCATGGCCAACGCAGACGCCGAGCTGTGGGACGCCCTGGTGCTGGGCGTACGCGACTATTTGGGCAAGAACGGTTTCAAAGGCGCGATTTTGGGCTTGTCGGGCGGCATCGATTCGGCGCTGGTGCTGGCGATTGCGGTGGACGCGATCGGTGCCGACAACATCCACGCGGTCATGATGCCGTCGCCCTATACGGCCGACATCAGTTGGATCGATTCGCGTGACATGGTCAAGCGCCTGAACGTGCGGTATGACGAGATCTCGATCGCGCCGCTGTTCGATGGCTTCAAGCAGGCGCTGTCGGCGCAGTTTGAGGGCCTTAAAGAAGACACCACCGAAGAGAATATCCAGGCCCGCATTCGCGGCACGCTGCTCATGGCGTTGTCCAACAAGACCGGTGCGATTGTCTTGACCACCGGCAACAAGAGCGAGATGGCCACGGGCTACTGCACGCTGTATGGCGACATGGCGGGCGGCTTCGCGGTCATCAAGGACGTGGTCAAGACCCGCGTGTTTGACTTGGCCCGCTGGCGCAATCTGAACGACCCGTATGGGACGGGCAGCCAGCCGATCCCTGAGCGCATCATCACTCGCCCACCCAGCGCCGAGCTGCGCCCCGACCAGAAAGACCAGGACAGCCTGCCTGCTTATGAGGTGCTGGACGCGATCATCCAGCGTTACATGGAAAACGATGAGGGTGTGGAGGCGCTGATCGCCGATGGTTTTGAGCGGGCCGATGTGGAGAAAGTGACCCGCCTGATCAAGCTCAACGAATACAAACGCCGCCAGTCGCCTGTGGGCATTCGCGTGACGCACCGCAGCTTTGGCAAGGATTGGCGTTATCCTATGAGCAACAAGTTTCGGGCCTGAATTCAGGCGCTCTCTATCTTTCGAGGACATTTCACATGAAGCAGATCACCGCCGTTATCAAACCTTTCAAATTGGAAGAAGTGCGTGAAGCCTTGGCCGAATGTGGCGTGACGGGCCTGACAGTGACCGAAGTCAAAGGTTTTGGCCGTCAAAAAGGCCACACCGAGTTATACCGAGGTGCCGAGTACGTGGTTGACTTTTTGCCCAAGGTCAAGGTCGAGGTGGTGGTCAAGGACGAAGATGTGGACAGTTGCGTGGACGCCATCATCAAGGCGGCGCGCACCGGCAAAATCGGTGACGGCAAGATTTTTGTGACCTCGGTCGAGCGCGTGGTGCGCATCCGTACTGGCGAGCAAGACGAAACCGCTGTTTGAGGGGCTGGGCTGCAGGCGGGGCACCCCCCCACGCCTTCAAGCCTGATCAGAGCAGTTCAATTTTGGCCCGGGGTGAAAAGCCCGCTTTTTGCACCAGGCTTTGCAGTAGCGCCTCTGGCTCGGTGCCCAATGTCACCAGTTCGGTTTGCCAGTCGGCCATGAAGCCTTGCGTAACCACCTGCCCAATGAAGGCCATCAAGCCATCGTAATAACCCAGGCTGTTCAAGATGCCCACTGGTTTGTCGTGGTAGCCCAGCTGCCGCCAGGTCCAGACCTCAAATAACTCTTCAAACGTACCGATGCCGCCGGGTAGGGCCAAAAACGCGTCGGCTTTGTCGGCCATGAGGCGCTTGCGCTCGTGCATGGTGTCCACCACATGGAGCTCGGTGCATCCGTGGTGTGCCCATTCTTTTTCAACGAGTGCAGTGGGGATGATGCCGACCACTGTGCCGCCTGCGGCCAGCGTAGCTTCGGCCACCAAGCCCATCAGGCCGTTGCGCCCTCCGCCATAGACCAGTTGGCCACCGTGCGCGCCGATCCAGGTGCCAACTTGCACCGCGATTTGCGCAAATTCGGGCTGGTTGCCGGGCTTGGAGCCGCAGTAAACGCAAACAGAGAAGGCAGGTTTCGCTACTTGGATGGGGTGGGGCGTGTTCATGGTTTGTTCATTTGGCAGAAACCAGCCGGGTGCCAGCCCAGGCGTCGTGCCAGAACTGGCGCTGGGGGTGAAAGCGGCTGAGCAAGGCCCAGATCAGTACCCAGACAAAACTGAGCAGACCAATTGAGCCGGTTGGCAGGCCCAAGGGAATGGTCAGAAGCAGCGGCGGCAAAAACCACATCCAGCTCAGCAGGTAGCGCAGCAGGGCGCGGCTTTGGCTCAGAGGCAAGCCTTGCGCACTGACGACTTTGACATGCCAGGTTTTCATGGCCAGAGTTTGGCTCCGGTGCCAAAACCAGGTGAAGTAAATGCCCAATATCAAAAACAGGAAGGCCTGTAAGCCTGTACGGTTGTCCAAGGCATGGCGTGTCTGGCTCAGCGTGCCAAACAAATAGCCCGCGATGAACACGACTCCGAAGAGCAGCATGCCTTCGTAAAGCCAGCAGGCCATGCGACGTTTGAGCGATGGGGCGTCCAGCGGGTTGGCTGCAGGCGGTAGGGCGGGTGGCAGAGAGGGGGGCACGCGCTGGGTCATGGCAGCAATGGATGATTGAAGATCGGATGGCGAAGGGGTTCAGCGCCGCCAGCACGCTCGGGCCGGATGGTTTGTGCTTCACAGCGTGAGGGATTTGGCGCTCGGATATCGCTTCCGATTGTGGCTCAAATGCGCGAATGAATCGCGCTGCATGGATTCAAGAGGGCTGAGGCAACAAGGTTTTAGGGTGGATCGGTTTTGAAGGCGCCACACGCTGAATCGCCCGTGTGGCATTGACGGGCAGCAGTGGGGGACTGACCAAGCGGGTGCTGGGTGCCGCAAAACTGCGGGCGGCACTTTTGGCAGGCGGTTTGGGGCCCGAAGACAGCGTGTGTTTTTCCTGATCGGACAGCGCCTGGTAGGCCTCCCACTGGGCCCTCTTGTCTTGGGCAGACAGGGATTGGGTGGTATTAAAGTGAAAGCGCGCTTGGCTGCGTTGGCGAGGACTGAGCGCCGCCCATTCCCGCATCCGACTGTGCAGGGTCATCTGTTCCTCGTCACTCAGCTGGAAAAAGTTTTTCGACAGGGTCAGCCATTTTTGACGTTGCTGAGTCGTCAACTCATGCCAATCCGCTGCCAAAGGTGCAAGGGCCAGTTTTTGACGTTTGCTCAAGGATTGCCAGGCACCCGAGTCTGGGGCGGGGGGGGTATTGGAGGCGTTGGATGCCGAGGGGAGTTGCACACTGTGCCCCATTGCGGGTGTGGCCAGCAAAGTCGTATCAGACGGCGCGCCAGAATGAGCACTGCCGGACGCAGACGCACTGGGCAAAGAACTCTGTTGCTCAGCCGAGGTCGGGGTAGTAGCGGATGGGGCCGTTGGTGTTTGAGCACCAATCTGCATGCTCAAGCACAATCCAAGAACACTCAGGCACCAGTGGCACAGTCCAGGGCTGAGCCATGGCAGGCCAAGCCGACAAGCAATCGGCTCGCCATTGCAATCAAGGCCAAATTTCGCACCCGTTTCAGTCATGCCGCGCGTTTTGATGGAGCTGGATTTTGAGGAACTGCACGAAACCTGGATCGGTGTAGGCATCCGGTGGCAATTCGTCGAGCAGCAAGGCCGAGTCAAGGGATGCGATGTCGGTCTCGGCCAAGTCTTGTTGTATGGCCTGGATGAACATCAGGCTCGACACCAGGGCCAATAAAGGCAGGGCCGAGGCCAGGATGCGCCAAAGGTTAAGGCCCTCGTCGGGTGGCCCGCTGAGCGTGCCATTGGCTTGCAAGGTCAGGCTGTGGCGCAGCAGGCGTTGCGGAATGGGGCGGGTCTTCAAGGCCATTTGGCGGGCCACGCGCAGCCGCTCTCCGATGTCGTGCCCCAAATCCTGCGAGGCTACGTCCAATTGCGCAGCCAAGGTTCGACCCCAAAGGTCCATGTCGGCAGTGGTGGCAGTGGCGGATGTCAGGAAATTTTTCATGGTTTCATGCCTTGTTGGGCCAAGGTTTTACTCAAGGACTGGATGGCGCGGGAGCAATGGGTTTTGACGCTGCCTTCAGAGCAGCCCATCACGGCGGCAGTTTCAGCCACGTCCAGCTCCTCCCAATAACGCAGGAGGAAGGCTTCTCGTTGACGCGCAGGCAGGCTCATGATGGCTTTTTCAATGTGTTCCAGGGTTTGCACCCGCCCTAACCATTGCTCAGCGCTTTGACTGGCGGGGGCATCGGCCGCACCCGTAGTGACTTCGAGCAGGTCAAAGTCGCCCAGGTCGTCGCGGTGGTCAAAATCGTCCAGGTTGGAAAACAAGGCGTTGCGCGTCTTGCGACGGCGAAACCAGTCGAGCACTGTATTGGACAATATCCTCTGGAACAACAAAGGCAGCTCTGGTGCCGGTTTGTCTGAGTAGTGGGTGCACAACTTGATCATGCTGTCTTGCACGATGTCCAGGGCCCCTTCTTCATCGCCCACGTGGTAGTAAGCCCGCTTGAAGGCTTTTTTCTCCACGCTTTTGAGAAAGTCAGAAATTTCGGTGTCCGAGGCCAAGTTGCTTGCAGCGGCGGGCTGTGTCCTGTGTAGGCGAGATGGGATTGCGGGTGGCGAGACTAACAATGATGTAAAGCAATTATGTCACTGACCCAGATGTGGGCGGTCTGTTTTTAAAGACCCGCCGTCAACGGTGCAATAATAGCGGGTTGCAATTGAAAAAAAGCAAACGGATCACCGTCCGGCACTTTTACAGTTTGGTGCCCATGTCTGTGGTCTCAAGTCCCAAAGCCACTTCACAAGAGTCGAGCCAAGGGGCACCCAAGGTTTTTCGTTAGAGAAATTCACAAAGGTTCAAAAGGTTGAATATGGAAATCAATAAAGCCGAAATGGCATCTGCTGCGTCCGCCGTGGCCACATCTCAAGAGTTGCGTGGGGCCGAAATTCTGGTCAAAGCGCTGCAGGCCGAAAACGTTCAGTTTGTTTGGGGATACCCCGGCGGTGCCGTACTCCATATCTACGACGCATTCTATAAACAAGAAACTATTCAGCACGTGCTGGTCCGCCACGAGCAAGCGGCAGTGCATGCTGCTGATGGCTACGCTCGCGCCACGGGCGAAGTGGGTGTGGCGCTGGTCACTTCGGGTCCTGGCCTGACCAACGCGGTGACCGGCATCGCCACCGCTTACATGGACAGTATCCCCATGGTCATCATCAGCGGGCAAGTGCCCACTGCCGCCATTGGTCTGGACGCTTTCCAGGAGTGCGACACCGTGGGCATCACCCGCCCCATCGTCAAGCACAACTTCCTGGTCAAAGATGCCAAGGACATGGCCGAGGTCATGAAAAAAGCGTTCCACATTGCCCGCACCGGTCGCCCTGGCCCGGTGGTGGTGGATGTGCCCAAGGATGTTTCTTTCAACAAGACTTTGTACACGGGCTACCCCGACAAGGTAGAGATGCGCTCCTACAACCCTGTGCGCAAAGGCCACGGTGGTCAGATTCGCAAAGCCATGCAGCTGTTGATGTCGGCCAAGCGCCCGTACATCTACACCGGTGGCGGCGTGCTGCTGAGCAATGCCAGTCCCGAGTTGCGCGCTTTGGTGGACATGCTGAACTTCCCGGTCACCAACACCTTGATGGGTTTGGGCGCTTTCCCGGCCAATGACCGCCGTTTCCTGGGCATGCTTGGCATGCACGGCACGCTGGAAGCCAACAACGCGATGCAAAACTGCGACGTCTTGCTGGCTGTGGGCGCCCGCTTTGACGACCGCGTCATTGGCAACCCGAAGCATTTTGCACAAAACGAACGCAAGATCATCCACATCGACATCGATCCTTCCAGTATTTCCAAGCGTGTCAAGGTGGATGTGCCGATCGTGGGCGACGTCAAAGACGTGCTGATCGAATTGATGGGCATGATCCGCGAGTCGGGTCTCAAGCCCGACAGCCAGGCGCTGGCGCAGTGGTGGGAAACGGTCGAAGGCTGGCGCAGCCGCGATTGCATGAAGTACGACAGCACCAACAGCTTGGTCATCAAGCCCCAAAAGGTCATCGAGACCTTGTGGGAAATGACTAAGGACGCCGACGCGTACATCACCTCCGATGTGGGCCAGCACCAGATGTGGGCCGCCCAGTATTACAAGTTCAACGAGCCGCGCCGCTGGATCAACTCTGGCGGTTTGGGCACCATGGGTGTGGGCATTCCCTATGCCATGGGCATCAAACTGGCCAAGCCCGACAGCGAGGTGTATTGCGTGACCGGCGAAGGCTCGGTGCAAATGTGCATCCAAGAGCTCTCGACCTGTCTGCAATACAACACGCCCATCAAAGTCGTGGCCCTGAACAACGGATACTTGGGCATGGTGCGACAGTGGCAGGAGATTGATTACTCCGGTCGTTACAGCCACAGCTACATGGATGCTCTGCCCAACTTCGTGAAGTTGGCCGAGGCCTATGGACACGTCGGCATTTTGGTGGAAAAGCCTGAGGATGTGGAGCCTGCTTTGCGCGAAGCTCGCAGGCTCAAGGACCGCACGGTTTTCCTGGACATCCGTACGGACCCCACTGAAAACGTGTTCCCCATGGTCAAGGCTGGCAAAGGCATCACCGAGATGCTGATGGGCGCTGAAGATCTTTAACTGAACTGGACGAATCTATTGTCCGCCAAGCCTGCGCATTACCGTGCGCAGGGGAGGGCGGCAAAAAGAGGAATCAAACATGAAACACATCATCGCTGTATTGATTGAAAACGAAGCGGGCGCCTTGTCTCGCGTGGTGGGGCTGTTTTCGGCCCGTGGCTACAACATCGAGTCGCTCACGGTGGCTCCGACCGAAGACCCCAGCTTGTCACGTATGACCATCCAGACCGCTGGCTCTGACGACGTGATCGAGCAGATCACCAAGCACCTGAACCGCCTGATCGAGGTGGTCAAGGTGGTCGACCTCACCGAAGGTGCCTACACCGAGCGCGAGCTGATGCTTGTCAAAGTGCGTGCCGTGGGCAAGGAACGCGAAGAAATGAAACGCATGGCCGACATTTTCCGTGGCCGTGTGATTGACGTCACCGACAAGAGCTACACGATTGAGCTCACCGGTGACCAATCGAAGAACGACGCCTTTTTGGAGGCGATCGACCGCAGCGCCATTTTGGAAACCGTGCGCACCGGTGCATGCGGTATCGGGCGCGGCGAGCGCATCCTGCGCGTCTAAATCCAATCACCAACCTGTTTATTCCTAAGGAGAACCCTGTGAAAGTTTTTTACGACAAAGATTGTGATTTGAGCGTCATCAAGGGCAAGACTGTTGCCATTCTTGGTTATGGCTCGCAAGGCCACGCACACGCCCAAAACCTGAACGACAGCGGCGTCAAAGTGGTCGTGGGTCTGCGCAAAGGCGGTGCATCGTGGGACAAAGTCGGCAAAGCCGGTCTCACGGTGATGGAAGTCAACGATGCGGTCAAAGCCGCTGACGTGGTCATGATCTTGTTGCCCGACGAAATGATCGCCGAGGTCTACAACAACAACGTGGCTCCCAACATCAAGCAAGGCGCTTCTTTGGCCTTCGCTCACGGTTTCAACGTGCATTACAACCAAGTTGTTCCGCGCGAAGACCTGGACGTGTGGATGGTCGCCCCTAAGGCCCCAGGCCACACCGTGCGCAACACCTACACCCAAGGCGGCGGCGTGCCCCACCTGGTCGCGATTCACCAGGACAAGAGCGGCAAGGCCCGCGCTTTGGCCCTGAGCTACGCCATGGCCAACGGTGGCGGCAAGGCCGGCATCATCGAGACCAACTTCAAAGAAGAGACCGAAACCGACCTGTTCGGAGAGCAGGCAGTTCTGTGCGGTGGTGCCGTTGAGCTGATCAAGATGGGTTACGAGACCCTGGTGGAAGCCGGTTATGCGCCAGAGATGGCTTACTTCGAGTGCTTGCACGAACTCAAGCTGATCGTGGACCTGATCTACGAAGGCGGCATTGGCAACATGAACTACTCGATCTCGAACAACGCCGAGTACGGCGAGTACGTGACCGGTCCTGAAATCATCAACGAGCAGTCACGCGTCGCCATGCGCAACGCCTTGAAGCGCATCCAGACGGGTGAATACGCCAAGATGTTCATCTTGGAGGGCCGCACCAACTACCCGAGCATGACCGCGCGTCGTCGCTTGACTTCCGAGCATTCCATCGAAGTTGTGGGCGCCCAATTGCGCGCCATGATGCCTTGGATCGCCAAGAACAAGTTGGTTGACAAAACCCGCAACTGATCTGGCGCTTGGGCAAGAATGGAAATGGCCACTGCGGTGGCCTTTTTCTTGGGCGCGTGGACTGCCGTAAACTTGTCAGGCAAGGGATGGCTCTGAAAAACGCAACTGGATAAGACGATGAGCAAAATCAACGAACAAAACACGGACGATGAGGCTGAGTTTTTGCCCCCCGTGCGCAAACCTTCCAAGGGCATTTACATGCTGCCCAATATGGTCACTTTGGCGGCCCTGTTTGGGGGGTTTTATGCCATTGTCATGGCCATCAATGGCCGCTTTGACTTGGCCACTGTGGGTATTTTCAGCGCCATGGTGCTCGACAGTCTGGATGGCCGCGTGGCGCGCTTGACCAACACCCAAAGTGCCTTTGGCGAGCAAATGGATTCTTTGTCTGACATGGTTTCTTTTGGAGCTGCACCCGCTTTGATTGCTTACGTTTGGACCCTCAAAGAGCTGGGGCGTTGGGGCTGGATCGCCGCTTTTGTTTACTGCGCCTGTGCTGCGCTGCGTCTGGCGCGTTTCAATGTGAACACGGGGGTGGTCGACAAGCGTTATTTCCAGGGCTTGCCCTCGCCTGCGGCTGCGGCCTTGGTAATGGGTTTTGTCTGGATCATGTTTGAAAACGCCGTACCCGCCAAAGCTGTGTCATGGGGCATGTTTGCCGTGTGCCTGTTTTCGGGCCTGACGATGGTGACCAATGTGCCGTTTTACAGTTTCAAGGACATGCACATGAAAAAGAGCGTTCCTTTTGCCACGCTGGTGCTTGTTGCCTTGGGCATTGCGGCCGTAAACATTGATCCACCCACCGTCTTGTTTGGTGCGTTTGTGGCTTATGGCTTGAGTGGCTATGTGATTTATGTCTGGCGTAAGGCCAAAGGTCAGCCCACCAGCATGATCAGCACCTCCACTGACGAGCCCGACGAGCGGGGTTTGCACCAGTGATGTCCACTGCACGACAGTTCGGGTTTTGAACTGTGCTACAATGTTTCTATGAAATTTTCTTTGTTTGCACTGCTGCTAGCGCCCCACGGGCGGGATGTGTAGCGCACGCAAACATTTTCCCAAAAGGCCCGTATGCCATCCGCAACGGGCCTTTTGCATTTTTGCTTGGACTTGCGGGTTTTTGACCAGGAGTGAACATGGCTGACAAACTGATTATTTTCGACACCACCTTGCGCGATGGCGAGCAATCGCCCGGTGCCTCCATGACCCGTGATGAGAAGCTGCGCATTGCCCGCCAACTGGAGCGTCTGCGCGTTGACGTGATCGAAGCCGGTTTTGCGGCCAGCTCCAATGGCGACTTTGAGGCGGTGAAAGCCATTGCCGATGCGATCAAGGATTCCACCATTTGCTCTTTGTCACGAGCCAATGACCGCGACATCTCTCGCGCCGCCGAAGCCCTCAAAGGGGCCAACAACGGACGCATTCACACTTTCATTGCCACTTCGCCCTTGCACATGGAAAAGAAGCTGCGCATGACACCCGACCAGGTGTTTGAACAAGCCAAGCAGTCGGTGCGCTTTGCCCGCAACCTTGTGAGCGATGTGGAGTTCAGCCCGGAAGATGGTTACCGCAGTGACATGGATTTCCTGTGCCGCATCCTGGAGGCCGTGATCGCCGAGGGCGCCACCACCATCAACGTGCCCGACACGGTGGGTTACGCGGTGCCCGAGCTTTATGGTGAGTTCATCCGCACTTTGCGCGAGCGCATCCCCAACTCCGACAAAGCGATCTGGTCGGTGCATTGCCACAACGACTTGGGCATGGCGGTGGCCAACTCACTGGCCGGTGTGAAGATCGGCGGCGCACGCCAGGTCGAGTGCACCATCAATGGGCTGGGCGAGCGCGCAGGCAATTGCTCACTGGAAGAAGTGGTCATGGCCGTGAAGACGCGTCGTGACTATTTTGGTCTGGATGTGGGCATCGACGCGAGCCACATCTTGGCCGCCAGCCGCATGGTCAGTCAAACCACCGGTTTTGTGGTCCAGCCCAACAAAGCGGTGGTGGGTGCGAATGCTTTTGCCCACGCCTCCGGCATCCACCAGGATGGCGTACTCAAGGCCCGCGACACCTACGAAATCATGCGTGCGGAAGATGTAGGCTGGTCCAACAACAAAATCGTGTTGGGCAAACTCAGCGGCCGCAACGCGTTCAAACAACGTTTGCAAGATTTGGGCGTGACCTTGGACAGTGAAACCGAAATCAACAACGCTTTTGCCAAGTTCAAGGAGTTGGCTGACCGCAAGAGTGAAATCTTTGACGAGGACATCTTGGCCTTGGTCAGTGACGAAAGTGTCAGCACCGAAAAAGAGCAGTACGGCTTTGTCTCGATGTCCCAGCACAGCGAAACCGGCGAGCGCCCGCATGCGGCCGTGGTCTTCACCGTGCAGGGCAAGGAAGTGAGCACCGAGTCGGATGGCAATGGCCCGGTGGATGCCTCCCTCAAGGCGATCGAATCTTATGTCAAAAGTGGCGCAGAAATGGTGCTGTATTCGGTCAATGCCATCAGTGGCTCCACCGAAAGTCAGGGTGAGGTGACCGTGCGTTTGCAAAACAGCGGCCGGGTGGTCAACGGTGTCGGGTCCGATCCGGACATCGTGGTGGCTTCGGCCAAGGCCTACCTGAGTGCATTGAATAAATTGCAGAGCAAAGCCGATCGGGTCGCTGCGCAGGGATAAAATGAATTCCAAATAAGTAATTATTTGCTTTATAAAAGTCACGTAAGTTATTGTTCTTGCGTGACTTTTTTATTTGGATACACTGGGGCTCATATTTGAAAAATCAGATCATCAGGACATCCCATTGAAATCCGTTTTTATCTTTTCGTTGCCCAAATCCTGGTTACGCATCGCTGTATTGTCCATGGTGGTGGGGCTGCTCACCATCGTGTCGGGCCAGTTGAGTCTGGCTTATGCGCAAAACAGTCAGCAGACACCCGCCAAAGCGCAAAATAACAAAAAAAATGCCGAAAAGTCGGTCGGACCCCGCAAAGCTCAATCGGGTCAAACTGCGGCGGCAAGAAAAAATCCAGCAGCCAAGTCTTCAGGTCAGAAAAGGCAAACGTCCAAAGCAACCCTGAACGCTAAAAATTCAAAAGCCAGCCAAAACGCGCGTCCCATTCGCGCATCTTTTGGTCAAATGGCCGGGCTGCATGCCACTTCCGACGCTCTGGGCTTGCACTCCAGCGTCGCCTTGGTGGTGGACCAAGACACTCAGGAAGTTCTTTACAGCAAAAATGACCATGTGGTTTTGCCCATCGCATCCTTGACCAAACTGATGACGGGCTTGGTCATCGCTGAGGCCAATTTGCCCATGGATGATCGCATTCGTATCACCCAGGCCGATGTGGACACCGAAAAAGGGAGCTCTTCCCGCCTGGCCGTTGGCACAGAACTCAGCCGTGGTGACTTGATGCATTTGTCCTTGATGTCCAGCGAAAACCGCGCGGCGCATGCGCTGGGGCGCACTTTCCCGGGCGGCATGGAGTTGTTCATCAGTCGAATGAACCAGCGTGCCCGTTCATTGGGCATGACGGACACCCGCTATGTCGAGCCTACGGGGTTGTCTAGCCAAAACCAGTCCAGTGCCAATGATTTGGCCGTTCTAGCCGCCAAGGCCTACAACGAGCCCATGCTGCGAGAGTTGTCCACCTCGCAAGGCCGTGAGGTCGCGGTGGGCAGCAGAACATTGCAGTACAACAACACCAACGGATTGATCAAAAATCCCCAATGGGACATTGGTCTGCAAAAAACGGGTTACATCTCGGAGGCCGGTCGTTGCTTGGTCATGCAAGCCCAAGTGGCAGGTCGAAAGTTGATCATGGTTTTTCTCGATTCGACGGGAAAGTTCAGCCGAATGGGTGACGCCGAGCGGGTGCGCAAGTGGCTAGAGCAAAAATCGTCCATGGACCAGCGCTTTTTGACTTCAACAGCTCAGATGCCAGGCTGAAAGCTGCAATTCAATGCACCGGACCTGTCTTCAGTGTGAGTCGTGGTGACCCAAAGTCTCTGATATCGCTTTGGCAGTTTCTTGTAACTTGAGCAGCCAGCTTTCATCCAGCCGATCGGCTGGGGCAGAGATAGACAAGCCTGCCAGAAGCTTACCCTGGTCATCGTAGATGCCCGCAGCAATGCAGCGCACACCCAACTCCAGCTCTTCATTGTCACGCGCGAAGCCGGACTGGTTGACGCGTGAGAGCTCTCTTTCCAGCACTTGCAGTTGCGTGATGCTGTTGCGTGTCTGTCCAGCCAAGCCGGTGCGCGTGGCATAAGAGCGAACTCGCAAAGGGTCGTCTGCGGCCAGGAAAAGCTTGCCTACCGACGTCAGGTGCAAAGGGGCGCGACCACCAATGGCGCGGACCACCTGCATGCCCGAGCGTTCGCTGTAGGCGCGTTCGATGTAAACGATTTCGTCACCTTGGCGCATGCTCAAGTTGACGGGTTGTTGAATGAGTTTGTGCAGGTCACGCATGGGGGCAAGGGCCGCATCGCGCACATTGAGCCTGCCCTTGACCATATTGCCCAATTCCAGCAAACGCATGCCCAGGCGATAGTGACCAGCCTCTGGGCGGTCCACAAAGCGGCCGGTGGCCAGGTCGTTCAGGATGCGGTGCGCCGTAGACGGGTGCAGGCCGGTTTTTTGGCTGATTTCCTTGAGCGAGATGGCTTCTTCGCGGGACGCCAGCACGTCGATCAGGCTGAACATGCGTTCAATCACCTGGATGGTGGGCACGGTCGTGTGGGCGGGGTTTTTTTTCATTGTGTCATGCCAAGGCGTTTTATTTTACACAGTGAAATGAAGGGAGGCTCTTCGTGAACAGGGTCATCGAAATTTTCCGCGACAAAAGGTAAATCAGACGCCCTAATCAAAAGCCTGCCATTGGCCCTGCACCCTGAGTTCGCAGGGCTTGAAGCGAGATTTGTAATTCATTTTGGGGCTGCCATCGATCCAATAACCCAGGTAAACATAGGGCAGACCCAGTTGGGCCGCTTGCTGGATTTGCCAAAGTACCCCAAAGGTGCCAAAGCTGGCTGCTTCATCGGGCTCGTAAAAGGTGTAAACCGCCGATAAACCGTGGTTGAGCACATCGACGATGCTGACCATCTTCAGTTCACCGAGTTCATCGCCAACGCCTGGGGCTCTGAATTCGACAATGCGCGAGTTGACACGGCTTTGCAGCAGGAACTGGGTGTACTGGTCCACGCTGTCTTGGTCCATGCCGCCGCCAAGATGACGCGTGTTCTGGTAGCGCAGGTACAAGGCGTAATGCGCGGGGTCGTAATGCAAGTCGAGCACACGCACCCGCAAATCCTGGTGCGCTTGCCAAGCGCGACGCTGGCTGCGGTCGGGTTTGAAAGCGTCTACCCGCACGCGCAAAGGCTGACAGGCTTGGCAGCCATCGCAGTACGGGCGGTAGGTGAACAGGCCGCTGCGCCGAAAGCCCTGCTCCACCAAGTCCGAATACACCTCGTTGTGGATCAGGTGGCTGGGGGTGGCGACTTGGGACCGGGCGGAGCGGTCGGGCAGGTAGCTGCACGTGTAAGGGGCTGTGGCGTAGAACTGCAAGGCCTGCAGCGGGAGTTCTTTGAGTTGGGTCATTTGGCGGGGGTCGTCAATGAAGCCAGAGCTGGCCAATTCAGGGACTGACGCGCCCAGTCAACATGACCTTGTTCGCGCCCTTCGTGCACGCCGCGCACAAAATCGCTGCGCGCTATTTCACGGGCCCCCAGTGAGCCCAGGTGCCGGGTGTTTTGCTGGCAATCAATCGCTTTGACCCCGTGTTGCAAGCAGACACTGACCAAGCAGGCCAGCGCCATCTTGGAGCCATCGCTGAAGGTGGTGAACATGGATTCGCCAAACACAGCGCGGCCCAAGGCCACGAAGTACAGGCCAGCCACGAGTTCGCCATCGATGCGCAATTCACAGCTGTGGGCCAGGCCCATGCGGTGCAGTTCTTCGTAAGCATCCACCATTTGGGGCACGATCCAAGTGCCTTTCTGGCCGGGGCGGGGCGATGAGGCGCAGCGTTGGATGACCTGCGAGAAATCGCGGTCAAAGCATATTTCAAAGTGGGGTGTCAGGCTCCAGCGTTTGAGGCTTTGCTGCAGCGATCTGTGGAATCGGAAATCGCGCGTTTTCAGCACCATGCGTGGGTCGGGGCTCCACCAAAGGACAGGCTGCCCCACGTTGAACCAGGGAAAAACACCTTCGGCATAAGCAGCCACTAAACGCGAGGCCGACACATCGTTGCTGGCGGCCAGCAGACCTGGCGCGGGCGATGAGGCACCCCAAGCCTGGCTGACCGGCGGGAGGGCCTGGCCCTCCACAATCCAGGGCAGTTCAGGGGCATGTGCGTTTGCTTCGGCTTCGCTTGTCATGGTGCAATTACACAATAAAAGCAGCAGTGCGGCGTGGCGCTATGATTTTGCGGATGCAAAACCTGCCCGCTTACTGGATACAACCCGATTGGCCGACCCCGACCCGCGTTCGCGCGCTCATGACCACTCGCCAGGGTGGGGTTTCGGCCGCCCCTTGGGACAGCATGAACTTGGGTGACCATGTGGGTGACCGGTCGGCCGATGTGCACACCAACCGTGAGCGCCTGGAGTCGCAGATCGGGCAAAGGCCGGTGTTTTTGCAACAAGTGCATGGGGTAGCCAGTTTGCAACTGGGCGCGGCCACGCCCCAGGGGCTGGTGGCGGATGCCTGCTGGAGCCGCGATCCGGGTGTGGCCTGCACCATCATGGTGGCCGATTGCTTGCCAGTTTTACTTTGCGATTCAGCAGGGCGGTGGGTGGCTGCAGCCCATGCGGGCTGGCGTGGACTGGCGGGGCCGGCTGTAACCATCCCGTCAAAAGGGATGGGTGTGCTGGAGAGCCTGAGGGCCGACATCCAGCTTGCGGGGGGCGATGTGTCGGATGTGCTGGCGTGGCTGGGGCCCTGCATCGGGCCGCAAGCCTTTGAAGTAGGGCCAGAAGTACGGGCCGCTTTCGATGATGGCTCGCCCGAGGTACGGGCGCTGTTCACACCGACAGCCGAAGGAAAATACATGGCCGATCTGGCCGGTTTGGCTCGGGTGCGCTTGCAGGCCTTGGGCGTCACACGCGTGTTTGGGAACGACAGCAGTCTGCCATGGTGCACAGTGTCAGGGTCGGCGCTCTTCTTTTCCCACCGCAGGGACAGCCGCAACCTCGGGCAAAGCGGCCGCATGGCCGCCTGCATCTGGCTGGACCGCTGAGTCGGTCTGGATTGGACCACCCGCGGCCTCTTGCCTGGCCTGTTGTTCCTGTTGGCGAATGGCCTTGCGGCGCAGGGGCGTGCCCATCAGGTAAACCACCAAGGCCATGGGCAGCAAGCCATAGAACACAAAGGTGATGATGGCCCCCAGCACGCTGCCTTGCGAGCTAAAGGCTTCAGCCAGGGCCATGAGCAGGGTGACGTAAAGCCAGCCGATCACGATCAAATACATAATTTTTTTAGCCCTTGTAATTTATGTGACAACAAACTGAAAGATACTCGGAACCAGAGATTTGAGAAAAACGATCGATTCAGGAGAAAAACAATGAGCACTTCCACGCCAGATTTTTGGTCCCAAATGAGCGAAGGCTTTCAGCAAGACCTGAGCAAAAGCTGGGGTCAGGCGATGCAGCATTTTCAGACCATGGATCTCGGTGGCTTGAAGCCATCGGCCGATGCGGCCGTGCCTCAGCTCAAATTCTCGCCTGAAAAGCTCCAGACCCTGCAAGGCCAGTATTTCAAAGACGCCTCTGAAATGTGGAATCAGAGCTTGCACAACAGTTTGCAGGTCAAAGACCGACGCTTTTCGGGCGAAGCCTGGGCCGCTAACCCTATGGCCTCCTTCAATGCCGCTTCTTATTTGCTCAATGCCCGAACCCTGATGGGGCTGGCCGATGCGGTGGAAGCCGACGAAAAAACACGCACCCGTATCCGGTTTGCCATCGAGCAATGGGTGGCCGCCGCTGCGCCTAGCAATTTTTTGGCCTTCAATGCCGATGCGCAAAAAAAAGCCATTGACACCAAGGGCGAAAGCATCGCCAAAGGCGTTCAAAACCTGGTGCATGACCTGCAGCAAGGGCACGTTTCGATGACCGACGAGAGCCTGTTTGAAGTGGGCAAGAACGTGGCCACCACCGAAGGTGCGGTGGTTTTCGAGAATGAGTTTTTCCAGCTGATCGAATACAAGCCGCTCACCGCCAAGGTCTACGAGAAGCCGTTCTTGCTGGTGCCCCCTTGCATCAACAAGTTCTACATCCTCGATCTTCAGCCCGAGAACTCTTTGATTCGCTATGCGGTCAGTCAAGGCCACCGCACCTTTGTGGTGAGTTGGCGCAACCCTGACGAGTCGATGGCCCAAAAGACCTGGGACAACTACATCGAGCACGCCGCCATCGAGGCCATCCACACGGTGCATGCCATCACTGGCGCACCCAAGATCAACGCCTTGGGCTTTTGCGTGGGCGGCACCATTTTGTCCACCGCCCTGGCCGTGTTGGCTGCACGCGGCGACAAGCCGGTGGCCAGCGCCACCTTCCTCACCACGCTCATCAACTTCACCGACACCGGCATTCTGGATGTGTTCATTGACGAGAACTTCGTCAAGTTCCGTGAACAGCAAATGGGCCAAGGCGGCTTGCTCAAAGGTCAGGACCTGGCTTCCACTTTCAGCTTTTTGCGCCCCAACGACCTGGTCTGGAACTATGTGGTGGGCAATTACCTCAAGGGCGAAACACCGCCGCCGTTTGACCTGCTTTATTGGAACAGCGACTCGACCAACTTGCCCGGGCCTTTTTACGCCTGGTACCTGCGCAACACCTATCTGGAAAACAACTTGGTCAAACCCGGCAAAGTCACCGTGTGCGGCGAGCCCATCGATCTGGGCAAGGTCGACGTGCCGGTCTACATCTATGGCTCTCGCGAAGACCACATCGTGCCCATCGGTGGTGCTTATGCCAGCACACAAGTGCTGCCAGGCAAAAAGCGTTTTGTGATGGGGGCCTCGGGCCATATTGCGGGCGTGATCAACCCGCCCGCGGCCAAAAAACGCAGCCACTGGCTCAGCGAGGGTACGCAGTACCCAGCCGATGTGAACGACTGGATCGGCAGCGCCAAAGAGGTCCCAGGCAGCTGGTGGACCGATTGGTCTGACTGGCTCAAGGGCCATGCGGGCAAGCAAATTGCCGCACCCAAGACCTACGGAAAAGCCGCGAAATACAAGGCCATCGAAGCAGCCCCTGGCCGCTATGTCAAAGCCAAAGCCTGATTGATTTTTTTATTGGAGACAAAAATGGAAGACATCGTCATCGTTGCAGCCGCACGCACCGCCGTGGGCAAATTTGGCGGCTCACTCGCCAAGATCCCCGCCACCGAGCTGGGCAGCATCGTCATCAAGGGTTTGCTTGAGCGCAGCGGTTTGCCGGTGGACGCCATTGGCGAAGTCATCATGGGCCAGGTGCTGGCTGCTGGCGTGGGTCAAAACCCCGCCCGCCAAGCCATGATGAAAGCCGGTGTGGCCAAAGAAACTCCGGCCCTCACCATCAACGCCGTGTGCGGCTCGGGCCTGAAAGCCGTGATGTTGGCCGCGCAAGCTGTGGCTTGGGGTGATAGCGAAATCGTCATCGCTGGTGGCCAGGAAAACATGAGCGCCAGCCCGCATGTCTTGAACGGCAGCCGCGACGGCCAGCGCATGGGCGACTGGAAAATGACCGACACCATGATCGTGGACGGCCTGTGGGACGTGTACAACCAGTACCACATGGGCATCACCGCTGAGAACGTGGCCAAGGCCCACGGCATCACCCGTGACATGCAAGATGCACTGGCTGCAGGCAGCCAACGCAAGGCCGCAGCCGCACAAGAAGCGGGCAAGTTCAAAGACGAAATCGTGGACGTGCTGATCCCCCAGCGCAAGGGCGATCCTCTGGTGTTCAACACCGATGAATTCATCAACAAGAAAACCAGCCAAGAAGTGCTGACCGGTTTGCGTCCAGCCTTTGACAAGGCCGGCAGCGTGACCGCTGGCAACGCCTCGGGCATCAACGATGGTGCGGCTGCCGTGATGGTCATGTCGGCCAAAAAAGCCGCTGCCTTGGGCCTCAAACCCCTGGCGCGCATTGTCGCCTTTGGCACCAGCGGCCTGGACCCTGCCACCATGGGCATGGGCCCCGTGCCTGCGTCACAAAAAGCGCTGGCCCGCGCGGGCTGGAAAGCCCAAGACGTGGACCTGTTCGAACTCAATGAAGCCTTTGCCGCACAAGCTTGCGCCGTGAACCAGGCGCTGGACATCGATCCGGCCAAGGTCAACGTCAACGGCGGCGCGATCGCCATCGGTCACCCCATCGGCGCGTCGGGTTGCCGCATTCTGGTGACCTTGCTGCACGAAATGCAGCGCACACAAGCCCAAAAAGGCTTGGCTGCTTTGTGCATTGGTGGCGGCATGGGCGTGTCCCTGGCCATTGAGCGCGTTTAAAAACCAGGCATTCCACCGCCTTGGATTGGCACACGGCCCAGCTGTATAAGGGCAGCCCTTCCGAAGGATGTGCGTGCCCACACTTCATTTCACTTCACTCATAACAAGGAGACAATCATGAGTCAAAAAGTAGCGTACGTCACAGGCGGCATGGGCGGTATCGGTACCGCGATCTGCCAGCGCCTTCACCAAGATGGTTTCAAGGTCATTGCCGGTTGCGGTCCGACCCGAGACTTCACCAAATGGATCGATGAGCAAAAAGCGCTGGGCTTCACCTTTTACACCTCGGTGGGCAACGTTGGCGATTGGGACTCCACCGTCGCTGCATTCACCAAAGCCAAAGAAGCGCATGGCGTCATTGATGTGCTGGTGAACAACGCCGGTATCACCCGGGACCGCGTGTTTTTGAAGATGACGCGCGAAGACTGGGATGCGGTGATCGATACCAACCTTAACTCGATGTTCAACGTGACCAAGCAGGTCGTGCCAGACATGGTGGAAAAAGGCTGGGGCCGCATCATCCAGATCTCGTCGGTCAACGGCAATAAGGGGCAGGCAGGCCAGACCAACTATTCGGCCGCCAAAGCGGGCATGCACGGTTTCTCGATGGCCTTGGCCCAAGAGATGGCCACCAAAGGCGTTACCGTGAACACCGTCAGCCCCGGCTACATTGGCACCGACATGGTCAACGCCATCCGCCCTGATGTGCTGGAGAAAATTGTGGCCACTGTGCCCGTCAAGCGTCTGGGTAAGCCCAGTGAAATCGCCTCGATCGTGGCTTGGTTGGCCAGCGAAGAGGGTGGTTACGCCACGGGTGCGGACTTCTCGGTCAATGGGGGTCTGCACATGGGTTGAGGCCCTGCCTGCAGGGTTGTAGTCACAAAAAAACCCGCCTCGGCGGGTTTTTTGCGTCTGCATGTGCATTCAGGTCAATGGCCCACTTGTTTCCCTGTGCCGACCATTTGCATGGCTGAGGCGATCAAGCCAGACACTTCCGTCATGTTGCCCGGCACGATGAGGGTGGTCTTGGCGTCTTGCGCCACCTTGCTGAAGGCCTGCACGGCTTGCTCGGCCACCTTCAGCTGCACCGCCATTTCACCGCCGGGTTGCCGGATGGCGCTGGCAATTCGCTCAATGGCTTGCGCGGTGGCATTGGCCATTTCGGTGATGGCGGCAGCGTCACCTTGAGCCTTGTTGATGGCTGCTTGCTTTTCACCCTCGGATCGGGCGATGAAGGCTTCTCGCTCACCCGTGGCGATGTTGATTTGTTCTTGGCGTCGCCCTTCGGATGCGGCGATCAGGGCACGTTTTTCGCGCTCGGCGGTGATTTGTGACTGCATGGCCAACAAAATTTCCTTGGGCGGTGTCAGGTCCTTGATTTCGTAGCGCAGCACTTTCACGCCCCAGTTGAGCGCCGCTTCGTCGATCGCGGCCACGACCTGCGCGTTGATGATGTTGCGCTCCTCAAAGGTTTTGTCGAGTTCCAACTTGCCGATCACGCTGCGCAGGCTGGTTTGGGCCAGTTGCGTCACGGCCACGATGTAATTGGACGAGCCGTAACTGGCCAGTTTGGGATCGGTCACCTGAAAGTAAAGGATGCCATCCACTTGCAACTGCGTGTTGTCGCGGGTGATGCAAATCTGGCTGGGCACATCCAGAGGAATTTCTTTCAGGCTGTGCTTCTGGATCACTTTGTCAACAAAGGGCACCACAAAGTTCAGGCCCGGTGCCAGGCTGGCATGGAATTTACCCAGCCGCTCCACCACCCATGCCTCTTGCTGTGGCACGACCTTGACGGTCTTGACGATGAACAGGATCGCGATGATCACGAGAATGGCAGCGATTTCCATGAATGGATTTCCTTTGAAGTGGTTAGAGCGACGTGCTCACGTTTTCTCAAGCACCAAACGGTTACCCGCCATGGCTTGAATTCGGTAAACCCCTGGAGTCGCGGTCTGGCCTGGTGCCAGCACCGCAGTCCAAGCCGCACCACGGTGCTTGACTTGCGACGTGCCCATGGCATCCCATGCCTCGACTTCTACGGTGGCACCCAGGTCAAGAAGTTGGTCATCGGCTTGGGTGGCGGTGGTCACCTGGCGTTGACGCCATTGGCCCAGCAGCAACGCGCCTGCGCCACCGACGAGGGCGGCCGCCACCAACTGCGTGCTGATGTTGTAACCCGCCATGGCGCCCAGTGCTCCAGCCACAGCGCCCAAGCCCAGCATCAGCAGGTAAAACGTGCCGGTCGCCAGTTCCAATGCCACCAAGGCGCCTGCCAGAACCCACCACATCGTTGTGTCGTTCATGCCTTTCCTTTCTGTTTTGTTGCATACATTGTCGTGGCTTTGTGCAGGGTTCTTTATAGACCAGCCCGTGGAGCATGCTCCCCTGGGCAACCCAAGCCCTGCACGTGGCAAGGACAATCACGGCCCCTGCATTTCCCTGAACCCCGCCGTGAGTGCCTGTTGCTCGCGTCCATGCTGCGTTTTGGCCGAACTGATACGCGGGATCGATAGACAAGGATTGGTCATAATGGTTTCATGTTTTTCTTGTGCAGGTGTGCGTCCAAGACATTGCGCAGCGGCCAGATTCAAACGCAATTACATTTTGACCCTGTTGGGAGTTCACGGCGTGACCATTGACGAAACTTCGAGCCCTGAATGGTGTTCTACCACCCATGCACTTTCACCCATTCACGACCTGGTGAATGATGGCGCGGTTACTGCTCCGATGCGTGTGCTTTTGTTGGGGGCGACGGGCACGATTGGGATGGCCACCGCGCGGGCGCTGGTTCAACGGGGTCACCAAGTGGTGTGCCTGCTCAGGCCGCGCCGAAGTGATCAACATCTGAAAGCCAAAGCAGCGCCGCCAGAAAGCTTGGCTGGGGTCACGGTTTTGTGGGGGGATGCGTCCGATCCAGCAGTTTGGAGCCAGCCGTCTTTCACGGAGGCCCATTTTGATGCGGTGATTTCTTGTATGGCCTCGCGCACCGGTTCTCCTCAAGACGCGTGGCGCGTTGATCACCAAGCCCATGTGTCCGCGCTGAAGGCGGCACAAGCTGCGGGTGTGCGGCATTTTGTGCAACTGTCGGCCATCTGCGTACAAAAGCCCTTGCTTGCGTTTCAGCATGCCAAGCTGGCTTTTGAAAAAACCTTGATCGAATCAGGCATGACCTATTCCATCGTGCGCCCCACGGCTTTTTTCAAATCACTGTCGGGCCAATTGGAGCGGGTCAAAAAAGGCAAGCCGTTTTTGCTTTTTGGCGACGGGCAGTTGACCGCCTGCAAACCCATCAGCGACGACGATTTGGCCGATTTTCTGGTGGGGTGCCTGGACGATGTGTCGCGGCATAACCAGACCTTGCCCATCGGCGGGCCGGGGCCTGCCATCACGCCGCTGGCGCAGGGCGATCATTTGTTTGCTTTGTTGGGAATGCCGCCGCGTTTCAAGCGTGTTCCGGTGGGCCTGATGGACGCCATCGTGGGTGTGTTGAGCGTGTTGGGCAAGCTCATTCCAGCGGCTGCGGACAAGGCTGAGCTGGCCCGCATTGGGCGGTATTACGCCACCGAGTCCATGTTGGTGTGGGACGCTCAGGCACAGCGCTACGATGAGCAGGCCACGCCCTCACACGGCTCACAAACGCTTTTTGATGCCTATGCCCGTTGGGTCAAAGGGGAGGGCGCGCCAGATCGCGGGGAACATGCTGTTTTTTAAGCGGCTTTGTTCAGCGCTTTAGGGCGACAAGCCCGTGAGCTTTTCACTCAGTTCCCACAAGCGGATGCCCAAGCTTTCTTGGGTGGCTTTGGCTGACAGCTTTTGTGCAAAAGCGGGTAGCCCCGGGCGCTGGCGGTTGCCCCAACTCCAATGCACGCCCGAAGTAGAAAAATCGGCGTCCACCACCACTTGCGCCACGCGCTCACCCGCCAAGGTCTGGGTGACATAGCCCTTGGTGATGTTTTTCTGGAACCACGGAAAGATGCGTTGAAAGGCCACAGGCGTGTCGCGAAATAAAGCGGTATCGGCCACGCAACCTGGGTACACCGTGCTGCACACCAGACCGGTGCTGTCGTGAAAGCGGCGGTGCAACTCTCGGCTGATGATCATGTTGCACAGCTTGCTGTCTTTGTAGGCCTTGCCGGCTTTGAAGGTCTTGCCGTCAATCATGGCCACCGGGTCCAGAAAACCTTGTTCCAGACCCGCCAAATCGCCCAAGTCAGCCGGGGCGGGAATGGGCACTTTGCCGCCAAATTCCTCGGAGTTGGCCGTCACGGTGCCCAAGGTGATCAGCCGCGCACGGAAAGCCGGTTGTTTGACGCGTTCTTCGTTTTGGGTGCTGAGAAGTAAATCCATCAACAAACGGCTCAATAAAAAGTGCCCCAAGTGGTTGGTGGCCACGCTCAGTTCGTAGCCTTCGGGTGAGCGGGCGGGCGTTTTCAGGCGCGGCTGGTAAGAAGCAGCGTTGTTCAGCAGCGCATGCAGTGGCCAGCCCAAGGCCAAATAGGCCGCCACAAAATCACGCACGCTTTGCAAAGACCCCAAGTCCAAATGCATGAGCGTGAAGTGGCCAGCAGGCAGCTGCATCTTGGTGGCCACGCGTTCGGCCTTGGCCAAGTCTCTGCAGGCCATCACCACATGCCAGCCCTGCTGGATGAGCGACGCGGTGGCATACAGACCGACACCGGAAGATGCGCCGGTGACGATCACAATGGGGTTGAGGGCTTGGTTCTTGGGGGTTGAAGGGGCAAGGCGCATGTTCATCGCCAGTCGATCACCATTTTTAAGCACTCAGGGTCGCCAAAGGCCACTTCGTAGGCGCGTTGGGCGTGCTCGGCTGTTTCGGTGTGGGTCAGCAAGCCGTCCAGGGGCAAGGTGCCATCGTGGAACATGGCGACCACCGCGTCGAGGTCGTGTTTTTTCCATTGCGCGGCGACGCGCACCGTGGCTTCGCGCATGAAGGCGGGGGCGTAAGCAAAGGACAAGTCCTGTTTGTAAAAGCCGGCCAAAACCACTTCGCCGCCAGGGGCCATTTTGGCAATCACTTTGTTCAAAATACTGGCGTCACCGCTGACATCGCAAATGCAGCGGTAGTCCTTGCGCACGTCTTGGTCGGGGTGGATGACGTCGTAGCCGAGCGCGCCTTTTTGCCTGATCGTTTGGGTTTCCCAGACCACCGGCGCAGGCCGGCCTGCGGCCACCACCATGCGCGCCAACAGTCGGCCCATGATGCCGTGGCCAATGATGAGGTCGGGGTAGGCCAAAGGCATGGCCTCTCGGCCCACGGTGAACACATGGTGCGCCGTGGCAGCCAAGGCCAGCAGCACACCCTTGGCACCCAGGGCTGGGTCCAACTTGACGGCCCGTTCATGCGGCACCACCAAACGCTCACCCGAACCGCCAAAAATGTTTTGTACCCCTTGGAATGCGTAAGAGCCGGGTAAAAACACCACGTCTCCAACGGCCAATCCTGTGACTTCTTCACCTGTTTTTTCAATGGTGCCCACGGTTTCGTAGCCCGGCACCAAGGGGTAGGACAAGCCTGGAAAGGGCGGCATGGTGCCCTCCCACAACAAGCGTTCGGTGCCGGTGCTGATGCCGCTGAACGACACCGCCACCTCCAGGTCGCGGGGGCCCATGGGGGCGAGTTCCAATTCACGAACACTCAAGGATTGGGGCGCTTCAAAAACAATGGCTTTGGCTTTCATGAAGGATATTTTGACGCAGTTGAAAATTTCTCGCAGTCACGTCCATCTGCCTGCACATGCATGACACAGGCACGCGAAGTTCACCGCACACTCGAGCTTTTGGGTCGACTGCGAGCCCGTCAGTTACCCATTGTTTTGCTCACATAATGGTGTGTGAAAAGCAGATGGACAGGTTGACAGCATGACGATGAAATGGTTGTTTATGGGCGTTTTGATTTTGGCCGCTGTGGTGTTCGCATTCTGGACTTCAGACATGCCCGCATCTGAGCTGGAGAAACGTTATGCCAAGCCCTCGCTGGCGGTGCTTGAAGTCGAGGGTTTGAACATCCATTACAAAGACACTGGCCCAAAGAACGCGCCGGTTCTGTTGTTTTTGCATGGCTTTGGCTCCAGTTTGCAAACTTGGGACAATTGGGCGGCCCAGCTGGACCCGCATTACCGCGTGATCAGGCTGGATTTGCCCGGCTTCGGCTTGACGGGCCCCAGCCCGGTGAACGATTATTCAGAAGAAAAAGATTTGGCCACCTTGACCCATTTCGTGGACAAGCTGGGGATTGCCGAGCTGTCGGTCATTGGCCACTCCATGGGCGGCAAAATGGCTTGGACATTCGCGGCTGCCCAAGGGTCACGCGTCAAGGCTTTGGTCTTGATGGCGCCTGACGGGTATCCCCAAGCCGAAGACATAGGCTCCAAACCCTATGCCATGCCAGCGGTCATGGGTTTGATGAAGTTTTTCTTGCCCAGGTACTTGGTTCGAAAATCACTGGAACCTGCCTTTTTCGATGCCACGGCCTTGGACGAACGCTTGGTTGATCGCTACCAGGACATGCTCAGAGCACCGGGTGTTCGAGGGGCTATTTTGGAGCGAGGCCAACAGACGATTTACACCGACCCCGTGCCCCGTTTGAAAAAAATCACCGCCCCGACATTGCTCCTTTGGGGGCAAGCGGATCGCATGATTGCCAGCAGCAATGCCCAAAGCTATGCGGGTGTTTTGGCGGACTCCCAAACCGTGTTGCTGCCCAATCTGGGGCATTTGCTGCAAGAAGAGCAGTCGCATCTTGGCTTGGCCCAAGTCACCCAATTTCTCAACAAAAATCTGCAAGCAGTGAAATAAAAGGCTTTTTGTGCCGATGCTTGAGCACCGTCACATGGCTTGAGAAATCCTGATTTCGCGCCATGCCCCAGCCCAGAGGGTGCAGCAGCGCAAGGCCAGCAACTGGCCAGCGTTGATCCAGGATCGGGTCACTCAGCCCCGTCTTTTTTACAGACAGCGCCGACGTGGTGTCGGCGCAACGCATTGGTTGGGATGCACTCGTACCGTTCACCCGCCTGAAAAAACATCCCTCAGCCCTGCACACCGTGCGCTTGCGGGGTCAAGCGGCTTTTGCAGTCGGGTTGGTTCGACGGCGCATGCCAGCCAAATTCGGCGCAAAGCCGAGTGTCAACATGTATTGACAACCCGTTCAGTCTTGCTATATTGACATCTGGGTATGTCATGTTTCATTGACAGGCTCCTGAAACAAGGGGGATGTATGGGTCTGATGACGCGAGCAGAAGAGGCGCTTAAGTTTTACTTCAACGCTGCGGCCGGGGTGGGTGCGCCGCCAAGGTTACAGGCCGCCATGGCGCATGCTGTCTTTTCTGGCGGTGCGCGGATTCGGCCGCAACTGTGTTTGGCCGTGGCCACAGCTTGTGGGGATGATGCCCCGGAATTGACCAATGCCGCCGCCGTGGCTTTGGAGTTCATGCACTGCGCTTCGCTGGTGCATGACGACATGCCCATCTTTGACAATGCCGATTTTCGGCGCGGCCAACCCACGGTGCACAAGGCCTTCAACGAACCGTTGGCCTTGTTGGCTGGGGACGGCTTGATCGTCATGGCTTACCAAGTTTTGTTGCGGGCAGGACGCCAGCACCCTGAGCGCTTGTTGGACTTGATGGACAACCTCTCGCGCGGCGTGGGTTTGCCGTACGGCATTGTGGCGGGACAGGCTTGGGAATGCGAAACCACCGCTGATTTGGCCCAATACCAACGTGCAAAAACAGGGTCTCTGTTTGTCTCTGCAACCTGTGCTGGCGCCATTGCCAGCGGACATTCGCCTGAGCCTTGGGCGCCTTTGGGGGCCTTCTTGGGTGAGGCCTATCAGGTGGCCGATGACATTCGCGATGTGTTGGGTGATGTGGCCAGTTTGGGCAAACCCGTGGGGCAAGACACGCTCAACGAGCGCCCCAGTTCTGCCCAAGCCTTAGGTTTGGACGGCGCCATTCAGCACTTTGATGGGCTCATCGCGCAAGCCGCCCAAGCCATTCCGGATTGCTCTTGCCGCGACATGCTCCGCCAATTGGTGATGCTGGAGTCCGAGCGCTTGGTGCCCAAGTCCATGTGTGAGAGCTATCGGAAAAAAGGTTTGGACTTACAGGGTCCAAAAGCCAAAAAATCATCCTCTGCCTTGGCCCGTTAACCCTCACTCAAGCCTGCCATGACTCAGCCTGCGGACATCACCCATACGCCTTACTCCTTGCCTGACGTGACGACATGGCATGACCGTTTTCTTCAATGGCTTGAACGCTTGTATGCCAGCCCCAAGCTTTACCAATGGTCCTTGAGCAACCCCTTGACGCGTTGGATCCCGCGGCGACGCACACAAAAGTTGTTTGATTTGATGTCGGGCTTTGTTTATTCGCAGGTTTTGCTGGGCTGTGTGCGCTTGGATTTGTTCAAAATTCTGCAACAAGCACCGGCTGACTTGAAGCAAATCTCGCATCGCGTTGGCGTTCCCGAAGCTGTCTTGCAGCGTTTGTTGCTGTCTGCAGTGTCTTTGGGTTTGTTGGAATTCAGAAGCCAAGCCCGCTATGGACTGGGCCCGTTGGGCGTGCCTTTGGCGATCCACCCCGGTATTGGCGCCATGATTGAACACAACCATTTGCTCTATGGCGACATGCAAGATCCCTTGGGTTTCTTGAAGAACGCTTGGCAGGGCGGCATGGCCGAGTATTGGCCCTATGCGCACGACGATCAGGCCGCTGACCGTGCAGCGCAAGACAAGTTCAGTCGGTATTCCGATTTGATGGCTGCATCGCAAGGTTTTGTGGTCCAAGAAATTTTGTCGTCCTATGCTTTTGATGAACACCGGTGTGTGCTGGATGTGGGCGCGGGCAAGGGGCGGTTTGCCAGTGAGTTGGCCAAGCACGCGCCTCACTTGTCTCTTCAGTTGTTTGATTTGCCTCCGGTCTTGGCCTTAGCCAAAGCCCATGTCAACGCACAGGGCTTGCTTGACCGGATGCGCTTGAGTCCTGGCAGCTTCCTGCACGACCCCTTGCCCCAAGGCGCCGACCTGGTGACCTTGGTTCGGGTGGCCCATGACCATCCCGATGAGGTGGTCAAACTCTTGCTTAAAAAAATCCACGCCGCACTGCCCGTGGGAGGCGTCTTGCTTTTGGCTGAGCCCATGGCCCAAACACAGTCAGGCGCACAGGATGGCTACACACAATCGGATGCCTATTTCCACTTTTACCTGCTGGCCATGGGGGCGGGTCGATTGCGTACCCCAGAAGAGTTGATGCGTTTGATGCAAGAGGCGGGATTCGCACAAATCGAGCGCGTTCCCAACACCATGCCCATTCATGCGCAGATTCTCTTGGGGCGCAAGCGTCAGTGTTTACCCTAAAATTTCCCAATTAATGTAAATCTTGTTTGACACTGATTAGTGTAAGTTCAACAATACAGTCATGAAATCAACCGCAGTCGTTTTTGACCAACCCAGACAGTTGTCCTTGCAGGCCTTAGCCCTGCCGCAGCTGCAAGCGGGTGAAGTGGAAGTCGCCGTGCTGTACAGCGGCATCAGCACCGGGACTGAGCGGATATTGTGGGACGGCAGCATGCCGGCATTCATGGGCAGCACCTATCCCTTAGTGCCCGGCTACGAGACCGTGGGTCAGGTGGTCAAAGCGCCACTGGGCGCGAAACTCAAAGAAGGTCAAACGGTTTTCGTGCCCGGCGCCAATTGCTTCACGGGCGTTAAAAGCCTGTTTGGAGGAGCAGCCTCTCGTTTGGTCGTGTCAGATCAAAAGATTTTCCCCATCGCTGACCAATGGGGGCCGGATGCTGTTTTGTTGGCGCTGGCTGCAACGGCCTACCACGCTGTATCGGGTGGCGGTGGACAAGAACCTTTTGCCCCGCCCGATTTGATCGTGGGTCACGGCGTGATGGGCCGCTTGCTGGCACGCCTGACAGTGGCTGCCGGTTTTGCCCCCCCTACTGTTTGGGAAACACAAACTGAGCGCGCCCTTGGCGCTGAAGGCTACACCGTCATTCGGCCAGAAGACGATGACAACAGGGCTTACCAAGCCATTTATGACGTGAGTGGGGACACCCTGCTCTTGGACACTCTGATCCAAAGAATTCGCCCCGGTGGTGAGTTGGTGTTGGCAGGTTCGCTCCATCAAAACTTGCAATTCTCGACAGCCCAAGCCGTTTTACGCGAAGCCCGAATTCGCTTGTCTGGTGAATGGAAACGTCCTGATTTGTTGGCGATTAACCAGTTGGTTGACACCGGCCAACTGTCTCTCAAAGGTTTGATCACGCATGTTCAAACCGCCCAATCTGCCACCGCTGCTTACGAAACAGCATTCGGTGATGTTGCTTGTCTAAAAATGGTCCTGGACTGGAGCGCCCACGCATGAAAACACACACCACGCCCACCGAGCAAGCGATTCAATTTGTCGATCGCCTTCGCAATGAGGCTGCTCAGAATCCAGAGCCCGTCAGCACCCAAGCACCTACCAAAGAGACGCAAATCATTGCCATCTACGGCAAAGGCGGTATCGGCAAAAGCTTCACGCTGGCTAACCTCAGTTACATGATGGCCCAGCAGGGCAAGAAAGTGTTGCTGATTGGTTGCGACCCAAAAAGCGACACCACCAGTTTGTTGTTTGGTGGTCGTGCATGCCCCACCATCATTGAGACATCTTCCAAGAAAAAATTGGCGGGTGAAGCCGTTGCCATTGGCGATGTTTGCTTCAAACGCGATGGCGTTTACGCCATGGAATTGGGTGGACCCGAGGTCGGGCGCGGCTGTGGTGGCCGCGGCATCATCCACGGGTTTGAGTTGCTAGAGAAACTGGGCTTTCACGAGTGGGGCTTTGACTATGTGCTGCTCGACTTCTTGGGCGATGTGGTCTGCGGCGGCTTTGGTCTGCCCATTGCACGCGACATGTGCCAAAAAGTGATTGTGGTGGCCAGCAATGATTTGCAGTCACTGTATGTCGCCAACAACGTGTGCTCAGCGGTTGAATACTTCCGCAAGCTCGGTGGCAACGTGGGTGTGGCCGGCATGGTGATCAACCGCGACGACGGCACGGGTGAGGCTGCTAACTTTGCCGAGAAGGTGGGTATCCCCGTGTTGTCCACCATTCCTGCCAATGAAGACATCCGGAGAAAGAGCGCCAGTTACGAAATCATCGGTCGCCCAGAATCGGTTTGGGGCCCCATGTTTGCCGAACTGGCTGCCAACGTCCACACATCAGTGCCGATTCGTCCCAACCCTATGACACAAGACCAGTTGTTGGGCCTGTTTGCAGCTTCAGCTGTAGGTCGCGATGTGGTGCTGGAGCCAGCCACTCAATTTGACATGTGCGGCAAGACAGACACCAGCAAGCCCACGCTCGAAGTTGTGTACGACGAAGTTTGACATCATGAGCAAAACGATTCTCATCGTCCCAGCCTCTCAAGCCCCAGTGGGCATGAGCACCACCATCGAGGGTGATGGCATGGGTTGCCATTCGGGTGGCGAAAAAATGCTCGCGGCCGCCAAAGTCTCAGGCAAGTCTGAAGTGTTGGCGCAATATGCCAAGGACTATCCGGTGGACCCTAAAGCGGGTCCGCACGATCAGCCGCAAAGCATGTGTCCTGCCTTTGGCTCACTGCGCGTGGGCCTTCGCATGCGCCGCACCGCCACCATTTTGTCGGGTTCGGCTTGCTGCGTGTATGGCTTGACTTTCACCTCGCATTTTTATGGCGCACGGCGCAGTGTCGGCTACGTGCCTTTCAACTCAGAGTCCTTGGTGACGGGTAAGTTGTTTGAAGACATTCGCGAGACTGTTTACGACCAGGCTGATCCCGAAAAATACGACTGCATTGTGATCATCAATTTGTGCGTTCCAACTGCCAGTGGCGTGCCCTTGCAGTTGCTGCCCAAAGAGATCAATGGCGTTCGCATCATCGGTGTCGATGTGCCAGGTTTTGGCGTGCCGACACACGCAGAAGCCAAAGATGTTTTGGCCGGTGCCATGCTGAAATATGCGCGCGAAGAAATTGTGGCAGGCCCCGTTCAAGCACCCCGCACAGGTCGATCGGACAAACCCACCATCACCATGATTGGTGAAATGTTTCCCGCCGATCCCATGATCATTGGGCGCATGCTGGAACCCATGGGCCTTGCAGCTGGCCCAGTGGTGCCCACACGCGAATGGCGCGAACTGTATGCAGCACTTGATTGCGCAGCGGTTGCCGCCATCCACCCTTTCTACACCGCGAGCGTCCGCGAATTTGAAGCGGCGGGGCGCCCCATTGTGGGTTCAGCGCCAGTAGGCCACGACGGCACAGAAGCTTGGTTGCAAGCCATTGGCAATGCGGCCAATGTGCCGCAAGCCCAAATTGACATGGTCAAAAACATCATGCTGGGTGCCATCAAAGGCGCCCTGGCCAAGTCACCCATTAAGGGTCGCATCACGCTCAGTGGCTATGAAGGCTCTGAGTTGTTGGTGGCACGTTTGCTGGTGGAGAGTGGTGCTGATTTGCGCTATGTTGGCACGGCCTGTCCAAAAACGCCTTGGAGTGCAGCGGATTGTGAATGGCTGCAGGCCCACGGTGTGCATGTGCAATACCGTTCATCGCTGGAGCAAGACTTGGCCGCCATGCACGAGTGGAAGCCCGATCTGGCGATTGGCACCACACCGGTGGTCCAGGCGGCCAAAGAGCTCAGCATTCCAAGCCTGTATTTCACCAACCTCATTTCTGCGCGTCCCTTGATGGGCCCAGCGGGTGCAGGCTCATTGGCGCAAGTGATCAATGGCGCGATTGCCAACAAATCACGGTTTGACGAAATGAAAGCCTTCTTTGGCGACACCGGGACCGGACATGCAGCAGGCGTGTGGGAAGCCTCGCATGGTGTGCCGCAAAACCGCCCTGAGTTTGAAGCCGAAACACGCAGACAGCTTGAAAAGCTGGCCAAAAAACGCAAAGCGGAGGCCATGATCTGATGCTAGTTCTTGACCACGATCGCGCAGGTGGCTATTGGGGTGCGGTGTATGTCTTCACCGCCATCAAAGGCTTGCAAGTTGTCATTGACGGCCCCGTGGGCTGCGAGAACTTGCCTGTGACTTCGGTCCTGCATTACACCGATGCCCTGCCACCTCATGAGCTGCCGATTGTGGTGACGGGTTTGGCTGAAGAACAATTGGGTCGCGAAGGCACCGAAGGCGCCATGCGCCGTGCGCACGCCACGCTCAACCCTGATCTGCCCTCTGTGGTGGTGACGGGCTCCATTGCAGAAATGATTGGCGGCGGCGTCACGCCCGAAGGCACCAACCTCCAACGATTCTTGCCGCGCACCATCGACGAGGATCAGTGGCAATGCGCCAACCGAGCCATGTACTGGCTCTGGCAGCAATACGGTATCAAGCATGTGCCCAAGCGTGAGCGTAAAGAAGGCGAACGTCCACGCGTCAACATCATCGGGCCCAGCTACGGTACCTTCAACTGCCCCAGCGATCTGGCTGAGATTCGCCGCTTGGTGCAAGGCATTGGCGCCGACGTCAACATGGTTTTCCCATTGGGTTCACACCTTGCAGATGTTTCGCGTTTGGTCGAAGCTGATGTGAACATTTGCATGTACCGCGAATTCGGCCGCATGTTGTGTGAGGCGCTGGAGCGTCCTTATTTGCAAGCGCCTATTGGGTTGCACAGCACCACCAAATTTCTGCGCTCTTTGGGTGAGCTGCTCGGCCTCGACCCTGAGCCGTTCATCGAAAGAGAAAAGCACAGCACCATCAAACCCATCTGGGATTTGTGGCGGTCTGTGACACAAGACTTTTTTGGCACCGCCAACTTTGGCGTGGTGGCCAATGAAACCTACACACGCGGCATTCGTCACTTCTTGGAAGACGAAATGGGCCTGCCCTGCAACTTTGCCATCTCACGCATAGCAGGTGCCAAAACAGACAACGCAGAAGTGCGCAAACTGGTCACCGAAAAAACGCCGCTCATCTTGTACGGCAGCTACAACGAGCGCATTTATTTGGCCGAGTGCGGTGGCGGCGGCATGATGAAAACCAGTTTCATACCCGCAAGTTTTCCCTTGCCGATTATTCGTCGCCATACCGGCACGCCGTTCATGGGCTATGCGGGTGCAACCTACATCATCCAAGAGTTTTGCAACGGCTTGTTTGATGCACTTTTCCACATCCTGCCCCTGGGTACAGAGATGGACAAGATCGAAGGCACCTTGGGTCGCTCTGCGCCCAACACCACCGTGCCTTGGGAGCCCGAGGCGCAAGACAGATTAGAGGCTTTGCTGGAACAGCAACCGGTATTGGTTCGAATTTCAGCAGCCAAACGCATGCGCGACCAAGCGGAGCGAGATGCACGGGAAACCGGTCGCTCTCATGTTGAAACGGAAAGATTCACAGAATTGTTCGGAAAAGCGAATGAAGGAGCACATGCATGAAAGATGTGTTCTTAAATTCGGTGACCCGTTCAATCCTTCGGCCTGGCCGAGGGTCCACCTGTTGCGGGGTCAAAGCCACAACAGTCCGTCCTGTGCCCGCAAGGGTTCAGGGAGTTGCCGAAAGGCATATAGAAAGAGGCACAAACTATGACTGATGCATCTAACCCGTCTGGGTTGACAGACCAGGAAGCCCAAGAGTTCCACACGTACTTCACACAGGGTTACCTGTTGTGGGCTGCTGGCGCTTTTTTCGCCCACAGCTTGGTGTGGATCTGGCGTCCCTGGTTTTAAAGACCAAACAACGGAGGTAAATATGACCCACCCGAACAAAAGTACTGCAAGCGCTCATGCCCATGGCTATTTACATGGTTATGGCGTGGTGTTTGTTTTGCTCTTCTTGGTGTTCATGGTTCTCGCTTTGGCGGGACAGTTGATGGTACTGAATTGGCGCAACTGGCTCCCTGGAGCAGAAGGATCAACGAACACTTTTGACAGTGTGACGTCTTCTGTTTACACCGTTATTTCTCAATTAAATTGAAAAGGAAATGATTATGTGGCGCATTTGGCGAGTGATAGATCCCCGCATGGCAATCCTGAGTGTAGGACTCTTGATTGCTTTTGTCTCAACAACGATCCACCTGATTCAAATCAGTGGCGATCGTTACAGCATCAACAACTGGCATCCCGATACGGCCAAGATGGCGGCGAAAGCTCAGCCACAGAACGCGGCTTTGCCGCAAAAGTAAGGACCCTTGGTCTTTATTCAGACAGACGTACATCGCTCACATTGAACGGTACGTCTGTCCTTTTATTAAAAAATTGAAGCCTACAAGACCTCACAAACAGTCACCCGGTCGGAGGATGCAACCATGTCCATGTTAAGTTTTGAACGCAAATACCGTGTGCGCGGCGGTACCCTTTTTGGGGGCGACCTGTTTGATTTCTGGGTCGGTCCTTTTTACGTTGGGTTCTTTGGAATCACAACCTTGTTTTTTGCCCTTTCGGGCACCCTGTTGATTTTGTGGGGCGCGGCCATGGGGCCCACCTGGAACGTCTGGCAAATCAACATCGCACCGCCAGACCTCTCTTATGGGTTGCGATTTGCACCCATGATGGAAGGGGGCTTGTGGCAACTCATCACGGTGTGTGCCCTGGGCTCATTTGTCTCGTGGGCGCTTCGGGAAGTTGAAATTTGCCGCAAATTGGGCATGGGTCTGCATGTGCCTGCGGCCTTTTCCATGGCCATCTTGGCGTATTTCAGTTTGCAAGTGGTGCGTCCCGTGTTGATGGGTGCCTGGGGACATGCTTTCCCTTACGGTATCTACAGCCACTTGGATTGGGTGAGCAACACCGCTTACCAGTACCTGCATTTTCACTACAACCCATGGCACATGATTGCTGTGACTTTTTTCTTTGCAACGGTGCTTGCGCTGTCCATGCACGGAGGCTTGGTGCTGTCAGCCACCAACCCCGGAAAAGGTAAGACCGTGAAGACGCCTGAGCATGAAGACACGTTCTTTCGTGACCTGATCGGGTACTCGGTGGGCACCTTGGGCATTCACCGCTTGGGCTTGTTTTTGGCGCTCGCCGGTGTTTGGTTTGGCATTGTCTGCATTGTGGTCAGCGGACCTTTTTGGACCGGGGCTTGGCCTGAGTGGTGGAGCTGGTGGCTGAACATGCCCATCTGGCGCACTTAATTAAAAAGAGAGGAAATTGAAATGGCTCAGTATCAAAATCTTTTCACCTCAGTGCAGCCGGTAGGGCCTTTGCACGACGGCGTTGACTTGCCCCGCGGGGACGCCAAGCGATTGGGAAAACCGTTTTTGGTGCATCTGCTAGGTCGCATTGGCAATGCCCAGATCGGCCCCGTTTATTTGGGAACGCTTGGACTGGCGTCCTTGATTTTCGGCATCGCTGCTTTCAACATCATTGGTTTCAACATGTTGGCGTCTGTAGACTGGAATCCAATTCAGTTGCTGCGTCAGCTATTTTGGCTTGCACTTGAGCCACCGCCTCCGGCCTATGGTTTGAGTATTCCGCCCCTTGCTCAGGGTGGATGGTGGCTCATTGTTGGCTTCATGCTCACTGTGTCAATTTTGCTGTGGTGGGCAAGAACATACCGACGCGCTCGTCAATTGGGCCTGGGAACACATGTGGCGTGGGCTTATGCGGCAGCCATTTGGTTGTATCTGGTGTGCGGTTTTTTCCGTCCGATCATGATGGGCAGTTGGTCCGAGGCGGTGCCTTTTGGCATCTTCCCTCACCTGGACTGGGTGTCTGCCTTGTCTCTGCGTCACGGCAACTTGTTTTACAACCCCTTCCACGCGCTGTCGATCGTCTTCTTGTACGGCTCGGTTCTGCTGTTTGCCATGCACGGCGCCACCATTTTGGCGGTGACTCGGTATGGCGGAGAGCGCGAGATCGAGCAAATTGTGGACCGCGGAACCGCCTCTGAGCGTGCTGGCTTGTTCTGGCGCTGGACTATGGGCTTCAATGCCACGATGGAGTCCATCCACCGTTGGGCTTGGTGGTTTGCTGTGCTGTGTCCTTTGGTTGGCGGCGTGGGTATCTTGTTGACTGGCCCTGTGGTGGATAACTGGTACCTGTGGTCGGTCAAACACCATGTGGTCCCTGCATATCCCTTGGTCAGCCCAGTCGTCCTCGATCCTGCATTGATGGGAGTCAAACCATGAAATTATTGTCAAAATTAGCACTGTGCTTGGGTGCCGCCGTGCTGCTGTCGGGCTGTGAACGGCCGCCGATTGAAACGGTCCAAACAGGCTACCGTGGAACGGGCATGGAGCAAATCTACAACCCAAGAACCTTGGCCAAGGAAGCCGCTTTGAACCAAGCGCCCGTCGCGGCAGAAGCCGCGTCAGCAGACGGTCCCAAAGCCAGCGAGGTTTATCAGAACGTGAAGGTTCTGGGAGATTTGAGTGTGGGCCAATTCAACCGTCAAATGGCGGCCATCACACAGTGGGTCGCACCCGATCAGGGCTGTGCTTATTGCCACAATGTTCAAAACTTTGCAGATGACAGCATGTACACCAAGGTGGTGGCCAGGCGAATGATTGAAATGACCCAAAAAGTCAATCAAGACTGGAAGACCCACGTGGCGGACACGGGTGTGACGTGTTACACATGCCACCGTGGCAACAACGTGCCCACCCAAGTTTGGAATGCACCCAAAGACCGCAAGTATGCGAACAGTTTGTTGGGCGATTTGGCAGGCCAAAACATTGCCACCAAAGCGGCTGGGCTATCGTCACTGCCGTTTGACCCCTTCACGCCTTACCTCAAAGATGCCTTGCCTATCCGGGTCAATGGCAACGAAGCCATGGCAGGTGTGGGCTCCTATGCCAACCGTTCATCGACCAAGCAAACTGAGTACACCTACTCCTTGATGGTGCACATGTCAGATTCCCTGGGTGTGAACTGTACTTACTGCCATAACACACGCAACTTTCAATCCTGGGAGGAGTCCAGGCCGCAACGGGTGACCTCTTGGTATGGCATTCGGATGGCGCGTGAATTGAACAATGAGTTCATGACGCCCCTGACCGATACCTTCCCAGCGCATCGATTAGGTGCCAAAGGGGATGTGGCCAAAGTCAATTGCTCAACCTGCCATCAGGGTGCTTTCAAGCCACTTTATGGTGCGCAAATGGCCAAAGACTATCCTGAGCTGCAAGTTTTGGCAAAGCCTTAAACTCTGAAACTCATCAGGCCTGCACCCGTTGCGGTGTAGGCCTTTTTTCATGGAAACTGGGCTCATGCATCTGGGGCAATCTGAATTTGTCAAAGGCCAAGTGGTCGTTGTCTTGCTGGCTGATATCGTTCAGTCTTCAAGGTGGTGGGGTTGGTTGCGCATAGTCCAGGGCTCCGCCGCTTTGCGCAACGTCCCAGGCTTGCTGTTTGCCAAATTACTGGGCAGTGGCCACGAAGGCGGCTTTGGCTTGAAGCCCAGTGCCTCGCGACAAGGTTTGTTTGCCTTGTTTGAATCAGCACAAACTGCCGATGATTTCGTGGCGCACGCGCAATGGGTTCAAAATTACCAGCAGAGATCTGCAGATTTTTGCTGCGTCAAACTTCAAACATGGTCATGTCGTGGCACTTGGGATGGCTTTTCGCTGGGTGCAGTGGCACCGGAACCGACCGATGGGCCTGTGGCTGCCCTCACAAGGGCTTCGATCAAGCTCAGCAAAGCCCCGGCTTTTTGGCGACATGCGCCCCCGTCTGAGCGCGCCCTTGAAGGGGTCCATGGCTGTCAATTGGCAGTCGGCCTTGGTGAGGCGCCTTTGCTCCGACAAGCGACCTTCACCATCTGGGACAGCGTGGCCGACATGAACGCCTATGCGCGCACAGGCGCCCATTTGCAAGCCATTCAGGCGGCCGCGCAACACGGCTATTTTGCCGAGTCCATGTTTGCCCGGTTTGTGCCATTGCAGGTGCAGGGCCAGTGGCAAGGCAAGTCCTATGCTTAAGACCCGTCAAACCCCGCGTGTGGTGGTGGTGGGTGCGGGCATTGGGGGATTGGTGAGTGCCCTGGTTTTGGCTCACCACGGGCTGGATGTTACGTTGCTTGAAAGTGCCAGCACCCCCGGCGGCAAAATTCGGCAAGTGCAGGTCGACGGCGTCGGCGTGGATTCCGGCCCCACGGTGTTCACCATGCGTTGGGTGTTGGACCAGATGCTGCAAGAGTTGGGCACTTCGCTGAAAGATATTTTGCAACTCGAGCCCATTGGGGTTTTGGCGCGCCATGCTTGGGATGGCAGTTCGTCAACACTTGATCTGTATGCCGACACGTCCCGCACGGCCGATGCCATCGCCCAATTCAGCAGCCCCCAAGAGGCGAGGCGCTTTTTAGGCTTTTGTGAACAAGCTCGAAATTTGTACAACACCCTGGAAAAACCCTATATCCGAAGCGAACGCCCTGACCTGCTCAGCATGGTGGGCGATTTGGGTTTGAAGGGCATGGCCACACTGACGGGCTTGGGCCCATTTGCCAGTTTGTGGCGCAGCCTTGGGCGGCACTTTCACGATCCGCGTTTACAGCAGCTGTTTGGTCGTTATGCCACGTATTGCGGCTCTTCACCCTGGTCTGCACCCGCCACGTTGATGCTGGTGGCGCAAGTGGAGCTCGACGGCGTGTGGTCGGTTTCAGGCGGCATGCACCGTGTGGCGCAGGCGCTGGCTCAGCTGGCTGAAAACCGGGGTGTGACGCTGCGTTACAACAGCCGCTGCGAGCGCATTGAGACGGACGGTGGCCGAGTGACTGGCGTGCAGCTGGCATCGGGCGAGCGGGTACCCGCCGAGCATGTGGTTTTTAATGGCGATGTTGCGGCGCTGGCCCAAGGCCTGTTGGGTCAAGACTTGCGTGACCGCTTTGCGCCTGTGCCGCCAGCGCAGCGTTCTTTGTCGGCATTTACCCTGTCCATGCATGCGCAGACCCAGGGTTTCGACCTGGTGCGGCACAACGTTTTTTTCAATCAAGACTACCGCCGTGAATTCGATGATATTTTTAACAAACGCAATTTGCCCACACAGGGAACGGTCTATGTCTGTGCACAAGACCGCAGCGATCAAGGTCTGGCTCAACCGGGCTTGGAAAGGCTGTTGTGCTTGGTCAATGCGCCTGCGGATGGTGATGCGCGCACATTCAATTCTTCGGAGGTTCAAGCATGCGAATCGAACAGTTTGGCGCTGATGCGCCGCTGTGGCTTGGAAATAACAGCCTCGCCGCAGCAAGTGGTGCGCACCTTGCCACAGGACTTTGCCCACCTGTTTCCAGGCAGTGGGGGAGCACTCTATGGCCAAGCGACGCACGGTTGGATGTCGGCCTTTGCGCGCCCCAGTGCGCGCAGCAAAATACCGGGCTTGTATACAGCGGGGGGCAGCGTGCACCCGGGGCCGGGCGTACCGATGGCAGCCATGTCGGGGCGTTTGGCGGCCGCGACGCTGATGGCGGACCTCGGTTTGACCAAACCGTCGCGCCGGGTGGTTATCTCTGGTGGTACGTCGATGCGCTGAGTGATGATGGCCAACACGGCCTGACCATCATCGCTTTTGTGGGAAGTGTGTTTTCGCCTTATTACGCCTGGGCGCGCCGCCAAGGCGGTGGTGTGGCCGATCCCGAAAATTTCTGCGCCTTGAACGTTGCGCTGTACGGCAAAGGTGGCAAGCGCTGGACCATGACCGAGCGGGGGCGTCAACACACATTGCGCAGTGCGCAGCAATTCCGCATTGGGCCCAGCAGCTTGCATTGGGATGGCCAAGCCCTGACGATCGACATTGACGAAATCAATGTTCCATGGCCCATGCGTGTGCGCGGTCGCGTGACCGTTCGCCCAGAGGGTCTTTGTCGTTTTGTCACGCCTTTGGACAACGCTGGACGGCACCGTTGGGGCCCGATTGCGCCCTGTTCGCGCATCGAGGTGGACATGAGCAGCCCGGGCCTGAGCTGGCGAGGTCACGCTTACATGGACTCCAACGAAGGCGACGAACCGGTGGAAAATGGATTCAATGACTGGGATTGGGCGCGTGCAGAGATGGCCCAAGGCGATACCAATGTGGTGTACGACGTCAGGCCTTTGACGGGCCCTGGGCGGGTGGTGGCTCAGCGATTTTCGCCGGATGGTAGCCACGTGGCCTTCGACGCGCCGCCGCGGCATGCGTTGCCCTCATCGGGCTGGCGCATTGCCCGCAACATGTCCAGCGAAGCGGGCCATCCCCCAGAAATCATCAGCACTTTGGAAGACACGCCTTTTTATGTGCGTTCATTGGTGCGCACCCAATGGCAGTCTGAGCAAGTGACTGCGGTGCACGAGTCTTTGGACATTCCCCGGCTGGTTTCATGGCCTGTGCGATTCATGTTGCCTTGGCGCATGCCCAGACGGGCTTGAACGCGTCAGCTTTTTTGCCGGGCCCGCTGTAGAGTTCGTTCGCGTTCTCGGGGGCCAAAGCTGGAGGCCAAAGCCCCTTCAGAGGCCAAACCCTCCAAGTAAAGGGCTTCAATTTCCGGAGCTGCACGCAGCAATTGGCGTTCCGCAAAAGGCATGTGCAAGAGGGCCCGCAATGCAAACAAAATGCGCATCCACCCGGGCAACCACACCCTTCGCTCTCGCTTGGCCATCGCACGCACAATGGCACGTGCTGCATCTTGTGCCGATGATTCGCCGTTCAACGGGCCCGGCATGGTGGCGCGTAAGCGAATAAAACCAGGGTGCAACGCCCCTTCTGTGACCAAGGGGGTGCGCACCCACCCGGCGTGCAAGACGCCCACGCCGACGCGATGCGCTGCCAACTCAATGCGCCATGAATTGCCCATGGCTTCTACGGCCGATTTGCTGGCTGCGTAGGCCGACATCACCGGTGGGTGGGCAAACGAAGACACGGAGGCATTGATCAAGACATAGCCTTGCTGCTGCATCAGGGCTGGCAAGGCCGCTCGCACGGTGTTGAAAACACCAAAAACATTCACTTCAATACAGCGACGCCAAGCGTTCGGATCGATATGGGCCAAAGGTCCAAAAGCGGCCACCCCCGCGTTGGCAAATACCACATCGATTTGGCCATGTATTGACAGTGCTTTGGACACCACTTCGTGCATGGCGTCGAGCTGTGTGACATCGGCCACACAATGCAAGGTGTTGGGACCACAGCGCAGCGCCATGTCGGCCAAGGGCGCTGCGTCACAATCCACCAAAACCGGTGTACCGCCTTGTGCCATCACCTCCAAGGCCGTGGCCGCACCGATGCCAGAGGCCGCACCTGTGATCAACACCACATGCTTGCTTTTGCCCCAATAGGGCTTGAATGTGGGCTCAGTCGCGGTCATGCCAAGGACTGTTTCAAGCAGCTTTGGTGACCATGAGGTAAACAATGGGCAGCGGCAACAAGGTGGCAATCGCGCCCGAAATTTGCCAGATGCGTGACAAACGCCAATAGTCTTCGCTCAAGGTGGTACTTTTGCGCAGCAAGGCGCGTTGTTTGAGTTGAATGGGCACCAAGACACCGATCCAAATCAATCCAGAAAAACTGAGCAAAACATAGGACCATTGAATCCAAAGCTGGTTGGCCTCACCGCCAAAAGAGTGGGCCATCAGATGACCTGTCCACACCACGCCCACGGCACCTGTCAAGGTGAACAAAACATCGGTGATCAATACCAAGCGGTTGCTGAAGCTAATGATGGTGTGGTTGCGCGTGCGTTCGGCCAACAAGGCCCAGATACCGCTGATGATCACATTGCCTAAAAACAAGCAAGCACACACCAGGTGCAAAATTTTCAGATTAACCCCCATCTGTTCCTTTCTCAGTGCCCGGAGGTTCTGAGCCCGGTTGAGCGGACTTATTTGAAGCGGATGAGGGCTCTGCACGAGCTTTTTTTTCGTTTTCCAGACGTGTGATTTCTCGGGCTTTTTTCAAATCGCGCCATTGCCAGACGAAAAACAAAACGCCCGCGATCAGCAGCACCAGGACTTCAATGACTTTCAGTGACACGACCGTTCAGCGCTCCGCTCTTTCACGTTGCTCTAATCGGCTGAACAAATCCACCATCCAAGCCACGCGTTCATCGAAGCTTCGAGAGGGCACAGTCCAAGGCAACTGGATGGCCAATGCATGCCTCTCGCAGCTGACGATGTCTACCAAATAATGGATGGCAGGTACGGGACTCAAAGGGACATCGGGTAATGCTGGTGCCTTGACTGCCACTGCGGTCGCTTTGGCAATCAAGGCCAGTTTGCGCGCTGTTGAAACCACCGTGCGGTGGTTCACAGAGTTGAGGCCTTCACGGTCTAATTGTTTGCCAATTTCGGCATAGACCAAACGAGCGGCCTGTATCGCAGGGCGGCAATCCCAGGGCAATTCAGCCAAACCAAATTCACCGCGGCGGTACAGTGCGTCTGCACGCAACAACAAGCGCTGCGTGAAACCCGCAATGCGTGAATCAAAAACAGGCTTAGCCAACCAAGCGTCTGCGTCCATGCCAATTTCGCGGAACCATGCGCGTGGAATATACAAGCGCCCCATGCGCGCGTCGTCACCAATGTCTCTGGCAATGTTGGTCAATTGCATGGCCACGCCCAGCTCGCTGGCGCGTGCAATGGCCGTATCGGTGCTCGCCCCCATGATGATGGACATCATGGCGCCCACAGTGCCCGCAACTCTGGCGCCATAGGCTTCCACATCGGCCAGAGTTTCGTAACGGCGGCCTTGCGAGTCCCACAAGAAACCATCCAACAAGGCCTCCAGCAAGCCACAGGGAATACCGTAGCGATGAACTACCACAGTCAAAGCGCGGTCGGCGTCTTCGGTGCCGGGACGTCCAGCATAAATGGCCGCTAAGCGCGACTTCAAATCAGCCATGGCCAAAACCGGGTCATCGCCATCGTCAATCGCGTCATCGGCCAAGCGGCAAAACGCGTAGAGCGCAATCGCGGGTGGTCGCAAACGGGCTGGCAGCAACCTGGAAGCTGCAAAAAAAGATTTGGAGCCTCCGCGCATCAGTTCTGTGCAGGCCTCCAAGTCATAAGGCAAAGCCACTGGCGTTAATTTCAAGCTTGGGTCAGACGAAAGATTTGACATCGGGAACCACCTGTTCAAGCATTTTTGCGGACATCAAGACACTGGGTACGCCTGCGCCTGGCTGGCTGCTGGCTCCCACCATGAACAAACCTTCTACGTCCTGGCATCTGTTGTGTGGCCGAAACCATGCACTTTGTACCAAGATGGGTTCCAGGCCAAAACCTGCCCCTTTGTAAGACCACAAGCGGTCTTGGAAATCTTGCGGGGTGGTGACCTTAGACGACACCACATGCTGCTTCAGATCGGGCAACACACTTTCTTGCAGCACAGTGGCAATGGCATCGCGGTACTGCTCGGTGATCGCAGGCCAATCGGTCTCACTGCTCAAATTAGGCACCACTGACAGTGCATAAAAACTGTCGCAACCCTCTGGCGCAAGCGATGGATCGGTGGCGGTGGGTCGGTACAAATACAAACTGAAATCTTTGGACAGCTTGTGGTTTTTGAAAATATCTTGCAGCAAGCCTTTGTAGCGTGGGCCTAAGACCATCATGTGGTGCGGCACATCGTCGTACTTTCGATTGGTGCCAAAGTACCAAACAAACAAACCCGACGAATACTTGCCTTTGGCAATGCGCTTGTCGGTCCAATGCTTGCGGTGCTTCGGGTCAATCAGGTGGCGGTACGTCCAAGAAGCATCGCCGTTGCTCACCACGATGTCGGCCGGCAAGTACTCACCGTTGGCCAACTCGACGCCTTTGGCACGGCCGTCCTCGACACGGATGCGTGTGACGGGCGCGTTGTAGCGAATGGGCACTTGGCGTTCATCGAGCAACTTGACCAATTCTTTCACAATGGCGCCAGTACCGCCCATGGCAGAGTGAACCCCCCAGCGGCGCTCTAATGAATGGATGAGGGAATAGACGCAAGTGACTGAATAAGGATTGCCGCCAATGAGCAAGGGGTGAAAGCTCATGACGATGCGCAATTTTGGGTGCTTGATGTGCTGAGCCACCAAGCTGTAAATGGAGCGCCAAGCTTGCATGCGGGCCAAATTGGGGATGGCCTTGATCACATCGCCAATGGTTTCAAAGGGCACCATGCCCAGCTCGACAAAACCCAGCTGGAAACACTTCTCGGAAGCCACCATCAGGTTCTTGAAACCTTGCACATCTTCGGGGCTGAACTTGGCAATTTGCTCCAGCATCTGTTCGTCGTTGTTGCTGTAGTCAAAGTGGGTGCCATCGTCAAACCGGATGCGGTAGAAGGGCGACATCAAGCGCAGATCGACGTGGTCTTTCATCTCTCGACCACACAGCGTGAACAGCTCGGCGATGAGGTGCGGCAAGGTGATGATGGTGGGGCCCGCGTCAAAGGTAAAACCATCTTGCTTGTGCACATACGCACGGCCACCCGGTGCATCGAGTTTTTCCAGCATTTGAACGCGATAACCTTTGACGCTCAAACGTATGGCGGCAGCCAAGCCACCGAAACCGGTGCCAATCACAATGGCCGTCGGTGGACGATCTCCCAAATCTGACGCTGAGCCCGTTGGATGGTTTTGAAGACCACCACCGCCCTCTGAGCCCGCGTCGGAATGGATGGATTTGAAGAGATTTGTCATGTGAGTCTAAGTGGGCAGGCTAAACCGGCGGCACATGCGCCGCGTAGGGCGCAGGGGTTGCTGTGTTCTGCTTGCGAATGGCCCAGCGCCACAATGCCGTGGTGTCCAGTGGCAGCACCAGCATCAGGTGTTCGAGAATGGCCAATGCCAACATGGTGCCCACCAAGACCGAGCCCACCACTTGCGCAGGTGTGGTCATGGGCTGATTTGCAAAGTCAACCAACCACCACAAACAGGCACTGGCTGATACCACAGCGAAGGGGAAAAATGCGTTCATACGGCGGCGCTTGAAAAAACTTTCCAAATACGCCAAATGAACAGGCAAAAATTCTTCGCTCAGGTTGCGCACACCTAAAAACAAATTCAGCTTGGCACTGGTGCGCATGGTCCATAAAACCAAATAAGTGCCTGTACCCACTTGGTTGGGTGCATCCCAGGTGATGGCCACAATGGCCAAGCCCACCATGAGGATGGCCAATTCATGCCAAACCACCGCATTGAAGGAGGCCGCAAACCGCGGCCAACCTGTTGTACTTTTCAAGATGGCTGTTTTTTGCGGGCCGGTGATCCAACCCGTTAGAAAACTCAACTCGTTCCAACCCCAAGCCAGCAAGGCACAGGTGAAAGCGCAATAGGCGCCCGTGATGCCGGTTTGCTGAGCGGTATGTGACAAACCCAACAAGGCGCCAATGCCTAACGCAGAAGAAATGACCAAACTCAAGGTGACTGCAGTGCGCGACATGCGATTCAAAAGGATCACAATGCCCGTGCTTAACCACCAGATGAAAATCGCAAATCCCAATGCAATCAAGGTGTCGGTCATCCTTGGCTTTCAGTGTTTGTTCATCACCAAGCAGGCACCATGCGAACATCAGCGGGCAGCGCGTGGTGTTTCACCGGCAAAAAGTACAAGCGAAGGAAAGTGAGGCCACCGGCAATGGCCCAACGTGCACGCTGGAGATTCCCCACCAAACCACCCTTGGCCTTGGCCGCATCCATTTGCGTTTGAATGTGGAACAGGTGCGACATGCATTCCCTAAAGACGGGGTTGTCAATGTCCAAGCTCACAGGGAAGACTTGCTTGGTGATTTCGTTGGTGATGCGGAATACTTCGTAGTCGTAGGTGGACGACTCCAGACCCATCTCTTGGTGCAGCATGGGGCGAGTATGGTCACGAACGTACATCGTGGCATAGACGGCGACCAAGAAAAAGCGAATCCAAAAAACATTGCCACCACGCAGCAAATGCGGATTAGCGCGCATGATCAATGCAAAAGATTCGCCATGGCGAAACTCGTCGTTGCACCAGCGCTCAAACCACCTAAAAATAGGGTGGAAACGTTTGTCTGGATTCTTTTCCAATTGACGGTAAATGGTGATGTAACGGGCGTAGCCAATTTTCTCGGATAAATAGGTCGCGTAAAAAATGTACTTGGGCTTGAAGTAGGTGTAGGCCTTGGTGCGCTTCAAATTACCCAAGTCGATCCCCAAGCCAAAGTCTTTCAATGACTGGTTGATGAAACTGGCATGGCGAGACTCGTCTCGTGCCATGTAACGCATCAACTGTTTGATATCGGGGTTCTCCACATTTTTGAAAATTTCGTTGTACAGAATGCAACCTGAAAACTCTGAGGTCAGTGATGAAATCAAAAAGTCTAAAAACTCTTGGCGCATTTCAGGACTGACTTGTGAGAATCTTTCGGCCAGTTCTTTGGCAAACTCTTCATCACGCTGGAAGTGATCATGGTTATTGTCACCCTCGTATTCCGCCATCATTTTGTCCCACTCCGCTCGCATGGGGGACATGTCCAGTTTGTCCATGGCAGCAAAGTCTGTCGTATAAAAGCGTGGGCTGAGCATCGTGCTCTCGACGGCTTTATTAGACGCTTTTTCAGCGCTGTCAATGGTTGAAGTGGTTTGCATAAACGAATATCCCAGTTTCTTAAAAAAGCTGTTGCGTCTTTATTCAGGCTGCATGGCCAAGAACCGTGCAAATTCACCCGTATTGGTCGGTCCAAAGGACTCCAAGTCCACCCGTTGTCCAGTGCTTGGGTCAAACAAAGTGACGCGGCCATCCACGCGGGCAATCAATTCAAAGGGCAATTCAGAACCAATGCCCCGTGAGTACCTCTCACGCGTGAGAGCGCGAAGAGTTCCTCGCACAAAGCCTTGCTCGCCTTGCAAAACTGTCAAGGTTTTTCCAGTCACGCCGTCTTCCACACGGACACCACCGTCATTGTGATCCTGAAAAACCAGTGATCGTTGGACAGTGGGGGCTGCGGCTTTTTGGTCCGGACCGTTGCCGGTGATGCGAACCAGTCCGACAGAAATGAGCGAGAACGCGATGATGCCCGCCGCGCAATACAAAACCCACTGAGGGAAGTGATCTGGTATGGCTTTGCGCGTCAAAGTTGATGCTTGCAATCCGCTCATGTCAGACTCACTTGAAGTTCATTTGAATTGGGTTTCCCGATCGTGACAGAAGCAGTGGCATTAGCAGGAAGACCCGTATTTTGTGACCATGCCTCTCGCAACTTGACGGACACCTCTTCAACATGGGGTATGGCGCGCAGGGTGGGCTCGGGTTTGTTAATTTTCCAGGGCCTCACACTGGGCCATAAGTGAATCCATGCAATGCGGTCTGAACCTTTCAACGCCAAAGTGATGTCCCCAAAGCCGCCCTGCAACATCCGAGCATCCGCTGAAGCCACTTGTTTCAAAGGGAAGTTGAACGACACGGTGAACACGATGCCCAAGCGCATGACCACGCGCTTGTTGGTCAGGGTGTACACGGTCGTGCGAGAGGTCATGTAAGCCATCAGCCACACGGAACCCAGGCCGATGATGGCCAATGGCGTAATCCATTTGATGGACAGCAGCACTGCCATAACACCAGCGCCTTCTTCCAAAGCCGGCCACGCGCAGGCCACAATGAGTACCGCAAAATAGATGATCAGCTTTTTGATGTGAAAGGCCGAAGAGGCAAGCGCTGCGACATCTGGCGAGCCTTGCCAAACAATGAACTCATCAGACGGCAACCTTTCGGGCAAACCGTACTCTGGTTCAAACTCGTATTCATGACCAAGGTTTTCGATGGGCATTTGATTCCTCTTCAGCTGTTCATTCAACACGCATAGCTGTGAAACCTTAAATCAGCGGCTCGCTGCGTTTGGCATCTGCATACAAAGTTCCGGCCCCGTAATAAGCACTGATTTTTTCTTCTTCCAATTTTGTGACTTGGTCTGGATTTTTCAGGGCAGGCACATCAGCGAAATGACGTGCATAGACAGCATGCACCTCAACTTGGTTTCTGCGAATTAGGGAAAACGTGATGGGCAGCAAAACGGTGCGGCCACCCGCGATTTCAACTTCCAAATATCGGAACATCATTTCAGCGGAATCAATCCAGATGTCTTTGACGGTGCCACCTTGTTTGCCATCGCCAGCCATGACGGGCAGGCCACGTGGGTCGACGTCTTGCGCTGCGACGGTGTAATCGCTGGCGATCCGCAAAGGTTGAATCAGCGGCACCCCATGGGATGTCCGTTCGGGGACATCTTCGCGCATGGTGTATGCGCCTGGGCCGACGGATGCAATCATGGCGTTTCCGGTGGGCTCAATGGGAGCGCCTGTACTTCGATTACTTGCCACGGCGTTGTAGGCCGGCTCTTTGCGTGTCAGATCAGGCACCGTGACGCTTTTGCCGCCTTCAAGCAAGAAAGTTTTGGGGGCGGGAATGGGGAACCCTTTGACCACGGCGCGTCCGCTGCTGCTGGACTCCAGGGGATAGCCCTCGCGGTGGTTTTCCGCGACCAGATACCAAATCAGGCCTGCAAAAAAAATCCAAAATACATAAAGTAGTATTTGGGCTAAATCGACATAACCAGTGATGTTGCCAACTGTTTGCATAACGTCTTCTCCTTTGAACAATTAAATGCGTGACTCGGTCAAACCGAGGGTTGGGGGGACAGCGATAGAAAAAGAAGTGTTGCGTTTGACCAAGGGACCAACCGCAACCAAGGTGAGAAACAACAAAAGCATTTCAACGTGGTAAACCATGCTGTACGCCACCGAGGGGTCCGTCAAACCCTCGCCCAAAGCGCCTTGCGAGGCCAGTGTGTTCACGATGTCGCGCAATGCACCGCCAAAGAACATGGCCAGGCCTGCGGCGGCGGCTTGCACCGCGCCCCAAGCACCCAAGGCCAAGCCTATAAAGTTCGACTCGATGCGCATGGCGGTGAACAATGTGCCCACCGCAAACAAGCCGCCACCAAAGCCAATGCCCATGGCGCCAAACCTGAACAGCCAACCCGCATCCAGGGGTGCTGAAAAAATCACAGCTGCAAATGCAGGTAAGCCTGCCAATGCCCCATAAGCGGCCAAACGCATCGGGTCAACGCCTTTGGCCAATTGGCGGCCGGCCACATAAAAACCCAATAAACCACCCGCGGACAACATGGCAGTCAAAGCGCTGGTGGCACCCACACTCAATTTCAGAATTTCACCACCATAGGGTTCCAGCACAATGTCCTGCATGTTGAATCCCATGGTACCCAAAGCCGTGGCCCATAAAAACCGTTTGGCGTGGGGTAAAGCGATGAATTCGGCCCAAACCTCTTTGAATGGGCGGCGAATTTCGGTTTTCATGGCCTTGACACGTTCATGATTGCGAGGCTCTTGCTTCCAAAGCGCGACGCAGTTGAGCAGCAATACCACCAGCGCCGTTCCCTGCACGACTTGAACCAAAATTTCTGGTGTGAAGTTGGCGAGCAAAAAGCTGTACACCAAACTGCCAAAGACGGCTCCGACCAAGAGCATGGTGTACATCAGGGCCACGACACGTGGCCGAGTTTCTTCACTGGCTTGGTCGGTGGCCAGAGCCAAGCCTGCAGTTTGCGAAGTTTGCAAGCCTGCACCCACCATCAAGAATGCGATGGCAGCAGCGCCTTGACCCACCCAGTCAGGCACAGGAACTTGTCCCCCACCCGACAGGACCAGCAATGCAAAAGGCATGACTGCAAGCCCCAAAAATTGAATCATGGTGCCGCCCCACATATAAGGCACCCGGCGCCAGCCAAATGCAGAGATGTGGACATCGGATTGGTAGCCCGTGACCGCCCTGAAAGGCGCCACCAGCAGGGGCAGGGCCAACATCAATGACACCAACCAAGCGGGCACAAACAATTCCACAATCATGACGCGGTTCAAGGTCCCAATCATCAAGGCGGTCGTGATGCCCATGGTGAACTTGAACAGTGACAAGCGCAACAAACGGGCCAATGGCAAGCCAGGGCTGGCCACATCCGCAAACGGGAGCCAGTTCGCAGGCATTTGTTTTGCAAACTTGGAAAATGTTTTGGCTCTCATGAGCGGACCCACTCCATCGCTTTGGATTTGTAAAAGCCGCTCGACACTTTGTGCGCGCGGGCACATTGCCAGCCGTTCAACGATGGATGCGTCTTCATCAACTCAGCAATGCGTGTCTCAGCCATCGGCTCTAGCCAAGGTGCTCGGTCGCCCCTTGGAAGCAAACGACCCACAGAGATCATCAAGGCCAACATGGGTGTGCGGGGTGCAAAGGTAAACACAATGGACTGGCTGGTGCGCTCAGCCAACTGTGCCAATGCATGGACAGCATCTTCGGTGTCATAGTGAATGATGGAATCCATCGCCACCACATGGTCAAAGTGCCCCAAGCCTTTGTCGAGCATGTCGCCGCTGTGAAACTCAACCAAATGTGCGACATCTGCTGGAATTCTTTCCCGCGCCAAGTCGACCAAGGTGGGGGATAAATCAATGGCCACCACTTCAGCGCCCAGACGGGCAGCCTCTACAGCCAAAGCACCGGTGCCACAACCTGCATCCAAAATGCGTTTGCCTTTGAGGTCTTGACCTAACCATGACACCAAAGTCGACCGCATTTGATCGCGCCCTGCTCGAACCGAGGCGCGAATGCGACCCACCGGCGCATCGGAGGTCAATTTTTCCCACGCAGCAGCGGCTGTACGATCGAAGTAGTTTTCGATTTGGCCGCGGCGTTGTTCGTAAGTGATGTCACTCATGATTCAAAACCTCAATCGAAGCCCAACAGATCAAAAATATCGCGGTCTTTCATGGGAACTGCGGAATAGGCCTCGCCGCCCAACCACATGTTGGCCGCCAGTCGCATGTACTCTTTTTGCACGGCCTCCAGTTCGGGTGAGTGCTCCATCTCAAACAGGGTGGATTTTTTCAAGCGGCTGCGGCGAATCACATCCAGATCAGGGAAATGAGCGGCCAGCTTCAAACCAATGCGGTCGTTGTACTTGTCAATTTGATCGGTGGCAGCACTGCGGTTGGCAATCACACCTCCCAAACGCACGTTGTAATTTTTAGCCTTGGCGCCAATGGCTTGCACAATGCGGTTCATCGCGAAGATGGAATCGAAATCATTGGCGGTCACGATCATGGCGCGATCGGCGTGTTGTAAAGGCGCTGCAAATCCACCGCACACCACATCGCCCAACACGTCAAAAATCACCACATCGGTGTCTTCTAACAAGTGGTGCTCTTTAAGCAGCTTGACGGTTTGACCAACGACATAACCGCCGCACCCTGTGCCTGCGGGTGGTCCGCCGGCTTCCACACACATCACGCCGTTGTAGCCTTCAAACACAAAGTCTTCGACGCGCAATTCTTCAGCGTGAAAGTCCACGCTCTCCAGCACGTCAATGACCGTAGGCAGCATCTTCTTGGTCAGCGTGAAAGTGCTGTCGTGCTTGGGGTCGCAGCCAATTTGCAACACACGTTTGCCCATTTTGGAAAAGGCAGCAGACAAATTAGACGATGTGGTGCTCTTGCCAATGCCGCCCTTGCCATAAATGGCAAAGACTTTGGCATTGCCAATTTTCACATCCGGGTCCAGCTGAACTTGCAAGCTGCCCTCTCCATCCAATTTCGGATTGCGTTTCAGTGTGGGAAATGGCAAGGTTTCAACGTTCATGCGGGAGCTCCTTCATATACGCCTTCAAGGCGATCTTCCAATTCTTCGCTGGCTTGGCGAAGGGCTTGCAAGGTCTCGGCATCAGGCTGCCAATAGTTGCGTTCAAATGCTTCGATCAAACGGTTGGCCACGCGGGCTGAGGCCGTTGGATTCAGTTTGGCCAGGCGATCACGCATGGCGGGGTCCAGCATGAAAGTCTCAGACAGTTGCTTGTAAACCCAAGGTTGCACTTGGCCTGTGGTGGCAGACCAGCCCATCGTGTTGGTCACGTGAACTTCAATTTGACGCACGCCTTCGTAGCCGTGCTCCAGCATGCCTTCGTACCACTTGGGGTTGAGCATGCGGGTGCGGGTTTCGATGGAAACTTGCTCATTCAAAGAGCGGACAGCTGCGTTGCCCTTGGTTTGATCGCCAATGTAAACAGGTGGTGCTTTGCCGCCTCTGGCCGCCTTCACCGCTTGGGTGATGCCACCCAAGGTGTCAAAGTAGTTGTCCACGGTGGTGACGCCGAGTTCGACGGAATCCAGGTTTTGGTAGGTCAGTTGCACATCGGCCAAAGCGGTTTGCAACAGCGCTGTTTGCTGCACTGCACGACCCGTGCGACCGTAGGCAAAGCCTTTGCGGCGCTTGTAAGTTTCAGCCAGTTCGCCTTCATCGTCCCAGCGACTGCTTTCCACCACGTTGTTGACGTTGGAGCCGTAAGCACCTTCGGCATTGCCGTAAACACGCAACGAAGCGGTTTCCAACGTGCAGCCATGCTCCAGCTGATAGGCCAACGCATGCTTTCGGATCCAGTTCATTTCCAGCGGTTCGTCTGCTGATGCCGCCAGATAAGCGGCTTCAGCCAACAGTTTGATTTGCAGTGGCATGAGATCGCGGAAGATGCCTGACAGGGTCATGATCACGTCAATGCGCGGACGTCCCAACTCCTCTAAAGACATGAGCGTAGCCCCTGCGATGCGGCCATAAGTGTCAAAGCGGGGCATGGCCCCCATCAAGGCCAAGGCCTGTGCAATGGGCGCGCCTTCGTTCTTCAGGTTGTCGCTCCCCCACAGCACCATGGCAATCGATTCTGGCAAGGGGTTGCCATCGGCACAGTGGCGGTCAATCAACAGCTGGGCTTGCACTTTGCCATCCCGAACGGCCATGGCGCTTGGAATTCTGAAGGGGTCAAAACCGTGGATGTTGCGGCCCGTTGGCAACACAGCCGGTGTGCGCAAAATATCGCCACCTGGCGCTGGACGAATATAGCAAGCGTCTAAAGCGCGCAGAATGGCAGACACTTCGGTGTCAACAGCCAGGTGAGCTTGTGGTTCCATCAACTCACGCAACACATCCAAGCTGGCGTGGTTGCGCGGCAAGCCTGCAGCCGTCAAAGCACGCTCTGGCGAATGACCTTCTACCAAGGCCTCGACAGCCGCACGTTCCAGTTGCATGCCATGGTTGGCATCCGCCATGGCCAACAACATGTCAACCTGCTGGGCTGGGCTGGTGGCACGACCGGCCACATGCAAACCATGCGGAATCAGCGTGTACTCCAGCTCGAGCATTTCTTCGCCCAGACGCATCACTGTTCGGTCCAACTCGGAGCCCATGACAGTCGCGTCCCATGCTGGCTCTGCTGCCACCAAATCCAGTTCGACAGCTTGGGCTTGAATGACAGCAGCCAAAGCGAAACGCTCGCTGTTGCCACTTTCCAATGCGCGCCAGCGCTCAAGCGATGACTTCAGTTCATTCAAACCTTTGTACAAGCCCGCTTGTGCAATGGGCGGTGTCAGGTAACTGATCAAGGTAGCGCCTGAACGACGCTTGGCAATCGCCCCCTCTGAAGGGTTATTGGATGCGTAGAGATAGATGTTGGGCAAATCGTCAATCAAACGATCGGGCCAGCAGGTACCGCCCATGCCTGATTGTTTGCCTGGCATGAATTCTAGTGCGCCGTGCGTGCCAAAGTGGAGTACCGCATGGGCTTTGAAATCCTCGCGCAGGTAGCGATAAAAGGCAGAAAACGCGTGTGTAGGTGCCAAGCCTTTTTCAAACAGCAAGCGCATGGGGTCACCTTCGTAGCCAAAAGAAGGCTGCACGCTGATGAGCACATTGCCAAACTGTTTGCCGAGCACGAAGATGGAACTGCCGTTGCTCAATTGACGCCCGGGTGCGGGGCCCCACTGCGCTTCAATTTCATTCAGCCAGCGCTCTCGGCGCACATGGTCGTTGGCAGAAATCAAGGTGTGCACGTTGGCGTCTGCACCGTATTGCGAGGCGTTGCCGTGCAGCACGGCATCGCGCAAATCGTCGATGCTTTTCGGTACATCAACTTGGTAGCCTTGCGCTTTCATGGCGGTCAGGGTGTGCCACAAAGATTCAAAAACCGACAGGTAAGCGGCACTGCCGATGTTGCCTGCATTGGGCGGAAAGTTGAACAACACAATGGCCACGTTGCGGTCTTGCCGCTCGCTTCGCTTCAAGGCCACCAACTTGCTGACCCGTGCGGCCAACATGATGGCGCGCTCTGGGCACGAATGCATGTCTTGCGCGTTGGTACTCTCACCAAAAGTACAAGCATGGTGACAGCCTGTGCAGGTCACACCTGCTGCGCCTGGACGCCCACCAAAAACGATGGGGCTGGTCGAGCCGTCGAGTTCTGGAATGGCCACCATGATGGTGCTTTCCACCGGCAACAAACCACGGTCAGAGCCGCCCCATTGGTCAAGCGTCTGAAATTCAACGGGATGCGCGGCCACGTAGGGCACATCCAGTTTGGCCAATACCTCTTCTGCGGCCTTTGCATCGTTGTAGGCAGGGCCACCGACCAGCGAAAAACCACTGAGCGAGACCACGGCATCCACGCAAACTTGGCCGTTTTGGATGAAAAAAGCATCAATGGCTGGGCGGGAGTCCAAGCCGGCTGCAAAAGCCGGAATCACGCGCAAACCCTTGGCCTCCAAGGCCGAAATCACGCCATCGTAATGACCCGCATTACCCGACAGCAAATAGGAACGCAACAACAAAATACCGACGGTGCCTTTTACAGGAATGCCTTGTGGTAAAGGCAAGGCTTGGGCGTCTTCACTGTACCTTCCGCTCATTCGGGGGTGGTACACACCTACTTCGGGATAGTCAACTGGCGCCTGAACCTTGATCTGGCCGCGCAGTGATTTGCGAGGACCATCGGCACCGCGGTCAATCAGGTGGCGCACCATGTTCAAGACATTGTCGTCAGAGCCACCCAGCCAATATTGCAAGGTGATGAAGTAAGAGCGCACGTCTTGTGCGGTGCCGGGAATGAAGCGCAGCAATTGAGGCAAGCGGCGCAACATCTTCATTTGTGTGGCACCACCTGTAGCGGGCTTGTCTTTGCTGCCGCCACGCAATTTCTTCAACAAGGCCATGGGGCCGCTGGCGGGTTTGCTCATGTCAAACTGACCAAAGCGTGTCAGTTGTGTCACTTCCGTGGCACTGGCCATGCAAACCATGGCATCGCAGTGCATGCGACGGGCGCGCAGATCGTCCAAGATCGGCAAAAAGTGGTCTTCAAGAAACAACATGCCGCACAACACAATGTCGGCAGAGGCAATGTCGGCTTTGCATTTGGCGATGAGCGCATCGTTGCCAGCGTATTCAGAGGCCGCATGCAAACTCCAAGTCAAGCCTGGAAAGTCACGCTTCAATTGGTCATTGGCGCGGTTGAATGAACTCGCAAAGTGCGTGTCCATGGTCACCACCACCAATCGGATGGGTGTGGTGTCTCGCAGCAGCAGTTTACGACTGTGAGAAGTAAGCTTTAGATTCATACAGTGTCTCCGTCGTGATCACCGAGATGCCGCGTTCGGTGGCAAACCTCTCGGTATTCCGCCTGGCCTTGCCTCGGACGAAAAATGGAATTTTTTTGAGTTCTTTCTCTGCGCCTGCATCCCAAACTGATACGGTGATGCTTTCTGAAGTGGTGGATGCATTGGTTTTCTGTGCCTGATCCAAGGGCATCGTTTTCGCTGTGTCTTGAAGGCTTTGCGCGTGAACACCACCACCCAGGTGGGAGGGCGCAGCATCCTCATGAAATTCGGAATCGCCGCGGAACATCCCAATCAGATGCTCTTCCAGGCCCATCATCAGGGGGTGTACCCAGGTGTCGAACAGCACGCTGGCGCCTTCAAAGCCCATTTGAGGTGAGTAGCGAGCAGGGTAATCTTGCACATGCACTGGCGCTGAAATGACCGCACACGGCACACCCAAACGCTTGGCAATGTGGCGTTCCATTTGAGTACCCAGCACCAACTCAGGATTCAACTGCGAGATGTGTGCTTCTATTTCTAAATAGTCGTCGCTGATCAAGGGTTCCACACCGTAGATTTTTGCGGCGTCACGCACTTCTCGCGCAAACTCTCGGCTGTAAGTGCCAATGCCCACCACCGTGAAGCCCATTTCTTGCGCTGCTACTTTGGCGGCGGCCACGGCATGTGTGGCATCGCCAAACACAAACACCCGTTTGCCCGTCAAGTAGTTGGAATCGACCGAGCGGCTGTACCAAGCGGCTCGAGACACGGCCTTGGACAAGGTGGCTTCTGGATCGAACCCGGCAAGTTCCGCCACTTCCCGAATAAAAGCACAGGTTGCGTTGTGCCCAATAGGAATGGTTTTGGTGAAAGGCTGTTGAAAATTGCGTTGCAACCACTGCGCGCTCAACTGGGCAATTTCAGGGTAGAGAACCACATTGAAATCGGCATCGGCCAAGCGTGCGATATCGTCAGGTGTAGCCGTCAAAGGGGCTACCACATTGATCTCCACGCCCATGTCGGTCAGCAGCTTGCGTATTTCTGCCAAGTCATCGCGGTGCCTGAATCCCAGGGCGGTGGGGCCCAAGATGTTGCACCGTGGCTTGGTCGCTTCTTTCGTTTGATCGGCAGCTTTGGGAACGGCCAGATGGCGAACCAGTTGGTAAAAAGTTTCTGAAGCGCCCCAATTTTCTTTGCGCTGGTACGACGGCAACTCTAAGGCCACCACCGGTATCGGCAATTGCAGGGCTTTGCACAAACCGCCTGGGTCGTCTTGAATCAATTCGGCCGTGCAAGAGGCACCCACCAGCATGGCTTTGGGGGCAAATCGCTCAAACGCATCGCGCGCAGCGGTCTTGAACAATTCGGCTGTGTCACCGCCCAAGTCGCGCGCTTGAAATGTGGTGTAAGTGACGGGTGGTCGTTTTTGCAAACGCTCAATCATGGTGAACAACAAATCGGCGTAAGTGTCACCTTGTGGGGCGTGCAACACGTAGTGCACATCCTCCATCGCCGTGGCCACCCGCATCGCGCCCACGTGTGGCGGTCCTTCGTAAGTCCAGAGTGTCAGTTGCATGGTGTGGAGTCCTTTACGCGGCCAGGCGCATGCGGCGCACCAAAGGTCTGGTGAAGAGCTCGGCCAGATCGCCCGCTTGGTCAAAGCCCTGAATGGGCGTGAAGACCAATTCAATCGCCCACTTGGTGGTCATGCCCTCGGCTTCCAAGGGGTTCGCCAATCCCAAGCCACACACCACCATGTCGGGGCGCAGTTTGCGGCATCGGTCCAGTTGTTTTTCTACATCCTGGCCTTCAGAGACCAGGGTGCCTGCGGGTAGCCATGCCAATTCCTTGGCCATGTGCTGGCGGTGCAAGTACGGTGTTCCCACTTCCAGCAAATGCATGCCCAGTTCGCGTGACAAAAATCTGGCCAAGGGGATTTCCAGTTGCGAGTCTGGGAAAAAGAAGATGCTTTTTCCATGCAAGTGCAGTTTGGCTTTGGCCAGTGACGCCATGGCCCTGGCCTGAGGCGCGCTCACAGCGGCTTCAAACCTTTCAGGCGAGACATCAAATGCCGTGGCCGCTGCTTGCAGCCACGCCCTGGTGCCTTCCACGCCCAATGGGAACGGTGCGGGCAACAGCTTAGCGCCACGCTCTTGCAGAACTCGGGCGGTATCGGCCAAAAAAGGTTGCGCCAAGAGCAAGCGCGTGTTGGCACCGATGCTGGGTTGGTCATCGGCACGGCGCGGCGGGAAAAAGCGTACACGCTCAATGCCCATGTGGTTCAGAATCCGCACAAACTGGTCTTCCACCACATCGGCCAAGGTGCCGACGATCAGCAATTCAGGGGCGGGATTCAATGCGGGTGTTCGAAGTTCAGGCACCATCGAGGCCAAGCATGCATCTTCACCTTGCGTGAAAGTGGTTTCGATGCCGCTGCCCGAATAATTCAGGATGCGCACCGAGGGGGAGTATTGCGTTGACAGCCTTGAGGCTGCACGTGACAAATCCAGTTTGATCACTTCCGAAGGGCATGAGCCCACCAAGAACAGTAATTTGATTTCGGGACGGCGCGACAGCAGTTGATTGACCACCCGATCGAGCTCGGTATGGGTATCAGCCAAGCCAGCCAAATCACGCTCGTCGATGATGGCGGTGCCAAACCGGGGTTCGGCAAAAATCATAACGCCGGCTGCCGACTGAATCAGGTGCGCACAGGTCCGTGAACCCACCACCAAAAAGAAGGCGTCTTGGATTTTTCGGTGCAGCCAGATGATGCCGGTCAAACCGCAGAACACTTCTCTTTGCCCGCGCTCGACCAGCGGGATGACATCGGTGCAGCCTTGGGCGGCTTCGGCTCGAATGGGGATGACAGGGCTCATGAGATCACCTGAGCATTCGAAGCCATCGTGGCTTCGGGGATTTTTTGTAGTCGGGCCATGCGCAATTTGCGAATGTATTGCGCCGCATTGATGGCGTAGGTGCCGTAGGCGGCCAGAGCCAACCAAAGTTGGTCAGCAGAGGACCATTGGCCTTGCCACCACACCCACAGGTAGGCGGTATGCAAGGCCAGGACCACCATGCTGACCACGTCTTCCCAGAAAAATGCGTGTGCAAACAGGTATTTGCCATAGACCACTTTTTCCCAGATGGAGCCCGTGATCATGATGGCGTAAAGCACTAGGGTTTTGACCACCACCGACGCCAAGGCCCAATCGGTGTGCTCACCGGTTTTCAGGCTGTTCAATACCAGGTAAAGACTGACCAAAAAAACCAAAAATTGAACAGGCGCCAAGACACCTTGAACCAATGTCCACTGGGTTGCATCACGTCGAGCGCGTTGCTCTGGCGTGTACAAAGCCTGGGGTTGGGACTGCTGCATCTCTGACCTTTTTGAACATCAACTGAGCTCACTTTAAGGACTGAAGCAGCGAGTGTCAATATAAATTGACAATAAACGTGACATTCAGGGTTTACACCTAAATGGGTTGGCTCCAATTTACTTCACACTAGAGCGTCAAATCGAACAAGAGGTGGTTGTAGTGGCTCAATTTAAATTTGAGAAGGCGGCTGTTTCACAGAACAAACGGTGGACGTTTGAAAGTCAAGTTTCAAAGGCCAATTTTCGTCTGGGCGCCAGTCCACGTCTGGTTGGCGGCTCGACATTTGACCAAAAGTCAGCGCTCGATCACCGCCAGGTGGTCTTGCTGGCTGAGGCTGCCCTCAACAGCATGGATGCAACACGGGATATCTTGATGGGGTGGCATCGGCAGGGCCACGCATTGGCGGATATTTACCTCAGCGGCATAGGACTTGCAGCCCAATTATTGGGGGAGCGTTGGTTGTCCGACGAGGTCGACTTTGTCCATTGCACCATCGCCCATTCCCGACTGCACCAAACCTTACATGAATTCAGCGCTGAATTTCTATCGGAAGGCTGCGCTCAGCCCAACGGCTTGAACTTGCTGCTGATGACCGAGCCCGGGTCACACCATGGCTTAGGGGTTTTCATGTTGAGTGAATTTTTCCGCCATTCGGGCTGGAATGTGACCCTCTGTTCCCCCCAGGACATGGCCGAATTCAAGCGTGTCTTTCAATCGGATTGGTTTGATGCGGTGACCCTGTCCATGTCTACGGATCGCCATTTAGACGCTGTGGCCCAGGCGTTGTCAGACATCTTGCCCCTGTTGGTGAACCCGAATTTGAAAGTGTATGTGGGCGGCCCCATGGCGCAGATTGCGCCCCTGAGGCTGAGTTGGCCGGGGACCTGTCTCTTGAATGGAAAGGCCGATGAGGCCGTGGCCATCGTGACGCAGTCGGTCAAAAAGGCCGATCGTCAACCTTGAGTGACATTGGGTCTGTCTGAATAATCCCTCATTCATAACCCGTAATTTCATTTGAAGTCACAATGTGTATAATAACCATTACATAAAAATGGTTTTTCTGCCCGCCACCACCCAAAGTCATTCATGAACATTGAACAGCTCGAGCCACACACTTTCTCCAGGTTATTGGGGATGGTTTCGGATGTGAGCCTGATCATCAATGGTCAAGGCGTGGTCGAGGATGTGTCAACAGGACAGGACATGATGGCTTCCTTGGGCTGCCAAGCTTGGATTGGCAAGCGCTGGAAAGACACGGTCACGGTGGAAAGTAAACTAAAAATTCAAGACTTGCTCCAAGTTCAAGCCGATACCCCGTCCCTCCTGTGGCGGCATGTGAACCATCCCACCCCCTCGGGGGGGGAGGCCGCCATCCAGTACATCACGGTCAACCTCAAAGGGCATAAGCTGCTGGCTGTGGGGCGCAACATGGAGCGTTTGGCCGAACTGCAACGCCGTTTGGTGGAGACGCAACAGTCGGTGGAGCGTGATTATTTGAGGCTGCGGCACATTGAGGGGCGTTACCGCGTTTTGTTTGAATCCTCTCCTGAAGCCGTGATGGTGGTTGATGCCCATTCTTTCCGCTTGTTGGAAGTCAATGTCGGTGCGCAAGCGCTGTTCAAAGACGCTGGCAAACGCTTGGTGGGGCGGGATTTTCGCGAGTGCTTTGAGTTGGGGAATCAAGGTGAAGTTCAGGCCTTGCTCAGGACCGCACTGGCCACCGGTCGTATTGAAATGTGCTCAGCCAGCATGTTCGGTTCGGCGTCGGTCATGACGGTCTCTGCCACGGTCTTCAGGCAAGAGGGAGGTGCGCAGTTTTTGGTGCGCTTGACCCCGCAAGAAAGCTCGGCGGCTGTGGGCCTGGAGTCAGATGTGTCGGCCGTTCTGAGCCAGGCCATGGCGCATTTCCCAGACGGATGGCTGCTCACCGACACCTCAGGCACGGTCAAAAGTGTCAATGAGGAAGGCATGGCGCTTTTGGGTTTGACGGCCGCATCCCAAGTGATCGGGCAACCTCTTGAGCGCTGGTTGGTCAGGGGTGCAGTCGATTGGGGTGTTCTGAACACCTCATTGAAGCAACAATTGACGGTGCGAAATTTCGCCACCGAAGTGACCACTTTGTCGGGCATGACCTTGCCCGTGGAGATTTCAGCGGTTTATTTGGCCAAGCCAGGGCCGTTGTTCGCTGTGTTTGTTCGAGACATGAACCGCCGCATGCAAGGGACTTCCCTTGCTGCCCAGGCGCTTCCCAACCCCTACCTGGAGTTGTCGCAGTTGGTTGGGCGTCGGCCCATCAAGGACATTGTGGGCGAAACGGTGGACACCATCGAGCGCATGTGCATTGAGGCGGCGTTGGAGCTCACGCACAACAACCGCGCCTCCGCCGCCGAAATGTTAGGGCTCTCGCGGCAAAGCCTGTATGTCAAGTTGCGTCGCTTTGGCATTTTGTCGGACAACGACTCCGATTCATCAGCCCTTTGATGGCGGAGTGTCTCAATTTTTTTACACTTAGTGTAAACATTGATTGACAGCATCGGAAGTCTTCTCATAATGGGCGCATGGACACCCAGAGCCTTGAACTGACAAAACCGCTGATCCGGCCGCGTTTGCGCACCGTGGCGGAGTTGCTCAAACCGATCACTTGGTTTCCACCGGTATGGGCTTTTGCCTGTGGTGCCGTCGCTTCGGGCCAAAGCCTGTCAGACCATTGGTTGTTGATTTGTTCGGGGCTGATTTTGACTGGGCCCCTGGTTTGCGCCAGCAGCCAAGCGGTGAATGACTGGTTTGATCGCCATGTGGACGCCATCAACGAACCGCAAAGACCCATCCCTTCAGGCCGCATGCCTGGCCAATGGGGCTTGGGCATCGCTGTCTTGTGGACGGTTCTGTCTTTGCTGTGGGCCACCCTGATGGGCACTTGGGGCTTTGTGGCTTGCGCCCTGGCCATTGCCTTGTCTTGGGCCTACAGCGCGCCACCGGTGCGACTGAAAAACAATGGTTGGTATGGCAATGCGGCATGTGCGCTCAGTTACGAAGGCTTGGCATGGCTGACTGGCACGGCCGTCATGTTGGGTGGTGCGTGGCCGGGTGAGAAGGCGATTTACTTAGCCCTGCTGTACAGCTTGGGTGCCCACGGCATCATGACCTTGAACGACTTCAAGGCCATCGAGGGAGACCGGCAAATGGGGGTGGCCTCTTTGCCCGTTCAGCTGGGGGCCTCGGGCGCGGCGCGTGTGGCCTGTGTGCTGATGTGGCTGCCCCAAGTGGCGGTCGCTGCGCTACTGATGCATTGGCAATTGCCTTGGCATGCCTTGGCTGTGCTGGTCTTGAGTTTCTTGCAGTGGCCCTTGATGTGGAAATTTCTGAAGCAACCGATTGAGCGGGCTTTGTATGTCAGTGCTTTTGGGGTGCCCCTGTTTGTCAGCGGCATGATGGTCAGTGCCTGGGGCTTGCGCCAGATCAATGCGATGGGGGTCTCATGAACGCTCAAATCTTTGGTTGGTTGGACATCATCCGTTTGGGCCTCATCCAAGCTTGTTTGGGGGCGGTGGTGGTGGTGACGACCTCCACCCTCAACCGCATCATGGTGGTTGAGTTGGCACTGCCCGCGTTGTTGCCGGGTTTTTTGGTGGCTTGGCATTACACAGTACAAATGGTGCGTCCGCGCATGGGCTTTGGCGCAGATCAGGGTCGGCGCAGTACGCCTTGGATGATGGGCGGCATGGTCGTTTTGGGGGTGGGCGGTATGCTGGCGGCCTTGTCGACTCTGTGGATGGCCACTTCGCTTTGGCAGGGCATGGCCTTGGCCGTGCTGGCCTTCAGTCTGATCGGCTTGGGTGTGAGCGCCTGTGGCACCTCACTCTTGACGCTGATGGCCAAGCGTGTACCGGCTGAGCGTCGGGCGCAAGCGGCCACCACCGTGTGGCTGATGATGATCATGGGTTTTGCCGTCACCGCTGGCGTCGTTGGAAAACTGATTGACCCCTACACGCCCGATATTTTGTGGCGGGTGTCGGCAGGCTTGAGCATTTTGACCACGGTGCTGACGGCCCTGTGTCTGTGGGGTTTGGAGAAGCCCGATGCACAGGGGGTGTCCGAGAAACCCAGTATCCCTGTCAATTTCAAGCGCACCTTGCAGGGCATTTGGGCCGAGCCTCAGGCGAAAACCTTCACGATTTTTATCTTCCTGTCGATGCTGGCCTACAGCGCGCAAGATTTGATTTTGGAGCCTTTCGCAGGGGCCGTTCACGGCATGTCGCCTGGCCAGACCACGCAGCTTTCTGGGTGGCACCACATGGGGGTCTTGGTGGGCATGCTGTCTGTGGCCGTGGCCAGTTCGCGCTGGGTCGCGGGGCGCCTGGGTTCTCTGCAGGTCTGGATGTGGGGTGGTTGCTTGCTGTCTGCCCTGGCCACGGTGGGCTTGTCCCTCTCGGCGACAGCCATCTTGGCAATGCCCTGGCCCATCAAAGCCAATGTGATTTTCTTGGGCGTGGCCAATGGCGCGTTCTCAATTGCCGCCATTGCCACCATGATGCGTCTGGCGGGTGAAGGCGGTTCTGGCACCGAGGGCACGCGCATGGGCTTGTGGGGCGCTGCACAAGCCATGGCGTTTGCCATGGGGGGATTGGTCGGCACCGGTGCGAGTGATTTGGCGCACTGGGTGCTGGGCGAGTCTCAGTCCGCATATCAGGCGGTATTTGCATTTCAAGCACTGATGTTTTTGGCTTCAGCATGGGTGGCTTTGCGCATTCGCGCAGCGCACACCACGGCCCAGCACAAAGCACCAGATCATCAAGTCTTATGGAAAGATGGGGCAACCACATGACAGCAACTGATTTTGATTTCGTCGTCGTTGGGGGCGGCCCCTCTGGTGCCACCGCTGCACATGATTTGTCGAGCGAGGGTTGGCGCGTCTTGTTGCTGGACAGGCAAGGGCGCCCCAAGCCTTGTGGGGGTGCCATCCCCCCTCGCTTGATCAAGGATTTTAATATTCCAGACCATTTGCTGGTAGCCAAAATCAAATGCGCCCGCATGATCTCGCCGGCGGACAAGCAAGTCGACATGCACATCGACAACGGCTTTGTGGGTATGGTTGATCGGCAAGATTTTGATGAATTTTTGCGCGTGCGAGCAGCGCAATCGGGTGCGATTCGCCAGCAGGCCATCTTTGACAAAGTTGAACACGATGCCGAAGGCACTTTGTGGGTCCAGTACATACCCGTCTCAGGCAAGGAGCATGCGGCCATTCAGCCAGTCAAACCGGTCAAGGTCAGCGCCCGAATGGTCATCGGAGCCGATGGGGCGCGCTCTGAAGTGGCGAGGCAACAAATCCCATTGTCCGATCGCACAAAGTATGTGTTCGCTTACCACGAGATCATCCAAGCCCCGTTGGAAAAGCAATCGCACGATGGCGAGCGTTGTGATGTTTACTACCAGGGCGAAGTTTCCCCAGATTTTTATGGCTGGGTATTTCCGCATGGCAAAACCATGAGCGTGGGAACGGGCAGTGCCGACAAGGGTTTTTCTTTGCGCGGTGCAACAGGCCACCTGAGAAAAGCAGCCGGGCTTGCCGACATGCCCACACTGCGTCGTGAAGGGGCACCGATTCCTTTGAAGCCCTTGCCGCATTGGGATAACGGCCGCGATGTGCTGGTGATCGGCGATGCAGCGGGGGTGGTGGCACCCTCCTCAGGAGAGGGTATTTATTACGCCATGGACTGCGCGCGCACCATGGCGCATGCAGCGCACATGGCTTTGAAAACAGGCGACCCCAAGTGCCTCAAAAAAGGCCGTCAGCGTTTCATGAAACAGCATGGGAAGGTGTTTTGGATTCTGGGCATGATGCAGTATTTTTGGTACCAAAATGACAAACGTCGTGAGAAATTCGTGAAAATTTGCGAAGACAAAGACGTGCAGCGGCTCACCTTTGAGTCCTATATGAACAAAGAGCTGACCCGCAGGGATCCCATGGCGCATCTGCGGATTTTCCTGAAGGACACCGCCCATTTGCTGGGACTGGCCAAAACCTGATGGGTCGATGACGGAGGGCGCAAGAAAAACTTGGGCCACCCTCAGGTCTGGGTGCTCTTGGGCGCGCCTGTTTTCATGCTGGTGAATACCGTGCCACAAATGTTCGGTGCCGATGCCATCTCCAACAACCCCCTCGAGTTGTTGTCCTTCCTCAAAGGTTTTGTGCCCAAGGCTGACCGCAGTCTTTGAAAATCAGGGCGGCTGTGCCCTGCGGGTCTTCTTCGTGCGCCAAGTGGCCCAAGTGGTGCTGCAGATGCAGTTTGGCGTGTGGCATCAAGCTGCAGGCTTCTTGCGCCAGTTGGGGCGGTACCGTTTTATCGGCCGAGCCGACCAAAATCGACACCGGGTTGGCGATGCGGTGAAGGGTGCTGGACAAAGCTTGCAGTTTCCAAGCGGCCATCATGGCCAGCACACTGTGCACATGGCCTGGGTGACCGAAGACACGCCGGTAAAGTGACATGCCTTCCTCGTCCAGTTGTGAGCCCGTTTGGTCCATCGATTTGGCCAACAGGTTGGGGCGGTTGGCCAATTTGGCTGTGGCCCAAGCAGACAGTGGATTGAGGGCTGCCAATTTGGCGGTGGGGCCGAAAATCCAAGATGGCAATCCAGGAATAGGCAGCCAAGCCGGATTCATGCCGATCAAATGCGTCTGCGACAGCGCGCCTTGGTGCAAGACCATGTGGGCGGCAATGGCTGCACCCGCGGAGTGGCCTGCGATCACGGTGGGCGTGATGTCCATTTGCAGCAGCAAAGCCCTCAGCCCTTCGGCCATGCCGTGCAGTGACAGACTGTCGTTACTGCCTCTGCTGGTGAAGGCGTGACCGGGCAAATCTGGCGCAATGACTTGAAAGTGTTGGCTCAGCAAGGGCATCAGTCCACGCCAACTGAAACTGCCTGAGCCGGTGCCGTGTAAGAGCAACAGGGCGGGGCCTTGCCCCATGCGCTGAACATGCCATCGAATTCCACCCGCGTTGACAAAATGGCTCTGCGCTGCATGGGGCCAAGCGTGTCGATGTTCGGCCCAGTCCATGGTGGGGTAAAACCGCTCGTACATCATGCGCTCAAAGTCGTCTTAAGTTGTCCATCGCCGAGGCCATTCGTTGCGCTTGAACCTGCGGCATGGGCAGGTAATGGCCCCCCATGGTGCTGGCCATGTTTTGCACCTGCGCATCGGGTTTAACCGAGGTGTCTATCCACATAGAACGGTGCCCAGTGAGCCGCCACTGCGTCGCCCACTGAACCGCATCGGCTTGGGCTTGCGCGCGCCCGCCCACGCCGGCCAATGAGATGTTGGCGCGGCCGTCACTCAAAACCACCAAGAGGGGGGTGACCCCTTGCCTGTGCAAGTGTTGGGCTTGCTCGCAGGCCATTTTCAGTGCCAAAGCCAAAGGTGTGCCGCCGCCGCCGGGCAGTCCCGTCATGGCCCGCTTGGCGCGCACCAAAGAGCGCGTCATGGGCAACAGCAATTGAGCTTGCCCGCCTCTGAACGCCACGATGCACACGCTGTCACGGCGGGCGTAGGATTGTTGCAGCAGCAGCTCGACCGCCCCTTTGGCTTCTGCCAGGCGTTGCAGTGCGGCCGAGCCTGAAGCGTCCAGGGCCAAGATCAGGCAGGTGGCGCTGTTTTGTTGGTAACGGTGGACATGAAAGTCTTCTGAACGAATGGCCACACGCGCTGAATGGGTGCCGTTTCTCAAGCGCTGCTTGGGCGCGGCAGCGCGCAAGGTGGCCAAAACGTGCAAGCGCGCGAGCCCGCCCGGTCGTCCCGGCCGAGGGGGCAGGGGCCTGCCGCGCTGCATGCCCGATCGCACTGTGCCGCTGCGCCCCGAGCTTTGGCCTGTATTGCTGCCTGTCTTGGTCATCAGGCGCTCCAAAATATTGGCAGGCAAACTCGCCAGCGCGGCCGCAATCAGCAACTCCTTCAGATCTTGCGGACTCGGTTCATTCACCTCTGAGCTGTCCTGTTCGCTTTCATCGGAGGAGGGCGGTTCGGACGAATCGCTGGGCGGTGGCGGGTCTTCTTGTGAAGGGGACTGATCAGGCTGGGATTCTGATTCTTCCGTTGACTCTGAAGCCGCTTTGGGCTCAGGTTCTTGAGATGGTGTCTCTGTGGGGTCGGACGCGTTCTCGGGGGGTGATGGCAATTGGGTCGCCCGAGGGGCCAACACAGCGCGGGTGGCAAATGCCAAATCTGCTTGCACCACTTCGCTTCTCGAATGCAAGGCGGCGTGGACGCAAGCCACCCTTAGCGCCAAGCTGGGCACACGCAAGGAGTCGATGCCCAGCGCCATGGCGGTGGCGCAAATGGCCGTGGCCTGCTCATTGTTGAACTGCATGTGTTGAAGCAATAGGCGCATCTCGGCCAAGGACTGCGCAGGTAAAACAGCATTGACAGCACCTTCGTCGCTGTCCTTGTTTTGTAACGCGAACGCCAGATCGGAGACCGCAGAGGGGGGCAGTTCTTGCAGGTTCAGCCAAAGCCCCAGGCGTTCTTGCAACGCCGGGCTGATGGGCGGATCGTCGCCCACGGACTCGTCCAAGGCAACGACACCAAAGGTGGTCTGAGCGGGTGGACTCGCGCTGTCGTTCATGCGCAAAGGGGGCAAGCATTGGGTGTCCATGGCTTGTGTCAATGGGGCCATCAAGGACGCAGGAAACCGCTCCGCCATGCTGATGCAAACCAAGCCCTGGTGAGCTTGCGCCAGCAAACCCGATTGCAGGTGCAATTGACCGGTTTGCAGCGTGAGAGACAAATCGATGCCCCCCAACAAGCGTTCCAAATCGACACTGCCTGGCAGCTTGATGGTGTTCATCTTTGTGTTGGCGAGCTGTCGCAGCCATTGATCGCGCACAGGGCCAAAGGGGGCTCGAAGCCACACACCGCCAAAGCCGTGGGGGTCAATTTGCAGCAATTGCAACGCGGTCAGGGCATCGTTCCAGGTTTCCAGATCTTGCAGCGCGTTGGACATGGTGGGCCCTCAGGTCGCCAAAATGTCTTGTAGGCATCTTTGCACGCGTTCGCCTGAATCGGTGTCATCCAGAGGGTTGCGGCGCAGGCGATGGCGCAAGGCCAGGGGGGCAATGGTTTTCAGGTGTTTCGGTTGAACCGCTTTGTCACCCTGCATGGCCGCCAGCGCCCGCGTGGCGCGCAGCAGCGTCAATTCGGCACGCAGGCCATCGGTGCCCAGTTGCTGGCACAGCCGAGCGCACAAGGTGAGCATCTCATCGTCCACCACCACCGTTAAGAGTGCTTTTCTGGCTTTCACGATGCGCTTTTGCAGCTTGTTGTTTTCCGATTGCCATTGGGCTTTGTAAGCCAAGGGGTCTTTGTCAAAGGCATCGCGGCGTTTGATGACCTCGACCCGCAAGGCCACGTCTTGCGGTGTCTTGACATTGACCGACAGACCAAAACGGTCCAGCAACTGCGGGCGCAGTTCGCCCTCTTCAGGGTTGCCGCTGCCTACCAGCACAAAACGGGCCGGGTGGCGAATGGAAAGGCCTTCGCGCTCCACCAGGTTTTCACCCGAAGCGGCCACGTCGATCAACAAATCCACCAAGTGATCGTCCAGCAAATTCACTTCATCTATATACAAAAAACCCCGATGGGCTTGCGCCAGCAAACCGGGCGAAAACTCTTTGATGCCCTGCGACAAGGCTTTCTCTAAATCCAGTGCACCCACGATGCGGTCCTCGGTGGCCCCCAAGGGCAGGTCCACCACGCTCACAGGGCGTGTCTCAGAAATTCGTTTGGTGGCCTTGGCCGGTTGAATGCTGGCAGGGGGCGTACAAACAGGGCAAGCCTCGGCCGGTTTCGTCGGATCGCATTTGTAAGGGCAACCCTTCACCACTTGAATCGGCGGCAGCAAGTCTGCCAAAGCCCGCACTGCGGTGGATTTGCCCGTGCCCCTGTCACCCAAAACCAAAACACCGCCCACCGTGGGGTCGATGGCCACCACTTGGATGGCCAAGGTCATTTCGTCTTGTCCGACGATGGCTGCAAAGGGAAACGTAGAGGCCATGAAAGTGTTCAGAGGGATTGCGGAGTGAACATCATCTAAAAATCAAGAAGAAATGTCAAGTTTAATTGACACAATGTGATTTTGAGCAGTCAGCGATGCAGGGGTCTTGGATCGACCTGTTTGAGATTTTTTTAAACGGTTCTCCAATAGAAAAAGCTTTATAGGTGCCTTTATGACCTGAGAGATTTTTTAAATAAATTGGAATAAAGTGTCAATTATGCTTGACGTTTTTGGAAATGACGGTAAATTGCAGGTCTGTCTATCACCTTTTCAGGCCCACCATGGATGCTTTGCTGGAATGGATTCAGTCGCCATCGCACTTGAAAAAGCTTTCGCGTGAAAACCTGCCGTCTTTGGCCCAAGAGTTGCGCGAGCGCTTGGTGGAGACCGTGTCTCAAACCGGAGGGCATTTCAGTTCCAATTTGGGGACGGTGGAATTGACCATTGCCCTGCACTATGTGTTCAATACCCCCGAAGATCGCCTGGTTTGGGATGTGGGCCACCAAACCTATCCCCACAAAATACTGACCGGCCGCAACGCGCTGATGGGTTCTTTGCGTCAAAAAGGGGGCTTGAGCGGTTTTCCCCGAAGAGAAGAAAGCGTTTACGACGCCTTTGGCACCGCACATTCTTCGACCAGTATTTCTGCCGCATTGGGCATGGCGGTGGCGCACAAGCAAACCGGCAGCCAACGCAAAGCGGTGGCCATCATCGGCGATGGGGCCCTGACCGCAGGCATGGCCTACGAAGCGATGAACAACGCGGGCAACAGCCCCTATGATTTGTTGGTCATTTTGAACGACAACGACATGTCGATCAGCCCGCCTGTGGGCGCCTTGAACCGTTACTTGGCCGAGTTGATGGGCGGGCGCTTTTATGCCCAAGCCAAAAAATTGGGTGAGCAGGTGTTGCGCAATGCGCCTCCTTTGTTTGCACTGGCCAAGCACCTGGAGGAACAGACCCAAAACCTGATTCAGCCGCACACGATTTTTGAAAAACTGGGATTCACCTACACCGGGCCTGTAGACGGCCATGATGTCCAGGGCTTGGTGGATACCTTGCAAAAACTGCACAAGACCCCCGGCCCTCAGTTTTTGCATGTGGTCACGCGCAAAGGCAAGGGTTATGCCCAGGCCGAGTTGGATCCTGTGGCCTACCACGGCCCTGGCAAATTTGATCCGGCGGTGGGCTTGCGCAGTGCGGGCCAGTCCCCAGTCACTTTCACCCAGGTCTTTGGCCAATGGCTGTGCGACATGGCAGACAAAGACCCGCGCCTGGTGGCCATTACGCCCGCCATGCGAGAAGGCTCGGGCATGGTGGCCTTCAGTGAACGCTTTCCCAGTCGTTACCACGATGTCGGCATTGCTGAGCAACATGCCGTGACGTTTGCCGCGGGCTTGGCCTGCGAAGGCCTCAAACCCGTGGTGGCCATTTATTCGACGTTTTTACAACGCGCTTATGACCAGTTGATCCACGATGTGGCCTTGCAAAAATTGCCCGTCGTTTTTGCCTTGGACCGCGCCGGATTGGTGGGCGCCGACGGCCCTACCCATGCAGGCATGTATGACATTGCCTTCACCCGCTGCATTCCCAACATGAGCGTGGCTTGCCCGGCCGATGAAAAAGAATGCCGACAATTGCTCAGTACGGCTTACACACTGGACCACCCGGTCACGGTGCGCTATCCCCGAGGTGCCGGTGTGGGCACGCCCGTTGATGCCGACTTGTCCACTTTGCCTTGGGGGAAGGCAGAGGTAAAGCGCCAAGGCCAAGGCGTGGCCATTTTGGCCTTTGGGCCCTTGCTCTACGAAGCTTTGAAGGCTGCGCAAAACTTGAACGCCACGGTGGTCAACATGCGCTGGGCCAAACCCCTGGATTTGCAAATATTGAAAGAAATGGCCCTGACGCATGACCGCTTGGTCACGGTGGAAGACGGCACCCGCAAGGGTGGTGCAGGCGCTGCTGTGCTGGAGGCCTTGCAAGACATGGGCCTCGTCAAACCGGTGTTGGTCATCGGGTTTGAAGATGAGTTCACGGAACACGGTGACCCCAAGGTGTTGATGAAGGATTACGGCCTGACGGCTGAAGGCATTGCGCAGCGCATTTCGCAGCAATGGCCGGATGTACAAAGTACACCGATGCTCAGAAGGGTTGTCTGAATGGCTGTTTGGACATTGGGCCTGAACCACCGGACTGCCCCCATTGATTTGCGGGAACGTTTTGCGTTCGCGTCTGAAAAACTCGAGCAATCCTTGCAGGGGCTGCGTCAAAGCTTTGCGACGCACAAAGAAGTGGCCATTTTGTCCACTTGCAATCGGACAGAAATTTACTGCGCAGGGGATGCCGTGCATTGGCCAGAAACACTGGCGTGGTTGGCGCAAACCGGACAAACGCAGGTGGACGTGCTGAAATCGCACACCTACCGAATGGAGGGGGATGCTTCGGCACGCCACGCGTTCAGGGTGGCCAGTGGGCTCGATTCCATGGTGCTGGGCGAGTCCCAAATTTTGGGCCAACTCAAGGACGCCGTCAGATTGGCCGCCAACACAGGGGCCTTGGGCACCACGCTGAACCAACTGTTTCAACGCTCATTTGCGGTAGCCAAAGAAGTCAGAAGCTCCACCGACATTGGCGCGCACTCCATCAGCATGGCGGCCGCATCCGTTCGACTGGCCAGCCGCATTTTTGAAAGAATCCAAGACACCCATGTCTTGTTTGTGGGCGCTGGCGACATGATTGAGCTGTGTGTGGCTCACTTTGCCGCCAAGTCGCCGCGCAGCATCACCATCGCCAACCGTTCTGCCGAGCGGGCCGAGGCATTGGCCGCTCTGCATGGCGGGCGGTGCATGGCTTTGGCCGATTTGCCGACCCGCTTGCACGAATTTGATGTGGTAATCAGTTGCACCGCCAGCACCTTGCCCTTGATTGGATTGGGGGCGGTGAATCGGGCTTTGCGAGCCCGGAAAAACCGGCCCATTTTTATGGTCGATTTGGCGGTGCCGCGCGACATTGAGCCCGAAGTCAAGAGTTTGTCTGATGTGTATTTGTACACCGTGGACGACCTGACCGAAGTGATCAACAGTGGGCAATCGCACAGGAAGGAAGCGGTGGTGGATGCCGAGGCCATCATCGACGAGGGGGTTCAAAAATTCATGTCCTGGTTGGACCACCGCACCCATGTGCCTGTGATCCAAGAACTCCGAGTGCAAGCCGATGCTTGGCGACAAACAGAATTGGCCCGTGCCCGCAAGCAAATTGAAAAAGGCCAAGACATTGAGAGTGTTCTCGAGTCGCTGTCAGTGGGGGTGATGAAAAAAATGCTCAATGGCCCTTTGCGGGAATTGCACCATGCCGAAGGCGCACACAGGCAGCACACCCTTGAAACCGTGCGGCACATGTTTTTGAATACCTGATGGTGCTCGGATCTGTGGGTGGTTTTTTTTTGACACATGGTCCTTCCATGCGGGCATGATCTGCGAAGATTCAGCCACATGCTCACCGTATCCCACCTTTCACTCAGTCGGGGCCACCGCCGGCTATTTTCTGATGTCTCCTTCAGCTTGATGCCGGGGCAATGGCTGCATTTGGAGGGCGACAATGGCGTTGGCAAAACCAGTTTGCTGCGCCTGCTGTGTGGCCTGGGCGTCTGGGAGCAAGGCGAAGTGACCTGGAAAAACCAGTCCATCGTTCAAGAGCCCGAAAACTTCAGGGCCGATTTGCTTTATTTGGGCCACCAATTGGCCCTCAAAGAAGATTTAAGCCCACTTGAAAACCTGCGCGCGGATGCCCTCGTGGCGGGTCGCGATGGTTCTGTTGACCGTGTCATGGCCGCCTTGGGCCAAATGGGTTTGAGAGGGCGTGAGCACCTGCCTGTTCGGGTGCTGTCTCAGGGGCAAAAAAGGCGCACGGCCTTGGCCCGTTTGCTCATCAGTCGCGCACCCCTGTGGATTTTGGACGAGCCTTTTGTGGCCCTGGATGCGGCCGCACAAAATGCTTTGTCAGGTGTGATCAACGCGCATTTGAATGACGCCGGCATGCTGCTGGTCACCAGCCACCAGCCTCTGTCTTTGCAAGGCCAGGCGCTTTCTTACCGGTTGACCGCATGAGCGCTTTTTGGGCCGTTGTTCAGCGCGATTTGGTTTTGGCCATGCGGCGCAAAACCGAGGTCATCACCGCCGTTTTCTTTTTTGTCGTGGTGGCCGCCTTGTTTCCTTTGGGCATTGGCCCGGAAATCAACACTTTGCGCTTGGTCGCACCCGGCATTTTGTGGGTGGGGGCTTTGCTGGCCAGCATGCTTTCCTTGGGGCGCTTGTTTGCGGCAGACTTTGCCGATGGCACGCTGGAGCAAATGGCCTTATCTCCGAACAGTTTATCGGTTCTGGTGGCCGCCAAAATTTTGGCGCATTGGTTACTCTCTGGCCTGCCATTGGTCTTGCTGGCCCCTGTTTTGGGCTTGCAATTTGACCTGACCGAAGAGGCTTTGTGGACTTTGACGATCGGTCTTTTGCTGGGGACGCCCATTTTGTCTCTGATAGGGGCCGTGGGCGCCGCACTCACCTTAGGCGTTCGTGGGGGGGATGTTTTGTTGTCTCTGTTGATCTTGCCTTTGTACGTGCCCGCTTTGATTTTTGGTGCTGGCGCGGTGCAGGCACAAATGAGTGGCCTAGGTGCCGCGGCACATTTGTCCATTTTGGCCGCCATGGCCTTGGTCGCCGCCGTCTTCAGCCCGTGGGTGAGCGCGGCCTCGCTTCGCATTGCGCTGGAGTCATGAGCTTTGCTTGATTGAACGATGAATAAAATTTTCTTTCACTACGCTGCGCCGCAAAACTTCTACGCCTTGGCCGGTCGTTTGTGGCCTTGGGTGGCTGCCTTGGCTTCGGCGCTGGCGGTTTGGGGTTTGTGGTTAGGCTTTTTTGTGGCGCCCACCGATTTTCAGCAAGGTCAGGGTTATCGCATTATTTTTGTGCATGTCCCCGTGTCATGGATGTCCATGATCATTTATTTGGCCATGGCTTTTTGGGCTTTTTTAGGCCTTACCTTCAACACACGCTTGTCCGGCATGATGTGCCGCGCACTGGCACCCACCGGGGCCATTTGTGCTTTCTTGTCACTTTGGACGGGCGCTCTCTGGGGCAAACCCATGTGGGGCACTTGGTGGGTCTGGGATGCCCGCCTGACTTCTGAGTTGATTTTGTTTTTCTTGTACTTGGGCTACATCGCTTTGACCAATGCCATCGACGACACCCGCCGCGCCGACAAAGCCGGTGGCATCTTGGCCTTGGTCGGGGCGCTCAATGTGCCTGTGATTTACTTCTCCGTGAAGTGGTGGAACACCTTGCACCAGGGCGCGTCGGTGTCCTTGACCCAAGGCTCGAAAATGGCGGAAATCATGTTGCAAGCCATGCTCATCATGGCCATCGCGTTTTGGCTTTATGCCATTGCCATCGCTTTGTACCGAGTCAGAAGCATGATTTTGATGCGTGAAAGGCACGCGCAATGGGTGGCTGATTTGCCCGAAATCAAAGCCCAATTCAAGGGAGCTTTGCCATGATTTGGAACAGTGCGGCCGATTTTTGGGCCATGGGTGGGTATGGGTTTTATGTCTGGGGCAGTTTTGGTGTCACCGCCCTCCTCATGGCCCTCGAAGTGGGCTGGGTCAGGCAGCAACGCCAGCGTGCCTTGGCGCAAGTGGCAGCAGAATCGGCCTCTGAACACGGTTTGAGCAAGGATTGGCAGTCATGAAGCCCCGTCATCAACGCATGCTGTGGATCAGCGCAGGCTTACTGGCCTTGGCCGCAGCGGGCACGCTTGTTTTGAATGCCTTTCAAAGCAACTTGGTTTTCTTTTTCACCCCCACCCAAGTCGCGCAAGGGGAGGCCCCTCAAGGCCGGGCCTTTCGCGTGGGCGGCATGGTCAAAGAGGGCAGTGTGAAGAAAGACGGTGAGAACGTGCAATTTGTGGTGACTGACTTTGCACACGATGTGGCCGTGTCGTACACCGGTTTTTTGCCCGATTTGTTCAAAGAAGGCAAAGGCGTGGTGGCACAAGGGAAAATGCAAGAGGGCCGAGCATTCAAGGCCTCCGAAGTTTTGGCCAAACACGACGAAAACTACATGCCGCCTGAGGCGCAACATGCTTTAGACCAGGCTGCAGCCGATAAAGCGGCAAAGTCGCTCAAGCTGCCTAACTGAGAGAAAAGAGCTTTCAATGATTGTTGAAATTGGTCACTTTGCGTTGATCCTCGCCACTTGCGTCGCTTTTTTGCAAGCGGTTTTGCCCTTGGCGGGCACGATGTTGGACAGACCCAGGTGGCAGGCGCTGGCCAAACCCACGGCTTTGCTTCAGTTTGCACTCATCATATTGGCCTATGCGGTGCTAACGCATGGGGCGGTCACGGACGACTTTTCTATCAAATACATCGCCGGACACTCCAACTCGCTCTTGCCCATGGAATACAAGGTGTCTGCAGTGTGGGGTGGCCATGAGGGTTCGTTGCTGCTGTGGGTGCTGATGTTGTCGGGTTGGACAGTGGCTGTGGCCCTGTTTTCGAAAACCTTGCCCTTGGCCATGGTGGCTCGGGTGATTGGTGTTTTGGGCTGGGTGTCTGTCGGGTTTTTGTCTTTCACTGTGATCACCTCCAGTCCGTTTGAGCGCCTGATCCCAGCACCCGCTGACGGGCGCGATTTGAATCCATTGCTGCAAGACCCGGGCTTGATCATTCACCCGCCGATGTTGTACATGGGCTATGTGGGGTTTTCGGTGGCCTTTGCCTTTGCCATTGCCGCCTTGTTGTCGGGCCGCATGGACGCAGCTTGGGCCCGCTGGTCACGGCCGTGGACGATCGTGGCCTGGATGTTCATGACCGTCGGCATTGCGCTGGGCTCTTGGTGGGCTTATTACGAGTTGGGCTGGGGCGGTTGGTGGTTTTGGGACCCGGTGGAAAACGCTTCACTTTTGCCGTGGCTGTTTGGCACGGCTTTGATTCATGCTTTGATGGTGACTGACAAGCGCGGTGGCTTCAAGGCTTGGTCGATCTTGTTGGCCATTGGGGCTTTTTCATTGTCTTTGCTGGGCACGTTCTTGGTGCGCTCAGGCGTGCTGACCTCTGTTCATTCGTTTGCCTCAGACCCCAAACGGGGGGTGTTCATCTTGATCTTTTTGGCCTTGGTGGTGGGTATTTCGCTCACGCTGTTTGCCTGGCGTGCACCGAAAGCCACCTTGGGCGGCAAGATGGGATTGGTGTCACGCGAGTCGATGCTGTTGGCCAACAGCGTGCTTTTGGTGGTGGCCACCGCTGCCGTGTTGTTGGGTACGGTTTACCCCCTGATCGTGGACGCCTTGAACTTGGGCAAACTCTCGGTGGGGGCACCTTATTTCAATGCGGTGTTTGTGCCTTTGATGGTGCCTGTGGTGTTCCTGATGGTGCCAGGGGGTGTTGCGCATTGGCGCGAAGCCCGATGGGCAGAGTTGGCCCATGCCATGCGCTGGCCGGCTTTGGCCGCTGTGCTGGTGGGTTTGGGCGTCTTGTTCTTCAGCGCCCGCGGCACTTGGCTGACCGCCATGGGCATGGCCTTGGCCACATGGGTGGTGGCGGGTTTGTTGCACCAAATTGTTAACCGCATGCAAAAACCTGGCCGCATCCCGCCGTCTTTTTGGGGCATGCACCTGGCGCATCTGGGCATTGCGGTGGTGGTGGTGGGCATCACGTTGGTCAAGGGCTACGAAGTCGAGCGCGATGTGCGCATGGGCGTGGGCGATACCGTTCAAATTGAAAATTACAGTTTTGAGTTGATGGATGTCTCCGAAGTGAATGGCCCCAATTACAAAGCGCTGCGAGGCGAGGTACGGGTCAACAAGGATGAAAAACTGCTCGAGGTGTTGTATCCAGAAAAGCGCCGCTATTTCTCCAGCAACATGCCCATGACCGAGGCGGCCATTGATTCGGGCTTTTTCCGCGACTTGTATGTGTCATTGGGCGAGCCCATTGAAGGCGAGCGCCCACAGTGGAGCGTGCGTGTTTATTACAAGCCGTTTGTGTCCTGGCTTTGGTACGGATCCATCTTGATGGTCTTGGGTGGTTTGTTGGCGGTCAGCGACCGTCGCTACCGCAAGTCTCCGGCGGCTGTTGCCGCCTAAGGGGAGAGGCTTGGCATGAAAAAGTTTTTGATTCCCCTAGGGCTGTTTCTGGTCTTGGTGGGTTTTCTGGCGGTTGGATTGACCCGCAACCCGCAAGAAATCCCTTCGCCCTTGGTGGGCAAGTCAGCGCCTGCATTTGCCTTGCCGACTTTGGACCGCAGCGCGCCCCCATTTGGTCCGCAAGACATGCGGGGTCAAATTTGGATGCTCAACGTGTGGGCCACATGGTGTGTGGCCTGCAGGGAGGAACATCCCTTGTTGGTGGCATTCTCAAAAGCCAACCAACTGCCCATTGTCGGCTTGAGTTACAAAGAAATTCAAAGCCAAGACATGCCCTCGGGCAGCAAGATGTCACCCGAAGACAAATTGCAACGGGCGCGTGAGCGCAGCGCGCAGTGGTTGCAACGGTATGGCAACCCGTATGCCGCGACGGTGTTTGATTTGGATGGTCGTGTGGGCATTGACTACGGCGTATACGGCGTGCCAGAAACCTACGTCATCGATCAAAAAGGCGTGATTCGCTACAAACGCGTGGGGGTCATCACGCAGGAACTGTTGGACGCCCAAATCTTGCCTTTGGTGAAGAAGTTAAACGCCTTGTAAGGCAGGTTGAAAGAGTCCATGATCACGAATTTTCTCGGAATCAAGCGGCTAATGCAGGGGGTTTTGTTCCTGCTTGCCGCAGCAGCAGTAGCGACTGCCCAAAGCAAAGAGGCTGAACCTTCGGCCAAGGAGCCGCTGATCGAGCAGCGTTTGATTCATATCTCTGAAGAGCTGCGTTGCTTGGTTTGCCAAAATGAATCGCTGGCTTCTTCGCGGGCTGAATTGGCGAACGACTTGCGCGAAGAAGTTCGCCTGCTGATTCGCCAAGACAAAAGTGATGCCGCCATCAAAGCCTACTTGGTCGAGCGCTATGGCGACTTTGTTCTTTACCGACCCGAAGTCAAACCCTTGACTTGGCTGTTGTGGTTTGGCCCTTTTGCCTTGCTGCTGTGCGGTGTGGTGGGCATGGCCCTTTATGTGCGTCAGCGCCAGGCGGTTCAGAAGTTGGCCAAACCTTTGAGTGAAAAAGAACGCGACCAAGTTCGTGTCTTGTTGAAAAACGGAGAGTCGCCATGACTGAACTGCTGATGTTTCTGGCCGTCACGCTGGGCATGGCGCTTTGTGTGGCGGGTGTGGTGGTGTGGGTCTTGCTGCGTCAGGGCCCAGTGGTCACTTCGGCAAGCCAGTCGCAAGCCAACGTCAAGGTTTACCGAGAGCAAATTTTGGACCTGGACCGTGAACACGCCAATGGCCACCTCAGTGATGCCGAGTGGCAACAGTCACGCGATGAACTGAGTGTGCGCTTGCTGCAAGACACGGCGGTTGAAGACGAGCCACAGCTCATCACCCAAGCGCAATCATGGCGCACAGCGGTGG
>Ga0247843_1000136_pt1 | contig 165738 bp, 149 predicted proteins | sample LaCruzMarch2017__FD_192420 | JGI IMG/M metagenome (GOLD analysis project Ga0247843, IMG submission 192420) | Freshwater microbial communities from meromictic Lake La Cruz, Castile-La Mancha, Spain - LaCruzMarch2017_8m | ecosystem: Environmental > Aquatic > Freshwater > Lake | place: Spain... | reverse complement strand
GGTAATAATGTGCCTTGAGACCGGTGTTCGCCTTGGATGAATCGCTTCATTTAGAATCCCCAATTTATGCAAAACTGATGAGTATAATTATACTAAAAATGAAGCGTTTTTACACAGTCTGGGGATTTAGCACATGTGCACATTGAATATCTATATTATGGGGCAATTGTTGTCGGTTATTTTCTCTAAGTGCCCCACCAGTGTCCCATAGAGCAGAAAAGAAAAAAGCCCACATCGCTTAGGGTGTGGCTTTTTTATTTTTAAGGTGGATAATTAGTATATGTATTTTGGGGGGACAAAGATGAGTACTTATCAAGTATTAATTACCGGGGCAAATCGCGGTATTGGGTTAGAATTTACTAAGCAGTACGCCGCAGATGGCTGGAAAGTACTTGCATGTTGCCGTAATCCAGAACAAGCAACCGAGCTAAATGCCATTGCCAGCAAAAATAGTAATGTGCGTATATTAAGTTTAAATGTGGCGGATTTTGCACAAATTGATGCCTTATCAACCCAGCTTAAAGATGAAAATATTGACCTATTTATTAACAATGCTGGTGTATACCCACAAAGTTCATTTGGCGACACCAATTATGATGACTGGTCAAGAGCATTTAAAGTGAATACCATGTCTACGCTCAAAATGGCAGAAGCTTTTGTGCAACACATTTCCAGAAGCCAACTTAAAAAAATCGCCTCGCTGACAAGCAAAATGGGCAGTATTGATGACAATAGTAGCGGTGATAGTTATAGTTATCGCAGCACTAAAACCGCGCTCAATATGGTCATGAAAAGCTTATCTATCGATTTAAAACCCTATGGCATTAGTGTGGTAACGCTACACCCTGGCTGGGTAAAAACGGATATGGGCGGCTACAATGCATTAATAGATACCCACACTAGCGTAACAGGGCTAAGAGATGTGATTGAAAAATTAAACTTGAATAATTCTGGTAGATTTATTGCATTTGATGGCAAAGAGATTGCTTGGTAATACTTGCGGGTATTGATACTGAGGTTTTGCTTAAAGCTGTTTAAATGGCGCGCGCTCTTCAAGCTCATTCGTATATGCAGCAACACCTTCAGATTCTCTAATTAAAAACTGTTTAATCGCGGCCTCAAACTCAGGATGTGCAATTTTGTGATAAGAGCATGTTGGTCTAGGCTCAAAACCACGCGCTAGCTTATGCTCACCTTGGGCGCCGCCTTCAAAATACTGAATATTTGCGGCAATACAAAACTGTTGTGCTTGGTAATAACAAAGCTCAAAATGCAAGCCTGAAACAAACTGCGTTGAACCCCAATATCGGCCATATAGTGTGTTTTTATTATATAAATTAAGCGTGCTGGCAATGGCTATGCCATTTAGCTCTGCCACAATCAGTAAAATATTTTGTGGTATTGTCTTAGCTATCTCGCTAAAAAATGTGCGGGTTAGATAGGGCGTTGAGTAATGCTCGGCATAAGTATTGCAATAACATTGGTAGAAAAAATCCCAATCTTGATCCGTTGCATCTTGACCTTTAATCCATTTACATTTAACACCCGCTGCTTCTATTTTTTTTCGCTCTTGGTGAATTTTTTTTCGTTTATCATGGCTTAAGGTTGCTAAAAATTCCTCAAAATTTGTATATTTTTTATTTTTCCATCTAAATTGCACACTAACCCGTTTTAGCCAACTTGCTGACTCAAAGAAGGCCGCACTTTTTTCATCAGGGAAAAGTACATGCGCACTAGATAACTTATTCTCATGCATGATATTTTCTAATGCATGTATTATTAAACTTGGTACATTTGGGTTGTTTCCTAAAATGCGTGCACTAGTCACTGGTGAGAATGGAATTGCGGAAAGTAATTTTGGATAATAATTATGGCCACTACGCGCATAAGCGTCTGCCCACGCCCAATCAAATACATACTCGCCATAAGAATGACTTTTTAAATATATGGGCATTGCACCTATTAACTTGACCCCATTTTTTACAATAATTGGCCGCGGGCTCCACCCAGTCCCACCTCCGACTGAACCAGAGTTTTCGAGTGCAGATAAAAAAGCATGACTTAATAATGGGACTGCATCTTGAGAGCCTCCATCAAAAAGAAGTGCATCCCAATCTTGAGCGTTTACTTCATTAATGCTTGTGATGATTTCTACAGAAAATTCAGATGCCATAAAAACACTTTGAGCGTTTAACCTCAAAAAATCAAGACTTACTAGAATTTTTTCAAACTAAAATGAAGACTGAACTGCTTTTATGAGAATACTAACTGGGACGTTTGCGGACTGTTGAGGCTTGTTTATTCACTTTTTCTTTACTTTTACTTTTAATTGCTTCTTCAGCTTCTAGAATTTTTTGTGATTCTACTTTAGCTTCTTCTGCTTTTTGGCGCTCAATTTGTTTTGCTTGGGCTAGATCAAGCTCTTCTAAGGTAATCACGCCATTTTCATCAACATCAACGTAGCTAAAGTGACGTGCAATTTGAGGCAAACAATAAGTGACTTCCTCACGATCTAAAGAATCGTCATTATCTTTATTACAATCATTGAAGCGGGCTTCAATACTTTCTTTCATTGATTTGCGTTTTTTTGCAATTTGTTGATGTTCAGGATCAGTTGACTTAGCATAATCGTATAGCGCTTTGCGTAAGCGGGCACGATCTTCTGGACTAAAGTTATGCTCAAGCGTTTTATCAAGCGCCTTTTCTTCGTCTTCATCCACTTCTGTCTTGTCTAAAAGACCTTTTTCATCAGCAACAAAGCTATTTTTAGGCCCTGCCAGCACTGGAAAAACCCAAAAGACACCCAATATAATCAATATGAGTGATGCACATAAAAATGATTGCGATTTTAAAAGCATTATTTTTTACGAGTTTCTCTTTATTATTTTGTTGAAGATTAAATTTTAGTTATTTTAATTTTTTAGTTTTAAGACTATGAATCACTTTTGTAAATGCATTGTTTCATAACGCCTTGTAATTGTAAGTAATTGTAACAATACATCTGTTAATAATTCGTAGCTTTATAAGTGTAAAGAAATTAAAATTCTAGTCAGATGAATCCTTAAATCATATACTAGCTAATTATCTAATGAGACAATAAATCTTAGAAGAAAGTTTAACCAAGAAAGTATAAATATGGCCGAAATTAAAAAAAAGATACTCATGGTGGATGATGACGCCCGCATACGTGAACTGCTTCAACGATATTTAACCGAGCAAGGTTTTGAAATTAAAACCGTAGCGGATGCTAAAGAAATGGATGTCGCCTTAAATAATGAAAATTACGACTTATTGGTGTTAGATTTAATGCTACCAGGTGAAGATGGTTTAGCAATTTGCCGCCGCTTGCGCGCTAATAATATGTCAACGCCCGTCATTATGCTAACAGCACGTGGCGATGAAGTTGATAGAATTATCGGACTTGAAATGGGGGCTGACGACTACTTACCCAAACCATTTAACCCACGTGAGCTACTCGCACGTATTAATGCTGTGATGCGTCGTCACGAACACAGCCCTGAATCAGAAGTTAACACAAGAACAGATGTAATCAGTTTTGGTGATTTTTTGTTCGACCCATCTTCACGTAGTCTAAGCCGCGATGGTACGCAGATTACGATTACTAGCGGTGAGTTTGCTTTGCTTAAAGTATTTACTGAGCATCCGCGCCAGCCTTTATCACGCGATAGACTTATGCAACTTGCACGTGGTCGCGAGTTAGATGTGTTTGACCGTAGCATTGATGTGCAGGTCTCTCGCTTAAGACGCATTATCGAGGCTGATCCTGCGCATCCACGTTATTTGCAAACTATGTGGGGATTTGGTTACGTGTTTATTCCTGATGGCGAAGCCTCACACTAAATTCAAGTGACAAGTCACACTTGAAGCTACTTCCAAGAACACTTCTAGCACGCCTGCTACTGCTAATTGCGCTTTTGCTTGCAATTAGCATATACGCATCTCTTAAAATTTTTGATTACTTTGATCGCGAACCGCGCGCAACTGCAGCCGCACTTCAAGCAATTACGATAGTCAACTACACACGCGCATCACTGATTGCCTCACATGAAGACAAGCGCTTGGCATTGTTGTCAGAACTTTCTGGGCGCGAGGGTGTACGTGTATATGCAGCAGATTTTTTAGAAGATATTGAGCCTTTGCCAGATGATGTTTTTATTAACTTGATTGCGAACAAAATTCGTGAAAGACTGGGCGTAGAAACTATCATCACTGTGAATCATTATGGCATCCCTGGTTTATGGATTAGCTTTAACGTGGACCAAGATGATTTTTGGGTGGTCATTCCAAGAATTCAGGTGGATAGGCCATTCCCTTGGCATTGGCTAGGCTGGGGCGCAGTGGTAGGCCTACTCTCTCTGCTAGGTGCATATTTAATTGCCTCTCGAATTAATCGCCCACTTAACCTATTGGTATATGCCGCAGATAGACTGCGTAATGGCGAGCCTGCCCCTAGACTGCCGGAAGACAGCATGGACGAATTACAAGCCGTGAGTAAAACCTTTAACGAAATGGCTGAATCACTCATGCGGCTTGACAATGAACGTACACTATTACTCGCTGGTGTCTCACATGATATTCGGACTCCGCTAGCAAGACTGAGGATTGCGGTAGAACTATTGCCAGATGAGAGCTGCGAAAGCTTAAAAACTGGAATGATTGAAGACATCGCAGATATGGATAATATCATTCACCAATTTTTAGATTTTGTGCGGGGAATTGAAGGTGAACCAACCAAAATGACTGATATCAATGCCCTGCTAACTGCACTTGCAGAGCGCCAAGCAAGAGCTGGTAGAGATTTAAAACTTAAATTGTGTTCAACGTATTTTATTCCATTACGCCCACTCGCAATGCAACGTCTATTAGATAACTTAGTTGGCAACGCCTATACATACTCAAAAGGGAATGTCGCTGTTGAAGCCAAAATTACTGCAGAAAATATCGTCATTAGCGTACTAGACAACGGTCCAGGCATACCAGAAGAACATGCTGAACGGCTGTTACGACCATTTGAACGGATGGATGGCGCACGTAATAAAAATGAAGGCGGTAGTGGCTTAGGCTTAGCCATTTGCAACCGTATCGCAAAATTACATGGTGGTAGCTTAGAACTCATCAATCGCCAAGAAGGCGGCTTAGAAGCTAGGCTTAAATTGCCTATTGAGCGCTAATTAAAAAATAGAAGTTAGCTACAAACTTGATTTTTACCAGATTGTTTTGCTTTATATAATTTTTTATCTGCCTGCATCAACATCTCGTCCAAGTCTTCACCCACTACATTGCAAACACCTATACTACATGTGTATTGCAATATGCGTTTATTTAGCTGAATCTTTTCATCTTCCACCGCTTGCCTAAAAGCATCTATTCGATTCGAGTTTTTTGTATGTTCTGGCGACTTAATAATAATTGCGAACTCCTCACCACCGATACGTGCAACAACGTCATTTGGAAAATGTTTTTTTAATAACTTAGCAATATTTTTAATCACCAAATCCCCTACATCATGACCATACGCATCATTGATTTTTTTAAAATTATCGATATCAATCATCATTACGGTAAGCGGCATTCCTAGTCTTAAAGTAGCTATTATTTTGTTACCATGCTCAAAGAAGAAACGCCTATTTGATAAGTTACTTAAAAAATCAGTATTTGATAAGCTTTTTGCTAAGCTGATTGCATCTAACATATCTAGATTTCTTGATATCCGACACAGCAACATTTCATAATTAAAAGGCTTTGCAATAAAGTCATTTGCACCTGCTTTTAGAAATTGAACTGCCGTGCGCGCATCCTGCGAACCCGAAATACCTATAATCACCAACTCATCTTTGCTGTATTGCCTTCTGGCTTGCTCTACAAAAGCGTAACCTTCCATCAAAGGCATTCTACTATCGACTAACACCAGCTTAATATCTGGCTGAGCACGCAAAATTTCTAACGCTTCTACTCCATTTGTACTATTAACCACTTCAAATTGCTGTAAACGTAATTCTCTTTCTAAAACAAATCGGGAGACTTTAGAGTCATCAACCACCATGACTTTAATATCACAATTCTTAATCACCCTAGCAATTAAGTCGCAGATATAAACTGTGTCTAGCCGATTGCCTTTAATCACATAATCAATCACATGGCGCTTAATCAACTGATCACGTACTTCATCTTCAAAGTGATCTAAGATAGCAATAATAGGTAAACCAAACTCTCCAAAAAGATCAACTTTTTCAAATCCAAAGTGATCGAACACACTGGTTATCCCAATAAAAAATTTATCAGGATTTTTTTGCAAAAGCGCTCTTGCTTCGTCTACTTTTTTAACCGCTGTAACTTTAGCGGAAATTCGACTTTCTATAACCTGTTTAAGGATGATTGAATGATCTACATCATGATCAAGTAGCAAAATATCAATGTGCGAAGGCGTTTTGTTTTTTCTTACGCCTTTTCTAAAATTGAACTTCTCCATATCGCCTCTCTGGCTTAGTTAACCTGTCAATCAGTTAACTTTATTCAATTAGCCCATGCTTACTATAGCTATCCTACGTTAAACCAATTTAGCTTATCACGCAACTTTACCACTTCCCCAATGATGGTTAAACATGGGGGTTTCATTCCAGCAGATTCAACTTTTTCAGCTAGATCGGCTAATGTAGCAATAACAACGCGTTGCCGTTGGGTTGTGCCCTGCTGCACAACCGCGACAGGCATATTGGCTGAAACGCCATGTGCGATAAGCTTTTTACATATTTCAGCCAAACCAACCAAACCCATGTAAATGACGACAGTTTGGCGCGGACGACTCATTGAGACCCAATCTAAATCTAAATTGCCATCTTTAAGATGCCCTGTAATAAATAAACAAGCTTGGGCGTAATCTCTATGTGTGAGCGGGATCCCAGCGTAACTTGAAACACCATTTGCAGCTGTAATTCCTGGAACTACTTGAAAAGGCACGCCATGCGCCATGAGCGTTTCTATTTCTTCACCCCCGCGACCAAAAATAAAAGGATCTCCTCCTTTAAGGCGCAACACCCTTTTGCCTTTTAGTGCAAGTGTTGCCAAGAGCTCATTAATTTCCTCTTGCGGCATGGTATGTTGATCGCGCGATTTACCTACATAAATTAATTCTGCATCACGTCGCACTAACTCCATTACCTCTGGACTCACTAATTTATCGTATACACAGACATCACATTGCTGCATCAACCTTAACGCTCTAAATGTGAGCAAATCAGGGTCTCCTGGACCACCGCCTACTAAAAACACTTCCCCTTGATTTATTGTTACGTCAGCGTTACTAATTAAATCGGCCAATTGCTCGCGTGCCGCTTGTTCTTGTCCTGACAATACTCTCTCTACAAAGCTGCCCTGTAAAACACCTTCCCAAAAAATTCGCCTAGCTTGGGTGGTTGTAAATTTATTTTTGACTGCCTCGCGGAACTCGCCTGCAATATCTGCAATACGGCCATAAGTAGCAGGTAGCATCGTCTCAATTTTGGCACGAATATATCGCGCTAGTACGGGTGCATTGCCCTCACTTGAAATTGCTATGACGATTGGACTACGGTCTATGATTGAGCCCATTGTAAACGTACATAAATGCGGCGCATCTACGACATTTACAGGAATATTTTGCTCTTTTGCTGCATCTGATACAGCGATATTTACATGTTCATCATCAGTTGCGGCGATGACCATGCAAGCACCATGTAATTGACGAGGTAAAAAGTGGGCATTCACGTATACAATTTTTTCATCATCAACCATGGCTTGCAGTTCATGACAAATCTCGGGCGAGTATAAGGTAATCGCCGCGCTGGCTTTAAGCAACATGGTTACTTTGCGAGTCGCCACATCTCCACCGCCTATCACCACACAAGGTCGATTTTGAATATTAAAAAAAATGGGAAGCGCTTGCATCAAATAACTCAAATACGAAATTGAGCTATTTTACTCTAGATGCAAACTATTTATTTAATATGCCTTTAATACCTTTTTTAATGGAGTCTACAACTTCTTTCGCTTCTCTCACCGCTGACTCTATTGGCATTGCTAAATTAGCTTTCATCCATTCATCAGGGCGCGCTTTAAAAATGGTGGAATGGACTGTCGCGTTCCAGTGTTCTGGTGCTTCTTGAGTATAGTAATAAACAGCAAATGAACGACGCATCATATTAGTTGGACCAGTTACTGGCATTACGCCATGCCAGCTAATTTCACTGGTAGCAAAGCCACAAGCCCTGTTAAATTGTGGTGCAAAATATCCATGACGCGTTTTGACTTCTTTATCCCATATGTCCAAATAGCCGCCATATTCTTCTTTCCAGTCTTTATTAAAATAAATCAAAATATTAACGCGTCGGTGTAATTTCTTTTCTGGGATATAGTTAAAATCGACATGAACATCTAAATGTCCACCGGAATTCGTTTCATGAATACCGCCTCCAATTAACTCAGGGTCTGGAAGCAAATTGGAAATGCCCATCATATTTTCAACCCTAGAGATGAACTCTCTTGAAGCAAGTATTCTATGTAGCTCTAAGATAGGTGCCGGAAATTTATTAGCATCGGTAATTTGAATTTTGCGCTTTTCGTTTACCGCAGAAAACTCATGTCCTTGTGATAAAGCATTTTGGTAACTTGGAAAAGCTTGGTAAATCTCATTTGCAAAATCTTCATCCAATAAGCCATCAATGCAAAAATGTGGGAAAGGTTGCTGTACTACAGCATTCTTATTTACCTTGTCTAAATTGATATTTTCTGTGGCAATCATATTTTTTCACTCCAAAAAGTTGTTGAGTAGATGTTAATTGATGCGAAAAATTGTGCATTGATGTATATCAAAATGAATTAATATTTTTTAGTTAATGCCCAAATAAGCTAAAATTATGTTTTTAAATTAAAGAGTTAATGTCTTGAGCCACTCAAAAGAGTTTTTGCCCAAAAAAGTCTTTATTAAAACCTTCGGTTGCCAGATGAACGAATATGATTCATCGCGCATGGCGGATATGCTTAACAGCAGTGATGGCATGGTAGAAACACAAACGATAGAAGAAGCTGATGTGATTTTGCTAAATACTTGCAGCGTGCGGGAAAAAGCAGAAGACAAAGTATTTAGTCATCTTGGGCGGTTTATCCCACTTAAAGAAAAAAATCCCAATTTAATCATTGGTGTAGGTGGCTGCGTGGCAAGCCAAGAAGGCGATAACATCATTAAACGCGCACCTTATGTGGACGTGGTATTTGGCCCACAAACCTTGCATCGCTTGCCAGAAATGATTAAGCAAAAACAAAATAGCGGACTATCGCAGGTTGACATTACCTTTCCTGAAGTAGAGAAATTTGATCATCTGCCGCCACCGCGCGTAGAAGGTGCTAGCGCTTTTCTTAGTATTATGGAAGGCTGCAGCAAATATTGCAGCTTTTGCGTGGTGCCTTATACGCGTGGTGAAGAAGTCTCTCGCCCATTTGCCGATATTTTGACCGAGGCTGTGCAATTGGCAGAACAAGGCGTGAAAGAAATCATCTTGCTTGGGCAAAATGTCAATGCTTATCGTGCCCCAGATTCAATGGAGCATGAGGGTGTTGAGGCTGACTTGGCCATGCTGATAGAAACCATTGCAGAAATTCCAGAAATTGGGCGCATCCGCTTTACGACTAGCCACCCAAATGAAATGACAGAACGCTTAATTCATTGTTTTGCAACTGTGCCAAAACTGGCCATACAGCTACATCTACCCGTACAAGCGGGTAGCGACCGCGTATTAATGGCGATGAAGCGCAACTATACAGCATTACAATTTAAATCGATTATCCGCAAGTTAAAAACAGCGAGCCCTCATTTGACCTTTACATCAGACTTCATTGTCGGCTTCCCAGGTGAAACCGAAGCTGATTTTGAATCCACTGTTAAAATAATGCAAGACGTAGGTTTTGATTATAGCTTTAGCTTTCTGTATAGCCCGCGCCCCGGCACGCCAGCCGCGTTTATAAAAGATGATACGCCACAGGCCACAAAACTAGCTCGATTAAGTAAGCTTCAAGCCATTAACGAAGCGCAAGGCGATGCGATTAGCCGCAATATGCTCGGTACCATTCAACGCGTTTTAATTGATGGTGTATCTTGGAAAAACGCGAGTTTATTGGCAGGCAAAACGGATAATGGACGCGTGGTGGATATTGCGGGCGATGCAAGCTTAATCAACACGTTCGTTAATGTAAAAATTACCGATGTTTTTAACCCCAAACGCCTACAAGGTGAGATAGTTGGCGAGATACTCTAATCATGGAAATCACTCTACAACCCGAAGATAACAGCCGCTTAGCCAATTTGTGCGGTGCACTTGATGAAAATATTAAGCAGATTGAAACTGCGCTGGAAGTGAACATCAACCGCCGCGGTAGTAAATTTAATATCAGTGGCAACCAAAATAATATGCGCTTGGCAGCACAGATGATTGAAAACTTTTATGTGCGCGCTAAAAAACCACTTAGCTTAGAAGATATTCAACTGGGCTTAGTAGAAATCGATAAACTCAAACCCGAAGATGTGAGCACAACTACTATGCCAGTGCTCATGACAAGGCGCGGCGATTTACATGGTCGCACACCGAGACAAGTAACCTATTTGCAGCAAATTCAAGACCATGATGTCACATTTGGTATAGGTCCCGCAGGCACGGGCAAAACCTACTTAGCAGTTGCTAGCGCGGTAGATGCGATGAGCCGCGACCGCGTGAAGAAAATAGTACTTGTACGCCCAGCGGTAGAAGCAGGCGAGCGTTTAGGCTTTTTACCAGGCGATTTAAACCAAAAAGTGGATCCTTATTTACGCCCTTTGTATGACGCATTGTATGACTTAGCAGGTTACGATACTGTGAATAAAATGTTTGAGCGCGGCGCGATTGAGGTTGCGCCCTTGGCTTATATGCGCGGTCGTACACTGAATCAAAGTTTTATTATTTTGGATGAAGCACAAAACACCACACCAGAACAAATGAAAATGTTTTTAACGCGCATTGGTTTCGGCACAAAAGCAGTGATTACGGGCGATGTGACACAAATTGACTTACAACGTCACCAAAAAAGTGGCTTAGTAGAAGCGCAAAAAATCTTAAAAAACGTCAAAGGCATTGCCATGACGCATTTTTTATCCGCCGACGTGGTGCGCCATCCATTAGTACAAAAAATTATTAACGCGTATGAAAATTACGAGTCAAATCAAGAAAGTAAGTGATTACTCAGTTAATTTATGCTTAAATTAATAAACTAATTTACTTTTACGTTATTGCTTAACATACGACTTATCATTTTGTAGGTCTAGCATAGTAGTATTTTGCAATTAAGGAGTATTGATGGCACTTGTCTCGTTACGTCAGCTACTAGATCATGCTGCAGAAAACAGCTATGGAATCGCCGCGTTTAACGTCAACAATATGGAGCAAGTCCATGCGGTCATGCAAGCAGCTGAGCAAACTAACAGCCCAGTCATATTACAGGGCTCTGCTGGCGCGCGAAAATATGCTGGTGAAGCATTTCTGCGTCATTTAGTGCTGGCAGCCATAGAAACTTATCCGCATATTCCTGTTGTAATGCACCAAGATCATGGTCAGTCACCTGCGGTATGTATGCAAGCTATCCGCTCTGGTTTTTCTAGTGTGATGATGGATGGCTCACTGATGGAAGATGCAAAAACACCGTCTACTTACCAATATAATGTTGAAGTCACAAAGAAAATCGTCGAAATAGCCCATGCGATTGGGGTTTCTGTCGAAGGTGAGTTAGGTGTGCTTGGGTCATTAGAGAGTGGCTTGGCAGGTGAAGAAGATGGTTCTGGGGCGGTTGGCATGTTAAGTCACGACCAAATGCTCACAGACCCTGAAGAGGCTGCCGATTTTGTGCGTAAAACTGGCGTGGATGCACTTGCAATTGCAATTGGTACTTCGCATGGCGCTTATAAGTTCACCAAGCCTCCAACAGGAAAAACACTTGCTATTCACCGTATTAAAGAAATACATGCACGTATCCCCAATACACATTTAGTGATGCATGGTGCATCTACTGTCCCACAAGAATGGCTACATATTATTAATGAGTTTGGTGGCGACATGGGTGAGACTTATGGTGTGCCTGTCGAAGAAATTGTCGAAGGCATTCAGCATGGGGTAAGAAAAGTAAACATCGATACCGATTTACGCATGGCTTATACAGGTTCTATTCGTAAGTTTTTTATAGAGAAACGAAAAGAGTTTGACCCAAGAAAGTTTCTCAGTGTTTCTACAGTTGCAATGCGCGAAATCTGTAAAGATAGATATGAGGCATTTGGCTCTGCTGGCCAAGCAGCTAAAATTAAACCTATTTCTTGCGAGCAAATGGCAGAGCGTTACTTAAAAGGTGAGCTTAACTCAATTGTCAAATAACAATCGCGCTACTTACAACACTTACAAGACATACAATATATTTAGCGCGCTTTTTTCTTGCTTATAGTCCCTGAGTGGTAGTCAATAATACGCTGGACTTCATTGCGGCTACCCAGTATGACGGGCACACGTTGATGTATTTGCGCTGGTGTAATATCCAATATGCGTAACTTACCAGTAGTAGCTAAGCCACCCGCTTGCTCGACAATGAAACTCATCGGGTTTGCTTCATACATTAAGCGTAGTTTACCGCCTGCTTTTTTTATCTTTTCGTCTATCGGATACATGAAAACGCCACCGCGCATTAAAATACGATGCACTTCTGCCACCATAGAGGCAACCCAACGCATATTAAAATCTTTTTCGCGGTCACCCTCTTCACCTTGCAAGCACTCATCTATATAGCGCTGTACTGGTGACGACCAAAAGCGGTAATTTGACATATTGATTGAAAATTCTTGCGTATCTGCAGGAATTTGCATATTGGGATGTGTTAAGTAAAACTCACCAGACTTATTATCAAGGGTAAATCCATTTACGCCATTGCCTGTTGTAAGTACCATCATTGTAGATGTGCCATACATGACATAACCAGCACATAACTGTTGATTTCCCAATTGCAAATAATCTGCGAGATCAGAAGGCTTTTTAGAGGATTTAAAAATAGAAAAAATCGTACCCACAGAGATATTAACATTCACATTTGATGACCCATCCAGTGGGTCAACCATGACTAAATATTTGTCTTTTTGTTTTGCAGTCGCGGCAAAATCCAGGTTTTCATCAAGCTCTTCAGAAACCATTCCCGCTACATAGCCGCTTTCTTGAATAGCGTCTATAAAAATATCATTGGTAATCACATCCAACGCTTTTTGCAACTCACCTTGAATATTTTCGGAACCTAGGCTACCCATATTGCCTTTAAGCGCACCACTATCAATGGCGATTGCAATTTCTTTACACGCTTTTTCTATGTCAACAAGTATTGCTTGCAAGGCTTTGGCATGCTCACCTTGCAAATGTTGGCCTAAAAATGCCGAAAAAGTAGTATTTATCATAATCTTAACCATTTAATAACTTGATTAATTATATAATTAAAATCCAGATTAAATGCTATGAAAAGCTTTACAAACCATGCCTAAACTCCAATTAAACTTGCAAATTGCGACTGATTCTGGCTTTGTGCCTACTAAAAAGCAATTTAAAACTTGGGTAAAGTCAGCATTACGTATAGATACTGAAGTCACTATTCGTATTGTAGATTCAGAGGAAGGACGAATGTTTAACAGCACCTATCGTGGCAAAGATTATGCGACCAATGTATTAACTTTTCCGCTCGCTGAGGAACCGCATTTAATGGGCGATATAGTTATCTGTGCGCCTATCGTTGAGGCTGAAGCAAAATCACAAAACAAATCCCTTGAAGGACATTATGCGCACTTAACGGTACACGGGGTGTTGCATTTACATGGCTATGACCATGAAATTGATGAACAAGCGGCATTAATGGAGTCTATTGAGGTGACAACTTTACGAAAATTAGGGTATTCTAATCCTTATCTCATTACAGAGGATAATCACGCCGATTAATGCCATCTGTAGCGTTGTCGCATTAGCTATATCGTACTTAAACGTACTGACTACGGCTAAACGCTTAGCTACACACAAGTTTAATCAGCGTTAAATTATGTCATCAGAGTCGGAAAAGCAAAGTAACAAAATTAGTTTATTAGAACGCTTAAGCAATTTTTTATTGCGCGAGCCAGAAGACCGTGAGCAACTGCTAGAACTACTTCACGGCGCGTTCGAAAACCACCTTATGGATGCCGACTCGCTCGCCATGATTGAAGGTGTGCTGCAAGTCTCGGAAATGCAGGTACGTGACATTATGATTCCCCGCTCGCAAATGGATGTCATTGACATTACTGACCCGCCTGAAACCTTTATCCCTCACGTAATTGAAACAGCGCACTCGCGCTTTCCCGTGATTGAAGACGACAAAAATGATGTGATTGGTATTTTGCTTGCCAAAGATTTATTGCGCTATTACGCTGGTGAAGATTTTGAAGTGCGCGACATGCTGCGCCCAGCGGTATTTATTCCAGAAGCCAAACGCTTAAATGTTTTATTAAAAGAGTTCCGCAGCAACCGTAACCATATCGCCATAGTGGTGGATGAGTATGGTGGCGTGGCGGGTATGGTGACAATTGAAGACGTATTAGAACAAATTGTCGGCGATATTGAAGACGAATACGACTACGATGAGGACGAAGACAACATTATTCAAAATGCGGATGGTCATTACCGCGTAAAAGCACTGACGGAAATTGCCGACTTTAACGAAGTTGTTGGCACGGATTTTAGCGATGAAGAGTTCTCGACAATTGGTGGCTTGGTTGTCAATAAATTTGGTCACTTGCCCAAACGTGGTGATAGTGTTGTGATTGAAAATTTAAGCATTACAGTGCTTAGAGCTGATAGTAGGCGTTTACATTCTATTCAAGTAGAAGTGATTCCAGATGAACCATATCCAATCGAATCAACTTAAAAACTTTTTTTGAATACGAACTTTAATTTGTTTTTAGTTTCTATGTATGTAATTAACAGGAGATTTAACATGAAAATTTGGCCTATTGCAGCAATTCTTACTACACAATTATTTTATTCTACTTTAAGCACAGCGAATGAAGCAATGAATAATGTCGATGAAGCGCAAACGATGCCTTTTGTGAACGAGATTCCAACAGATGAAAAAGCCTTTGTAGAAGTGATTAACAAATTTGATAAACAAAAAATCGTTGAATTACTAGGCGAACCAGCACGTGCTGAAGATGTAAAAATTAAAGGGACAGATAAGGTTGCTGCATCTATTTGGCAATATCACAATATTAACACTGACGAAAATGGTGTTTATTATCCAACCACGGAGTTAGACTTTATTGATGACAAGGTCGTGACCGTAGTATTTTTAAATCATGACGGCTCTGATGCGAATGATGGAAAAACTAAAGATGGTAAAACTTATGAAATGCCTAATGCAGAACCAAATTAATATACATAATCTTTAAAAGATAAAATCAATCAGCAAATATAAAAGGCGCTTCAAGCGCCTTTTTTAATCTTCCTTTACTAAAAAATTTAACCTAAACTTTTTATTCTAAATTATTTTTTAAGCGCATCACGAATTTCACGCAATAACAATACATCGTCTGGCGTTGGCGCTGGTGGTGCTGGTGGTGCTTCTTTTTTCATTCTGTTCACCATTTTTACCATTTGAAAAATCACAAATGCCAAGATCAGGAAATTAAGCACAATTGAAATAAAGTTACCATATGCCAACACTGCACCTGCTTTTTTTGCTTCAACTAAAGCCATGCCCATTTCTTGGCCATTTAACGGAATGTACATATTGCTAAAATCTAATCCGCCAAAAATCTTACCTACGATAGGCATAATGACATCATTCACTAACGAATCTACAATTTTGCCAAATGCACCGCCGATAATCACACCGACAGCCAAATCCATCACATTGCCCTTGCTGATAAAATCTTTAAATTCTGATGCCATACTCATTACATTCTCCCCAGATTGAATAGATACGAGCGCCCAATATAAGGCCAAGCAAAGTGATTGTCAACGAATTGTCATGTTTGATTTTGATGTGAGTAAGACTATCAAGTGCAAATTGATTACAATATTGATTAACCTAAAAAATCTTAATTTAGAAAGCACACTTGCAACTATTTATTCGTTTTAAACTTTTGTTGCCTTACCTTTTAGGCGCCTTGGCTGTATTAGGGTATGCACCTTTTTATTTATTCCCCGCCACTTTAGTTTCACTAATCGGTTTTATTTACTATTGGCTGCAAACAAAAACACCTAAAGCTACTTTTTGGTTTGGTATTCAATACGGTTTAGGCTTATTTATTATTGGCATCTATTGGATTTACATCAGCTTGCATGATTTTGGTGGCATGCCTTGGTGGTTTGCGGGGTTTTGTACATTTTGTTTATGTGCATTTATGGCGTTGTTTATAGGCTTGGTTGCTTGGCTTGCAAAAAAGATAGGTTCTCCGTTGTTAAGTCTGCCGATTTTATGGGGATTATCCGATTGGGTTCGTAGCTGGATTTTTACTGGTTTTCCATGGTTAACTTTGGGCTACAGCCAAGTTCCAAATAGCCCATTGGCTGGTTATATGCCGATTGTTGGTGTGTATGGCGTCTCTGTCATTGCCGTGTTTTTTGCCGCATTAGTTGCCTATTGGTTTACCAAGCCAAGCTTGCATTACAAACGTAATAGCATCATCGCTATCGTACTAATTATTGTGGCAGGCAATGTGTTAAAAATTGTGCCATGGACTTCACCTACAGGCAAACCAATCAGTGTCGCTTTACTGCAGGGAAATATCGCGCAAGATATTAAATGGTCGCCAGATAGCGCACTGGGTACCATTAAGCAGTATATTGCAATGGCACAAAGTAGTAAGGCAACCCTGATTGTATTGCCAGAAACTGCATTGCCAGTGATTGCTACACAGCTTGATCAAGGTGTAAAAGATGCACTTGCGGCGCATGCCAAATCAAATAATGGCGATTTAATTGTTGGCATGGTGGAATACAATGAAGCGACAGAAGAATATTTTAATAGCGCACTCACTTACGGTAGCAATCCAACGCAAAGCTATAAAAAAAATCACCTTGTACCATTTGGAGAGTTTATTCCATTAAAACAAGTATTTGGATGGATTTACCGTGATTGGCTGAGCATTCCTTTAAGTGATTTATCGCGCGGTGGCACGCATCAAAAACCGATGCAATTATCTAAGCAAAAAATTGCAGTCAATATTTGTTATGAAGATGTGTTTGGTGAAGAAATTATTCGACAACTCCCAGAGGCAACCTTACTAGTGAATATTAGCAACGATGCTTGGTATGGAAAATCCTTCGCGGCAGAGCAGCACATGCAATTTAGCCAAGCTCGCGCCATAGAAACTGGCCGCATGATGTTGCGTGCGACCAATACGGGTGCCACCGCGATTATTGACCCACAAGGCTATGTGTTGGCACATGCGCCACATGATAAGAAAACCATTTTAAATGGCAACGCGCAAGGCTACCAAGGTAGCACGCCTTACGTACGCTGGGGTAATTGGCCTGTATTACTTGGGTTTTTAGCTTACTTTTTGTTTTTGATTGCCAAAAAAGTGGCGATACAAAATAGGCAAAATAAACAAAGTTAAAATAGTTGAGGTAATTAGGCCACCGATTACCACAATCGCCAGAGGTCGCTGAATTTCAGAACCAGGTCCTGTCGCAAACAACAGCGGTATTAAGCCAAACGCTGCAATACTCGCCGTCATCAACACCGGTCTTAGTCTGCGCTTTGCGCCTTCATAAGCAATCAACGATTTATCCATGCCTTCATAATCCAGCTGCTTAAAGTAGCTAACCATGACTACGCCATTGAGTACGGCAATCCCCAGCAAGGCAATAAAGCCAACCGATGCTGGCACCGATAAATACTCACCAGACAGCCATAGCGCAAACACGCCACCAATCATGGCAAATGGAATGTTTGAGAGAATCAACAAGGCTTGTTTAACCGAGCCAAAGGTCATAAAGAGCAATAAAAATACCAAACCAATTGAAATAGGCACCACAATACTCAGCCGTTTAGCTGCGCGTTGTTGGTTTTCAAACTGTCCACCCCATTTTATCCAATAGCCTTCTGGCATAGTGACTTGCGCACCTACTTTTTGTTTGGCCTCTTCAACAAAACTCACCAAGTCGCGACCCTTTACATTTGCTGTTACCACCACCATACGCGCGCCACGTTCGCGATCAATTTTAACTGGCCCTTCAATCCGCTCTAATTTGGCTACACTACCAAGCGCCACGTTTGTGCCGTTTGGCAAAGTAAGCTGTAAATTAGAAAACTCGACTGGCGACATACGCACTTCTTGGCTACCTCGCAGTAATACAGGGGTTCTTCTTGCACCCTCTTGCACCACGCCCAACACTCTACCTTCTAGTTGCGCTTGTAATATTTGATTGATGTCTGTCACGCTAAAGCCAAGCCTACCAGCAGCCAATCGATCGACTTTAATTTGAATATATTGAATACCGCTATTTTGCGGGGTATAGACATCTTGGCTGCCTTGAATGGTTTCCAGCACTTTAATCATTTGTTTGGCTTTTTCATCCAATACTTTCAAATCTGTGCCATACAGTTTAATCGCCAAATCACCGCGCACACCCAATATCATCTCGTTTACACGCATATCAATCGGCTGGGTAAAGCTATAATCCAAACCAGGAATGCCCGACATCACAGCACGTAGCTTTTCAATCAAAGCCTCTTTTGTTTTTACTGTCCATTCTGCTTTAGGCTTGAGCACTAAAAAGTTATCGGTTTGATTCAGCCCCATCGGGTCTAAACCCAACTCATCAGAACCCACGCGTGAATAAATACCTTTGACTTCAGGCACCGCTTTTAGCACTGCACGTTGCACGGCCAAATCAGTCTCGGTACTTTGTTTGAGGTTGATTGACGGCAGTTTTTCAACCCCAATAATAATGTCGCCTTCGTCCAACACTGGCATAAAGGTTTTGCCGATTTGTGTATATACCAAGCCAGTTAATACCAACAGCACTAAAGCAGCTAGTACCATTTTCTTTTCATGCTGCATGGCGCGTTGCAATGCTGGGGCGTAGAAGGCGTTGAGCTTACGCACAAGCCACGGGTCTTCTTCGTGATGCTCCTTGATTAAAAAAGAAGCAATCACGGGAATGATTGTGAGTGATAACACCAATGACGCTGCCAGTGCAAAAATGATGGTGAGCGCAACAGGAGAAAATAACTTACCTTCTAGACCTTCTAAGGTGAGCAAAGGCAGAAACACCGTGATAATAATGACAATACCTGACGCCACAGGCAAACTCACCTCACGCATTGCACTCAAAATAATACTTATTTTGGATTGCACATGCTTTTGCGGCGCATGTGCCAAGTGCGACACAATATTTTCAACCACTACCACAGCTGAATCCACCAGCATACCAATCGCAATAGCCAAACCGCCTAGACTCATTAAATTGGCAGACATGCCAAACTGCTTCATCAGTAAGAAAGTGGATAACACTGAAAGCGGTAAAATACAGGCAATGGTGAGTGCTGCGCGAAAATTACCTAAAAACAATACGAGTAGTACAACCACCAGCACTACGGCTTCAGTGAGTGCTTTATTCACCGTACTCACGGCACGCTCCACTAAGCTTCCACGGTCGTAAAACACTTTTGTGGTCACGCCTTTGGGCAGAGTGGGGGCAATTTCGGCAAGTTTAGCGCGCACGCCTTCTACCACTTGTCTTGCGTTAGCCCCTCGCAAGCCCAGAACCAAGCCTTCAACCGCCTCACCTTTGCCGTTAGCGGTCACAGCGCCATAACGAGTGAGCTCACCAATGCGCACTTCTGCAATATCGGCAATACGCACTGGCACCCCATTATCGCTGCGTATAACCGTATCTTTTACATCATCCAGCGTTTTAAAAGCACCCTCTGAGCGAACTAAGAGCGACTCCTCACCATCATTTAAGCGCCCTGCGCCGTCGTTGCGATTATTGAGGGTAATCGCATCTTGTAGCGTGTTGAGTGACACGCCACGCGCCAACATTTTGGCGTTGTTTGGCACAATTTCAAAGCTGCGGACTAAACCGCCGAGTGCATTCACATCCGCAACACCGGTCACGCTTCTGAGTTGTGGGCGTATCACCCAATCAAGCAAGCTGCGTTTCTCTTGAAGTGACAGCGTGTCTGATTCCACCGTAAACATAAACATTTCGCCCAAAGGTGTGGTCATCGGCGCAATCCCACCAGAAATATTAGCAGGTAAGCTAGGCCATACATTATTGAGTCGCTCAACAACCTGCTGGCGTGCCCAGTAAATATCAGTGCTGTCTTCAAAGTCTACAGTAATATCAGTGAGTGCATATTTCGCCACGGCTCGCAAACCAACCTGCTTGGGGATACCTAACATTTCAACCTCTATCGGCGCGGTGATGCGCGACTCGACTTCTTCTGGCGTCATACCAGGCGATTTGATGATGATTTTGACTTGAGTAGAGGATACATCGGGAAAAGCATCTATCGGTAATGATTGATAAGCAAAAAAACCTAAAATAGACAAAATAATGGCCGCGAGTGACACCATGATGCGCTGTCTGAGAGAAAACTCGACAATAAAATTAAGCATCATTTACCTCCCATGCCAAGTGCTACACCCTTAAGTGCGATAATGCCTTTCACGGCAAGACGGTCTTGTGGTGTTAAGTTGCCTTGAATTAACGCATATGCACCTTGCTCAGATATTAGGGTAACATTAAGCACAGTAAACCCTTTCGCTACTTGCTTGAATACAGTAACCTGCTGGCCGTTTCTCACAAGCGCAGACTGCGGCACTTTGAACGTTACTATGGATTTTTCTGAGCTAGATTTTAGGGCCGGATTTAACAAAACTTCGGCTTGCAATAGCTCTCCTGGTGACACTGCACTGGTACCTTGAGTGATTTCCACACGTACTTTGGTGGTTTGGTTTTGTTTGTTCACACTGCGTAAAATCGCCACTACTTTGCCCACCACTTGCTTACTTGGCACAGTCACAATGGCACCAGATTGAATCTGCGCAATATCCTCCAAGGGCACACTCAGCTCCAGCCAGAGCTTATCCATCTGCGCAAGGCGATACACTGGCATTGCTGAATCAATACGTTGACCCACACTAGCCATTTGCTCAAGTACCATCCCGCCAATAGGCGCAACCAGCGCAATACTGGTTTGCATACCTTTAGCGTGGCTCATATTGGCAATCGCGGCATCGCCAAGTCCCGCCAATCGCAATGATTGCTTGGTTTGCGCCAGTTGAGCACTCGCGGATTCTAACTGGCTTTTAGTTTCAATATAACGTCGTTCAGGGATAATGCCTTCTTTAAATAAAGCGGCATCGCGACTCGCTGATTTATCCGCTAATTGCTGTTGAATCTTGGCTTGCAAATAGTCTCGTTGCAGCAAGGCCAACTCTGGGCTACTGATTCTTGCTAACACTTGACCTTTTTTTACATTGTCACCCACAGCGACAGACATAGACTCTAACAACCCGTTCTGTGGTGCGCTAATCAAGCGCTCTTGCGCAGGGGGCAATATCACCTCTGCACTAAAACGTTTGGCTTGACCAGCAACAGCGAGCTCAATGCTTGCGACAGCAATACCCATACTTTTTTGTTGATTGGCAGTGAGCATAATCTCACCTGCTTGTACTGTTAAAAAAGATAGACTCGCGATGACTAAACAAACAAATTTATTCATTGTTCTCATGGTAATACTCCTACGGCTTGGTTATATCTGGCGATATTCCATTGATATTGGGTTTGACGAAGTCTCACAGTGTTTTCAACTTCAAAAGCCTGCGCTTGAATACGTAGCACACTGGTTAAATCGGACTCGCCAAGGGCAAAGGATTTTTTGGATAATCGTGCTTGCTCGCGGGCAATCTCTAACTGACGACTGGCAATTTCAAGTTCTAATTTGGTGGTCTTCAAGTTATGCTCAGCTTCGTGCAAGTCTGTAAGCAAGGCCAAACGCAAGCTTTCGCGCTCGGTCATTGCATTGGCAATTTGCTTTTCAGCTTGTGATTGCAATGGTCCAAAACGGCCTGGGTTATCAAAAGGAATGCGCACTGTCACACCCAAACTTTGGTTATATTGTGTATCAAATGCACCTTGCGAGTTTCTAGCATTCAACATCACTTGCGGGTTCTCACGCTTTTCTGAATCCACTAACTCGCGCTCACCCTGTGCGAGGTTTACTTTAGACTGCGCAGCTAACCAAAGGGGAGATTGCTCAAAATCTGCTTTACTTGAAAGTCCTTCTTCAAAGCGTGTAGGCATTTCATTGAGTCCAGTAAGTAAAATATAACGGTGACGAGCATGCATCAACTCTGCTTCTGCTAGCACCATTTGACGCTCTGCCAGCATGCGTTCTTGCTGAATCAGCATCAAATCTGTTTTGGCTAACTCACCCGCCTTAAACTTTTTTTCGACATCCAATTCAAGCTGGCTAGCTAATTTAATCCGCTCTTTAGCCAGCACTACTTGATTGCTGTTCATCTCTATGTCCCACAGCGCATCGCGCAAAGATCCTGCGACCTTTAGCTTCACGCCTTCTCGGTTGGTATCTAATTCTTGCAAACTAAGCTCTGCTACCTTGCTACGATAAAGGCGCTGCTTGGGAAGCCAGATAGGCACTTCTAGAAAAACTTGCCAATCGCGCTCATTTCGTGCGCTGCCCAAGGTGTCATTTTGATGGTAAACAGAAATCGCAGGAGCATTGGGCAACCACGATTCAGCCATTGACTGTCGGACAGTGACGTTATAGGCCCCTGCACTCAATTGAAATTGTTGCGGGTTTCTAATGATGGTTTTGTCCAGCACCTGTCGCAAAGTCAGCGCCGGGTTCGGATTCAATACATCTTCATGTAAATCTTGCTCGGCTGAGAAGCCAAGACTGGATAAAGCCCACAGACATACCATGCATGTCAGGGTCACGAATTTCTTCATGGATTACTCCTAAAACGTCAACATTTAGGCTCACTGCGAGCCCATGATTAGCGCTTAGAAGTAAGGTGGAGCGCGGGGTGTAATTGGGGTATGTCGGAGATGAATTGGTACTAAAAGTTGATTAACTATCGGTAGCTTGATGCATGGCGTTGCTAAAACTGGCAATATAAACAACATAGCAAATACTGCAACTAGCGACAAAACTGTCTGATCTCGTATCACGGAGCTTTCAACACTAACTACATCACCATGTGAATTGATGCTTTTGAGCGTTGGTACTTTATCCATTGCATTGGATAAAAAATCAACATGGAAATGCATGCCAGTAGCTGTTTGTTTATTCTCTGACGACTTATGAGCGTGCAAAAGAGGAGACAGAAGTTGCAACCATGCAAAACATGCTATCAACATCCAAATGACCGATTTTTTGTGCATAAATTTCATAGTTAAATTGTAACAGACCTAGCACTTAAAAAATATTGCTCTTTAATAATGGAAACTATAGCCGGTAATGAGCGCATTTATTCTATTAATTTAGGTTAAAATGTAAGACTGTTAAATTATCAAATAAGTTCGGCATGTTGACCTTTCAGCAAATCATATTAAATCTACAATCCTATTGGGACAAACAAGGCTGTACCCTACTGCAACCTTATGACATGGAAGTTGGCGCAGGTACTTCGCACACCGCTACCTTTTTACGCGCACTGGGCCCAGAACCATGGAAAGCCGCTTACGTGCAGCCAAGTCGCCGTCCTAAAGATGGCCGCTATGGTGAAAACCCAAACCGTTTGCAGCATTATTATCAATACCAAGTAGTGCTTAAACCTGCGCCAGCTAACATTTTAGAGCTATATTTAGGCAGCCTTGAAGCACTTGGCTTTGACCTGAAAGAAAATGATATTCGTTTTGTAGAAGACGACTGGGAGAATCCTACATTAGGCGCGTGGGGCTTGGGCTGGGAGGTTTGGCTTAACGGCATGGAAGTCACTCAATTTACCTATTTCCAGCAGGTTGGCGGCATTAACTGCAAACCGATTACGGGCGAAATCACCTACGGTTTAGAGCGTTTAGCCATGTATTTACAAGGCGTTGAGAATGTCTATGATTTAGAGTATTCGCCTGGCGTAAAATATGGCGATGTATTCTTGCAAAACGAAAAAGAGCAATCGGCCTACAATTTTGAACATTCTGATGTGGATTTCTTGCTTACCGCCTTTAATGCGCACGAGAAACAAGCCAAACATTTAATGGAATGCCAACTTGCCTTACCTGCTTATGAACAAGTACTCAAAGCCGCACACACCTTTAACTTGTTGGATGCACGTGGCGCGATTTCAGTCACCGAGCGTGCCGCTTATATTGGTCGCATTCGTAACTTAGCGCGCAGTGTTGCCGCCAGCTACCTAGATAGTCGCGCGCGCTTGGGCTTCCCAATGGCGCCAAAAGCTTGGGCCGATGAAGTGATGTTAGACTTAAGTAAGAAAGCTGCAGCATAAGCATGGAAAAAAATCCGCATAACAAAAATTTACTGGTCGAATTATTTGTAGAAGAATTGCCGCCAAAAGCTTTAAATAAACTTGGTGAAGTTTTTTCTTCCGTGCTTTTTGAAAACTTAAAAGAACAAGGTTTAACACTGGATAATGCCACTGTGACAGCGTTTGCATCACCACGCCGTTTGGCGGCGCATATTAGTTATGTGATGGATAAAGCAGCAGACAAACAAGTCGCCCAAAAACTAATGCCTGCAAGCGTAGGCTTAGATGCAAATGGCAATGCCACACCAGCTTTAATTAAGCGCTTACAAGCCTTTGGGGCAGACGAGTCTGCTGTTGCTAAACTTAGAAAAGAAAACGATGGCAAAGCAGATGTGTTGTTTTTTGATGCCATGCAAAATGGTGTGAGCTTACCTGAAGGCTTACAAAAAGCGTTAGATGAGGCGCTGGATAAATTGCCGATTCCAAAAGTCATGACTTACCAACTGCATGAAAATACGCAAAACCCTGGTTGGGATAGTGTTAACTTTGTGCGACCTGCACATGGCTTGGTTGCGATGCATGGCAGCAGCACAATTGCAATTAGTACGCTTGGGCTTAGCTCTGGCAACGTCACTTATGGCCACCGTTTTGAGTCTAAGAATGAAAAAATAGTGTTAAATCATGCTGATAGCTATGAAAAGCAATTGTTTGATGAAGGCAGTGTGATTGCAAGCTTTGCCGCACGTAAAGCAGAAATTGCCAAGCAACTCGCTGCCGCAGCAGCTAAACAAGGCCTGAAACCCATTGAAGATGACGCGCTGTTAGATGAGGTCACCGCTTTGGTTGAGCGCCCAAATGTAATGCTCGGCCAGTTTGAAGAAGAATTCTTAGCTGTGCCTCAAGAATGTTTGATTTTAACCATGAAGGCGAATCAAAAATACTTTCCGCTATTGGATGCCAACAATAAACTCACAAACAAATTTTTAATCGTCTCTAATATTTCACCCAAAGACCCTAGTAAAGTAATTGGTGGTAACGAGCGTGTGGTTCGCCCACGTTTAGCTGATGCGAAATTCTTTTTTGACCAAGACCGCAAAAAGACCTTAGAAAGCCGTTTAGAAGGTTTAAATAAAGTGGTGTACCATAACAAACTGGGTAGCCAAGGTGAGCGCAATACGCGTGTGGTAGCCATTGCTAAAGCGATTGCTGAAAAGATTAACCCAAGCATAATAGCCAAAGTTGAACAAGCAGCACGTTTATCTAAAGCCGATTTAATTACCGATATGGTGGGCGAGTTTCCAGAATTACAAGGCATTATGGGGCGCTATTATGCGCAACATGAAAAACTAGATGATGACGTGGCGTATGCCATTGAAGATCATTATAAGCCACGATTTGCAGGTGATGCGATACCGCGCGAGACTGTTGGTATTATTGTTGCGCTTGCTGATAAGTTGGAAACCTTGGTAGGGTTGTTCAGTGTCGGCGAAAAGCCTACAGGTGATAAAGACCCATTTGCCTTACGCAGGCAGGCACTAGGTATATTGAGAATTTTGATTGATGCTCAGTTGCCAGTCACATTTGCCGATATTGTTGCAACCATTGCTTTACCAAACTTTAAACTTAACTTTGAAGATCAAGTATCTTCGTCAAGTGCAATCCGGGAATTCTGTTTTGACCGCCTAAGTGTCAACTTACGTGACCAAGGCGCCAGCCCACAAGAAGTGGAAGCAGTTTTGTCGCAAGCACCAGCAATGTTAAGCGAGATTCCAAAACGCCTAGACGCAGTGCGTGACTTTGCAAGCTTGATCGAAGCTCCTGCCCTTGCCGCCGCCAATAAGCGTGTCGGCAATATTTTGAAAAAAGTAGAAGGTGAAGTCAAAGCAGAAGTAAACGCTGGCCTGTTAAAAGAACCCGCAGAAATTGCCCTCAATTTGGCGTTAAGTAAAGTGAAGCCGCAAGCGGATAAACTGTTTGAAAGTGGCGATTACACCGCATCTCTACAAGCGCTAGCCGCACTCAAAGCGCCAGTGGATGCCTTTTTTGACAATGTCATGGTGAATGCGGATGACCCTGCACTGAAAGCGAATCGTCTAGGCTTACTCGCGACTTTGCACCAAACAATGAATCGTGTAGCAGATTTGTCTAAATTAGCGAGTTAAAGCTCAAAAATGAAACTCGTTATCCTAGACCGTGATGGCGTCATCAATCAAGATAGTGCTAATTTCATTAAAAGCCCAAACGAGTGGATTCCGCTTCCTAACAGTTTAGAATCTATCGCCTTACTAAACCAATATGGCTACCGCGTGGCGCTGGCCACTAACCAATCTGGCATTGCGCGCGGCTTGTTTGATATGGTCACTCTCAACGCAATTCACGACAAAATGCACCGCGCTTTAGCGTTGGTAGGTGGTCGTATTGATGCGCTATTTTATTGCCCGCACGCGGCAGATGATAATTGCCGTTGCCGCAAACCTAAAACGGGCATGATAGATGATATTGGTAATCGATTTTCGGTAGAGTTGAAAGAAGTGCCTGCAGTTGGTGACTCGTTACGCGACTTGCAAGCTTTTGCAAACGCGGGTTGCCAGCCTATTTTGGTACTAACGGGTAAAGGCGAGCAAACTCTTGCTGCTTCAAAAGCGCCAGATGCTGCCGCAAAAGGCCATGCTTTGCCAGAGAATACTTGGATTTGTAACGATTTAAACGAAGCTGCACAACGCATTGTGTTTGATTTTTTATAAATACTTAACGCGCATTTAAGCCCAAACAACCTATCGCATGTTGATTTTACGCTCCTTATTATTTTTTTTAGGTCAAGTGATCACTGCGCCAATATTTACTTGTGTTGCATTACTTAGCCTGCCGCTTAAGCCAATCACCCGCAACAATTTAATCTCTGGTTGGGCGCGCAGTATGATTTGGTGGCTGCGCATCACTTGCAATATTCGCCACGAAATTTCGGGGCTAGAACATATCCCCAACACGCCAAGTATTATTCTTGCAAAACATCAATCGGCTTGGGAGACGCTGGCATTTCAGGCGATTTTTCCTACGCAAGTATATGTTTTAAAACGTGAATTGTTATGGATTCCTGTTTTTGGCTGGGGCTTGGCGATGAGTTCACCCATTGCAATTGACCGCAGTGCGGGACGTGAAGCGCTTAAAAAACTGGTTGCCAGTGGTAAAGATAGGCTAGAAAAAGGCTTATGGGTGGTGATTTTTCCAGAAGGTACGCGCAAAGCGCCGGGCGAGCGTGGAAAGTATCATATTGGCGGCGCTTGGCTCGCGACACATACGCAAACACAAGTAGTGCCTGTGGCACATAATGCGGGCAATTGTTGGCCAAAAAATTCATTTATCAAAAAACCTGGCGTCATTCAATTACATATTGGCAAACCGATTCAAACTGCAGATTTAAAAACCGAGGCTTTTAATGCCCAAGTTGAGGCTTGGATTGAATCTGAAATGCTTCTTTTGAATCAACATGGCTAAACAAGTACTTACTTTTGCCAATGGCGAGACGATTTCTTACTTGTTAGAGCGTCGCAGTCGCCGCACAGTTGGCTTAAAAATAACCACAGAAGGCTTAGTGGTGCACGCGCCAAAACGTATTTTTGAGTTTCAGCTTCATCAAATTTTACAAGAAAAATCAAATTGGATTTTAAGCAAACTACAATCACGCGAAGCCAATCAGATTGAAAAAATTGAATGGGTAGATGGCGAGCATTTATTGTATTTAGGTCAAGACATTCAACTAAAATTAATCAGCGCTATTAAAAAAACAATACGCTTTGAAAACGCCGTGCTAGTCATACATGCCCCAGAAGCTAATATCCATCAAGCTTGCAGCCGTATGGTATTGATGTGGTATAAAAAACAAGCTTTATTAGACTTTTCGCGCCGCCTAGAAATTTTATCTGCCAAGCTTGGCGTACCCACGCCGCCACTCACGCTTTCTAATGCACAATCTCGGTGGGGCAGTTGTAATAGTCGTGGCGAAGTGCGCTTAAGTTGGCGCTTGCTACAAGCACCGCCCAATATCATCAACTATGTGATTTGCCATGAGCTCGCGCATTTAAAACAAATGAATCATTCACCTAAATTTTATGCGGTACTTGAAAGCTTATTTCCAAATTACAAAGCTGTAGAGAAAGAACTCAAAATATTGTCGCCACAATTACATCGAATGTAACAATCGTTTGAAGTTAAAAAGGGCTTAAGTTAAATGAACTTAAAGTAAATCAGTTTTGAAGTGATAAAGGCTTAATACTAAGCTGCACCCAGTTGAACCGGTGCGATTTGAATTAGTTTCTTTGCAAATTCTTGACGTTGCTCGGCGTGCGCTTCTTTAATGCACGCTTTAGCGCAGCTCACACATCGGCCACATTCTGTGCCAACATTTAATTGCTCTTTTAAGTGTTTAACAGTTTTAGCACCTTGCTTAACCGCTTGGTAAACATGGCGTTCCGTCACTGCATTACAAACGCAAACGTACATAATTTCTCGTCTATTGATTATTAATGATAATTATTATCATTTACGTTAACGTTGTCAAGTAAAATTTGGTTGACTTATGACGTAAAAAAAGCCATGGCTTTTTTCTTGCGATACTGCGTTGTAAAACTTATTCAGCGCTAATTTGTGACTGTAGGTAATTGGGCAGTGTGACCTCTTTAATCAAGGTTTGCTGGGTTTCTAGCCAATCGATAGTTTCTTCACAGGCCTCTAGCAACTCGGTAAGTAAATCCCGTGTCACAAAATCTTGAAGCTTTTCTGCTTCTGCAATCGCTTCTACCAACTGTGGACGTTGCACTTGTTTTTCAAACGATAAATCGCCTTGCAAACACTCGATTACGTCTTCACCAATCATTAACTTACCTAAGTTTTGCAAGTTGGGCAGACCATCCAAAAACAAAACGCGTTCAATCACTTTATCTGCTTCTTTCATCACGCGAATGGATTGTTTGTATTGGTAATCGTTGAGTCTTTCTAGCCCCCATTTTTTAAACATGCGGGCATGTAAAAAATACTGGTTAATAGCCGTTAGCTCGTTTTTAAGCACTTTGTTTAAACTGATAATAATTTGTTTATCGCCTTGCATGTGTTTCTCCGCTATGTTTAAGCTAGTTTTAAGCTGACTTTTTTATACAGGACTGCCACCACTCATTTGACTTTGGCAGAAGTTTTCGATGCCAACCAATTTAATTAAATTAAGTTGTTTTTCTAACCAATAGGCATGATCCATTTCGGTATCGTCTAGTTGAACTATAAGCATCTCACGCGTCACAAAATCTTGCGCTTTTTCACAAGCATCAATCGATTTTTTAAGGGCTTTTACGACGTGATATTCAAGCGCTAAATCGGCTTCCAACATGGATTTCACATCTTTACCGATATTAAGTGCGTCGCGCTTGGCGACATTGGGTTTGCCTTCTAAAAACAAAATACGCTGAATAAGCGCGCGCGCATGCTCACGCTCGTGTAGCGATTCGTGCAAAATGTGTTGTGAGATAACTTCAAGCCCCATATCTGCATACATTTCACCATGAATCAGATATTGATCAGAAGCAGACAGCTCACCCGTTAGTAAATCATTAAGAATTTCAATGATTTTTTTATCACCATTCATGACAAACCCCTTTATTTAAATATTGTGCTTATGATACAGACAATTGAAGATAATTCAATTAAAAAATAATATTAGTATATGATTTTAAAGGGATTTTAAAGAATAATCACAATGAAAATGATTCGCACTTAACACTTAAAATGCTCTAATTATTCTGGTTATAGAAAGCCCGTTTCCAGATCAAAAAACACAGAAATAATACATAAAATATGTTAAGTTAATGATGTTGTATTATTAAAAATAAATTAATAAAATTTAATCAGGGGAAAAATTATGAACTTTATGGACGCAGTAAAAGTTTGCTTTACTAAATATGCAGATTTTAATGGTCGCGCTAAGCGCCCAGAATATTGGTGGTTTGTCTTATTTTGTGTTGTTGTCTCACTTGTTCTAGAAATTTTTGGTAGCTACATTTCATGGGCGTTTTCACTTGCAACCCTAGTGCCTTCATTATCAGCAGGTGCGCGCAGATTACACGACACCAACAAAAGCGGTTGGTTACAGTTATTAGCGCTGATACCGATTTTGGGCTGGATCTATTTGATTTATGTTTGCGCTCAACCAGGCGATGCTGGCGACAACCCTTATGGTGCGCCACCTGCTAACTAAATAATAAAGGGAGCATGTGCTCCCTTTATTATTTATCTACTTTTAAAAAGTGAGTTAAAGCAACTTTTTAATATCACTCGCCATATCAGCCGGTTTTTGACCATAACTCATGTAATACCGCACTTTACCTGTTTTATCAAACACATAAATGCCTGAGCTATGGTCTATGGTGTAATTGTTTTCAGAATCGCCCGGCACTTTAGCAAAGAAAATCTTATAGTTACCCATGGCATCAGCAGTTTCTTGTAGACTGCCCCAAAGTCCAATAAAGCGCTCATCAAACGATGGTACAAATTTAGCAAGTAATTCTTGTGTGTCGCGTTGCGGGTCTAGCGTAACAAACAGCACTTGAACATTATTTGATTCATCGCCTAGTAACTTCATCGTGTTTTTTAGGTCATTCATTGTGGTTGGGCAAACATCTGGGCAATGTGTGTAACCAAAAAACAATACCACCACTTTGCCAGCAAAATCACTCATGGTACGTTTTTTACCCGTGTGATCTGTTAAGTTAAAGGGCTTCGCAAATTCTGCCCCGGTAATATCTGTCGCTACTAAAGGCGCGTTTGTTGTGAATGATGAACTACCATCACAAGCAGATAAAACGAGCAAAAAAGCCAAGGATAATGAGTGGATCAATAATTTTTTCATGGTTTTTAGTCATTAAGTCACTTAATTCATAAGGTTTTGATTCTAACATAGGCAATAAATTCCTCGCTTAGTTTACAATAACGTTTATATACAATTATTCTGACAATTTGTTTAAAAGGCACTTGATAACATGGCAATACCTAGCTCTATGGCAGATCGCGACGGCGTCATTTGGTACGACGGCAAAATGGTAAACTGGCGCGATGCCACAACACATGTACTTACACACACATTGCATTACGGCATGGGCGTGTTTGAAGGCGTACGCGCATATAAAACAGATAAAGGCACCGCTATTTTCCGCCTGCAAGACCACACAGATCGTTTGTTTCGTAGTGCACATATTCTGCAAATGAAAATGCCGTTTGATAAAGCGACAATTTCTGAAGCGCAATGTGCAGCCGTTCGTGAGAACAAGCTTGAATCTGCTTACATTCGCCCAATGGCGTTTTATGGCGCAGAGGCGATGGGCATTGCCGCCAAAACCCTGAGCACTCATGTCATTTGCGCAGCGTGGAGCTGGGGAGCGTATATGGGTGAAGAAGCCTTAACCCGCGGCATTCGCGTTAAAACATCGTCATTCTCGCGCCACCATGTCAACATTACCATGTGCAAAGCCAAAGCTAATGGAAACTATATGAACAGCATTTTAGCGCACCAAGAAGCCGCGCAAGATGGTTACGATGAAGCTTTACTGCTCGATGTAGATGGTTTTGTGGCTGAAGGTTCTGGCGAAAATGTATTTATTATTCGCAAAGGCAAGCTCTATACACCAGATTTAACCAGCGCGTTAGAAGGCATTACGCGTGACACCATTGTGACGCTGGCAAAAGAATTAGGGTATGAAGTGATTGAAAAACGCATTACACGTGATGAAGTCTATGGTGCTGATGAAGCCTTTTTTACAGGCACTGCAGCAGAAGTCACTCCGATTCGCGAGTTGGATAATCGCGCGATTGGCGCAGGTACACGTGGGCCGATTACAGAAAAACTTCAAGCATTATATTTTGATGTCGTTAAAGGTAAGTCTGACAAACATGCAGATTGGTTAACTTTAGTATAGCTCCATAATATTTTCATTTTTCAAGACCACATAAAAATCGAAAGCTACTAAATGAGTGACACGGATAAAAATTTTGGTTTTATAACAATGGCTACGCCTAGCGACTACCTAAAAGCTATCGGCTTGGCACTTTCATTAAAAGTTAGCAATCCTGGCATTCCTATCGCAGTAGCTTGCTCTAAAAAGCTGCACCCTTTTTTGCAACCCTATTTTGATTATTTAATAGAGGAAAAAACTGGCTTGAGAGGTTTTGTGCACAAAGTCTACTTAGATGAATACTCGCCTTTTGAAGATACCGTTTTTTTTGATTCAGATATATTAGTGTTTAAAGAAGTAAAGCCTTATGTTTATAGCTGGGGAAATGCTGCCTATTATGCGTGTGGCGAATATCTTAAAGATGGGCTTAGTGCTTTTGGGCTTAATCGTGCTGAAATTCTAAAAAAAATCAACAAATCACAAATGGTTGAAATTGGCGGCGCTGGCCATGCTTTTTTCCGCAAGCCTGACTGTAAACAAATCTTTGATATGGCAAGAGAAATAACTGCTAACTATAAAGAGATTGCAGGCAATATTGCTTATGCTGATGAAGATGTAATGAATATTGTGATGACCAAGCTGGATATTGTACCACCCCCTCATTATGATTTTCATGCGCGATATTTAAGTGCAAAAAGCTGGACGATGAAAATGGATGCATCAAATGCAACTTGCAGCTTTATATGGCGCAACACGCTTAAGCCGTATCACCCTTGTATGGTTCATTTTGCGGCGAATGAGGCACCTTTTGTTTACACTTGGAATCTTTACAAACTATTTAAAAAATTTAATGTGCCTACAAAAGGCCTGTTAAAAATGTGTATTTCTGATGCGTACGAACTGTATATAAAATTACCAGTTTCTTTCTATCTTCGTAAATTTAAAATCCGTCGCTAAAACCAATAGCGATGAAACCATACGATAAAATGAGGCAAAAAAATGTCTGATGTAAAAGAGTTTGAAGTTACCGCAAAAGACCTACCGCTACACTGCCCAACAAAGGAAGTAGCGCTATGGTGTTCGCACCCACGCGTGTTTTTAGATATTTCAAAAACAGGGCAAGTATCATGCCCTTACTGCGGCACCAAATACAAACTAAAAGAAGGCGAAGTTGTTTCGCACCATTAATTAAGCTTGCCAAAAACTACGCCATCACAAGACGATACTTTTAGTCAATTAAAAGCCGGCAAACTAAAAGGCTGTAAGCACCTTAAGCTGGCTTGTGGCTTAACGGAGTTTCCACCTGAAATTTTCGATTTAGCCAATACCCTAGAAATTCTTGATTTATCTTGCAATGCACTTTGCGATTTGCCTAGCGATTTACACCGCTTAAAAAAACTCCGTATTATTTTTTGCTCTAACAACCAGTTTACGCACTTGCCAGAAGTTCTTGGGCAATGCGAAAACTTGAGTATGATTGGTTTTAAAGCAAATCAAATCAAACATATCCCAGAAAGTGCCATCCCCGCGCACACCTTACGCTGGTTTATTGTCACAGATAACGCGCTCAAAAAAGTGCCCGATGCACTGGGCGATTGTAGCCATTTGCAAAAACTGATGCTGGCGGGTAACCAACTCAGCGCGCTACCAACAAGCATGTCGAATTGTCATGCGTTGGAGTTATTGCGCATCTCTGCCAATCAGTTTACGTCGCTGCCTGATTTTTTGTTCAATTTACCTAAACTCACTTGGCTGGCGTATGCGGGCAACCCGTTTTGCAACGCAATTGAGCAAGATTTAATCAGCCAATACCAAATTAATCATATTGATTGGCAAAGCCTCACTTTGCAACAAGTGTTAGGCGAAGGAGCATCTGGCATCACCTACCAAGCCTTGTGGCAACATCAAGGCTTGCAAGAACTAGTAGCCGTGAAGTTATTTAAAAGCGGCTTAACCAGCGATGGCTTGCCGCGTTGTGAAATGCACGCCAATATGTTGGCGGGCGAGCACCCAAATTTGGTGGGTGTGAAAGTTGTAATACAAAACCACCCGCAAGGCGTTTTGGGCTTGGTGATGCCCCTGCTAGAAGCCGATTTAAAAGTGCTGGCATCACCCCCAAGTTTTGATACTTGCTCGCGCGATGTGTACGCAAAAGATTTTAAATTAACACAACAACAAGCCCAATTTATTTTAAGTGGTATTACCCAAGCGACGGAACACCTACATGCCAAAGGCTTGATGCATGGCGATTTATACGCCCATAATATTTTATGGAGTGCAAATAAAGTCGTTTTGAGTGACTTGGGTGGCGCATCTTTCTTGCCTTTGGATAACCTAGACTTAACGCAACAATTACTGAAATTAGAGGAGCGGGCGTTGGACGTGTTAAAGGAAGAGTTTCAAAAGTATAGTGAAATGGCATTAGTTGATGAAAACGCTTTCAGTTGAACAGCAAATCGCCGAATTACGTCCTCTTGTCGGGTTTGCTCCTGACCTGCAAAAATGGATTTTGGGAACTGCAGCAGTATGCATCATAGCAGCTGTACTTTTTTGGCATCCCTGGCCATTAATGATTGGTGTATTTCTTGGTATCGCTGGTTTAGGAGAGAAGCGTTCTGGTCCCAACATCGTGCAAGCAGTACTGGCCTATGATTGCGGCACTGAGACACACGGGGAAGTTTCTATTGCGGTCGACTCTTCAGATACTGTCAGTCGCTACTATGCGACAGTGCGTGAGCAAGGCCATCCTGAATGGGATTATGAGTTCATACCAGTTAGCTGGAAACCTGCCAATGGTATATTTCCAGCACTAATTTGGCGTCATGATATTGGGAAACATCCTGTCTTGACGGCAGTTGAAGATGGCATCCTAATTACTCGCTCAGATCCAAAACAACCTCAGTAGAGCGTTCTTGAAGAGTTAAGCCATATGTGTAGATGGAATGCGGTAGACTGAAGTGTAATAGGCGAAAATAATAAAAATAATAGGGGACCGTCCAAAATTAAATCTCTGATACTTTTTAAGCTAAACATCAATCTCTACACCGACTAGTTTGCCATCTTCTAATACCACTTGAAAAAAAGCATCGCTATGCGCTTCGTTTTTAAAACTATAAAGCAATGCAACCTGCGCGGTATCATCCATATTAAGACCCGTCATTTGCATCAGTCGCCACAATTCAGGTGGTGAGTCTATTCTTTTAAAACGGTCTTCAAAGGTTAGTTTTTGTGCCACCCAGGCATCAAAACATGATTGTTGAATTTCTCGCTCTAAATGTTTAACAACTTTTTTAATGCTTTCAACTCGTGCTCTAAACGCATCATCTGGTTTAATTTTGCTGCGATAAAAAAGCCCTGCGGGATGTTCATTATTTGGCCAGTCGAGCTCACCACTCCAAGTATCGTTACGGTATTCCAGCCGACCCAAAACAGGGTCATTCACGCTATCTAAACCCAATAAACTAGAAAATAAGCCCATAGCATCTCCCACTTTAAAACTAACATATCAAATCACCTGCCCTGCGAGGTAGTATCAATAAGCCTTTCAGGGCATTTTTTTCGGGCGTTATAAGGCATAAAAAAGACTCTCAATTGGCGTTAACTGACACGTACTTATTTACTACAGCCAATGCTTTACAGTCTATGTTCCTCGACATGTTGACCCCACAGTTTTTCGGTGACTTGCTCTGCGTTTTCAGCTTCACTATTTGTCCAAAAATGGACTTCAGCTTTTTCTGTGTTTTGGGTTAACAACCCTTTTTCTGCTAATTTTTGCTTTAGCTGTTTTGCCACCGCCGCACCTGTGTCAATTAAAGTAATCTTGTCACCCACAATTTCTTGTATGACCTGTTTAACAAACGGGTAATGCGTGCAGCCCAACACAATGGTATCAGCGCCCTCGGCCAATAAGGGCAAGGTGTATTGGCGGATTAAAGCTTTAGTTTCTGGGGTATCTAATTCGCCGCGCTCAATGCACTCTACCAAGCCCACACAGCCTTGCGTCACGACTTTAACATTGCGTCCATAACTCTCTAGCAATGCGGCAAATTGCGCACTTTTAAGCGTGCCCACCGTTGCCAGCACGCCAATCACGCCATTTTTAGTGGCCGCCGCCGCAGGTTTAACGGCGGGCTCCATGCCAATAATAGGTACATCATATGTGCTGCGCATAGTATCGATCGCCGCTGCAGTCGCGGTATTGCAGGCAACCACCAGCGCTTTTACATCTTGCGCTATTAAATAATCGGCAACCACCATGCACCTTGCGGTAATTTCTTCTGCCGTTTTGTTGCCGTAAGGTGCGTATTTGCTATCTGCCACGTACATTAAATGCTCAAACGGCAACAGCACACGGATGTGCTTTAAGACACTAATGCCGCCAACACCAGAATCCATGACGCCTATTGCTTGATTGTTAATGCTTGAACTCATCGAAACACGTTTGAATGATTTATAATGTGAGGAATTATATAGGATTTTGCATGGCAAACAGACTGAGTAAAATTTACACAAAAACTGGCGACGCTGGGACCACTGGCTTGGGCGATGGCACACGCGTGGCAAAAGATAGCTTACGCGTGGCCGCAATGGGCGATGTCGATGAGCTGAACTCCATCATCGGATTGCTGCTCACCGAGCCAATCTCAACCGAGATTAATCAGGTGTTAACGCGCATACAGCACGATTTATTTGATATGGGCGGTGAAATCTGCATGCCAGGTTACGCCATGATTAAGCTAGAACGCGTTGCTTCGTTAGAAAACACGCTAGACCATTGGAACGATACACTCACGCCGTTAAAAGAATTTATTTTACCTGGTGGTAGCCGCGCGGCAGCCTATTGCCACTTAGCTAGAACCGTCTGCAGACGGGCCGAGCGCACCATGACAACCTTAAACACGCATGAAGAAATCACAGAAATTTCAATTCAATATATTAACCGACTCTCTGACTTACTTTTTGTGCTTTGCCGCATTTTGAATAAAGAAGCTGGCGTGCCAGACGTGCTTTGGCAAAATAATCATAAAGCCTCTACATAAAGCACAATTAAACCAATATGATTAAAAAATTATTGCAGAAAGTCTTTGCCAAGAAAACTAAGGCAGTACTTGCCATTAATCAAGCAGATAGCGGGCTTAGTACAGCAAAACGCATCCCCGCCAAAATCCACAAAATAGATAAAAGCTTCATTAGCAGCGCTGCGCTTAAAACCTGCGAAGGTTTGCAAAGCAAGGGGTATGAGGCATTTATTGTGGGTGGCGCCGTGCGCGATTTGCTCATGAATTACAAACCTAAAGATTTTGATGTGGCCACCAATGCAACGCCAGAAGAAGTATATAAAATATTTCGCCGCTCGCGCATTATCGGCAAGCGCTTCCGCTTGGTGCATGTTTTGTGGGGCAGTGAAACGATAGAAGTCTCGACCTTTCGCGGGCATCATCAAGCTGATGGTGATGGTAAAACGACAGACAGCGGCCGCATTATCCGTGACAATATTTTTGGTAGCCTAGAAGAAGATGCCGTGCGCCGCGATTTTACGGCCAATGCGCTTTATTACAACGCCGCGACAGAAGAAGTGTTGGATTTTCATGATGGTGTATCTGACTTAAAAGCGGGCTTTTTGCGCATGATAGGCGACCCAACCACACGCTATCAAGAAGACCCAGTACGCATGCTGCGCGCAGTGCGGTTATCTGCCAAACTTGGCTTAAAAATAGAAAAAAATACCCAAGTGCCTATACACAAATTGGCCGATTTATTGCACGATGTGCCGCCAAGCCGCTTGTTTGATGAAATGCTCAAATTGTTTTTATCTGGCCACGCGGTAGAGAGCATCAACGCCCTACGAGCACAACATTTACACCACGGCTTATTGCCCTTGTTAGATGTGGTGCTAGAGCAACCTTTGGGTGAAAAATTTGTAATGCTCGCCCTTAAAAACACCGATAACCGCATTTTGGCTGGCAAATCATCCAACCCTAGCTTTTTGTTTGCCACCCTACTTTGGCATGAGGTGCTTAAAGCTTGGGAGACTTACAAATCCAGCCATCCGCCAATACCTGCTTTATATATGGCGATGAATGAAATTATTGATTTGCAAGCAAAAAAATTGGCGATTCATAACCGCTTTACAGCCACCATGAAAGAGATTTGGGCAATGCAACCACGCTTTGAGCAGCGTGCTGGCAAGCGACCTTACGCATTACTCACGCATCCGCGCTACCGTGCAGGGTACGACTTTTTGCTATTACGCTGCGAATCTGGCGAAATGCCATTGGAACTTGGCGATTGGTGGACAGAATTTGCTGATGCCAGCAGCGAGCGCCGCACGGCCATGTTATTGCCTGATACCAGCCCTAAAAAATACCGTCGTAAACGCAAAAAACCCACTGCCAAGGTGGGAACTAGTACACATGTGTAAAGTATTTGTTGCGTTGGGGAGCAATTTGCAAGACCCTTTTTTACAAGTGAAAAACGCATTTATTGCGTTAGAAAAACTACCAAAAACCAAGCTAATCAAGGCTTCTAGCTTATATATCACTGCGCCAATCGGTTATAGTAATCAGCCAGACTTCATCAATGCAGTGGCAGAACTTAACACCCAACTCGCACCAGAAATATTGCTAGACGCGTTACACGGAATAGAAAATGAAGCTGGGCGTGAGCGGCCTTTTCCAAACGCCCCGCGCGTGCTAGATTGCGATTTACTGCTCTATGACAATATAACAATGCACAGTGCAAAATTAACTTTGCCGCATCCGCGCATGTTTGAACGGGCTTTTGTGTTGCTACCTTTGGCAGAAATTGCGCCCGATTTATTGTTACCAGATGGCAGCAATGTTGTAAAATTAGCGCAGCAATTTATAAATCAAGGCATACAGAAGCTCGCATGACAATTTTTGATAAATACCCTTACATCGTAATTGAAGGTCCCATCGGCTCTGGTAAAACCACGCTGGCGCAACTTCTTTCCGATAAATTTGACGTGCAATTACTGAGCGAAAAAGCAGAAGTGAATCCGTTTTTACCGCGCTTTTATCAAGACGCGCAGCGCTATGCCTTGCCAACACAGTTATTCTTTTTGTTTCAGCGCTCTCGCCAAATTAGCGATATGACACAGCGCGATTTGTTCTCTGAGCCCACCGTGGCAGATTTCTTTTTAGATAAAGACCCACTATTTGCGCGCCTTAATTTAGATGATGAAGAATATGCCTTGTATCACCAAATTTATGCGCACCTGCAATTAAAATCGCCCAAGCCAGATTTAATTGTGTATTTGCAAACGCCTGTAGATGCGCTTGTAGAGCGTATTGAAGAGCGTAACATTTCTTACGAGCAGGAAATTCCGCAAGAATATGTTGAGCGCTTAGCAGATGCGTATAGCGAATATTTTCATACCTACGATGCCTCACCCGTATTGATTGTTAATAATGAAAAACTCAATATCATTAAAGACCCCAGTGCACTAGATTTGCTGATTGAGCGTATCGGCCAAATTAAAAGTAGCCGCGAATATTTCAATCCAAATTTTGAGTAGTCCGAAAACTTCATGATTGAAAAAATTTTAAACAAAGCAGCCAGTGGCGAAAAAATTGCCATGCTCACCTGCTATGACGCCACTTTTGCAAAATTAATGGAACTTGCAGGGGTGGATATTTTGCTTGTAGGCGACTCGCTTGGCATGGTGTTACAAGGTGCTGAAAACACCTTGAATGTAAGTATGCATCACATGACTTACCACACTAAGATGGTGAAAAATGGTGCGCCTAACACCATGATAATCGCGGATATGCCGATTGGAAGTTACGAGCAAGATAACGAAGCTGCCTATAAAAATGCACTTTGGCTGATTAAAAGTGGCGCGCATATGGTGAAATTTGAAGGCGGCGGCGAAAAACGTGTCGAAACTGCACGTTATTTAGTAGCGCGCGGCGTGCCTGTGTGTGCGCATTTAGGTTTTACACCCCAAGCTGTTAATCAAATTGGTGGCTATAAAATTCAAGGCAAAACAGAAGAATCTGCCAAGCAGATTTTAAAGGATGCAAAAGCCATGTCTGACGCAGGCGCTAGTTTTGTGCTGTTAGAGATGGTGCCAGCTGCATTAGCAAAAACCATTACCGAGTGCATTAAAACACCGTCTATCGGCATTGGTGCGGGGATTGATTGCAGCGGACAAGTGCTTGTTTTACAAGATTTATTGGGCATCTATACTGGTGCAGCAAACAAAAAACCAGAAGATTTTAAATCGCCACGTTTTGTGCGTAATTTTTTAACCAATGCCCACAGCATTCAAGAGGCGGTTAGCGCTTATGTCAGTGCAGTGAAAGATAAAAGCTTTCCAGCGGCCGAGCACAGCTACTAAATTACAGTACTTTCTGCCGCCACCTTAATGTTAATATTTCTTCTAAAATCGTAGGGGATAGTCATCGTAAATCAATTAAGCACTACTCGATATAGCAGGCTAAGCATTGCTATGCATTGGTTAATGTTTATATTAATTATGGCAGTTTATGCTTCAATTAATTTTAGAGAATTATTCCCCAAAGGGAGCGATCCTCGAGAAGCTTTAAAAGCATTGCATTTTATGCTTGGCCTTTCCGTCATACTTTTATTGTTTATTCGTATATGGGCTAGGTTTTCTTCACCCAAACCGCCCATTACTCCACACTTAAATAAGCTTCAAACATTTTTATCAAACTTTTTGCATTATTTCCTTTATGCAATGATGATAGTGATGCCAATTTTAGGCTGGTTAACACTAAGTGCAAGTGGCAAAGTAATTCCATTTTTTGGAATAGAGTTACCCGCTTTAATCGCTAAAAATAAAACTTATGCAGAATCATTAAAAGAAATTCATCAGACGATTGGCAAGATTGGCTATTATGTAATTACGCTACATGTAGGAGCCGCGCTTTTCCATCATTACATTAAACGTGATAACACATTAAGTAGAATGTTGCCGGAGTTTAAACGATAAATAACCCTCAAGCTAAATTGGCACTACCACTGCCCTTCTAATGACACCATGAATCTGCGCATCACATTGTCATCAGTGGCGAGTAACCAGTCATCAACACCTTGAACAAATCTATTCTGCCTTCGGGTATCTGCCTTCAATAAGTTACGCGCAGTAAAGCGGACATTGTAGGTGGGCGATAATTTATAGCGCCAAAACGCATCTACCATGGTAATAGATTCAGCAAAGCCCCTTTGTTCATTGGAAATAATGGTTTCGCTTCTTCCTGAGATAACGGTGGTAATGCCGTAGGTGGATTTCCACTTGGAAATACTTTGCTCTAAACCGAAATTAAGAACATATTGCGGCATGTCACGAGCCATGCGCGTAACCCCTAACCGTTCATCATCGACTCGCCCGTAAGGTAAAGTGAGGTGTGATTTTAAAGTTGCTCCTTTCCATCCGAATTTGTCCATGCCCAACTTGCCATCCAACTCTAACCCATAATGGATTGCATCACCTTCGTTGAAAGGCCGATCTACCCAGCGTATGCCTTCTAGCTGAGATCGTCGCTCAATAAAATCACTGGTTGCACGCACATAAACATTTGCCCCAAATACGCCAGCATTATCAGGCAGATAATGCTCTAGCACTGCTTCAAAGTTGACATTGCGCTCAGGGGTTAAGTTTGGATTACCTCTTCTATCAGGCTCTACTGGTGTATTGGGGCCCAAACTACGAATTGTGGCGTTGTTAATTTCATCCAATTTAGGCATTTTCATACCCGCGCCAAATGAGGTGCGCATCACCCATTGTGCATTTGGCTGCCAACGTAGTGCAATCGATGGCAATAAACCGGTGCGCTTTTGCGATACCTCTTCAGCGGTAACAATCATATTTTCTAATCGCAACCCTGTAGTAAGCGTGATTGAGTCATTTGGAGTCCAATCATCTTGAACCCATGCAATTTCATCTCTTGATGATGCACGATGATCTCCTATAGCGGCAAAAGCTCCTATAAACGACTGCGCATCTTCACGCCGATTCTTAACAAACTCCAAACCTGATGAAAATAAATGCGTATCAAAAAATGATTGATCAAACCTTATGGCAGTGTTGACTTCATTCGTTCTCGTCAGTGTGCTTTCATCAAATCGAGTGAGAACATTTGCCACATCGCGTATATCACGCGTGGTATCCAAAGTGTTTTTTCCTTCATTAACTGCAAAATGACCTGAGAGCTTACCCTGACTTATATACTTCACTCCTTCTGCACGTAAGCGCATAAAGCGATTTCTGCCTGTATCTCGAATAACACGATTACCAAGGTTGGAAAAGCCACCGCCACCAATTGGAATAATATTTGGCGTCACATTTGATTCACTTTTATTTTCACTTGGCCCATAAAATAACATTGGCGTAAGCGTTACGTGATCTAGGCCATTTTTCCATGTAAATCGTGGTGAGAAAGAATGATGACCCATTTCTGAAACACCACGAATTTGTTCTTCTTGATTAAACTCATTTATACCAGAAGCACTAAATTGCCTGATGGTACTTGCATTGATGGGCGAGTTTCGTAAATTGGAAGAAAACGGCAAGCTCCATGCAAAAGAATCCGAACCACCATTTTCTGTCCAAGAAAATTCAGAGTTTGGCTCGTCACCTCGCTTACCCCAACCCAATTTAAATGCAGTTGAACGCTTAGCAGTTGCTTTTTTGTTAACGATATTAACAGTTAGCGCCGAGGCACCACCAAACTCTGCCGAAGACCCACGTAAAATTTCGATACGCTCTATTTGTTCAGCAGGTAAGCGGCTTAAAATACCGCTTAAACCGCCTACCAAGCGCTCACCGTCAATTAAAATTTGTACGGAATCGCGTGACATACCTCGCGCACGATGCACATCTCCCTTCAATTCAACTCCTGGTAGCCTTCCTAGCACTTCACCTATCGTTGACACCCCAAAACTTTCAATGTCTTTGCGCTCGACAATTACTTTTTGCGTTGCAGCATTACGACGCGCTGAATCAGCATCCTGTTGCCCTGTCACGCTAATCGAATCTAATTCAATCTTCTCCTCTGCAAACGCAGCAAAAGTACTAGTAATTAGCACAAGATGAATGATTAAGCTTTTATTCATATTTTAAACTTTGGATTATTAACCCCACTTGATTATATAGGCTAAAAGATGATTTTGATGAGTTAACGCTTTTTAAAAGGCTAATTGTTAAAATAGTAATAATGCAATTTATTCAAACCATTACCAAGTTAAGAACTGTACTTATTGACCAAGGCTTAGACCAGCAAAATAAGACGGCCTTTGTGCCGACGATGGGGAATTTGCATGCGGGGCATATTGTATTGGTAGAAGTTGCCAAACAACATGCAAATCTTGTTGTTGCGAGCATTTTTTTTGAACTCTCTACAGTTTAGCCCGACAGAAGACTTAAGTACATATCAACGAAGAACAAAAGCAGATTACGAAAAACTCAAAGCGGTTGAGTACAGTTATTCATTTTTTTAGATTCTTGGGTTAGCTCAATGTTGCAAAATAAAAAGTAAATTTTTCACCAGCTTTCATCCACGCTACAACATCACTTGACAAGTTTTTCGGATGAATAGAAGACTCAATAAAAATGCTGCTGTCTGGATTTAAATCAATAATTTCAGCCTCATCTTTTATCAGATTTTTGTCATAAATAATCACCTTAGGATATAAACTATTTTCACCAGCTGATATGACTAGACCGATTGAACCATCACTTAAACTTACAATGGTGCCAGGTGGGTAGACGCCTAACATTTTAATAAATGCTGCCAAGATTGCAGGATCGTAAAAAGACTTTTCAGTGTGCCACATGAACCTCAAAACCGAATCAGGTCGTAACTCCATACCATCTTTATTTTTGACGCCACATAAATTTTCGTAGCGATTCACAATACCCACAATTTTGGCTGGAATTGATATTTCTGAGCCTTTTTTTCCAAGTGGATATCCACTTCCGTCAATATGCTCATGATGGTCTGCAATAATTGATTTGGCTAATGGTGAAAAAACATCAGTTAGTTTCACAATTTCCAACCCTAGCCTACAATGATCTTTATATATTCCTTGCTCAACCTTATTTCTTGAAGTTGATACCAGAATATGTCTTGGAATCATCGTTTTACCAACGTCATGAGCTAATGCACCTAATGCAATTTCAGATATCACCTTTTCTTGCAATTTTAAGAACTTAGCAAGAAGTACGGATAAACTCATACAGTTTAACGAATGATGATATACGTTTTCACTGTTTCTTTCATTAAGCAACATTATTAATGTGTCATTTTTAGAAACTTCTTGCGCTATGGTTTCTGAAAGTAACTTCAACTTTGTACCGTTTTGTTTAGGATTGTCTCTGATAGAAATCATCGCATCTTTTACTAATGCTGCAGACTTTTCCCATTCGCGGTCAGCTTTTGCTAATAATCTACGCTGCAACGCTGCTTTTTCATTTTTTTTAGAGATTGTCGCTTCTAAATCTTTGCTAGTCTCTTCCTTTTTAGTTACGACATTCTCAACCTTAACCAACTTCTCGGGGGGGGCGAGCGGCTTTAGTTTACTTTTCTCTGGAATCCAATAAAGATTATCCGTACCAATGGTTTTTATCAGGTTGAGATCATCTTCAGTTTTAATCAAAAACCTATTGGTAGCAAATGGATGCTCTTTCCATGATCTATCAATCCAAACATAAACTCCAACTTGAAGCTCCAAATTACCAATTGGAATTGGGTTTTGTGTCTTTTCCCAGAACATTAATTAATCCTTATAGTATTTACTTCTTTTTATCTTTTTGAGGAAAGAAGCCTTGATTGGTTCTTAGTTTATGGCTTTAGCATTACACTTCAACATTTGTAGGATAATGAAAACATAATAAATACTGCGATAAGCCTCGTTTTTATGGATTATCATACCTTTTCTTCTAATGCTTGATACTATCAAGGTGAAGCGTTTTTATGCGCTAATTCGTTGTAATGCTAAAATTGCGTTATGCAAATAATCCAAACTGTTTCCGATCTTAGAAAAGCTCTTAAAAGTCAAGCTAGCGTTGGCTTTGTTCCTACCATGGGCAATTTACACGCTGGCCACATTGCACTTGTTGAAAAAGCAAAGCAAAACGCAAACTATGTGGTAGCGAGTATATTTGTGAATCCTTTACAATTTAGCCCGACAGAAGACTTAAGTACATATCCACGAACACCAAAAGCAGATTACCAAAAGCTTAAAGCGGCTGGTTGCGATATTGTATTTACGCCTAGCGTCCTAGAAATGTACCCCGACTTTGATAGCAAAAATCTCAATCAAACCATGACGATAGATCCTCCACCCATTGCCAATGTGCTATGCGGTGCAACGCGCTTAAAACATTTTGCAGGCGTTGCCACCGTAGTAATCAAGCTATTTAACATGGTGCAACCCAATGTGGCTGTATTTGGTAAAAAAGACTTTCAGCAGTTGTTTATCATTAAAGAAATGGTGCGGCAGTTTAATTTGCCCATTGAAATAATTGCTGGCGAAACCGTACGAGAAGCTAATGGCTTAGCGCTGAGTTCGCGAAATGGTTATTTAACTGATACGCAGCGCGCCTCTGCAGCCCAACTAAATAACGCCTTACAGAGCATTGTTAATCAAATACAAAATGGCAACAAGGCGTTTTTGCAGCTTGAAAAACAAGCATCAAACACACTATTCACGCAAGGATGGGAAGTCGATTACATTTCGATTCGATCATCTAAAACGTTGCAACCTGCAACCGCAGAAGATCACAACATTATTGTGCTTGGCGCTGCCAAAATCATTAATAAAACAGGTGGCAGAACACGTTTAATCGACAACATTGAAGTGCCTCAATAAAACCGTTTATTATTACAAAGCCTATTGAGAAATCTTATAAGTTTTATCGCCAAGCTTTAAATCTTTCCATTTGGGTTCTACCACTTGGATTTTACCTTCAACAAGCGCAACCTCAAGCTCATGCGTTAAAACTTCTGCGCTTTTATTGGTCTGGTTATTACAGCACTCTACATGAATATTAGCTGCAAAGTCCCAGCCTTTAGTACTTTTGCTATATACACGCCCACCATAGTTGCTTAACACGATGAGTTCAGCTTGCTGATCTTTATCTAGATCAACTACAACAATATGACAGTGTTGCATATGGTGAGCAGATTCAACTTGATCGTGTCTCAGGCAGTCAAAAAAGACTTTATTTGAACGATAATCTAAAAATAGCATTTCAAAAAAAGATGAATCCACCAATGTGTCTTTTGGGTAGACTGTGGTAAGTGCTTGTAAAGCCTTTGCATCAGCGATGCGGTTTTTTTCTTCTCGATTATCCTTACTTGCATGACGAGTACGGTATTCTTTTTTTAATGCCGCCGCTGCCAATGGTTTAATGTTACTTGCTTGAGGATGTGCGGTATCAGCAAGAAAAGCTCGCAAAGCCGCATCACCATACTTGCCACCATTAAAACGTAAATACTCATAATCAAACTTATCGGCCGCTATCTTTCCATGATTCAATCGCGCAAGCTGGCTTTGCACACCAATACGCATTGGGCTAAATATAGGCGAATAAAGTAAGCCGATAAAACAAATTAAGCAAATTGCTGCCATCACATTGACTGGCTTAATCGATTGCATCCAACTATTTTGTTTAAAAAACTGAAGCGCGGCATATGCATAGCCCATACTATAAATCGCCATCACAAAAGTAATGCTTGCGGCCCACACTCGGTCATCCGTCCAGCCATATTGATTGATGCGCAAATAGAGTGCGTAAATACACAAAGTTGCGTAAATCGGCATGCTGAGCACTGCAAAATTGCTTAACTTCAACAACCAAGCTGGATATTGCGTTTGTTTGCCATCTTGAAAAGCAGTATTTAGCAAAAACACCATGAGCATTAGTAAGCTCAACATCAAGCTAGTAGCGTAGCCTGTACCCCATAGCAAAGTTAAGCCTTTAAACGGAAGCGTAAAAACAAAAGCGAGTAAAATCAAGCTCACCATAGGCAATAGCCAGCCCAGCACTTGCAAAATTGCCCGTTTAAACTCCGAAAGTACTTCTTGCTTAGCGTTATAGAGAGAAATACCTAGCCCAAATGCCACCGCCGTGGCTGGGTATATAAAATAAATATTTTCTATTAAGGTTTTAAAAAAAGTGATGCCTAATACTTTAAATAGGTTAGCCAATAGAAGCAAAGCCACCCAAAATAGCCCAGTAAAAATTGCTGAAGTGATCAGTTTTACTGCGTTGCGCCATGAAAAATCGTACAAAGATTCATAACGATTAAACCAGTGTCGATACTGGCAATAATGCTCAATAAAAGTGACAGCGATAAACCATGCTATAACCATACAAAAGCCAAATTGAAATACTAAACCTTCGGTGCCATAACGTGGTAAACCTTCTACATAGCCAATATCACCAAAATACATGGCACACAATGCAGCAATTAAGCTAAATGCCGCTGTTAATTTAAACGCCAATTTACGCGGATGACCCGCTAGCAACATTAAACTTAAGGGCAAGCTAATAGCCAATACATACAAGGGTAGTATCACATCAAAATATTGCCGCGCATTGTCTAACTTATCCACCCAATGCCAAATAAGCAATAACGCTAAGCCTTGCAAAAAAGCAATGCCTAAAATAAACTTTTTGTTATTATTTTCTTGTGCTAACTCTGTCACAGGTCTCTTCTTTATACTTGTTAGCGTTATCCATATTATTCAAAGTGCTTCTGTGAACTGTGTGAGAAGATTCTACAGATATAAAGCTATAATAGCTTTTTTTAGAAAACACTTACAAAACTTATGCAAAGAACCATGCTTAAATCCAAATTGCATCGCGTCACAGTTACGCATGCAGAACTAGACTACGAAGGCAGTTGTGCAATTGATGATATCTTGCTAGAAGCAGCAGATATCAAAGAGTATGAAAACATCAACATCTATAACGTTACCAATGGCGAGCGGTTTAGCACCTATGCAATTCGTGCTGAGCGCAATTCTGGCATCATTTCTATTAACGGTGCAGCTGCGCACAAAGCAAAGCCCAATGACATTATAATCATTGCCAGTTATGCTCAATATAGCGAACTTGAACTTGTAAAATTCGCACCACAACTTGTATATGTAGATGATCAAAACCGCATCAAATCGCAACGTAATTATATTCCAACTCAGGCCGCTTAAAATGACCAAAGATTTAGAAAATCAATACCTAGAAACCATGAAAACCGCTGTTATCGATGCCATCGAGGACATTAAAGGTTTTGATATTAGCGTGATGGATGTACGAAAACTTACCAGTATCACCAATTATATGATTGTGGCTTCGGCCACCTCAAGCCGCCAAGCCAAAGCCATTGCTGACAATGTACGTGAAAAAATAAAAGAAAAAGGCTATGAAATCCGCAGTACAGAAGGTGAAAAAGATGGCGAGTGGGTGCTGGTAGATTTAGAAGACATTGTCGTGCATATTATGGTGCCTGCCACCCGCGCTTATTACAACCTTGAGCAGCTTTGGAGCGAGACTGAAAGCCGCAAAAGTCATATTAAAGCCAACTAATGAAACTGCGGATTATCTCCGTAGCACACAAAATGCCCGCCTGGGTGATGATGGCATGTGAAGATTTCACCAAGCGCATGCCACGTGAATTAAGCATTGAAATCATCGAAATCAAACCAGAAAAGCGTGCTGCGGGTAATAGTACAGAAAATATCCAACTCATTGAAACGAAACGTATTTTAGAAGCGGTTGGCAAAGACTATTTAATTGCCTGTGATGAGCATGGGCAAGAGCTCACCACCTTGCAACTGTCTGATAAACTCAAAAATTGGCAACAGCTAGCGCGCGATGTAAGTATTGTCATTGGCGGGGCTGATGGCCTACACGCGAGCCTTAAACAACAAGCAGATTGGATATGGGGCTTATCAAAACTCACCCTACCACATGCCTTTGTGCGCGTGTTGTTATGTGAGCAACTTTATCGCGCGTATAGCGTCACACAAAATCATCCTTACCATCGTGAATAAAAATGACTAATGCGCTTGTTTGGTTTCGCCGTGATTTGCGCGATTTTGATCACGCGGCGCTTTATTACGCGCTTAAAAATGCAACACAAGTCCATTGCATATTTGTGTTCGATACCGAAATTTTAGATAAGCTTGCAGACAAACAAGACCGCCGCGTCGAGTTTATTTGGGAAAGTGTGCAAGAACTCAAAACCGCTTTACAAAAAAATGGTGGTGATTTAACCGTTAAGTATGGTTTAGCGCGAAATATCATCCCAGAGTATTCCTTGGAAGCCAATATCCATAAGGTGTTCTGCAATCATGATTACGAGCCAAATGCAATCTCGCGCGACGCTGATGTAGCAACGCAACTCGCAAAACACAATATCGAATTTTATACTTTTAAAGACCAGGTAATTTTTGAAAAAGATGAAGTACTGACTTTAAACAACAAGCCTTATAGTGTTTTCACGCCTTATAAAAATGCGCACCTAAAAAAGCTAAACGATTATTACTTAAAGCCTTATCCTGTTGATTTATATATTAAAAATTTAGCCAAAATGGCGCCAAGTGATTTAATTAGCCTTGAAGACATGGGGTTTATACGCACCAATTTATCTGCGATGCGCTTACCAACTGGCATGAGCGGCGGCAAACAACTACTACAAGATTTTGAAAATCGCATGCATCAATACAAAGAGGCGCGCGATTTTCCTGCCATAAAAGGGGTGTCATATTTATCGGTACACTTACGTTTTGGCACGGTTTCAATACGTCATTGTGCGATGCAAGCCAGGCATCGCGAAGATATTGGCTCACAATCATGGTTAAATGAGCTCGTATGGCGTGACTTTTACTTTCAAATATTGCATCACAACCCCCAAGTAGCGGCTGGCCGCGCCTACAAAATAGAATTTGAAGATTTAGCATTTCCAAATAATGAATTGTTGTTTAAAGCTTGGTGTGATGGCAAAACAGGCTTTCCTTTGGTAGATGCCGCTATGCGTCAGCTTAATCAAACTGGTTTTATGCATAACCGTTTGCGCATGGTGGCAGCAAGTTTTTTAATCAAAGATTTACTCATCGACTGGCGCTGGGGTGAACAATATTTCGCAGAAAAACTCATCGATTTTGATTTAAGTGCCAATAATGGTGGCTGGCAATGGGCCGCCAGCACAGGTTGTGATGCACAACCTTGGTTTCGTATTTTTAACCCGGTTACGCAATCCGAACGTTTTGACCCCGCAGGCAAATTTATTCGAAAATATGTGCCAGAATTGGTCAGTTGCAGTGACAAAGAGATACATGCACCGTGGTTAATTCCACCGTTACGTCAAAAACTCATCGGCATGCAAATTGGAGTAGACTACCCTCAACCGATAGTTGACCATGTAGCGCAGCGAGCATTGGCACTGGATTTATACAACAGCGTAAAAAAATAATACTGTTAAATCCCCGTTCAATTTCATCGGCATACTAATTGCTTTCCTAATTTATTGGGAAGGCAATTTTTGATGTTGTTTTTAGGCAACACACTACCCAGTATGGGGGATGCCGTTTGTTAGCTCTAGACAAGCCAAGCTTGCTCGGTGATAATATGTACTATAAAAATTGCTTAATTTATTCAAAGTTATAGAATACAAATCTTAGAAGAGAACTTAACAATGCAATCAAAATTAAAAATGTTTCTTTCAGGGTGTGCCTTAGTGCTAGCCTTTTCTGGTTGCGCCACACAAGCCAATAAAGATCCGCTTGAGGGAATGAATCGTGGTATCTATAAATTCAATGATGTTGCTGACAGATACGCTGTAAAACCAGTTGCGACTGCTTACAAGACAGTTACGCCTACGCCTATCCGTAAAGGCTTTAATAATTTCTTCAATAATTTAGGCTCAATTACCACTGTTTTAAACGATTTATTGCAACTCAAATTTGCGAATGCATTTACAGATGCTGGTCGCTTTATCATTAACAGCACTTTTGGATTAGCTGGGTTTATTGATGTCGCCAGCATGGATAATATTCCAAACCATAGAGAAGACTTTGGTCAAACGCTTGGTTATTGGGGCATGAAAGACAGTGCCTATTTGGTACTACCGTTTATTGGCCCAAGCACGATACGAGATACTGGCGGACTAGTGTTTGATACTGTTACAACTGACCCGATTACTTACACTCACAATATTGGTGAAATTCGCTTGCATAACCAATTACGTGCCGCACAATTGCTTGATAGACGTACAGAGCTTTTAGATGCAAAAGATATTGTTGATGATGCTTCTCTTGATCCGTATGCATTTACGCGCGATGCTTATTTACAACGTCGCGCAAATTTAATTGCTGATGGTGCCGAGTCTAATAAACCTGCAGATGATGGGTTTGAGTTAGCTGATGAAGATAAGGTAACTGCGACAGAAGAAGAACCAGCTAAGTAAATAAGTTTAATGATAAAAAAGCCGACTTTAAGTCGGCTTTTTTATCATTGCATTAAATTCTACTCACCCGCAGCAACTGTCATCTGCTCAATTAAAATTGAGCCTACTTGCTTAGCGCTTTGTTTAATCACGTCATCACCAATTGCAACAATTTGCTTAAGCATATCTTTCATGTTGCCTGCGATGGTAATTTCTTCCACTGGGTGTGTAATAATGCCGTTCTCAACCCAAAAGCCTGCTGCGCCACGCGAATAATCACCTGTCACCATGTTCAAACCGTGCCCTAACATCTCTGTGACTAACAAGCCCGTACCCATCTGCGCCAATAAATCTGCAAATTGATGGTTGGTGTGTGATACAACAATATTATGGGCCCCACCAGCATTGCCCGTTGTTTGCATACCCAACTTGCGTGATGAATAACTTGATAACAAATACCCTTGCAACACCCCATTTTCAACGAGTTTTCGCGCATGCGTTGCAACGCCCTCGCTATCAAAAGCACTACTAGCAACCCCCTTGGGCAAATGTGGCAACTCTTCAATATTAAGTAAGGGTGCTGCAATTGAGCTATCTAAGCTATCTAATAAAAAGGATGATTTACGATATAAGTTGCCGCCTGAAATAGCGCTTAAGAGTGATGAAATTAGCCCTGAAGCAAGCGGCGCTTCAAATAACACTGGGTATTGCCCCGTTTTAATTGGTCTTGCACCTAAGCGTTTTACAGTGCGCTCCCCTGCCAGCTTGCCAACAGAAGCAGCGCTTTCCATATCGGCCGCATCTCTGGCATTGGTGTACCAATAATCGCGTTGCATCGCATCTTCAGCCTCAGCAATTACTGAGCAGCTAATGCTATGACGCGTACTCGGGTAGCCGCCAACAAATCCATGGCTATTTGCATAGGCAAAAACACCTTCACTATTGTAAACGCTTGCGCCTTCTGAATTGGTAATGCGTTTTTTATCCACCTCTAGCGCTGCTGCTTCACACGTTTTGGCGATTTCCAGTGCATCTTCTACGCTAATATTCCAAGGATGATGTAATGACAAATCTGGAAACTTGGTAGCCATTAATGCTGCTTCTGCCAACCCACAAAATGCATCTTCTGCCGTATATTTAGCAATGTTACAGGCGGCTTCCACTGTGTCTTTAAGTGCTGAACTACTTAAATCTGAGCTACTGGCTTGCCCCTTTTTATGGCCAAAATAGACTGTGACTGAAACGCCCTTATCGCGGTTATATTCTATATTTTCTGTTTCACCCATACGGACAGAAACGCTTTGCCCAGTGCCAAAACTGACTTCCGTTTCTGCTGAAGATGCGCCCGCTGACTTGGCTAACTTAAGAACATCTTGTGTGATTTGCTTTAATTGCTCTAAATGCATTCAATTATTATCCTATATAACTTAAGCATGACTTATTATTAAGTTAAGCGCTAAAACTGCTATCATACCGTAGCAATCAACAAAGCCCCTAGAAACCAATATACCGTGAACGAAAAAACTGAAGACCTAGAACCAATTAGCAAAACCAAGCTTAAAGCTGAAGCAGATGCTGCTCAAGATATTGGTAAAAAATTAATTGATTTACCTAAAGACAGATTAACCAAGTTAGACCTGCCAGAAGCCTTATTCGATGCGGTTAAGGAAGCAAAGCGATTGACAGCGAATGGGGCGATTCGTCGTCAAAAACAATACATAGGCCGCTTGATGCGTGATATTGATATTGACCCAATAGTTGACCAACTTCAACGCTGGGAAGGTAAGCATAACGAAGAAAGCGCAAAATTTCATACTTTGGAACGCTGGCGCGAACGTTTGCTGAAGGATGAATCAGCTGTTTCAGAATATATTGCGGCTAACCCAAAAGTGGATAGCCAGCAACTACGCACGCTGATTCGAAATGCGCAACGTGAGGAAGCCGCGCAAAAACCACCCAAGAGTAGCCGAGAACTATTTAAGTTATTACGAGTGATTGCAGAAGATAATAATAAAAATACAACTGAATTAGATCATCAATTGATTTAGTAATATTTTAAGGAATTGGTCAATGGTAACTAGTAATAAAAAGCATGATACTCCTGACTTAGGCATTATTTATGCACCATGGGAGCGCACATTTTCTCGTGTTTTATCACCGCTCGAAGACTTTATTAATCGGCAAACCACAAGCAGTTTCTTGTTGATGGGTGCTGCTGTGCTAGCAATATTCCTCGCTAATAGTAACCACGCTGAACAATATCTGCATTTGATTCATACACCTGTCGATATTCATATCGGTGGCTGGGGCATTGAGATGAGCATGCACCATTGGGTCAATGATGCACTCATGGCGATTTTCTTTTTTGTGGTTGGGTTAGAACTTAAGCGTGAAATACTGGTTGGCGAACTTGCTGATTTACGTCAAGCAACGTTGCCGATAGTGGCGGCTATTGGCGGGATGGTTGTACCTGCTTTGATTTTTTTAGCATTTAATCATGAAGGCGATGCGATGCGAGGTTGGGGCATACCCATGGCAACAGACATTGCATTTGCCGTGGGTGCGCTTGTCATGTTGGGAAAACGTATTCCAAAGTCTCTGGTCACTTTTTTAGTAGCTTTGGCGATTGTTGATGATTTAGGGGCTGTCTTGGTGATTGCACTGTTTTACACCGAAAACTTAGCGCTTAATTGGCTGATACTGTCTGCGGGCTTAGTGTTAGCGTTGTTAACATTAAACTTATCAGGCATTCGGAATGCTATTCCTTACTTTATTGTAGCGGTGCTACTTTGGTACACCATGTTGCAATCAGGGGTTCATGCTACCTTAGCAGGAGTGATAGGCGCATTTACTGTCCCTGCCCGCTCCAAATATAACCCCGGTTTATTTGTGGAACGCTTGAAAACACAGTTAGAACATTTCTCTGAAAGTCAAAAGCATGGTGCAAATAACATCATGACGAATGAGAAGCTACACCCGATTGTAGAAACCATTGAAGATAGTGTGATGGGGGTGCAAACTCCATTGCAGCGCTTAGAGCAATTCTGGCACGTCCCAGTCGCTTTTTTAATTATTCCCTTGTTTGCAATATTTAATGCTGGTATCTCAGTTAAGTTAGATTCACTATCTGAAACGTTGACACATCCTATTATGTTGGGGGTTTTTTTTGGGCTGCTTGTGGGTAAGTTTATAGGGATTACTGGAGCGTGTTGGCTTGCAATTAAACTTGGCTGGGGGAAAATGCCAAGTGGCGCATGCTTTAGTCAGTTAGCGGCTGTGTCAGTATTAGCTGGAATAGGATTTACCATGTCCATCTTTATAGATGAACTTGCATTTAAAGATCATGCTGATTACTTGCTAATGGCGAAAACAGGGGTGTTTGCAGGCTCCTTGACAGCAGGCATATTGGGCTCGTTGTGGCTATGGTTCCTTGGGTTAAAACCTGCGCAATAGGACTTAACCATCGTTAATGCCCAAAAAATTATTTTTTTAGGCAAATAGAGTCGTTAAGTACGCTTTATCGTTGATTAATTTTTACTGTGGTAATGGCTTTTGCGCCATCACGCTCATACTCGATTGGAACAGTTTGACCTTGTAATTGACGCACTGCTGGTGAGAGATCTTCAGGTTTATTCAATGCTATTGCCCCAACTTTATATATTACGTCACCACGCACTAAGCCCGCTTTGTCTGCGGGGGAGTCTTTAATCACTGCAAGCACTTTTAATCCATTGTTAGCCACTGTCGATTTTTTTACATCCTCATCTATGGTTTTGGGGATGAGCTTAATGATATGCACGCCTAATAAAGGCGTTGGTAACTTTGCCCAATAGCTTGCAAAATACTTATATTGGGTGGGTTCATCTTGCAAATCATTTGGGTCTGCCTCACCGCCATTTTTCTTGGCAGATTCTTTAATTGCAGATATTTTAGATGCCGCTGTTTTAGCAGAACCATATTTAGTGTAAACCAATACTGTATCTGCTTTAATTGCGCGGCCATGCTGCAATGCGAGGTCTGCAGGTATATTTCCAGCCTCGAAACCGCTACTGCCCATCATGTCATAGCCTTTTTCTAGCATACTAATATTATCTTCATCTTTGTGATTACTGACATAAATTTTCGTATCAGGATTCGCTTCTAGCGATACCAAGTTACCTGTATTTTGGACTTTATAATTTTGTGCATAAAGATTTTCATCAGCCCATGCATTTGCACTGATGGTTATCAAAAATACTAAACTCGCTAATTTTTTTTGCATCTTAAAAATCCTTAAATTTAATCGATATGTTTTTTGTCATGATACTATTTATCCTAGACATGCAAACTATAAAACAATTCACATGAGCGAAATAAATAATCCTTCACAATCTAAATTACCCGTATGCAAAATTGGGATTGTTTCTATTAGCGATCGAGCCTCATCTGGGATTTATGAGGATAAAGGTATCCCAACATTGCAAGATTGGCTTAAACGCGTAATCTCATCCCCTTTTACTCTAGAAACAAGGCTGATTGCAGATGAACAAATTGAAATTGAAAAAACATTGCTTGATTTGGTTGATAAGCATGGCTGCCACTTAATCCTCACTACAGGTGGCACCGGGCCTACACTGCGTGATGTAACACCTGAAGCCACGCTGAATGTAGCAGATAAGGAAATGCCTGGTTTTGGAGAGCAAATGCGGCAAATTAGTCTTAATTTTGTTCCTACAGCCATTTTGTCACGGCAAGTGGCTGTCATACGTAAGCAATGTTTAATTGTTAATCTGCCTGGGCAACCTAAATCGATTGCAGAAACACTAGAAGGCTTAAAAGATGAAACAGGGAAACAAATCGTACATGGTATTTTTGCTGCCATTCCGTATTGCCTTGACCTACTAGGGACTAATCAGAACCTGATGCCTTATATTGAAACGAATGAAAGTATCGTTAAAAGTTTTCGGCCAAAATCAGCTATCAAACCGGCTTAAGCCATCAATTATCCTAATGAAAAGATTTGAATTATATGAAACAAATTTATCTGCAATTACGTCGCTTAATGCCTTATATTTTTTGGACTTTAGTCATCATTGTGAGCATGTTTATGCTTGTAGAATTAGCGCCAAAAGAAAATCCAATTAAACATTTAGACAAAATCCAACATGCATTGGTTTTTTTGGCTATTAGCGTTGCTGGTTGCTTAGCGTTTAAGCACCAAACATCATTGATTATCGTGGGCTTAACCGTTTTTGGCGCCATCATGGAAATTTTACAAGCCACACTCACAACCACCCGCACTGGTGATGTTAAAGACTGGCTGGCGGATATTGCTGGTATTCTGATTGGATTAATGATTGTCGCAATTTACCGTCAATTTAAGCCTAAAAGATTAAAATAATGTATGCGTAGCGAATTTAATATCATTAAAAAGTACTTTACTCGTCCCACGCCGCTGGCCGATTTGGGTGTGGGCGATGATGCTGCGTTACTCAAAGTAGCTGATGGCCACCAACTTGTCGTATCAACAGACATGTCAGTAGCAGGCACTCACTTTTTTGCCGATGCCGCACCCTATGACATAGGCTGGAAGTCCCTAGCAGTGAATATATCTGACATCGCAGCCATGGGTGCAAATCCAAAATGGGCAACGCTTTCAATTGCCTTACCCGCCATTGATGAAACTTGGTTAGATGAATTCTCGCGCGGATTTTTTGCCTGCGCTGATGCGTTTGATGTTGACTTAATTGGTGGTGATACTACGCGCGGGCCGCTTAATATCAGCGTGACCATCATGGGCGAGGTGCCAACTGGTAAAGCACTCAAACGTAGTGGTGCGCAAGTGGGGGATGATATTTGGGTGAGCGGACAGCTTGGCAGCGCAGCGCTTAGTTTAGCGTGCTTAAAAAATAAAACCTTGCAAGGTAGAATAACACTTAAAAACGATGCCCTGCAAGCCAATATCCATACGCTTCACAGGCCTGATCCTAGAGTTGATTTAGGCTTAAAATTACGTGACATTGCAACCAGTTGTATTGACATATCTGATGGGTTATTAGCAGATTTGGGGCATATTTTAACAGCCTCGAATTGCGGCGCGACATTAGATTTAGAGAAAATTCCATGTATCAATTTCTTGAAAAATAATCTAGATAATCCACAGTTTCAAGAATTTCTACTCGCAGGCGGTGACGATTACGAGCTATGTTTTACCGCGCCTGCTAACAAGCGCAAAGAAATTGAATTAATTGGCAAGCGACAGCACATCCTTCTAACATGCATCGCTGCAATCAACATGGATATTGGTCTACATACCATTTTTAAAGGCACCGCATTAAACTTAAGCAGCAAAGGCTTTGATCATTTTGGTTAATCCAGATGTTAAGTTTTTATTTGCTAAGCCTGCCCACTTTTTCGCTTTGGGTTTCGGAAGTGGGCTTGCGCCCAAAGCACCCGGCACATTTGGAACGCTTGTTGGCTTGCCCCTATTTTGGCTGATTTCAAACTATGGCCTCAATTTACAATTGCTCATCATCACTGCTTTATTTTTAATTGGTATTTATTTTTGCGATGCGACTAGCAAAGCGCTTGGCGTATCTGACCATGGCAGTATCGTTTGGGATGAAATTGTCGCCATGATGTTAGTGCTTACTTTTGCGCCGAAAAACGGGGCAGGCTGGATTGTGGCTTTTTTCTTGTTTAGATTATTCGATATTTGGAAACCGTTTCCGATACGGCAATTTGATGCAACACTTAAAAATGGGTTTGGCGTGATGTTTGATGATTTGTTGGCGGCACTTTACGCAATTGCCAGCACGCGGTTAGTTTTTTATTTACATTTATACTGGGTTTCAAATGGTGGGACGCGAGAAATTGTCGGATAACTCAGCCAAGGAACTTGGTGCCGTATTAAAAGCGCAAGGCTTTATGCTGGTTTTAGCAGAATCTTGCACAGGCGGCATGGTGGCACAAACTGTCACTAGCATTGCAGGTAGCTCAGCTTGGTTTGATCGCGGATTTGTCACTTATAGCAACGCGGCAAAAGTTGAAATGTTAGGAGTAAAACCCTTAACCTTAGAAAAATTTGGTGCAGTGAGTGAAGAAGTTGCTAAAGAAATGGTGCTAGGGTGTTTAAATAACAGCCATGCCAACATTGCTGCTAGCATCACAGGCATTGCTGGGCCTGATGGAGGTAGCTTAGAAAAACCAGTTGGAACGGTTTGTTTTGCTTGGGCTGGCATAAACAATACCGTCACAACGAGCACTAAGCACTTTAACGGAAATCGCGAGGAAATCCGCCAAAAAGCCGCCATTTTTTGCTTATCTGAACTTATTCAAACGCTAGAATTATTCAAATAATAGCTTTAAATCAAACTAGTTTCGGCAACTAATCATGTTCGCGATGACCACGTCCACCACGGTTTCTGCCACCTCTATCCCAATTACCTCTTCCGCCGCGATCCCAACCACGATTCCACCTGCGGTTATCATGATGCCAACCGCCAAAACGAGGTTGATTGAAATAACGATTTGATACAATTGGCTGGCTATAGTAAACCCTCGGTGCTTGGCGATAATAGACGACGGGTTCATGATAATAACTAGGATGTGGGTAATACATCACTGGCGGTGGTGCAAACCCGTACCCACCAATATTAATACCCAGATTAAATGAATCATGCGCTTGTGCGCTTGTAATACTTGCTGCGCCAATTGCTAGCGCAAGCATTACAGAATGAAACGTTTTCACGTATATTCTTGCCATATGCTTCTCCATTCAAAAAATTGCGCTCCCTAAGCATTGAACGTTTTTGCAACCAAGTGGTTGACAAGTATTTAAAATCATCAGTTCAACATTTGCTTTACAAATACCGCAACTTACAACCCTGTATTGCTTACGTTAAACCACAAAATATGAAATAATTGCATGTTAATTAAAATGTTTATTTAACACCCAAACTTAAGGCAAAAATCTCATGGATGACAATAAAAGCAAAGCTCTCGCCGCCGCATTAGCGCAAATTGAAAAGCAATTTGGCAAAGGCTCAATAATGAAAATGGGCGATGCCGCGATTGGTGAAGACATTCAAGCGGTTTCAACAGGCTCACTAGGCTTAGATATTGCTTTGGGCATTGGCGGCTTGCCACGCGGACGTGTGATTGAAATCTACGGCCCTGAATCATCTGGTAAAACCACACTGACTTTATCGGTGATTGCAGAAATGCAAAAAGTAGGAGGTGTTGCCGCGTTTATCGATGCAGAACATGCACTAGACCCGCAATACGCCGCTAAATTAGGTGTTAACGTGCCTGAGCTATTAATTTCTCAGCCAGATACGGGCGAGCAGGCACTTGAAATCGTGGATATGCTGGTGCGTTCTGGATCTGTGGATATTGTTGTGGTTGACTCGGTTGCTGCTTTAACACCACGCGCTGAAATTGAAGGGGAAATGGGTGACTCCCACATGGGCTTACAAGCGCGTTTAATGTCACAAGCGCTACGTAAACTCACAGGCAATATTAAGCGCACCAATACCATGGTGATTTTTATTAACCAAATCCGCATGAAAATAGGCGTGATGTTTGGTAACCCAGAAACCACCACTGGCGGTAACGCCCTTAAATTCTATGCTTCTGTGCGTTTAGATATTCGTCGCACGGGTGCGATTAAAAAAGGTGATGAAGTGACTGGCAGTGAAACGCGCGTCAAAGTCATTAAAAACAAAGTCGCACCGCCATTTAAGCAAGCAGAGTTCGACATTATGTATGGCCAAGGCATTTCTCGCTTGGGTGAGATTATCGAACTAGGCTCTAACTTAAAGTTTGTCGAAAAAGCAGGTGCTTGGTACGCTTACAATGGCGAAAAAATCGGTCAAGGTAAAGAAAATGCAAAAGAATATTTGCGTGAGCACCCAGAAGTTGCTGCAGAAATCGAAGCGAAGATTCGTGCTAACGCAAAGCAACTAGCAGACATGATGCCAGCGGCACGTAGCGAAGATGATTAATAGATTTAACATTAAAAATTATTAAACTAAAAAAATCATAAACTAAAAAATTAAGAAGAATCACTGAAAGTTGACTAAAGAGTTTCAGCCGAAAAGCTTGCGCCAGCGCGCGTTAGATTGCCTAGGTAAGCGCGAATATTCATATGCAGAATTAAGCCAAAAGCTTAAAACTTTTTTAGCTGAAGACGAAGATGTAGCCGAAATCAACGATATTTTAGATGATTTTAAGGCACGCGGATGGTTGTCTGACGAGCGATTTACCGAGCAAATTGTGCACGCACGTTCGCATAAGTTTGGGGCGAACAAAATTGCCAATGAATTGCGCGAAAAAGGGGTTTCTGCTGATTTAATTGAAACCGCCATTGAACAAGTGAAAGAAAATGAATTAGATAATGCTAGAGAAATTTGGCATAAAAAGTTTAAGTCTATTCCAAATAGTCGTGATGAATGGGCAAGACAAGCAAGATTTTTGCAAAGCCGAGGGTTTGGTTTTGATGTAATTAAAAAAGTATTGAATACAAAAGATTCAGAATAGCCAACTAGAAAATGACAATTAAATTAAGTAACAATCCAAGTAGCAACGAGATTCGCAAGGCGTTTTTAGACTTTTTCGCGTCTAAAGGCCATGCCATCGTGGCTTCTAGCTCGCTGGTGCCACATGGCGACCCTACCCTACTTTTCACCAATGCGGGAATGAATCAGTTTAAAGACGTGTTTTTGGGCTTTGATAAACGCCCTTACACGCGCGCCACTACCAGCCAAAAATGCGTGCGCGCTGGCGGCAAACATAACGACCTTGAAAATGTGGGTTACACCGCACGCCATCACACCTTTTTTGAAATGTTAGGCAATTTTAGCTTTGGCGATTACTTTAAAGAAGATGCCATTAGCTACGCGTGGGAGCTACTGACCGATGTATTCAAACTGCCAAAAGACAAGCTGACTGTGACTGTTTATGCAGAAGACGATGAAGCCTTTGACATTTGGAACAAGAAAATTGGTGTGCCAACTGAGCGCATCATCCGCATTGGCGACAACAAAGGTGCGCGTTACGCATCAGACAATTTTTGGATGATGGGTGACACTGGACCTTGCGGACCATGCACTGAGATTTTTTATGACCATGGCGAGCATCATTTTGGTGGCCCGCCAGGCAGCCCAGATGAAGATGGTGACCGTTTTATCGAAATTTGGAATAATGTGTTTATGCAATTTAACCGCGATGAAGCGGGCGTCATGCACAAACTGCCTAAACCTTCTGTAGACACAGGCATGGGCTTAGAGCGTATTTCTGCGGTACTGCAACACGTGCATGCCAACTACGAAATTGATATTTTCACCACCTTAATTGCGGCAGCTGCGCGCGAAACCAAAACCGCTGACTTAACCAGCCCAAGCCTGAAAGTTTTGGCCGACCATATCCGCGCATGCTCATTTTTAATCGCCGATGGCGTGATTCCAGGCAACGAAGGCCGTGGTTATGTGCTACGTCGCATTATCCGTCGCGCTATTCGTCACGGCTACAAGTTAGGCGCGCGTAAAGCCTTCTTCCACAATATGGTAGCTGATTTAGCCAACGTCATGGGGGTCGCGTATCCTGAACTCGTCAAAGAGCAAACGCGCATCCTAAGTACGCTGAAATTAGAAGAAGACCGATTCTTTGAAACCATTGAAAATGGCATGGCGATTTTGGAAGCAGAAATAGCGAACGCTCCTACATTACTTAACGGTGAACTGGCCTTCAAATTGCATGATACTTTTGGGTTTCCGCTCGATTTAACAGCTGATATTTGCCGCGAACGCAATATAACTGTTGACACTGCAGGCTTTGACGCCGCGATGGCACGCCAGAAAGATCAAGCTCGTGCCGCAGGCAAGTTCAAAATGGCGACCAATGTAGATTATGCTGGCGCTACTACCGACTTTAATGGCTACGAAACATTGGAATCAGAAGCCACTGTTTTAGCGCTATATCAAAACAGCACACCTGTAAGCCTCTTGGATGAAGGCTCTCAGGGCATAGTTGTGCTCTCCAGTACGCCTTTTTACGCCGAAAGTGGGGGTCAAGTAGGTGATAACGGCGTGCTAAAAAGTGCCAATGGTATTTTTGCCGTTGAAGACACTCAAAAAATTCAAGCTGCTGTATTTGGTCATCACGGCATTTTAAAAACAGGTACACTCCATGTAGGTGACACCGTCAAAGCCAATGTGGATATGGCTTCCAGAGCATCCACCATGCGCAACCACTCTGCCACACATTTAATGCATAAAGCTTTGCGGGAAGTACTGGGTGAACATGTGCAACAAAAAGGCTCGTTGGTTGATGCTGACAAAACCCGTTTTGACTTTGTACATAACGCACCTATGACCGATGCAGAAATCACGCAAGTCGAAGTGCTTGTAAATGCTGAAATTTTAAGCAATGCCGCGACCCTTGCACGTGTGATGGATATCGAATCTGCGCAAAAAACTGGTGCCATGATGCTATTTGGCGAAAAATATGGTGATGAAGTGCGCGTGTTGGATATCGGTACTTCACGTGAATTATGTGGTGGTACACATGTCGGCCGTACTGGCGACATTGGCCTATTCAAAATCTATGCAGAAAGCGGCGTGGCGGCTGGTGTGCGTCGAGTAGAAGCCACGACTGGCACTGGGGCGCTAAAACTAATCAATACGCAACAAACACTGATTACACAACTCGCCAGCGACTTAAAAGCACCTGCAAACGAGATTGTGAACAAGGTAGCGCAGTTAAACGAGCATGCAAAATCGTTAGAAAAAGAACTAGCCCGTTTAAAATCTAAGCTTGCGAGTAGTCAAGGTGATGACTTAACAGCTCAAGCAACTGAAATTAATGGCGTTAAAGTATTAGCAGCCATGTTAGATGGCGCTGATGCAAACGCCTTGCGCGAAACTATGGACAAACTGAAAGACAAGCTCAAAACAGCAGCGATTGTTCTGGCAAGTGTCAACGAAGGTAAAGTAAGTCTCGTTGCTGGTGTGACGGCAGATTTAATTGCCAAACTCAAAGCAGGTGAATTGGTAAATCATGTGGCGGCGCAAGTGGGTGGCAAAGGCGGCGGTAAGCCAGACATGGCAATGGCTGGTGGCACCGATGCAAGTAGCCTACCTAAAGCGTTGGCAAGTGTTGAAGCGTGGGTAAGTAGTAAACTTTAATTAAATTTAAGAGTTAAAAATGGCATTAATAGTACAAAAATATGGCGGTACTTCTGTCGCAAATCCTGACAGAATTCGCAACGTCGCAAGACGTGTTGCACGATATAAAGCAATGGGGCATCAAATTGTGGTGGTAGTTTCAGCCATGTCTGGCGAGACAAATAAACTCATCGCGCTAGCAAAAGAAATGATGCCAGAGCCTGATGCGCGCGAGTTAGATGTGATTGTATCAACAGGTGAGCAAGTCACCATGGGCTTAACTGCTTTAGCCTTGATGGAACTTGGCATTAAAGCAAAAAGCTATACGGGTGAACAGGTTAAAATTTTAACGGATAACGCGCATACTAAAGCACGTATTTTAGATATAGATAACCACAACATTAAGCAAGACCTTAACGATGGCTATGTGGTGGTGGTGGCGGGCTTTCAAGGCGCGGATGAATTTGGCAATATCACAACACTTGGCCGTGGCGGATCGGACACGACTGGGGTAGCACTCGCTGCTGCTTTAAATGCCGAAGAATGCCAAATTTATACTGATGTAGATGGCGTTTACACTACTGATCCTAGAGTTGTGCCAGAAGCGCGCCGCTTAGACAAAATCACGTTTGAAGAAATGTTAGAGCTTGCCTCGCAAGGCAGTAAAGTCTTGCAAATACGCTCAGTTGAATTTGCAGGAAAATATAAAGTTAAGTTACGTGTGCTATCTAGCTTTGAGGACGAAGGCGAAGGCACGCTAATTACATTTGAGGATGACTTAAATCAAAACAAGGATAACGACATGGAAGAACCTATTATCTCAGGCATTGCGTTTAATCGCGATGAAGCCAAAATAACAGTATTAGGCGTGCCCGATACACCAGGTATTGCCTACCAAATTTTAGGCCCTATTGCTGAGGCTAATATCGACGTAGATATGATTATCCAAAATACCAGTGCAGACGGCGCAACCGACTTTACCTTCACTGTACATAAAAATGAGATGAATAAAGCGTTAAGTATTTTGCGAGATAAAGTACAAGGTATGATTAAAGCGCGTGAAATTATTGGAGATGATAAAATTGCTAAAGTTTCAGTGGTAGGTGTGGGCATGCGCTCACACGTAGGCATCGCCAGTCAAATGTTCCGCACACTCGCTGAAGAAGGCATTAATATTCAGATGATATCGACTTCAGAAATTAAAATTGCTGTGGTTGTAGAAGAGAAATACATGGAACTTGCAGTGCGCGTGTTGCACAAAGCATTTGAGCTAGAAGAAGCATAAGCTTTATTTTAAGCTTAGTTTTGATTGATTTATGGGTGCGAATCTAGTAATATCGCGCCCTTGCAATATAGCGTATTAAATAAAAAACGGAGAGCTGGCCGAGTGGTCGAAGGCACTTCCCTGCTAAGGAAGCATACGGGCTTAAATCTGTATCGAGGGTTCGAATCCCTCGCTCTCCGCCAGTTTTATCTTTAAGAAACAGTCTGTTTCGATTATAATACAAGTTATGCGCCCGTAGCTCAGCTGGATAGAGTACTTGGCTACGAACCAAGGGGTCAGGAGTTCGAATCTCTTCGGGCGCGCCATATATCAAGGGTTAGAGACATTTGTTTCTAACCCTTTTTTATTTGTTAGGGACTTTTTCGTTCCCCTACCTTGCAACCATCAATAAACTTCGATTTACCCGATTGCTCTCACTAGAAGTTCTATTGAGAGCCTCAAATAGCTTATCAACTTGAGCTAAATAGAAAAGCACAGTAATTCTTGAAGATTATTCTCAATTAAAGTACAAAAAAAGGCACCAACAAAAACCTTAGATAGTCGGGTAGCATTTTAGACTACATCCCTCCATATTTTGATGGTTGTATGATCTTATTCCCTAAATTTCTCTGCTAGCGCTTTAGATTCTTCTTTGCGTTGCTTTGTATATGCAATCAGGCTTTTCAACTTAACTGCTGAAGGTAAAGCTGCATTGCTTGGCAATTGCGACAACTTCTCAAAACTATCTTCGTATGGCTCACTAATCTTGGTTTCAACTTTACCTGCTAACTCATTTAAAGATAAACCACTCTTTTTTTGTTCATGTAAGATTTCAAGCCATGATCGATTAATCTCTTGCTCTTGAAATGTAAATTCATTAATTTTATTTTGTAATAAAAGCTCGTCACGCCAAAGATACTTGGGCTTAGGCATATTTTGAAATAGCAAAGAAGTTGCTATTGCTAATAAAATGATTGCGCCATATGATAGTTTCTTAGTGACAATACTTATATTAATTGGTTTAAGCAAAAATATACTTGTCAAAATACCTGCTGTAAAACCGCCAACGTGCGCTGAATTATCAATACCAGGCACAATAAAACCAAATACAATCGTGGCTAAAGAAAAAGCAGTTGCTCCTCCAAATAACCAACGAAACTCTCTTAAGCTTATTTCTAAACGATTAAACCAAAGATAAATAAGCAATGCACCATATATGCCGAATATCGCCCCAGATGCGCCTCCAGATACAGCTGAGTTACCCTGAAAAACTAATGAGACTAAATTACCAAATAAACCACTCACAAGATATATAGAAGTGAAACGCACATGCCCATACATACGCTCTACCAGCTGACCAGCATCCCATAATGCCCACATATTGAGTATTAGATGTAGTGCGCCAAAATGCAGAAACATTGCACTTGCAAGCCGCCACCACTGTCCATCTTGAGTTGCTGGTCCAAAGTTTGCACCCCAAGCTAACTGTACAATGTTTTGCGAATGCCATAGTCCTGCGCCATAGATAAGCATTGCGCCAAAGACGATAGTGTTAGTCAATATCAACGATTTTGTCACCCAAACTACGGCGACATTTCGTTTTAAAATCTCATGTAATGATTGCAAGTGAAAACTTTAGAAGGTATGAATGGCATTATTTTACATCATACATGTGATGCAAATAATAAAGCCAGTCAGTCTGTATTAAAGACTTAACTGGCTTTAAGGTGCAAATATTATTGATATTTGAATTATTGTTTTCTACGACGAGCTGAAAAACCAAGCAAGCCTAGACCGGTTAATAGCATTGCGTATGTTTCTGGCTCAGGTACTGGTGCTAAACTGTATAAAGTTGTTGTATTAGAAACCTCATTCGCAATTGCCAAATAGCTTATGCCTGAAATTTCAAATGCTTTTAAACCTTCTGGAGATATATCACCATCAGTCACAAGCAATTGTAAAAATGATGAATTCTCTGGGTCCGTAATGTCAAACAAAGCAATTGCGCTTTTCGTAGTTCTTTCTAGACCAATCGCAGCAATTGTACGCCCTGCAATCGTCAACAACTCCACACCTTCTGGCTCAACACCTTTGTCATCACTTCTACCGTCATCATAAATACCTGCAGCAAAAGCTGCTTTGTCTAACTGGTCACCACTATCAAAAATAATACTGCCATCTACATCACGAATAGTGAAAGAACGTGCACCTGCAACATATAAATCTGTGGTTGTAGAGTCTGTTAAAGAAGCTTGTAATCGGCTTCTTGGGTCATTACTTGCGACTAAACCCGATGCCCCAGCTCTACCTCTATCGGCATCATCTTCACGATAATCGCCTTCATTTGCCATTACCAAGAAGGTTTGACCATTTTTTTCATAACTTACAATACCATCTGGCATATACAAGCCTTTTACATTAGGTGAACTAAAATTCACACCATTTCTATCTGAAGGGTCAATTTGATTCCCTGGCAAACTAAAGTCTTTAGCGCCTAAGCCGATTACTTTTTCAAATGAACCTGTTGCAATATCTAGCACACCCATTGCATTCGCTTCTTGCAGGCCCACATATGCTTTTGTGCCAGCTGCATTCACTGCAATATACTCTGGCTCAAAATCCATGCCCGTATTGGTGCGAATATTACTACCTATTTGTTGAACTCCCGCAAAAGTAGCAGTTGAAGCAACTGTACGTGTGCTCATATTAATAATACTGACACTACCCACTGGATCTACCGACCCTAGGCCAAAGTTTCTGGGAACTGTTGAACCTACTTGTGTACCATAGGTACTGGACACAACATCACCATTTGGTGCAAAAACAACATTAGGCGTACCTTCGTTAGCAACCAAAAGTTTACTTCCATCATTGGTAAATGTAATCATGTCTGGCAGAGCACCAACGGCAATCGTGTTTACTCCACTCACTAAACTGCGTGTGTTAGTATCGTACAATTGCACAGCACCAGCATTTGACCTTGTACTGTTTTCAATGGCAAAAGCTGCTAAACCGTTTTTAATAGCAACACTGTTAATGCTACCTGTAAATCCAAGATTGGGGTTATTAATACTGATATGTTGAACCAATGAACCTGTTGTGGCGTTAAGCACATCAACTCCCACCACCCCTGCCACCCAAACAGTGTTAGTAATAGCATCATAAGCGGCAATTTCTGAAGTTAAGCCAGCAACTCCTGTTAAAGAGTGACTATAAGTCCACTCTTTGGTAACGCTAGCAATTGGACTCGCTGCAAAAGCCAATGTAGGAATAAATAATAATGACACTACTGACGCAATCAATGATTTTTTCATTTTAACCCCTTAATAGATATAAAAATTTATAGTTATATTTTTACTAAAATAACTTATCACCGTAATTTAGTTAGATTTTTGTACCACATCTAACCCAAAATTATTTAGTCTTTGCTAAGCCCAAACTTGATATAAAATCTAATTGGTTTACTAAGCGACTCAACACATTGTGCTTATCAAAGAGTTCATTTGCATAATCTCGTGCGATTAAACCAAATTTCATTCTTGCAATATCATCATCAAACAATCTTTCGATAGCCTCTACTAATGCATCGCTGTCTTCTGGAGGCACAACTAAACCACATTTTGAAACTACCTTAGCAATCTCAGTGCCCATTTGGCATGTGGCTATCACCGGCTTGCCGCTAGCTAACATGCCAGATAGTTTAGATGGCAGAACCAAATCTGCCGCTTCTGGGCTTTGTGGCAACAAATGCACATCTGCCAACCCCAATAATTGACCCAAACGCTCAAAAGGCTGCAAAGGCAAGAACTTAATATTATCTAAATCTGCACTGGCCTGTTCGAGTTGAGATTTCATTACGCCCTCACCACAAATTACAAACATCAGGTCTTTACGGTGGGCTAATTTCCTAGCTGCTTCTGGAATCACCATTAGGCCTTGTTTTCCACCTAGCGTTCCTGAAAACAACAGCACTTTAACGTCAGGCTCAATACCTAGTTCTTTTCTGTAATAACTAGGCTCTTCTAAAGGGTAAACATGAGACACATCGACCCAATTAGGGAAAAATCTCATACGGCCAGCACGCACACCTTTGGCACGTAACTTATCCAACATTCTGTTGGAAATTGTTGAAACCACATCAAACCAACCCAAAACCCAGCGCTCTGCATTAAACATCATCTGTTTAAGCCATTTACCTTTGAGTAAGTTCATTTGAAAAGCGACATCAAGCTCAAAGTCTTGAATATGAAGCCAAGCCTTGCCTCCACATAGCCTTGCTACAAGCCAACCTGTTGGGGCACAGACCATCGCTGGCGCTACTGTCATGACAATATTTGGCTTCCAAAATACTTGTCTTAACATGACAGGCAATGAAGAAATTGCAAATGAAAGTAAATGTAATATACGAGTAATACCATTTGGCTTGCTAGGCACCCAAATTGGCGCACGCCATACTTCTACACCCTGCCATAGTTCGCGACGATACATTGGCTTATCATAGCCATCGCCTAATTTCCATAATGGGTAATATGGAGGTGCTGCGACCACTCTCACCTCGTGACCTTGTGCGGCAAGCCAAGCTGCCATTTCACCAGAATATTTACCTATACCTGTAGGTTCTGGAGCAAAATTAACCGTGTAAAGTAATATTTTCAAAATTAGCCTCTTATCAAAGTCAAACTTAGACTTGAACTCGTTAGAACATGATTTGAATCACTTTCTAACTACCATGAGAGGCATAATATGCTTGGCTAATGACGCTTTCGTGAACTGGATATAGTCCGTTTGAACTATTATTGAATTACTGGTTAAAAAATCATTATTTTTTTAATTGTTAAATTGCTTTTTTTTGGGCTGTCACTAACATGTTTTGAGTGAGAATCATGTGTGTATTACCAGTCTCAGCGACTAACAATAAACGAAATGGAAAACTCATCACCTTCCACAAAAAAGCTCTAATAAAACTTTTTAGACCGTGTGGAATCGGCTTATCTTCAAAACAAGTTACACTACTAAATCCGCATGCAGACAATACTTGATTGATAGACTGTGGCGTAAAACAGTTTTCATGTGTCAAATCACCGTAGCGAATTCGCATGCCATAAATGCCTTCCGCATTAGGAACGTGAATTACCACCCTACCATTTTGCTTTAACGATTGGTTTATTATATCAAGATAATCAAAGAGTTCTTGTTTGGTAAAATGCTCAAGAATGTCCATTAAGAAAATCACATCAAATTCATTTTTCTTACCAGATAAAAATTCTTTAATATCTTGACACTTGACTTCTGTTAAGCCTAACTCATGAGCCAAATTTACCTGCTGCGCTGAGATGTCTACACCATGCAAATTGGTATACCCATGTTGCTTGAGACAATATATGAGCGAACCGTGACCACATGCTAAATCTAAGATTTCTATATCTTTTTTGCTTGGCAAGTGTAGCTTAATGACGTGAGAAAGCTGAGGAAACTGCTTAATATCTAGGCCATTACTGCGGTTGATATTTCCCCCAGCTTGCCCAGTTGAAACATAATTGTCGTATAAGCGCTGCTTCCAATTGTTCATCTTGATACTACTATCTCAATTAAAAAATAGCGATAATGTTAGTACACCAAAGTTACAGTTTAAGGTCAATCAATTAACAAACTCGCAACTTAACATCCTAAAAGCACTAAAATACGAAAGCAATTTATGTCCATTCAAAATTGAACTTTAAATTTGCTTCTCGGGTGTCTGCATTTCTTTTGTCTTAATCACAATAAAATGCTCGTAAATCGACTGTAAAATTGCGTAATTAAAGCCAGCTTTACCATCCAAAAAACCAAGCTTCAGCACATACAAGAGTAAAAACTTAATCAGTGGCCTACAAGGCAGGCGATAAAATAATTCTTTTTGATTAAATCGGCGTTCATGAAAATCTTTTGCTGAGAAGGCCTTAATGAATGAGAATTCCGCATGATTTTTCCTATTTTCAATAATTTGCCTAGCTTCAAACGTACTATACGAATTATGTCTTTCTATCCAATGCGTGGCACCCTTGCTAAATGGAAAATGATCAAGGTAGCCTTTCAATTGTCCGACTGGGCCATCTGCAATTGAAATCGGATTAACCATACGCTCATATCTCATCTTATTAGGTTGAAATAGTCGCATATAAAAAGGGGATGTTTGCACATGTTTAAGCCATGTCCCCAAGTAAAAATCTCTTCTTTGAATACGAAAAGCCACATTATGTTTAGCATCATTGACTATTGACTGTACTTCTGTCGCTAAATCTGGCGTCATGCGCTCGTCTGCATCTATATAAAATACCCATGCATGTTTGAACTTAATGTGTTGCAAACCCCAGTTTTGATGCGATGCCCAATTATCAAATGGTCTACTTGTCACCTTAGCACCAAAGTTTTCTGCAATCTCTACAGTTTTATCTGTGCTATTAGAATCATAGACATGAATGTCATCAGACCACGCAACACTCTCTAAACAACCCGGTAAATCCTGTTGCTCATTTTTAGTTAGCACAAGAATTGATATCATGAATTGTCTCCAAGAATTTCTGTTAGTGAATCTAACAATATTTGCATTTCATTATTTAAGTATATATCTGATAAAACTCTACTGTTTCTTTGAATATGTTGAGATAAAAACATTGAGCAAACTACCGACCCTTCATCACCTGCAAGTCTCGCTGAAAGACACAAACTAATATCTCCGATATTAAATTGTGAGTTTTCATATAGCTTTTTTACTTCATTGCTTTTATTAATGATTTTTAAAAATTCATTTTGAAATTCACTTCCACCGATAAAAGGTCTGGTAACTATACGATTTTTTGCATTTCTTACTATTTCTGCACATCTTGAGTATGTAATAAAATTACCTTCAAATTGGGCAAAATCTCCAGCAAGCTTTGATGACTTTAGATAGTTTTCAGGAGTTTTAAAAGCATTACCCCAGCTCTTAATTTTTCCAACAGATACAGCAGACTCCATAAAACCTTGTAACTCTAATTCGTTTTCTAGAAAGATTAGATCTGGTTCATGAATTAAATAAATATCAATATAATCTGTTTTAAGTTGCATTAATGACTCATCTAAACACTTTTGCGCATATTTCAAATCAAAACGCTTTTCAGCCAACAATTCCCCAGACTTTTTCTTAAGCTTGCCTTTTAACTGAGGAAACATGTCAGAAGCAAGTCTGGCGACAGGCATAGCCAAACGTTTGGATATACTTAAATTTGGAGGAACAACTCCAAACTTTGACGCAATAGTGAGTTTATCTCGCCTACCCTTCACAAACTTACCTAAGACAGATTCAGCTTCACCAAATCCGTAGGATCGAGCAACATCAAAATGTGTAACCCCAACATCATATGCTTCTGACATTGCTCGCAATGAATTTTTTCGTCCAACCTTACCCATTACCGAAGCACAACCAAAACCGAGTCTTGATAATTTCACTAATCTAGTCAAACTGACACCCTTAAATTTTTCGCTATATGCCGAGCTTGTCGAATAGTATTTGCAACAATTAAAAATGTCGGATTAGCTTGCCCAGACGTTGGAAAAATCGCACTGCTTGCAACAAAAGTATTGGTTACCCCATATAAAAGCCCGTAACTATTGGTTACCCCTTTAGATGAATCATTGGCCATACGCAATGTGCCAAGTTGATGAAAGCCGTCTATAGATTGATCGATGACAGCTTGCTCTAAAGCCTCTTTATCATGTCTATAAATTAATTGTCCAGCGCCTTGAGAGGTTAGTTGATAGTCCAGAACTGAGTGTGCCTTTATCACCGAATCAACATCTTGTTTTGACCATTGTAAATCAATTTTTGCACGCCTTAATCCAGTGACATCTCTTTCATCCGTTAATGTAATTTTACTATTTAAGTTTGGTGTTTGTTCAGCATGAAAATGAAGAGAGTATCGATTATTTTTACTATAGGTAAAAAAACCTGGAATAGGCGGATTTGCGAAATATCGTGACCATAAAAACTTAATTACAAAAGTTGCAGTTGCAATTGGGCTAAATAAACAATTCAATAAATGCTTTAACAAGTTTTCCAGCTTATCGCCTGCAACTCTTTTTCGAATGGCTGGCGGTGCAAGAAGGTTTTTTACAAAAGGCATTGTTAAACCCAAATATGCAGCAGATAGAATGCCGCTTCCATGTTTCCAATCAGAAATGGGGGGGTTATCTAACCAAAAAGCAATATTTAGTAATTTTTGATTTTTTAGCAATTGGTTAGAAAGGGTAATTCTCCTTCTCACATAGACTTCACCATCTCGCTCGAACCCATAGATAGATTGCTTTGGATTACCGTAGAGTTGAATTTCTGCAATTTTTCCTGACAAGTGCCCCATGTAATTCAAACCAACATATTTAGCTCCTAAAAGCTTCAAACCATTTGGTTCATCCATAGAGTTGAGAATTAATCTAGTACTTTCAACACCTCCACAAGCGATTACAAAAACACTGGCCTCAATTTTTAGCTTTTCAGAATCAGGTTGGGATGTAGGTTTTAGTAGAGCATGACTTACTCTACCACCAAGCTCATTTTGAAAAAAGCCAATGCAAGTATGTTGCTCTAAAACCTTAAGTTTTTGATTGCTAACAAGTTGATTTTTAAGCTTAGCCCACATCTTAGGAGCCACACTCCATCGCTCAAGACTTGTGCTCAAAATAAATTCAGAGTCTTTTAAGTTTTCTGCTAAATCATTAAATTTAGTCTTTAAGTTATGACATTTCTCGACTTTAAAGTTTGGTGAGTTGATACTACAATACTCACTTGCTAATTGAAAGTACTCTGCTAAATCTATCTCGGATATTGGCCAGCCTGAATCTGCAACGTAATCACGTACTTCATAATCTATATCATCAAATGGAACGCATCTCCCACCCCACAGTAAAGATGTACCCCCCAAACCTCGCCATACAGCATCTTTCATTACACTATGACTTACTGAGTTAATTATTTTTGCATCTGATAACGATTGTGCATTTATATCATATTGCTCAGATCCGCTTTCAACTAGCAAAACAGAAAGCCCACTTTTAGCTAGTTCCAGTGACATAACTAAACCAGCTGGACCAGAACCTATCACGCACACATCATATACGCTCATCACAACTTACCGTCAATAATTACACTACGAGTACTTTGCACAGTTGCAGGATTGCCTAAATAGACATGCCAGGCCTCCAAATTTTTGAATGTGACGCTTGCAGCTGCAAGCACTGCGCCATCACCAACAACTACTCCAGGTCCAACAAAGGCTACTGCACAAATCCATGCACGCTCGCCAATTTCAATAGATTTTGCTACAAGTGGAAAGTTTGGATCACGGAAGTCATGTGTGCCTGTACAAAGAAAACTATACTGAGAAATTATTGCACGCTGCTTAATGGTGATTTTTGCGATGTTATAGCATCTGACATCGCTTGCTAGAGTAGCAAAATCTGCCATTTCAAGATTCCATGGCGCCCAAATATCAACACTTGGATACACATAGGCCTTGAAAGATACATTTGCACCATACAATCGTAAAACTAAAATACGCCAACGATGAAATGGTGCGGGAGTCCATCTGGCAGCTAATAACCAAGTTACTTGCCAGATTGCTCTTTTAATACGGTTAATTAAGCTAAAACTTGGCCCAACAAATCCTTCTTTACCGGCAATTATATCAAAATCATATTGCATTTAGCTCTCTTTAAATTTATCAACCAATTTTTGATTAAATATTTAGCTTACGGCATGGATGCCGATAAAATATTCAAACAAATTTAAATATTAAACGTTATTTCTTGCATCACTTCACTCTAAAACGTAATTTTTGCTTATCTTATTCGCCCGCTCATTTTATTATGAGACATTAACAGGTCCGTACCTTTAACTTAATAATCCACCAAATATCAGTCAAATTAGCTTCAAAATCATGCCGTTAAAAAAAATTTAGTCTTCTCAATTATACTTTCTGACATTGCCTGAATCGTAAAGTGCTTTTCGAAAGTCGACTTAGCTTTCTGAGCCATTTTGTTACGGCTTGCTTCATCTAAATCTAACCATTGTTGTAATGTTTTGAGAGTACCTTCTATATTGTCACTATTCACGATGCCAACACCATCTTGCTGAATTTCTCGCCAAATATTTACCTTGTCAGAAATAAGCACTGGTAAACCACAACCTAACGCCTCAGCTACGGCAATCCCAAAATTTTCTTGGTGTGACGGCAAAACAAAAGCTTCGCTTGCATAAAAAGCACCCCACTTGATATCACCCTGTAACATACCTGTCCAAGTTACGCGATGGGATATGCCCAGTTGATTTGCCTGTGCTTTAAGATTGTCAATTAATCCATTGTGGCATGGCCCTGCCATGACCAAATGTAATCTCTCATCTTGTTTCACTACATTTGCAAAAGCTGAAATCAACAAATCACAGCCCTTTTTTTCATGAATGCGACTTAAAAACAAAAGCACCCTTTTTTCTTTCAGATGCTGGTACGTTTCAAAAAACATTGCTTTAAGCTCTTTTATATTATTTGGTGGGGTATTTGTGCCATAATTAATCACTTCTTCACGTACTTTGTACAACCAAAACGATTTTCTAGCGAGAATACGCTCTTCTTCGCAGGTGAAAAATACTGCTTGTGCATCACGCAATAAGCGATATTCTGCCCATGGCCAATATAACCATTTTTTGAGGTGTTTGAGTGGGTAAGTATGTTTAAACCACGGGTCGAGCATACCGTGTGTGAAGACAAAATAAGGCACTTTCATGCGACTTAACACGCGCCACGAGCCAAAACCATGGTATTGCCACAAGCCATTGATATAAATAGCATCGTATTCGCGCGCATGCGATAACAACCATGGAGCTAAGTTTGGCGTATAGCGATAGCTAGTTTTCGCCGGTCCTAATGCATATACTTTGAGTGGAAAGTTAGTCACAAAATCTTCTCTCGGGTCATCTAAAGTTACAACTTCTAGGTTGTGCCCGAGTTCTTTAGCCATTTTTCCGTGTTGCTTAACACCTTCCATAGGGCCACCACCTTTTGGGTCAACGGATGGTATGATATGTAGTAATTTCATTATTGCGCTTTCTGAACTGTAGAATTGGATTTGGTAATGTTATGGTAATTAGCTAACACTTGTGTATAAATAGACAAATATGCCTCTATCGTCTTTTTAGCATCAAACTTTGATATATTTTCTGCGCTTATTTTGGCGTAAAATTCACGTGCATCTGGTGTCATTGTGATTAATGTTATTAATTTTTCTGCTGCATTTTTTGCCCAATTATGATGATTATCGATTAATCTCATTGTAGGAATATATGTCGCCACATTACCACCTACCTCATTCATTGGCGCAGCGTCTGTAGTTAACACAGGGCATCCACATGCTTGTGCCTCAGCGATTGGCCAACCGAAACCCTCTGCTAAACTTGGAAATATAAAGGCGGCAGCCATGCTATAAGCCGCTTGCAGAGTAAGATTATCAATTCCTTGGATAAAAACGACTTTTGCATTTGCAGGCATTAATGCGATTATTTTTTCAATGACTTCGCTAGGTTTTGGGCTAACGCAAACCAAAGGTAATGCTTGCGGTGTCATTGTCGCGTACGCAGTATAAATATGCATGACCCCTGCAAGATTTTTATACCATTGGCTACCACCTAAGTGTAGCAAAAATCCATTTGCTGTCATTGGCAAGCCAGCCTTGGCAAGCAAAGGTTTTGCGTCAGTTTCTTGCATAGGTTGATAAGGATAATTCAAACCGTTATAAACCACTTCAGATATAACTGGATTAATCTGGCCATAAATAAATAAATCATCACGTGTTTTTTTTGACACAGAAATAAAATGTTTTGCTTGCATAAAACCATGACGAATGTAGTGTTGATATAAACGACCGCTCCATGAGGTTGGATTTTCTGGAATTTCACCTAAGGCTGAGCGTAATGCCAACAAATCATGTGCATGCACCACATGTGGCTTATTTTTAACTAATGGCACCCATGGCCCAAGTGCTTGGTCCGCGAACACATATAAAGTATCTGCTGGTTGATGCTTTAATTGACCGCGCACCCAAAACGGGAAAAGAATAAATTGGTCGACATATCCTGCCCATTTAGAAATCTTTCCATAAGAGAAAATTTTAAAAAAATGTGGTTTTGGAGACCATATTTTGACTTTATGCCCTCGTTCTAGATATGCTTGTTCGAGCATTTTTGAAAAACGCGGCATGCTCTGTGATTGCATATACAAAGGGTGAGAGAACAAGATAATGTGCATTAACTCATCCTTACTGTATCTGAACGATTTATAGAATTACTCAGAAAAAACTTTAGATATATATTTGATAAGCCCTTAGCAATTGCAAATATAATCGTGTATAGCAATACAGATTGCAATACGTCTCGAAATGCGCTATTAAAAAGATGATGTAAAGAGTCTGCAGTAATACCAAATAAAAAGTTTGGCCAAATATGGAGCATACCGATTGCGGACAAAATGGTAACTTTTTCGGCAGTTCTTGTAGAAAAAATATCTATGGCTGCGTATAAAATTAAGCACATAAAAAAGTATATGATCGGGAACAGATTTCCGAACATCACATACCCTTGTCCAAAAACGGAGCCTGTTTTAAAACCACCTAATGGTAACCCTACAGCTTGATTAACTATAATATCCCCCATTGAGAACCTAAGGGTATCTTTATCAACATCTATTTTTAGTTCATCAAGCCATGGTTGAGGCAACGTTGCCCAAAAAAACTCTTTACTAATTTTCCAAACGTCTTCCGAACCTTTTTCAGACACTCGCCCAGCGAAATATAGCGTATTATCATGAAACTTAGTAATTACAAAGCGAGCAATAATTGGATTTTCGATATAAGCTTCGTCATAGGCTGATCTTAGTTCTTTTAAGATCGACTCTTTACTATACTCTTCAAGTATTTCAGGATCTAGAAAATTTTCAAAGGTATTCACAACCATCTTATCAATTGAAAGTTTAGCTCTATCTTTTCTAGCGACAACCATTGCAGTAACCATATTTGATGCTGGCCAAGACAAAGCCAAGCCGAGCAAACCTAAAATTATAAATTTGGATAACATTTCAAAAGTAATCGCTTTACTGCTTCGCATACCAATAAGTAGAAACAATAACAATACTGTCGCTATTCCAGATAACATGATAGAGCGGGCGTTGAATGCCATAGCCATTAAAGCTATAAGTAGCGCAAATACTACCAAAAACAAGTAGTTAATTTTTGCATTACAATAGTTTGGGCCGAGTTGTTGCAAGTAAATTGGAATTAAAAAAGGTGCCCAAGCTAAAAAACTTAATCCATCCGCGACTTTGCTTATGTTAGACAGTAATAGCGCAAATAGCCCGATAAAACCTATAAACCATAAATTAATTGCTGATGGCGTAGAGTATATTCCCAGTGCCGTTAGAGTATTTCGTATTATCCCAGGCTTATTTGTAGTTTTATTAGTTATAATCCTATAAAGCAAATGAGCTAATATAGCAATTGCTTGATACATTGCTAACAATGAGAATGTCAGTATAGGCTGGCGCAAATTTTCACTAATAGCGACCCATGCAACTGATTGAGCGAATAGTGCCCCTAATTGTGATGTCAATAAAAAACCAAATATTGCATAACTTGATAATGGGTGAGTTTCAAAAACATCGCTTAATCGAAAGTAACATAGACTTAACATTCCCGTAGTAAATACGATACAACTTGTAGCAATATTAATAGTGGAAAAGTCAATTATTAACTGCGAAATAAATGCTAAAAAAACCAACCATAGAAATGTTGAATTAATGAATTTTGAAATTGACATTTATCATAATTCTCGTATTTGATTTGTATAGCATAAGAATGTATTGATCTCAACCAACATACACAGTCTCAAGCATTCTTTGAGCACACCTAGACCATGAAACTTGGTCTAGTACTTTTTTTCTTGCATCATCAAATGTTTTAGATGGCATTTCTATCGCTCGTAATATCGCTTCTGCTAATGCTTCTGGGCTTTTGATAGGCACCGTTATAGAGACTTGGTTATTAAGTAAATCTTTAGCTCCCACATTTTCTGTCACCACAAGTGGTAAACCAAACGCTAATGCTTCAAGCACAGTCATCCCAAACCCTTCATCTATAGACGGTTGAACAAAAACATCAGCAGTTTGATATAACTCAATTAATTTATCTGGTAGGACAGGTGGAATTATTTTTACTCTTTTATCATTAATTCTTTTACTATATTCATTTGGAACATCTCCACGAATCCATAGCTCAGCATCGCTTCTTTCAATCAGCTTAAATGCCTCAATTAAATAATGTGCTCCTTTTCTTAAAAAATAGTTACCAACCATTAAAACAATAAAAGTCGGTTTTCTAGCTTCACGTTCTATGTACTTTATGTTTGCGCCTAAAGGGTTTATTTTGACTTTCTTAATAAGCTCAGGGTCTTTGTAAGTGTTTGCGCTATATTGAGATGGAGAGACTATTACATCAGACAAATATAACTCTTCTATCTCCCGAGCTAACGATGATAAGTCTTTAACGTACTCAACATTAAGAAAATCGGCTTCAGCACTTAAAAGTTCGTGCTGATACATATTATATGGACAAGATCTTTCTACACACTTTAACCAATCTGTACCTTTTAATGAGTTAAAAGTCTTATAGCTATTTCCGTTCCAACTATGCAATATGCCAGTCTCTTTATGTTTTAAGTTATTTACCATCCATGCATCAAAAATCTCGTCCTTTTTAGCATGCGTCATACTAAAAATAGGCAAGCGAGCGGAAATATGAACCCCAATCGCGAGATCTACTCTGTTTTTATATTGTTGCTTTGTTAAGTTTTTTGGCGGCATTATGGTTCTGTGAGCAGCATACAGCGTAGACAGTTTATGCATACTTGCATACTCACTTGCTAGATGAAATGCATGAAACTTTCCAGCTACAGCGAGGGTAACTTTCTTTTCATTAATTTCAATTTTTTTTGGAATAATATTATGCATATAATTCAAATAGTCTCTTAATATACCAACATTTAAAGAACCAACATTTAAAGATTCACTTTTAGTTAGCTTTTCTTTTTAGAATCACTTTATAAACTAAAAACAAACATATAATTGCAACAAATAGCTCGCTTAGGAGCATAGCGATTACAATTCCGTTCAAATGCAATCGAACACTCAAAATAAAAGCTAATAAAACTGATAATGCCGCTGCAAAAACTGCCCAATATGATAAATCTATATGCTGATTTGTCGCCATTAACAAAACTTTTGGTACATGCCAAGCACCAGCAATAGCAGCATATACAAGCATTAGCAGCATAAGTGATGGAATAAATTCAATTTCACCGTGTGTCCAAAACTTTAGCAGCCAAGGGGAGATAAAATAAAGTAACAAACTAAGCCCAAATGCTTGTAAAGCGCCAATAACGGCAGAACGATTAAAAATATGTTGGATTGTTAAAAACTCTCCCTCACCAAACAACCTGGAAAACTCTGGCCACAAAGCATGGCTAAAAATTGCAGTAATCTGCACTGCAATACGCACAATTGTTCGGTATGTATTAAAAATTGCTACTATTATCGGTCCAAACAATACACCAACCAAAAGTGTTAAGCCTTGAAGGCTCAAAGCACTAGCTATTGGAAAAGCCATAAAAGACATAGCAGGTTTAATCATGGCACGAATTTCGGCGTTATCTGCATAGCGTATTCCCCAATTAATGCCATGATTACCATTCTTGGATAATTGGGTGACTATCAAGGTGCCAACTAATCGTACAAAAAATCCACACAATGCCACTGCCGCAAAAGTGCCTATCATCGCTAGCCCAATCATGTACCCGACCCATTCAGCTAAGCGCACAAAATTTCCTAGTGTTGTACCTATTGCATATCGTTGAGTAGCTTTAAATATAGTTTGAGAAAGTCCATCAAATAACGCGGTTAAGACACCAAAACAAAGAGCAATTAGTGCTAAACGCATGTCCATGTTACTCAAAAATGCAATAGGTGCAAAAAGAATAGAAATAAGAACTATCAATGCAAATGAACTACAAACCAACGCCATAAACTTTAGCGCGCTTTGAAATACCTTATTAGCCTCTATTAAATCTCCTCTTGCAATTGCAATAGTCATTTTATTGCCTGCTGCTGACACCATACCAACATCGGCCATAGACAAGTAAGCAGGAATTGCAGACAACATTAGCCAAACACCATAAGTTGTAGTATTCCAATAATGCAGAAAAATAGGTAAAGAAACCAACTGAGTGCCAATTGTAAGCGCCATCCCAAAAGAGTTAGCTCCCATTCCGGCTAAAACTCTGCGTATCACGAAACTAACCCAGTTGCAGTTAAAATTTCCGATAAAACATCTTCGTTGTAATGTTTATTTTTCTTAACACGAAGATTACCTGCTTTTGCAATAGCTTGCCTGCGCTTTTCGTCACTTAATGCATAACGACACATTTCTGCGCATTCATCTGCGTCATTCCAAAAAATGGCTTCTTTACCTTCTACATACATCGAGGTGTGCTCGACAGTGCGCTCAGCACACAGCAAACCACCTAATGCAGGAATTTCAAGTGAGCGTGTAGTGTGCAAATCACGATTTTCTTTGGAGAGCAAACCTAAATTAACTTTAGCGCATTGAATTGCCTTAGCGTAGTCATCACCCGTGATATTGCCACCCTTCCAATTACTTTTGAGTTTTGGCCACTCAGGAGCCTTGTGCCAATTAGCCCCCCGTATTGTTAATGGGATATCCAATTCGATAAGTTTTAGAAGAAAAGGCCCTCGCTCAGGAAACCAAGTGCCTAAAAATAGCACCTCAGAACTCCAGTTTTTGTAATCATTCTCTTCAAGTTGTCTTGGCGCATGAGAAACTTCATCTGCACTTCTGTAAACTCGCATCACTTTTTTAGCTTTCAACTTTTCGAGTTCTTCAACATTTTCTTGCCGAATAACTACATTTAAATCATAAAAAGGTAAGCTTAGCCGATATGCCTTAAATCTCCGCTTATCTCTAGGGCCAATCGGATCATCAATATTGTAATTAATTACTATTTTTGAATACATACGCAACAATGAAATGACTCTTGGCGTCACCAATTCACCACCATCCACATAACACAAATCAAATTGATTGTTGTTACTTTTTATATTATTTAGTTCTTTAGATAAACTCTTCAAAAGCAAAGGTGAAATAACTTGACCACCAATACGCCAAGTTATTCGATCTACCCATAACGTTTTTGGTAATAGCGCTCTCAAGTCTATATGCTCAACAGCGTGACCCAATCTCCGTAAAGCATTTGCACGATCAAGACAAGTGCCTGCAATAGGACCTAGGTAAAGTATAGATATAGAGGTTGGCATATCACAGAACAAATGAAGTTTATGGTCCAATCATCATCGCCCGTTGTTCAGGGCTTAGGGCAGTTAGAAAATCATTGATAAATTGATTTTGAAATGGGTTAGATTGTTGCCCATCTTCACTTATTTCTGAAACCCTAAATAATAGACCGTCAGTCACGAAGCCTTTTAAACCCATGTCCAAGCGCGCAAAGTTTAATGCTGTAGGCGGCCCTCCAATTACTTTATCACCTATTCTAATCCAATAGCTTACTTGCTCTACTCTTGATCCAATATTGGCTTCCATACGATTAACCATCACATCTTTACCAGCAACCTCTAATTTTTCTTCATATAATTTGTTAATTTTAAATCCCTGCGATGAATAGCAAGACTCTGGTCGGTGTAATTGCTTTGAGAAGGTTTGGTTGTCACCATAAGCTAACGACAAAATGATTCGACGACCAGTTAGTTTGTGTTCATACACGCGACTAACCACTTGCGTATACAGGTCATTAACGGCTTCTTGTACCTCTGGATTCACAATGGTATTGCTGTTGGCTTCGGTTACCTCAACCCAATCTCCAAATTGTGTTGGGACAATCCTCTCAAATTGAGGGCTTCCGATGTGTTCATACCAACTAATACGTGGTGTTAGCCATGAGGTTATGCAGAAACAGATCAGAAAAAAAATTGCAGTCAACCAATGGTTAAGTCTTAGTTTTTGCATAGGATTCAATATGGATTCACTTGTCATAAAATTTCTTACTTATAAATCGTAGCATTGAATCAGTTGCCAGCATGAGCAATAAGCCTGCTAAGAAAAGCACCATTCCAGCAAAGCCGTGCATAAAACCTTGACCTGCAGCTACACCCCAATAATAGGTTATAAGCGCTAAAGCGATGACGCGAATGACATTTGCAGTAAAAGAAATCGGAATAATTAAAATTGGCAATACTATATTGCGTAACATGGATGGATGATGGACAAGGTTAAGGTACAAAATTCCAAGCGCTTCCAACATAAACAAGGTGCGCATTCCTGCGCATGCATCCGCAACTAGCAGTTGGTATTGTTCCAAATAAATGACCACACCTGTTCTGCCAGCCTGAAAGCCCATCCAACTCAAAATATTTACTGTTACTGCCGAGACAGCCTCTTTCATAAAGGTAGCAAGTGGACCAACTAGAGAATTTGGTAAGGGCACCATAAAAAGCATAAACAAGAGTGGGAACATGAGCTTTTTGAAAAGTGATAAGCCACCCACCATAAACACAATGCCGATTAGCAGTAAAATAAATGCACCCACTTCAAAATAGACAATATCTAAGGCTCTGCCTGGTATATAAAAAACCGATGCAATTAAAAATAGTGTCCATGCAACAACTGGTGAAGCCTTAAAGCCTTCAAAGCTCGGTATTACTTGCCAGCGTTTCCAAAGTAGCCACAATGAAATTGATAATATTATTGGACCATGTGCATGTTCATCATCTAACCAAATGGAGTTGACAAAAAAAAGATCCCAAAGTGTGGGTAAAAATAATAGGAATATACTGCCTAAAATTAGCCATAGACCAATATTATCAATGAAGTGCGCATGAGCTTCTTTAATTTTTGATAAGAGAGTATCTGTTTTTAATATGGTAGTCATAGCACATTAGTCTTTAAATAAGATTGATCAGTGTCTAAAATAGGAATCAATGCATCATAAAAAGCATCACTTAATACTTTTTGCCCTTTTGGATTTGGATGAATACCGTCTCGATATATGGCTGCACCGAATTTAGAATACCTTGGCATTAAATCAAAAAATGTAATGTTTAGTTCTGCAGCTAATTCCCGCATTTCATTATGCCCTTGCGAAAATTTATTTGCTAACAACTCTGGTTTGTCAGGGTGATGAAACATCATGACTTTACGTCTACCAGTTTTAGCGAGGGAAAGAAAAGTTCGTAAATCTGAATTACCTTGTGCTATTGCTTCTTGACTAATTGGTACTTTTGGCTCATCAGCTTGATTAGAATATGAAGGTATGTACCTAGGAAGGTATCGAAATGTTGCCTCTTGCAATGCCATCACAGGCTTCTGGGTTGGGTGAGTTGACTCTAGATGCTCAAAAGTTGGGTTGTCAGCAAAATCTCCACTATTGACAATTAATACGATAATGTCAGCATCAAAATATCCATAGCGCCTAGCATATGCTAACCAATTCCCTGGACCCCAACTTCCTGCAGAAACATTGCCCACGATTACAGGCTTAGAAGTTAAAGTTTGCAAACGTTGCTGTAACAACGTTGTTGCTAATAAAGACTGATCAGTTTCACTTCCTCCATTAATGACAGAATCACCAAAAATTAGCACTCTAACTTCATTACTATTTTGTTTTTTCTGAGAAAAGTTTACCGAGCGCATTCCCCAATTATTCACAAACACATGATTTCCAAATCTTTTTAAACTTTGATTCGGCTTTAGTAAGTACTCAACACTTTTGTCTGTGATGTATATTGGAGGGTCACCTAATCCTAAAATTATTCGACAGAAAATCTCAGCGAAGACAATAATTGTAATCACTATTACGGTTAACAATACATTTCTGCTTACATTTAAACGCATTTATAATTTATCAACTTCAACAAAATATATTACTCGTGATAATCCATTGCTTGATAGCCGTGCTGTTTCACAAGCTCATCACGCTGTGCTGATTTGTAGTCTTCACGTACCATCTCAGCAACTAGCTCGTTAAATGTTATCTTCGGTGTCCAGCCTAGCTTTTGTTTCGCTTTGCTCGGGTCACCTAATAGTGTTTCCACTTCGGTTGGTCTAAAGTAGCGCGGGTCAACTTGTACAACACATTTGTCGTTCCAATAACCCTTTTCATTCACATCACTGCCCTGCCAAGTAATTAGCATATCGAGCTCTTTAGCAGCGGCATTCACAAAGTCACGTACGCTGTATTGCACACCTGTCGCAATGACAAAGTCTTCTGCTGTTTCTTGTTGCAACATCAGCCATTGCATCTCGACATAGTCTTTGGCATGACCCCAGTCACGTAGCGCATCTAAGTTACCAAGGTATAGGCAGTCTTGTAAGCCTAGGTTAATACGGGCTAGCGCTCTTGTGATTTTACGCGTCACAAAGGTTTCACCACGTATTGGGCTTTCATGGTTAAACAAGATGCCATTACAAGCATAAATACCATATGCCTCACGGTAATTGACAGTAATCCAGTAAGCATATAGTTTTGCTACTGCATAAGGACTACGTGGGTAAAATGGGGTGGTTTCCTTTTGCGGGGTTTCTTGTACTAAACCGTAGAGTTCTGAGGTGGAAGCTTGGTAAAACTTGGTCTTCTTCTCAAGACCTAAAATACGAATTGCTTCTAAAATACGTAAGGTCCCAATGCCATCTGCATTGGCGGTATATTCAGGTGTCTCGAAACTCACAGCCACATGGCTCATAGCAGCAAGGTTATAAATCTCGTCTGGTTGCGTTTGTTGAATTATCCGAATCAGATTGGTCGAATCGGTCAAGTCGCCATAATGTAGGATGAAGTTGTTGTTATCAATATGGGGGTCTTGATACAGGTGATCAATACGGTCAGTGTTAAATAATGAAGCACGGCGTTTAACACCATGCACAATATAGCCTTTACCAAGCAAAAACTCCGCTAAATAAGCGCCATCTTGGCCGGTAACGCCAGTGATTAACGCGACTTTTGTCATATTAAAAAAACCATCCATCTGCGTCCTTAAACAAGTAAACCTTGTGACAAATAAGACTAATATTATTTCTATTAATAATCGTTAATAGCACTACCTACAGTTGTTGCCCCTGCAATATCTAATTGATTTCTAAGCTGAATTAAATCAGAGACTATTGTGTAGTTTAGTCTAGTTACAACCAAAGCCCCTTCACAATTAACTAAAACATTCTGCGCATCTGCAAGCATTCCCGTTGGCGCGGAGTCTACAATCACCACTTCATAATTAGCAGTTGCAATTTTCATAAAATTTGTAAAATTTTCTCTGCTTAACAACTCTGGTGAATCTAATGAAACATTTCCAGCCACTAATACTGATAAATTTTCCATCGTTTCAGATATCGTAAGTGTTTCGCCTGCAAGTATCTCAGACAAGCCAGCACTTTCTTTTATATTGAATATCGAATGTTGGCGAGGTGCGCGTAAATTCGCATCAATTAACAAAGTCCGTTTACCTAATTGTGCAAACAAAACTGCTAAATTAGCAGCTAAAAAACAACTTGCCTCGTCTGAACTCGTTGCAACCACAGCCAAAGAAGAGTGTCCGGCATTAAACCAGCGTTTTAATAACTGTCCACGTAGTATGCGTAAGGCCTCCACTTGAGAAGCATTAGGTTGCTTTATAGCGATGAGCTCAGAGTTATAAGGGTCAAGCGTATGCTCTTCAGCTGATTCTCTATTTAAATATCTGTTTTCACGACCACGAAAAGCAAATTTTGACTTTTTTAATACACTATCATTTGCACTAGGTTTATTTCTATTAAAGAAACCAAATAATAGATTTAAAGTACTAGCAATAAACTTTTCTTTATTTGATTTAATAATTACTTGTACTGGACCTTGCAAAACCTCAATTAGTGCTTCAGGCGAACGTGAGCGCCTATCTCTTGAACGTAGAACTGGTGCTTGCAAAATTTCAACTTGTTCTTGAGGTATACGAATTATTCTTTCTCTGCTTTCAGCAAGTAATGCAGCACCAACCCCTAAAAAAGAACCAAAGAACATTGATAAAATAAGATTTAAAGTGATTCTAGGGCTTGAACGGTTCAAGGGCGCAGTTGCAGGGTTTAAAACTGCGATATCAGCTTGGTTAGAGCTACCCTCTAAGGTTGTTTGAGTAAATCGCTGACTTGCCAAATCAACTGCACGCTGCGCGTTTTCCACATCACGTTGTAAAACCTCAAGTTGATCTCTAGCAAGATTCAGTTCTAGTACACGCGATTTTTGTGCGACTACTGACGCTCTTAATTCAGATTCACGTTCTTTATTAATAGATGCATTTCCACCTATACTCATTTTTGCCCTATTAGTTGCCTCTAGCAACTGACTTTTTAGCTTATTCACTTCTGCTTCTGCCGCCTGATAATTCGGATGACTAGATCCCAAGCGTTGAGCAAGTTCAGAAAGCTTTGATTCGCCACTAGAAATAGATACCTTTAAATTTTGTACTAATGGGTTTGCGGCAATATCTGGCGACTCATCAGCATTTCCACGAGTGCGTTGTTGGCGCGATGTTGAATCAAAACTTTGGGATTGTGCAGCGACTAACTGAGACGACAAATCATTTAGGCGTGCACTTTCTACGTCTAAATTACCCATAATACTGGTTAAGCCTTTTTCTTGCTGATATTTAGATAGTTTTAATTGAGCTTCTTCCAAATTTGTACGTAATACTTTAGTTTTTTCACCTAAAAATTCCGCTGCTAATTGTGAAGGTTCAACTTTAAGCTGAATACTTGTCTCTTGATAAGCCTCAGCAAAAGCGTTTGCCATCGTTGCTGAAAAATCAGGATCAGTACTGCTGTATGAAATTTCAATAACACTGCTTTCACGTGATGGCTTGGCTTCCAGTCCCTCTAAGAACTTATCTGCAAAAAAATCTCTTATATTCCCCTTACCATCTGTGGCTTTTTTAAATTGTGATTGCGCCTGCGGATTTTCTACAAGCTTTAGTTTATCAACTACTTTTAAAGCTACATTATGGCTAGTAATAACATCAATTTGTGTTGCAATATATCCTGGCATCAACTGTGCAGGTAAAGTAAGTCCAGTTACAGGGTCAACACCTTTGTAATTAAGCAATAAAGAACTGGTCGCCTTATAAATTTTAGGTAACACTAAATTTATAATGAGTGTTGAAAAAACAACTAAACCAAAAACCAAATATATAATTTTAAAACGTGCTTTTAATACTGCTAAGAAAATATTTAAATTCATGTTACTTCCTAGAACAGGCTTTCTCGAACGTAAATGACATCGTCTTGCATGACCAAATCAGTCATCTTGGGGTAGAGTTTTTTAATTTCTCCCTTCTCATTGCGACGGTCTAATTGAATATTGCGTTTAGTGCCACGAGGTGTAAGCCCGCCGCCTTGGGCTAAGGCTTGTAAAACCGTCATATTGCGTTCAATACGAAAGGTTCCTGGCCGTTGAACTTCCCCGTAAATATAAGCCATAGGCGCACGCGGCACATAAACAGTATCGCCACTTTTAAGTTCAATATTTGCGTCATTGTTTCCAGTACGAAATAAATCGTCTATATCAACATCTAATCGTTCTTGCTTACCATCACGTGTTGTAGTCAAAGTTACAGTATCTGAACCTATAGGACTAATCCCGCCAGCAATACTAATAAAGTCACCTAATGTTCGAACTCCATCAGTCACTGCGTATTTGCCAGGACGATTGACTTGTCCAATAACTGAGACATCCCTTGCATGTACATAAACAATTTCACCACCAGTAAGAGGAATATTCTCTACGCTTTCCCCTTTACCAATAATTTTTTTTAAATCCAATTCTCTCTTGCTAGTTTTTGTCGTAATGGTCACTAAATCCGAGCCCTCTGCGTTTGCACCCCCTGCTAATGCGAGTAACTGAGATAGGTTAGTTGCACGTTCTAAGGGATATTGTCCGGGTTTCAGCACGCTACCAAGCACTGAAACTAATTTGCTTTGATATTGTGTAACTAAAATATTAACTTGAGGTTGTTTTACGAAATTGCCAGATTCTAGCAAATCGGCAATTTTTTTCTCCGCAGCTGATGAACTTATCCCTTCAAGCAACACTTCACCTACTAAAGGATAGCGAATCATGCCACCATCACCAATACGTGTTTCTAATGTTAAATCTGGGTTGTTATAAACAGTTATTCTTAATAAGTCGCCCGTGCCTAACAAATAATTATCCTCATCTATTGAGTTTGGACTTAATGGACTTACTATCGCTTCATTTTCTACAATTTGGTTTGAGCTTGGATTCAACTCCTTACTGAGCTCTACCGCTAAAGCAGAAGTAATTCCAAAGTGAAGTGCCAATCCTAAACAAAAAACAGATAAAGTCTTTAAACTGTTTTCGAGCATAGATGATTTATCCTAAATTATTATGTTGTTGAATTTAATTGAACAAAAAAATACCCAATTAAATTAAAGGCCAGATAAACCTTTGTTAATGCTTGATGGATTTACTTCAAGAGTAGACTTTTTATTCGTCCCATCTTCAGTTGTTTTCGTTACTGGTTTAGAATTGGCTTCAGGTAATGGTTCTGCCTTAGCATCATCTTTTTTGAGCAAATCAGCCTTTTTCATATCTGAAAAAGCACCTATAAACTCTATTTTTGCCTTCTCATTTAATGCAGTTATTTCATTATTGGCAATTTTATTTTTATTCTGATTAAAGAAGTATTGTTCGATAATCGGTGTAGCTTTAGCACGGTTTATAGGTTGGGTTTGAGAACCAGCAATTTGCAGGATATTGAATGTTTTATTAGTAGGTACTATTAATATTTCTCCATCCCTAAGATTTTGCATTTTTTTCAAGACTAGCATTGGAAGTTCTTCAGCTGCTTTAACATTACTGTTTACCGTCACAGGATACTTATTCTCTTTTAACCAGTTTACCACCTCACTTATATCTTTCATCGGTTTTAAAGATAATTCAGTTTCCGCAAATTTTTCTTTAGGTATATTTACCACCAACTCCTGCAAGCGAAAGACACGACGGCTTTCAAATAGCTCGGGATGCTCTTTGTAAAATGTATCAATTTCGCTTGTGGATGCTTTGGGCGTTTTTGACACTGTTTTTTGCAAATAGGCCTGCGCTAGTAATTGGTCTTTAGAAAATGCCAAGGTTTGAATAATCGCAGGATCTTGGTCAAGCTTAGCTTCTAGAGCTTTCTGCTTTAACATCTCTTGTGTTACCAAGGATGCAAGAACTTGTTTAGAGGCAACCTTTGCTTGCTCTTGAGTCATCTGACCCATGCGGCTCAATTGGAAATTTACTTGATGAATTGTAATTTCTTCACCATTAACTTTTGCTACCACTTGATCGTTTGATTGTTTTGAGCCTGAGTTTTCTTTTTTACCACACCCAGTTATTATAAGTGCACCAAAAAGTAAAAATGATATTAAGAATTGTTGATTAGTGATACGCATGTTAATTATTTCATCCGACGCTGAATTTTTACCACTATAAGAATTTAATATGAAATTAATATGTCAAATTTAAGACTAATTTGTGATTTAACTTAATGTAAAACTTTAATATATAATATTTATTTGTTGTAAATCAATATTATAAAAATTAGTATTGATAACTTAAAGACAGGTTGAGGCTATTAAATTCAAAGTCAGCGTTCGGTAGATTGGTAGATCGTTTACTACTTAGATATTGAAGTTGCAACTGCGATTTTGTCGTTGGAGTATATACCAGCCCTAATGAGGCTTCTTTAATATCATCTAAACGATCTTCGTTATCTAATGTAAGACCAGCACTACCTATAAAATCTTGCTTATCTAATCTTAGGCCCGCTCTTAGTAAGACTTTGCTTGTTAAACTCCAAACAGGATTAATGCTTATACCTTTAGTTTCTACAAATGTAGAAATAACATCATCTACAGGTGATAATTCTTTATATGCTGCCATACTTAAATTGATTTGACCTGTTAATGCGTGATCCAGACCCCAGCGCTGATTAAAACCACTAAAGCCATCTATAATGGCATTTTTTCGATCTAAACTTACTTGTGCAAAACGTGTAGAGAGTCTTGTTTTACCAGTTGGTAGCCAAGATGCAGTTAAAACTGCCTGTTTTTGAATATTTTCATCACCTAAGGCGTTTTTAAAAAAACCCACTCTATTAATAAAGCTTGAGTCTAGAACCCGATACGCTATTCCAATGTTTGTATTCAATGGGTTTTGATAATTGATACCCAATTCATAAACTGAGTCCTCTCTATCTAAAAAGGAAAAGAATTGTGCTTCATTTTCAAAGTTTAATTGTTGTCCGCTTGCCCTTAAAGTCCAGTCAGGAATTAAATTCCAATTAATATTGGCAAACTTTTGTGTTATGGTGGTCAAATTTCTTTCTTGAATCCTATTTTCATTGAAACCAGCAATTGACACATTTTCACTTGCTCCAATTTGGCCATAAAAATCGTTCCCAAATTGCCAGTTCCAAGTCAATGCATTAGATCTTCCAGTATTATCTAAACTTGTAAATCGATTAAAGCTATTTCTATTTACACTCGAACTTATATTTACCAACTGCCTACTAAGCCTTAAATTAACAGCCAAACCAACGCCAATTTGCTTAATTACATCGGAAGTATCTGATGAACCTAATATTAATTTAGCTCGCTCTGGGGTAGAAATTCGGTACACGTTATCATCATAATTCACGCTAGCGTTGACGAAGGGTTTAATGTCTATAATGCCTTCAGCCAAGACGGTTGTTGTACTTGCCCAAAAGGACAAGAAACACCAAGCCTGCATTTTTTTTATTGAAGTAATATGCATTTTTTATATTGCTAGCACAATATCTTTGAATGCTTAAAGGTTAGACTCGACATCTGATGCACTCGTAACTAAAACATGCATATTACGTAGTGATTATGACGAGAATATTTCGATTATGACGTTTTTAAGAAGTTATTATTACAATCTTTAATTTGTCACTTTTTGTTAACAAACCGTGCTTCATCCAAGCTATCTTGTTTGCTTTGCAAAATATTTTCTAATTCAACTCGCTTAAGTTGAAAAAACTTCTCTTTTCGCATGGCTGCTTCATATGAATCAGGATTGTCATAAATTTGAATAAGCTCCGTCCCAAACTGATGCAATTTTGTATTTTTCTCTCCGCACTCATTCAATGATTTAGACGTTTTAGCTAAATTAGCAGTTAATGTTTTACGCTGATTGTCATTAATTTTTAAATCTGTCTGCGCTTGCTGTAATGTATTTTTAGTCTCATCTAAAGTGGTCTGCGTTTGTGCTAATTTAGCATCTACAGACTCTTTATCAAGCTTCACTTTTTTTATTTCAGTTTCTAAAGCTTTGTTCTTTCTTTCAGCAGACAGGAGTTTTTTATCAAGAACGACAACTTCCTCTTCTTTTGCGACAAGTTTATCTTCTAACTCCTTCTTTTGTGCCTCAAACTGCGCTTGCATGGCCGCTTTTTCTGCTTCCATGTCTTGCTTCATTTTTTGCATCATTAAAGCCGCTCGTCTTGCAGCTTTGTCCTTTTCGGCAGCAAGCAAATCGCCGGAACTAGCAAGCGATATTGCAAAAGTAGCTAAAAGTAAAAATACAACTTTATATGTCGATGTGATTTTCATGACCCACCTTAGTTAAAACTGTGTATTGAGATCTAGCTGAAACACGTCAATCGATAATGGATTTAGTCTACCTGTTGGTCCATTTCTTGGAGAAATTTCATCTGCACTAAACCAGCGTGCTTGAAGCCACGTGTTTTTATCTAAACCATATGCGCCTCCAAGAATCCAACCTTTAGTGTTTGTTCCGCGCTGAAAGAAGTCTGAATCGGTATAACTATCTAGCACAGCGTCCGCTTCTAGGTATTTATAAGCAATAAATGTCTGCCATTCTTTCTTTTTCGTTAATAATGCGGGGGTCCCAGATACTGTACCTACTGCCATTCTAAGTTGATAACCATCCACCTCTTCTTTAGGGATAAAAGCTGAACTTAACCCAGTTCTACGTGCAATTTCGTTTTTATCAAATCCAATATTGCGCACATAATCACCCGTCAGGACGACATGTACAGGACTAAATGTGGCAATATCAACTTCACCTGTTAAATTTAGCTCTCTAAATTTTGAAGCGAGTGCAAATCTTGGATCGAATATAGCGTTATTATTTTGCTGATTAATATCAAAGTATGAGTTACCTTTTGTACGGAATACCGGGGCAGTTGAATTAAATGACTGTAGATTTAAAGGGTTAGACTTACCTTCAACATTTTGGAAGTCATACAATGCCATTGCTAGTTTTGCAGTTGATTTGTCTTGAGATGTCCATTTAACACCTGCCTGCCCGCCAATCAAAAATTTGCTGTCAGCTAACTCAATGTCAGAACCCACGATTTCATCTATTGGAAAAGCACCTAAAGTACCAAAGGTAGACCAGCGATTATTAAATTTATGATTAAACTTTGCTGCAACACCATCAAACGGAAAGTCGTTATCCCACACTAAATCAGTGGACATAAATGGATTTTCAAAGCGTCCTCCACTGACTGATAACCATGGCTTAACATCTGCTTTAAGGAAAGCGCGGTCGAGGCCGAGCGTATACTTAGAAGTTGCCGACTCTAAGGTTTGATTGCCAGTTAAAGAATCATTTAAAGCACCAGTGGTCATTCTCACGCCACCTTTTAACCAATCATTAATATTTGCATCAAAACCAAATCGTAGACGTAAACGCGTACGGTTTCTATCGTTAGTGGTGTTGCCAAGCTCAAAACCGCTACCATTTAAATTGTTTGCAAAATTGAATTCAAGTCTTGCTGGATTAGAATCACTAAATAATTGACGCTCGTATCTGAGCCGCATGTCACCATGCCAAGTGATGCGATCTATCCATTCTGGGATACCTAATCGTTCGCCTTTTTTGTAGTTAAGTGTTTCCATCACTTCATTCTTAATGTCTTCCTTCATTTCTTTTTTAACGATATCAGGCACATACTGTACGCGTACCATTTTTTTATCAATTTCCGCATCAACAGACTCAGCAGTGTTGGCAGGCGCTGCTACTGCGTCTTTTTGTTTAGCTTTTTCTGCATCTTGTGCAGCCTGTTTTAATAGAGCATCTGCTTTGTCTTTACTCAGTACGCCCTCTTGCACCAATAAATTGACTAAATTAGTTGTAGTAGCCCTTAGCTGCTCTAATGACTCACGCTCACCAGCTTGTGCTGTACCAATAGAACTGCTTAGCACTAAGGCAAACAATGCGGTCACAACAGGATTTGAGCATGAATCTGCTAGTTTTCTGTAGTGAGCTTCAAGCGATATCTTTTTGAGAGGCTGCGCTTTTTTCATGTTTATTTCCATTTCTATTTTCAAAATTACAACAATCTATTCATCAATTTTTTATACATTAAGATCATAAAAGTTAACTAATTGAACGTGAGGTCACTTTTAATTTAATCGGTTGCGGCATATCACTGGGCGGACCTTCAGATAATGCTGGCATATCGTCTAACGCTTTTTTAACTAGCTGATCTTTTTGCGCATCACCAGTAGAACTTACTAACTCATACTTTTGAATACGACCGTTCTCTGCAACCCAGACCTTTACAATAATTTTATAAGAACCACTAGCTAGTTCTTTATCTTTGGAAATAGCATCTTCTATTTTTTCTTTGATCAGTCCGGTGTACCACCCAAATTGATTTTTATTCACGCCTCCACCAATAGTATTGACGTCTCCGCCACTATACTCATTGCTAACTTGACCTGCCGCAAATGGACTGGGTCCATCACCAGCGGCACCTTCCATTTTTAAATTTTCTGCTGGTGGTGCTTCTACGGGTTTTGGTTGTTCCACTTTAATTTCTTTAGGCTGCTCTTTTGGCTGTTCCTTTGGCGGCTCTTTTGGTGGTGGCGGTGGTGGCGGTGGAGGTGTATCTGGTAAAAGCTTTATGGTAGTTTTTGGTTTAGCTTTTTGCTCACCACTGCCAGACATTAAACTTTTAATGCCATACCCAATTCCACCCAATACCAATAGCCCAATTAACGCAATGGCAATGCGCTTAAGCCATACTTTTCCAGTACTTTCTACCTCGTCGTCTTCTGGACCATCAATATTTGGATCATAAGTCACTTGCATAACTATGTTCCGATACGCCCTGTTACTAACCCAACGTTTTCAATTTCTAGCTTGTTCACCAAATCAATCACGCTAACCACGCCAGCATATGGCGCTTTTGGCTCACCTTTAATCATTACATTAAATTTAGGGTCTGCTGCTTTAGCAGCATTCAATTGCGTTTCCAACTCACCCATACTGACACCTACCCCATTTATCGTGACAGTGCCTGCTTGTTGTACTTGCACAATTTTAATATCGTGTTTTTCCGTGCTGGGCTTGTTAGAGGGCTTGGGTAAATTCATAGTTAAGCCTTGTACACCAGCCGTTGTCATCAAAATAAAAATAACCAGTAACACATAGGCCAAATCCAACATGGGCGTAATGTTAATCGTGTCATAAGGTTGTGCATCATTTTGTACTTGCATAATTTATTCTGCCAATTTTTTGGTGATTAAACCAACTTCAGTGATGTCAAGTTTCTTACAAATTTCTAATACTTCCGATACTTTTTCATAATGCGCTGCCGCATCTGCTTTAAGCACGACTGGCAGCTCTGGGTTGCCACTTTTGTATTCAGCCAAACGTTGCTCTAAGCTTGTCATATCCACAGGATAAGCATCTAAGTAAATAGTGCCATCGCTCGTGATGGTAATCGCTCGCATCTGCGGCTTGGCTAACGGCGCCGCATTTAAAGTTTGTGGCGTATCGACTTTCACGCCTTGCACTGAGGCGGTGGTCATAATGATAAAAATAACAAGAAGCACATAGGCCAAGTCCAACATCGGCGTGATGTTAATCTCGTCGTATAGCTGGTTCTCTTCCTTAACGCCTTCTGACATAGTCTGCCTTATTCTTTACCGTAAAGTTCAGCGACACGTGTCACAAATTCATCTACAAAAATCTGCATCGAAATCGTGATGTTTTTAATGCGGCTAGCTAAATAGTTATAGCCAAACAATGCGGGAATCGCTACTGCTAAACCTGCAACAGTCGCCAACAACGCAGCAGCAATACCTGGTGCAATCGCATTCACGTTTACATCGCCTGCAGCAGCAATTGCCGCAAAAGTAATCATGACCCCTACTACCGTACCTAAAAGGCCTAAGAACGGCCCCCCAGAAATAGCAATCGTCAATAACACCATCATCGAATTTAAACGTTGTGTTTCACGCACTAAGTCTGCATCAATAGCTGCTTTAATTGCATCCATGGATGCACCGCTTAAAGATAACTGACCGCCATCTTTTTCACGCTTTCTAATCTCACGTAAACCAGCTTTATATAGGCCAAATAAAGTGGAGTTGGATAAGTTAGCGCCTTTATCTAATTCAAGAAGGTCTTGCGCGCCCGCTTTTTGGAATCGTCCTAAAAACTTAATATTGTCTTTATCTGTCCTGACAACTAGCATCGCTTTACTCCACATCACCCAAACGCTAATTGCAAACATCACGGCCAAAATTCCAATCACAATTTCAGCATCAAGGGTTAAACTACTAATTAAAATGCCAATATAATTAGGCTCTCCACCCTCTTCTTCCGCATCACCCTCTCCGGCAACCACGGTGATTAACTTGCTATCCACACCTTGGCTACTTGCCACGAGCTTTATCCAAGCATCGTTACGTGCAATATTGTCAATGACTAGTTCATCCATTTCACCAATATATGCTTCGCCTATATTGATATCTCCAACGCTATTAAGCGTTGGAATATCCCCAGTTGCTACCTCTACACCGTTTAAAAAAACCTTAGCCTTACCAGAAGCTAAAGTAAATGCTACATGCTGCCAAACGGCCGGTTTTAGCTCGCCGCCAGACATCAAGGCATCGCCAATTTTTAAGGTCAAAGTTTGTGCATCGATTGCAAAAGCTAATCCATCTTTTTGGCTAAATAAATTACTGGTTTGTGGCAAGCTGGCTGGCTTAATCCAAACAGACCAAGTATAAGATGCAGTAGGATTAACGACTGGATTTTCTGAAATGACGAATGGCGTACCATTAAACGTTGCACTCTCGCCAATTAAACCTGCTTTTTGTGCCGATATTTCTCCACTAGCTGCTAAGCCTGTGTTTGAGCTATCTTGTGTTAGCGCACCCTCAGCAAAATGAAAAGCGGCAACCGTATTAGGATTAGCGACACCTTTTGCATTGCTAACTGTTGTTGCAGTTTCGTTACCGTGATAAAGCCAAATATGCGCATCTTTTTCAGCTGCATCTATTTTAGGCATTTGCACCCATATAACCGCTAATTCATTTACTGCATCAAATTTTTCTACATAATATTTAAGTTCTGTTTTATCGTCAGATGCTATAAAACGCATATCAGAGCCATCGATATTGACAGTCGTAAAATCAAAATTTCCAGAATGCAAACGTACAACTACCGGCACTTGAGATGATGCCTCTGTGATGCCTTGTGCATTGATAGAAATCTTATTGCGTAATGGCCAATCTTTATTCCATTCTGCATTACCGCTTAACGGCAACACGCCAAGCACAATAAAAAATAAAAGCAAAAGTTTTTTCATATATTTAATTCCCAATTTAATTTACAAAATTCTTATCAGTTAAAATTCATACCAAAAGCGCATGTGACTTCTAAAGTCGCCTTGTTCTGTAGCAAAAGAATCTTTTAGAGGTACCGCGAAATCTAGGTTTACGTTAAACTGGTTAAAAGCTTTCAAGCGGAGCGTAATGCCTGCGCCTGCTAGCGTTGCTGAATCCGCATCTATCGTGCTTAACCTTGCCATGTCGTAAAAAGCCGCAACTTTAAAATCTTTAATCCATGCAGTATTTTTAAATAACGATGGCGTGCGCAACTCGAGTGTAGTGTGTACAGCCCTGTCGCCTGATGCTTCAGATTCTAAATACCCTCTTACTGTGTCTAAGCCGCCTGCAAGATATTGCTCGTTCGCAATAAGAGGCGATCCTGAATAATGTGCATCCAAAACAGCAAAGCCTTCAAATCCATTTGGCAATGCCTGCGTGCGTTGTAATTCAACTTTGGTAACAAAGAAATTGGGTTTTGCGTCTTCTCCTCCGTTTACTCCTTGTCGCCTATCAGCAAACTCGGCTTCATCAGCAACAAGCCCCCTAATGCCAACGACTACATCGGTAGTAAATTGAGTTGTACTTTTTGTTTCTTGCCAAGTCCCTGTGTATGAAGCTGCCAGCGGCATGTAGGTCACAGGCGTATCAGAAGTGTCTCCAAAGACTATTTTCTGACCAAATTTTTTGTAATCAAAACCAATTGAAGCAGAATGGAAGTAGTTGTCAAGAGAAGGTAAAGGCTTGATTAACCGCACTCCTAAAATAGTACCATCACCTAAAATATCAATACCGCCTACCGTTGCCACATTACTTTTTGACTTAATGCCATACATCGCTAGCAACAAATCGGTATCGTCAAAACGCATTAAGTAGTTTGCCGAGAGGACCCTTACTTCATCCGTATTTTCAGGTGAAACTAAAAAATTTAGCGCTAAGCTATGCTCACGTTGCCATAAATTATCGTATCTAATCGAACCACCCAAGCGTGGTCTAGTAGTATCTTGACTGTAGCGATCATTTAATTCCAAGCTTGCATGCAACGGAAGGCTGTCTTCCACTTTAAGATCGACATCCACAGTACCAAATACTTTGCCGGCTTTCATTACTGGTGTAACTCGCTTATCAGCGGTACGATTTAATCGTGTCATGTCTTTTTGAAGCGAAGGAAAGTGCGGCACCTCTCCTTCTTTCACAGAGGGCGCTAGGGTTTTAATTCTTCCAAGTGCAAAGTAGTCTGAATCTTTAATTCGAAGACGACTTACTTTGCCTTCCGTAACATTGAGTTTGACTATTTTATTGTCGACATCTTGCTCTGGGATATCTACTAAGGCGGTAAGGTAACCAGCTTGATGATAAGCTTTCTCCAGCGCTTCCCGTGCTTTTTCAACATCTTCGATAGTTTTTTTTTCACCCATTAATGGGTACACTGCCGCTTCCACTTGCTCTGACGTTAGCTTGGTATTTCCCTGAACCTGAAATTCCAAAATATCAAAATAATTAACTTCTTTATTACTTTGTTTTTTTTCAGAATCTGCGGATGTTGTCTGATTATCGAGGGGTTTAGCCTTAACATCTGACGGACTGGTTGCCTCTACAGTATTAGCTTCAGTCAATCCTGAAGAGGATGGCATCGGTGCGTCTTCACTTTTGTTTGCCGCTTCACCAGCAATAACTTGTGAAGCTTGCACTAACAGCAAAAGCGTTAAAATAACTGTGCAAAAATTAAAGTTATTTTGTTTGCGCATAAAAAAAATAGAGCCCTAAAAAAAATAAGCAGCTGGGACTCTTTTCCCAGCCACTTGTTAGTGCTCTATGATAATAACTTTTTGTTACAGAATAGTTACAGTATGACTACGAATTAAGGAGTACATCCTTTTATATTCTTGTCGTCACATTTTACAGTCGATGTTTCTTTCTTATCAGTTGGCGTAGATTCATCACCTAACGATATCACTTCGACACTAATTATGGATGGTATTGCTGCAAGCTGCGTATTGGAGGAATCTTTCGCCGTGTTAGAAAGTTGGTTATCCTGCGTTCCATTATTGGCTGCAGCATTTGCGGCGGCTGGTGCGGTTACACTTAAACCTGCAGTGCTAGCCGCTGGTGCACCTGTGGTAACACCGCCGGCACTAATATTATCTGCACCTACAACAACGCGAGCACCTAGATTAATATTACCTGCCGAACGAATACCTGCTTCACCCGCATTGATTTCACCGTAAGGTGCAAATAAGTCAACATCGCCTGGTTGACCACCTGTTGAGGTTAACGCCGCAATACCACTACCCGTTACTGCACCAGAAAAGTCAAACACAACCTGGCCATTCACGATACGAATTACCGGCGGTGGTGTTGAAGATGCCGTTTTAGCACCTCTACCCGCATCAATATCTTCTAATGCAGAATAAAGCATTAAGTTACTGCCGCCGAGCGTGAATACGCGAGATTGACTTACTTGAAAATCCCCGCGCACAAAGCCTAGCAATTCACCCCCGCGTAGCGACACAATACCAAGTTCTGAATCTTGTTTTGCAACACCGCCAGCAACCTCTAGGCCAGCATTAATAAAACCACCGGGCACTAAAAGTTCTATTCGGCCACCACGTTCACTTTTAACTTGGCTGTAGAATAAACTTAAATCCCCTGGATGCGTAATTTCCTCGTTAGCAATTTTAGCAAAATCGTTCATAATCGAGCCCGATTTTGCTAATATGCTTTGAGTGGTTTGTGACTGCGCAAAAGTTGGGAACATAGTTAAGATTGCACGATTAGAACGTGAGAAGTCGCCAAGCGAATCTCTTAAATTAAGGGCATCAAGGCCGCCTGCTTTAAGTTCAGAATAAAACACATCATTAATAAATGCAGTTTGCGATTGTCTATCAAGCAATTTAAAGTCAGCTAAGGCCTCACTGGCAGTTAGCTCACTATTGCCCGTACGTTGTTGCATGTATTGCGTTAATCTAGGCAAATAGATTGCTGAAAACTGAGATTGTGATTCCACATAGGTGTTTAAAATGCCCTCGTAATTGGCAATCGCTGATGCACCAGGTTGTATGAAAATATCAGCCCCTTGCTCAGGCAAGAATGGGTTATTAAATGTGGTGGACGTATTGCCTATGGACAGCACTCCGTTTGACGTTCCTAAGTCGATGTCTTTATTAGCAATTAAGTGCAAACGTCCTGGACCTGCAACTTGCACGCTGGCTGGGTTAGATAAAAACGACCTTCCTACTAAGTCTGTATCTGAGTAACGAATACTGTTACCCGCTTGTATGACTGATACATCAGTTGATTTATTATTTTGTATAATCAAATTGGCATCAACTACATCGTTCCCAGCTTGTACTATCACTTTTTTGGGGCTCACCACAACTGTTTCAACCGATGATTGGCGATTAACACTTCCTTCAGCAGGATCTTTACTAAAGATCACATCATTGCCAGCATAAATCCGCATTGGCTCATTATCGTTCAAATGTAATAATCCAGCGGCATGACCAGAAGCGCCAATAATATTATCTAACGCAAAAGCATCGACACGTACTGATTTTATATTTGGTGTGGTGATGCTAGGCAAACTAAGAGGATCAACATCCGACATCACAAAGTTATTGATAAAAGTATCTTTTGCGGCTAGCAAAGTTGCGTTACCAGTACTCGATGGAAACATCACGACATTTGTAGCATTGATGTCGCCCGCCGCAGATGCCAAGGCTAGCTTGGATGGCAAGTTACCTGTAACACTAATATTGCCAGTAGTTGAAATAGCATTGATAATTGTTTCATCGGCGTAGGTGTAAAAATTGGATCTTAAACCAGTCGTCGTAATATTTGGGTTTGTCGTGGTTGGGTTATTAGTGCTAGTAATCAACAGGTTATCTGCTGCCTTCAAATTTACCTTTGCATTCATAATCGAAAGCTCAGTATTAATACTTTCGCCAGCATTTGCATTGATACTGCCATTACCCGCATGCAGCAGTGTTTTATTAATTGAACCGCCTGTATGAAGATTGACATCTCCGCCACCTTGTTCGATAAAGTTAGCCAAATCAGGATTGATATTTGTATCACCGCCCATGCGAGCATTAGTGGCTGATGCCACTTGTATATTAGCAACTTTACCACCTGCGTCAATATTGATATTACCACCGCCCAATGTTCCCACGCCGTTAGTAAAGCCAGCTGTTCTAAAAGGGCCAGAGGTGGTTGCTTGGTCTCTACTCCACCATCTAACTTGTGAATTGCTAATATTTATGTCACCAAGAACAGCATGTGTAAACCATTCGCTCACATTTTGTTTGTCAGCTGCAACCTCAGAGCCATTTAAGCTGCCGCCCAATTGTATGGTCACGTCGCCACCTGAGTTACCATAAAACTCGCGTGCCAAATTGGTGAGTCTAGTAAACCCTTGTGGATCAGCAGTCGCTTCGCCTTTGGTATAAATAGCTGCGCCCGCGCTACCCTCTGAACCTAATTGCAAGTCTTTACCAGCTGCAATATTAATAGAACCTGTGCCTGTTCTTACTACGGTATTGTTTCTTAAATTAATATCTCCATTACCATTAATCACATTTTGCGTGTTTACACTAGTACTATCTGCGCCTGCAGCTAAACGATAACTCCAAGCATTAGCACCTAAAGGACTTGGAGAAGTTTGTGAACCAATCGCATCAATATTGCCGTTAATATTCAAGTTATTTGCTGCGCGTAGCGTTAATACACCCGGTTTCTCTCCTAAAATCCAGTTACCCGATATAGTTAAGTCACTTTCACTGTTCACTTCAACACTTGGCAATGCAATCACAGTTTTGCCATCGCGCGTATTACTAAAGCCATTCATGACATATACATCATCGGCGGAGGATGCTGGTGTTAAATTAACATCTGTCAGTGTTGCAACGCTTGCTAAAAACGAATCATTATCAGTTCTGATGAGACTTTGTTCAGCGGAACCTATTTCAGTGAAATTATATTTTTTAACTGCCTCAACTGATACATGTTTTGCCCCAGTAACAGCAGAAGCGACTGTGTTCTCCACATTCACACCATTGCCAGCACCTGCACCTGTTCTGGCAACTTTAAATATAACTTTACCACCCTCTCCTTTAATGGCACCAATCTGATCTCCACTAACATCAATTAAAGCACCGCCTACACCATTGGCAGGCGCAGCAATACTTACCACACCAGTGTCAGATGACACCAACACATTACCGCCGTTACCTAAGTTACCAGCAGTGCTCGTTTTATCGGCCAAGCCTTTTGCTAAAACCTGAGCGCCACTGGCAATAGTTGCATTATTTTTGGCGTAAATTTCAACATTTCCACCTTTGTCTCCAGATGAATCAATCGTGCCATTGACTAAAATGGCGCCATTACTCGCTTCAATTTTTACATTTTTTGCAACAACTTTATCGCTAGCCGCTAATGTAATATCCCCTTCGATAGCTCGATATGACTGTGCTCCAGAAAAGGTCGCCAAGTTGGCAATTGTTTGCCCAAAATCATTTATAAATTTAGCGACAACATTACTAGATGCATTTTTACCTTTTGCATCTGGCTCTGCCGCTTTTATTACAGCATTAATTTTTGAGGTGCCATTTAGCGCCGAGACTTCAAATTGCCCCGCGTCACCTGTACCAGAGGCACTTACATCGATTCGTGCACCGGCGTTCACTTCTACATCTCCGTTATTTGATTTAAGTGCCACCTTGCCAGCAGATAAGTCAACCTTTTGATCATTGAGGACAAATACCGTGCCCTGCACATTAATTCCTGCACCATTTTCAATAACAACACTGTCTGTTGCGTTTGCGCCTGTGGCTTCAACTGTGACCTGACCACCTTTTAGCACGACATTAGCAGCTTGTCTTTCGACAGTATTGCTTGGGTCTGTAACACCACCCGCTAATAAGACTTTATCTGCAGTGAGTTTAAGTTTAGCGCCCTGTGAAGATGTCACACTTAAGTTCTGTGGCTGAACACCTTGCGTACCATGTATTTTTAGTAACCCAGTCTTCAGGTCGCCAGCACCGGCTTCAATCACATAATTCGCTTTTTGCGCCGCTGTTAATACAGAGTTGATGGTGAGGTTATTGTCAGCAACAAGTTTATTCGGTGTTACACCACTGCTATCCGCTGGGGTTTTACCTTGTGCAATAGTTTCTTTCGTAGCGGTGATATCTATTTGATCATAGCCAGCTAAACGCACAGTATTGTTGCCAAGCACAACAGTTTCAGCATTAATATTTAAATTGCCATTACCTAATACGGGCAAGGTGCCGTTAGATAGCGCTGGCGAAGTCGTAAAACTCCCATTTTCGCTATTTGCAAGCGTTAGGTTTCTTGCATTTATAGTCGTTTGCTTACCAGTATTTTGATAACCTGCAATGCCTGCACTATTAATTGTTAAATCAAACAAGTTATTCCCAAAAGCTAAATCACCATACAAATCAACCGTTGATTGACTGTTAAGTATTAAACTACCGGCATCAACAAATTGATCGAGTTGTGCTTTTTGAAGCCATAATCCACTGCTAATGGATTCATTATTATCTGGGGAACCTAAACTAACACGACTAGCAGAAAACCCTAGCGCTGCCCCCTCTGCAAAGTCTAACTCACCATTAAGCACAATATTTCTAGTGGCATCAATTTGTAATGCACCAGCGCCTTCAGCCGCTGATCCATTAGCGAGTATCAAATCACCACGATCACCGTCTGTATTTAAACGTGTAATTTGACCTGTTTTTTCACCTGACACACGTAATAACGCACCATCACCATCGACGGCGCCTAAGCCATTCTCATCTGCCAGCGCTCCAATAGTGATGTCTTTGGCTGTCGAACCAGCACCTATGCCGGTAACACGTGCGCCATTATCTAGGCTCACTTTATTAGTGGCCGCCAATGTCACCTCTGGTCCTGAGACACTTGCATTGTTGCCAATACGCACTTCGTTCGAAGTCACATCTAACTTACCACTACTGCGCGTGCCACCTAATAACAAACTTGCTACATTAAAGTTAGACAAAGTTGATTCATCTAGCGCTAAGTAGGTTTGACCATCTAAGGTCACTTGACCAGTTGCTTGACCTTCATCGACCACAAGCAACTTAGGCGCGGCAATGTCCAATTCAGCGCCTTTTCCACCTTGTGTAGGTGATGAGGCTAAAATACCGTTAAGCACTAAACTGTTTGATGCAGCAATTGATAAGCGCCCAGCATCTTTGGTTTGTTGTGCTTGTGTATTATCTTTAAAGAATGTACTAGCGGTTGTGGTGTTATATTGTGCAAGTTTATTAGCATCTGAACCTGGTCTTACCACAAAACCACTTGTACGGGTAGTTTGCTTATATCCATCAGCTGTGTAAGCCGCTAAATGACCAGAAACTAGTGTACTGCCATTTGCCAAGGTTTGCTTTTGCCCAGCAACTCTGTCTTGAAAACCTGACACTGATGACACCAATACAGCACCCGGCAATAACGCATAGCGCGCCGGTAAAAGTGTGTAATAGCCTGTGGCTAAGCCTGGTGCGCCAGAAATAAAGACCGCATCGCCCGCCTTAATAGTGCTACCTTGCCAGTATTGTGGGTCAAAACTTGCAAACGTGTTTTTATTCGCTGGGAAAATCGCCCAAGTATCGGTAGTGCCTTTACCAAATGCGTTTTGATTTGCACCACTGGCTAACACATCCGCACTACCACCAAGGCCAGCAATCCATTCATAAGCAAATAAATCACCACCGCCACTAATATCTACTTTGCTGTCAGTATTTTGATTCACATTTTGCGCACTCAGTTGGACTTGTCGCTCAGGAGGCGCACTAATAGTTTGCAAATTTACGCCATTGTCATACAAATAGTCTAAGCCAGCTCTAGCAGTCAAGCCAAACGGAATCAGTAAGCCTTCTGCTGAAACAGAAGTCACGCTACCTGCGTTTAAATTTAAGGTATCCGTTGCATTTAAGGCAATAGTACCAAAAGGTGCTAGCAACACACCGTTTTGATTAATAGTTTCAGCGTTAACCGTCAGCTTGCCAGCGGCAGATAGTACCTTATCATAACTATCATTCGCATTCAGTTTATTAAAACTTACAGTATTGCCAGCACCCGCCATGCTAATAGTAAAGTCAGAAACGGTTGTTGGGTAAAGTTGGCGCGCGTTAAAATTTAAATTGCCAGTCGCTAATAGTTCGCCCTTGTTGGCTTGATTAGAAACACCTGTCAGCCTAATATCACCCAAACTAGTTAGGTTTGATGTGCCAAATCCAGATAAGGCAAATTGACCAATTAAATTAATCAGTTCAGCATTCACATTCAAGCTAGCGGTGCCTTCGACTGGGATTGCTGCTGTTGCAATATTTTGAGCTTGTTGATTACTTAACAGCACGTTGGGTGCTGTTAATTTAACTTGTGAGCCTGCACTCGCTTCAATCACGCGCGCATTCACGTTCAAACTGCGTGCACTAGATAAATCAACATCGCCTGTAAAACGCACCCCATGTTCAGATAGCAATGTGACATCTGCAAAGCCTGCATTTTTAATATTATTTGCTGCAATTTTTGCTACCCCTGGTGCTTGTGGTTCAATAGAATCTCCAGCAACTAGGTTAGGGGGCACAAATGTGCCTGCTTGAGCAATATCGAGGTACCATAGCTGATTGGGTAAATAGCCATCGGGGAATCCAGCCTGTTCATTGGGTTGAGTACCAGGGTATGGTGTATTTCCAGGTATTGCATTTGGAATGGTACCGTTTCGTGTGAGTTGGATAGCAAGACTACCGGCTAAACCGCCGGGCGAGCTTGCTTGATAAGTAGCATCTAACAACATTCCTTCACGGGCACTGATGCTAATTTCGCCACCATTACTGGTAATTTTAGTGGGGGTAAATTGGTTTAGGTTTTGAATATCCAATATTGCCGAAGTGCCAGATACATCGATAAGTGAGCCAGTTTCTGCGACTACATATCCTTTTTCGGCATCTAAATGAACACTACCGCCGTCATATACCGTACCTTGTCTTAAGCCGTCTTTGTTAGGTATGATTCTTGTATATCCGCCCGCCAATAATTTCGCATTTTTACCTAACCAAATCGCTTGTGATGAGTTAAATCCTGTGTCATTTGCGTCTTGCGGATTGTTTCCTGCATGCAATGAAATATTGCCACCCAGTGCGCTTAATGAGCCATCCACAACTAATTGATTATTTTTTGCAGTTAAGGCGATGGTTGGGGCTATTTTTTGCCCGCTAATGTCATTACGTAAACCGTTAGCATCTACACTTACTTTGGCTCCATTTTCTATCTTCAAGCTGCCTATATTACTGGATAAGGCTAAACTAGTAGAATGACGTAAGTAACTTGGCAGAAATACCGTGCTTGCAAAATTGTATAATGATGCACCGGTCGCTTGAAGTTGATAGCCAGGATTCAGCAGAAAGTTTTTAGCCATTACATCCACATTGGTATTATTGCGAACGACTACATCGTTGAAGCTGTTTAATTGATAACTGCTAAAACCACCAGCTTGAAAAAACTCGGGTGTAAATAATGCCTCGTTTGGCTTACCAATAGCAGTGTCACCAATAGTCACATTATTTGCAGAAATGGTTAAATTGCCGCCAACGCCTAATGCAAAGCCACGCAATTCAACATCGTTACTTAATAAGTTGTCTGTAAAATTTTGTGCATTGACAACAATGCTGCCTGCATTGCCCTTAACCTTTTTACTATTATTTTGTAGCCAACCACCACCAGATACATCGATAAGTGTGTTCTTACCCATTTCTTCGGCTAGTGTAACATTCACCTCACCACCGTTTACCTTAACACGGCTAGAACGTGCACTAATGGTATCATTCACCCAATTGCCAGAGACATCTAACTTAACCCCGTCTCCAATTTTTGCAAGTCCAATATCAATATTACCACCATGCGCAGTGATGCTTTTATTGATTTCATTTGATCTGTTGTTACCACTACTGGTAGTAAATTGAGTACCATCCACAAAATTCAAATCAGCATTGACTTTGACCGCACCTGAGGTATTGATATGTATGTCTTCAAAGCCACCACGGTTAAGCATCGTAGCGCTCAGTTGAGCTTCCGATTTGCGCGAATCTGGTAATACATCAGTAGCAATAAAATTAGTCTCAGCTGGCAATAAGTTTGATATGTTGATATCACGAACAGAGAAGTCTGATAAAGGTTGGAGCAAATTCACCGTGAGCTTGCCACCTAAATTAGCAGAATCGCGCTGTCTTACGCCATAGGTAGCATTACCTGTTAATTGACCATCCAAGGCTAAATTAACGGCATTAACTTCTATACTACCAGCTGCTTTTCCTTCAGTATAACCAGCTTCTGGTGTTTCGAATGAGTTTTTACCACCTAAAAAGCCAGTAAATACAGTATCAACAGGCGCTTCTCCTAAACGATAGGTTTTACCACTTTGCGCCACCAACCAAGTCTCTTTATTAATACCGCTTTTATACAACAGCGAACCGCCAGACACATCAATTTTAGAACTAGTATTTTGTATTAAATCACCTTCTGATTGAATTTTTACGCTTCCCGCTGTAGATAGTTTTTCACCCAACGATCTCGGCACTTGCGCAACAAAACCATCTAAATCTGCTACTTTTGAATCGGGTGTATTGCGGATATCAAACCAAACACGCTTACGATTTAAAAACCCATTTTTATTTAAAGGGTCATCTTTTAAGTCGGTTTGTGTAAGTAGAAGCTCAACAAAGTTTCTTTCCATGTCAATAGACACATTTTTAAGGCCAGCAACATCAATCAATGTATTGTTGCCTATAAACAATCGCGACTCAGCATCAAAAATAGAAAAGTTATCATAATTAAAACCTGCGCCATTTTTCTGCGCAGAAATATTCACAAACCCTCCTGGCGCCACTATTTTGGCGTTATCACCAATTGTCACTTGGCGACCTACAGCTTCTATGATGGGCGGGCTAAATATTTGATCCGCTGTTACTGTGTCACTTTTGACATTTACTGCTTCTAACACTTTGCTGACATAAGATTTTTCACCTGCTTTGGCTATTGGTTCACCCAGTTGCGGTGTAGCAAACGTTTCAGCGGCTTTGGCTAATGCCGCACTATCTTCTGCCAACACAGTAGTAATACTATCTTTACCAACATTCAGTTTGCCAGTTCGTGAACCAATATAAATCTCTTGTGACCTAGAAGTCCCCCCTTGTTTTGTAAGTAAATCAGTATATGTTAATGGTTCTGAACCGTCAGGCAATTTACCATTCACTAGTTTTGCCGTTGGCTCTGTGGTCGTTTTTTCTTGCTCTAAATTTCGATTCACTACAGAATTAAAAACGTTGTCTTTATCAAAGGTATCGCGGGCGAGCAAACGTATAGAACCCTTTTGGTTGACCGAAGAAGTCGCCGTGGCACGGCCATTTTGGTTCACCATAAAGCCTGCCATGGTAATATTACCACGTTGTGCCAATATTCTGCCCATGGTGTCGTTCACTACTTCACCAGTAATTTCTGCTGGCACCGTGTCTAAATCGGTTTCTTTCTTTTTGTAAGAATCCACCTCCACCAGTACACCCGCTAGGGCTCGGTAAGGAGAATCTTTTGCGTACACATACCCATTACCACGTTCTGAATCAATCAGTTGTGGAGCCACTGATAAATATACTTTATCTCCACCCGCCATCACCACTTGTCCATCGGTGGTTTCTATGCTGCCCTGATTAATCACTTTTGGTGCGAACAACATGACGGAGCCACCCAATGCCGCTTTAATATTGGCATCTGGCTCGACTTGCACTAATACTTCTTGAAAACCAGCACCATCACCACCCCACACATAGGCTGGACGAAGTCCATCATTAATGGCATTAAAATCACCTAACTGACTTAAAAAGTCACTATCCCGCATATCCAAGGCTGAGGCGACTAAACCACCGACATTGACACGTGCGCCATCCCCAAACAAAATGCCATTTTGGTTAATTAAATAAACTTTTCCATTGGGGGCGTTTAGTGCACCTTCAATCACGCTTTTTGGGCCGTTTATACGTATTAATGTTGCTGAACCATTGCCTGCAGTGTGGTTTAAGTTAACACCACTAGCACGTCCAATATTAAAATTGGTGCCTTGCATAATGCCTTTTAGGCTGGATTGGTTAATGTTTAACAGCTGTCCATTAATGTTGGCAGGGTTTACAATTGGCGCTTGAATGGCAATATTGCCACTAGTCACTTGCAATCCCGTAGGAATTGTGTTGACGGGCAATATAGCATCAGCAAATGCAGTGTTAAGAGCGTTAGTAGCGCTAACCCCTAACAATATAATGTATAAGGTAGCACGTTGCTTCGCTTGCTTGCGTCTGCTTGTTTTAGCACTATTTTTGCCAGATTGATGACTACGCACATGTTCACCCACCGCCATCAATAAACCACGCGATGCATTAAAAACAAGACGGTAAATTCCAGTATTCATGACTGAGCAACCTTATGATAATAACTTTAAATTACTACAAAAAAACGTTTATAAACATCATACTTAATCATACTTTTTGGGTAAAAATACGATTAAGTACAGCGTTACTTATTACCCAATCTTAAAGGGCATATTAAAAATATTACGGTCAAAACCAATATTATCCCATACTTAAAATGAGATGACACCTAAAACAAAAAACCCTCCCCAACTTCTGGGGAGGGTTATCATGCTATTTAGTTAACATCACTAAATGACATTCCTTACACTATTACAATGGTGGGAATGCAACTAATGGTGAACATGTATTACCACCACGTGAGAACTTGTTCACTGTGGTTGGATTAGTTACATAGCTAGCAATATCAGGCAATGCAGCAAAAGCAACATTGCTATTATTAGCTGGCGCACCTAAACGACGGCGTAACTCTGTAAAGAAGCTAGTTTTTAACGCTGATAGATTTGTACGTCTTTGCATTGTTAGCTCTACTACGAAGTCGTATTTACCATCAACTAAGTTAGTTTTTGATGGTGCTACACCTGTAGCGCCAGCACTAGTAGTTTGTGTTGCACCATTAAATGTACCTGCACCATCAAGCATGCGGAATGTCCAACCAGAAGCTGACAATGGCGCTGCTGATGTATCAGTGAATGTGTAAGTAAATGGTGTTGTACCGTTTGCTTGCAATGGTCTGTAGCCAAATGCACTGTTTGCGTTACCAAAGCTGTCGAATGACAATACACCAATGGCTTTTGATGGGCCACCACGAGCACCTAACGCAGGAGCACCTGCACCAGCTGTTACCACCGTTGCTGGTACTGGCGTACCTGCCACGTTAGAGAACTGTACTCTATAGAATTTACCTGAATCACCTGGGTGAATGTGGTCTACACCGTAGTAAGCAGATGATAAGCAGTTACGTACATCACCAGAAGATGAGTTCTCTACAATGGTTAAACCTTGTGATGGGTCAATAATAAATGGATCAGCCGTAGTACCAGCGCGTGAACCATCATAGCCAAAGCTTGCGTCCGCTTTTGCAGGTGGAGTGATAGCAAATCCGTTACTTGCATTATTGCAAGGGAAACCACTGAAGAACCAGTTATATGATGACTGCGTACCAGAACCATCAACACGGCGGCAAACTACCATTGCATCTTGAGAACCATCGATAATATTCCATGTGTCAACTAATCCTGCCAATGCACCTCCGTATTGTGAACGGCTTAGATGAGTTGTTGCAGATACTGCGTTAGTTGCAACAATACCCATCGAAATTTGGTTTAATGGTAAAGAAATTAAGTTAGCAAGTTCTGAAGCTGTTAACTGTGGTGCACCATTTTCAGTATTATATGGCTGTTTGAATAATGCGGGTTCAACGTCAGAAACACCAAAATCAGTTACACGACCACCAACACCTTGACCTGCACCTACAGGGTCTGTACCCACGATTGGGCAAGTGAACTGTGTTGCAGAAGCACCTTCTATACAGTTAGCAGATCTAATATCCATAGTTTGAATATTTTGTGCACGTGCCACCGGGTTAACACCCCATACTGAACCACCTTGTGAACGTTTAATAAGTGCAATTGGCGTACCAGCTGTGACGCCAGGAACACCAGCAGCGGCAGTCCCAATAAATGCGCGGTAGTTATTTGTACCGATACCGAACACAACCGTAAAGCCAGGTTGGAACATAGTTTGTGAAACAGTTTGTAAAAAGTTATCTGGTGCTGAAGCGCCAGAGAAATAAATAATATTTGCCTCTGGCACCGCAGCCATAGCAGGAATTGCTCTAACATCGCCAGGTGCAGCTTCTACTGCCATCGTTGCAATAGCTAAGCTACATGCAATCGCTAATTTAGTTAATTTCATCATTTCATCCTCATATAAATTGTAAGTTTGGTTACTTATCTGCTTTAAATTACGAAGCAATAAATATGTAACATACTAAAATAGCAACAAATAAAACTTGTGTTCTTTAAATTTTTTAGAAAAATGATTCCATATCACGTTATATACGTGGTTTAAAAAACTAAACACATTTTCATTGTCGCAATTAGTATGGACAGAAATGTTCTGTCCATACATTAACTACTACATCTATTACTTAACTTGACCTTTACGACGACGAGCAACTGCACCCATCATGCCTAAACCAGCCAAGAACATTGCGTATGTTTCTGGCTCAGGGATTGCAGCAACATTCAAACGCCATTGACCGCCTTGTTGATAAGTTGAAACAACTAAGTTCTCACCGTTAGCAGTAGCCAATTGTTTGAAAAGTGCTTGTTGGGCACCACCGCTAGATGGTTGAATACCACGAGCAGCCAAATACACAAATGATGAATCACCCATTGCATTTGTTGTGTCCCACAAGTAGCCACCAAAGTTATTACCAAAATTACCGGCATATGCAGGACCATCTGCGAGAACTGATGTATTGAAACCGTCAACATCATTATTCCCTTGATTCGCAGCCAAACTAGATGCTTGACTAAAATAATTATTATATGTTGTAACAGCAGCGTTAACACCCACGTTGGTTGCTGCCACTGGAGATGCATCATTTCTATCTTTAGTGGTAATCAAGCGATTACGTGAAAAATTGTCAACTGCGGCAAAATTCCATTCTACATTTGCAACACTGCTTGTAAATGGGAAGCCAGTTAAAGCAACGTCTAAAATTTGACCGTTTGGACCAGAAATTAAAGAATTAGCAATTGTGGCATTGTCAAGCATCTGTTGATTTGCTGTGAAACCGGTATCAGCACCAATCAAACTTTCCAATTTAAGTGCAGTTAATATATCGAAGGTGTAACCAGTACTTGTATTGTTGTCCCATGCACTAAATACAAGCTCTGATCCACCAGCTGTACTACCAAGTTCGATTGCAGCGTTTGCTGATGCTGCAGAAGTTGCTAAAGTAACCGCTGCTAGCAAGGTTTTAAATTTAAATTTCATACTCTTTCACTCCTAATGTAATTAGATTTTTTTACTTCTAAAACTTAACTTTAGTTTATTGAATTTTTTCAAGTCATATTAAATTTCAAGTTAATTTACTACCAGTACCGCTATTACAAACTACAAAAAATTTTTGCTGTTAACAACAGCGATCATATTCACATATTGCAAGTCTCTGCGTCTGCTTTTGGCATTTACTACAGGTCTCATACGTTTTATGACCTTTGCATCTTAATCACTTAATATGAAACACCTATGTTCAAAAATAGTCTTATCGGCTTATGAATTGGGGTTGCTAAACTTAACTTTTAATATATTAAATAAATGTTTAGTAAAGGTATTGCTAATTTTTGCACCAATAGAAAATGAACAATTTAAATATCTTCACATAATGAAGTCTTAATATGACAATGTTTGTTATTTTTCATAGTCCTATCGGACTATATTTACAGCTTCAAAAATGTCGGTACTAACTAATTAATTTTTCATGCATAAAATTAAGTATAATCAATTGATTTATATGGAAATTTTAATGTTTAACAAAGCATAATAATACAAATATTTTTTATTAAAAATACATAAAAAAGAAATGTAGGCTCTTGAATGGATAGTCATACTAATGTCATTAATCGTGGTTAGCATTAGCCTCTTTTGTGAGCCGCCTAATTGTCGACTTTACAGCTTATTTTTTAGAGGACTAATACATGACATTTTCAAAAGGAATAATGGCTAAATCACTTGTTACAGTGCTTATTCTAAATCTAACTTTATCTACTTCATTTGCAGACGAAGCCAGTGATATTGCCGCGATTAAAGATAATCTCAGTAAACGAAAACCAGCCATCTCTGCAAAAAGTATTAAGTTGTCCCCTCTTCCTGCTCTTTATGAGGTATATGCAAATAACAATATTTATTATGTTGATAAATCGGTTAAGTATGTCATGGTGGGTGGGTCTATCATTGAAGATGCAACCCAAAAAAACTTAACAATTGAAAGATTAAAAGAATTAACCCGAATTGATTTTAGTAAGTTACCTTTTCAAGATGCTATCGAGATTAAAAAAGGAACAGGCGCTTATAAATTTGCAATTTTTTCTGACCCAGACTGCCCATTTTGTAAATCAGTAGAACTTGGATTAGACGAACTTAAGGCCACCGATTACACAGCTTATGTGTTTTTATTACCCCTTAAAGAGTTACACCCAGATGCAGTCAAGAAATCTGAGAATATTTGGTGCGCTAAAGATAAAAGTGAAGCTTGGTTGAACTTGATGGTTAAAGGCACTGAGCCCGAAAAAGTGACTTGTGACAACCCGATTGCCAAAATTGAAAAGCTTGCTAATGAATTAGGTGTTTCTGGTACCCCAACTATTTACTTGAATGATGGCAACTTTACACAAGACCCTAAAGAATTACTTTCTGCAATAACTGGCAAAAAAGTCACAATAGTGCGTTAGTTACTTATAGAGACATAATCTTATAACAACAAAATAGTCAAATTCTGAGTATTTAATTACACGCTTAAATAGTGAAAACTATTTAAGCGTTTTTATTAAACCTAGTTTTGCTGCCTTAATAGCAGCTTGGTTACGATTGAGCACATTGAGTTTACGAATGACATTTTGAACATGATTTTTAACCGTGAGTGGGCTAATGTTCAAAATAGTAGAAATCTCCCAATTGGTTTTACCCATATGTAACCACTGTAATACTTCTGTTTCTCTTTTTGTGATTAACCTGCCAATATTATTCTCGGTTGCAATGGGGTTATTACTTGTACTAGTTACCCGAATAAGTGCGCAATGCAAGTGCGGCATAATCAGCTCTAGCATCTGCGCATTAGTTGCATTTGCTGGCTTATGCAGTCTTGCAAAAACAACTACACTTGAAACCTTACCGTGATCTTGCCCAAAACCATGTATCACGAAGTTTTTAAGTTCTGAACTTAACATTACATTTTGATCAAAATTGACCACGCTATAATTAGGATAATCAGCTGGCTCAAGTTGATTATCGACAAACAAAGGGATTGATTTTTTTCGCCAAAGTTTTAAGGCTTGTGCAATTAATCCCTTTTCTTGTTGAATAATTTGATTGAATTGGTTTTGACCAAAATAGCGTGAGCTGGTAAAGAACTCAAAATCATGCGGTTCGTTTTCCGATGTCTTAACCCCAAACACCATAATTTCATGCCCCAATAAACTTTGGAACTCACCTTGAAGCCAATTAAATAGATGTGTGCGCTGAGTGACACGCAATGAACCCGTGATGACATCCATAAAGTTAACACGCTGCTCTAAACTTAGATCATCGTCACTGTTAATTTGCAAATTAGTTGTAAACTGAGTTGAAATAATAGTTCTTCTATATTTTTATAGGATGCACTATTTTGGGGTTATTAAGTGACAATGAGATTAAGAATAAAAGTCACTTTTATTACAGTTTTGTAACAAATAGCTAGAACTATTTAGTAGGGCCAATCACTAGTTAGGTGAAACCGGCGTGGACTCGGGATTGGTACTTTGAATTGCTGGTTGTGCATCAACAGCTGCTGCCTGAGGTGTCTCAACTGGTTGTACTTGAGCTGGTTGTAATTGATCTGGTTCTGCTTGTTCTGGCTGAATTTGTTCTGGTTGAGCTTCATCTGGACGAATTCCATTTCTTATTACAGAACGGTTTCGATCTAACCATAACTCACGCGGGGACTTAGTCTCAGTTTGAACTGGCATTTTAGTATTTGGCTTATCCAATATTTCATTTTCAGTGCCTGACCAATACTCATTTATGTAAGCGTTAGGTAAGTTTAAATTGTTAATTACTCTTGGCGTTATGGCCAGCACAATTTCAGTTTTATTTTTTCTATCTATTTGGTTAGCAAACAATCTACCAAGTAAAGGAATATCCCCTATGCCTGGCAATCTACTTGAATTTTTTCTTTCTTCATCAGAAAGCAAACCAGCTAACACTTGTGTTTCACCGTCTTTAAGACGTAATACGGTACTCGCATTTCTTGTCCCAATTTGAAAGACGGAGGCTCCATTTGTTGTTAAAGTTTCCTTGCCAAGAGAACTTACTTCTAAACCAACTTTTATATTAACAAAGTTATCTAAAGTAATGCGAGGTTCAATATCTAATTTTAATCCTACATCAACATAGGTAACGTTCTCGGAAACCCCTACATTTGCAGTAGAAGTGGTGGTAATGATGGGGACTTTATCGCCCACTTGTACCTTTGCTTTTTCATTATTTTTAACCCGAATTCTTGGGTTTGATAACAAATTCACATCGCCTGTTTCTTTTTTAATATTTAGCGCAGGATTCGGTGAAACGCCAATTGTACTTGATGATATATTATTTAATTGCCTTAACGTTAAGCCTGCCGTACCGCCTAAAACGGTAAACTTATTGGGGTATTGAATACCTAATTCTTGCAGGCGATTTTGGCTTACCTCAAGCACTTCTATTTCTAGCATGACTTCTGGGTCTGCAAGGTCGTTGGCGGCCACCAATTTTTCAGCGATTCGTATTGTTTCTGGCGTATCGCGCATCACTAGCATATTTAAGCGATCATCTACAAAAATATCCTTCGTTTTTAATATTGATTTTAGTAAAGCAGAAACTTGTTTAGCACTTGTATTAGTAAAATAAAAACTTCTAACTGTTAAGTCTTGATACTCTTTTATTTTTGGCAGAGTGTTTGGGTATACTAAAACTGTGTTTTCAGACAAAATCTTTTTTTGCATACCACTGCTTGAAATCACACCTTCAATTGCATCTTCAATACTCGCTTTTTTAATAAAAATACTAGTTTTAGTATCAGGTTTAATGTCTTTATCTAAAATAAAATTAATACCCGTTGCGTTAGATAATGCCTCAAAAGCAACTTTAATATTCACATCGCGCAACTCTAAATTTATCGGCTTATCAAATTGCACCTTAAGTTGCGGCAAACCCATCTTTGATTTGGGAGATTTTTCATCTAAGCGTTTTTGAACGCGTTTGGCATGAATATTTTCTGGATTTTCTAGCAATACTAAACGTAGAATTTCTTTTGCATCATCAAAGGCGTTATATTCAATAAACTCTTCCGCCATTGCTAATTTTTTTGATTGTTCAATTTCTCGCTCTAATTTATTCTTATCATTCAATGCCTTAGAATCTTCTGGCAAAAAGCGTAGTACTTTGTCTAAAATTAATTTTGCTTCATCATAACGATTATTTGAACGCGCTATTTCTGCTTCTTTATATAAATTATTTGAGAGTAATTCGGTAGTTAATATCAAATTTTTACGTGCCTTAATTCCATCAGGCTTCTTGGTAATATTTACTATAGCCTCATCAAATGCAACTTCATTCACTGTATTTTTATTAATTGTAGTTTCCCAAGGCGCAAAGGCGCAGCTTAGCAATAATTGCGTAGCAATTAGCGGCAAGCATAACTGGGTGAACTTTTTCAGCAATTTATTATGTACGATGGGCATCAAACTAAATTAAGCAAATGAAATTTTAAAAAGAGCAAAGCTTACAATTTAGAAAATGGATTTTTTTTGAAAATGACATATAAAAGGAAAGATTTATGATGATATATTTTAGTTGGTAACTATTACAGAAATGCTTAGTTTTTGTGACTTTTTTATTACAGTAATAATTATATGTGTAAAGGGTATATTAAAATATAACGAAGCTGTTTAAGCTAAATTAAACTAAATCAACCGCTTTAAATTCTCAAAGCCATAAAAAAAGCGGCAATTAAGCCGCTTTGATATGTATGAAAAGAATTAAGCTTTACGATTTTTAGCTAATCTAATTAGCAATAAGCCTGCGGCTAACATTGCAAATGACTCTGGCTCTGGTACTGGTGTAGGGCCTGTTGCTGAATATACGTTGGTGAGTGAAAATACTAGGTCATTATAATCTTTATCACCTCCACCCAGTATATCCTCAAAGCCAACAATCAATGGTTTTCCATCTTGTTTATCAAACAAAGCATGGTTGAACCCATCTGGATTCAAGCTTGCATCGCCAGTAAAAAATGAGAATCCAGTGTTGGTTACTGTCATTTTAAAAGTGAGCAAAGTATTTGCTGCAAAAGAACCTAAATTAAATTGAGTGTTTGGAACTGCAGTTTGATTGTTTAAGATAAGACTGTTACTACCTTCTAGGAACAAGTTATTAGAAAATCCAGCTTCTTTAAATAAGAAAGTCAAAATCACATCGCCAGTGGTTGCTACATACAATTTATCAGAAGATTGCGTAGGACTATAGCCCTCTGTAGCTATTGCTGAACTTGCTAAAGTTGTGAAAAATAATGCCGTAATAATCTTAATGAACTTCACTTTGGTCTCCTAATAAAATATAACAGTAATCAATGTAGTCAGAATAACGGTCTTGTGTGACATTTTGTATGGTTTAACGCAAAATTTCATAGTCCGTATGGACTAGATTAGTCTATATGGGTAGTCTATAATGTTATTGATGTAGTACTATTTACGTATTGGTGGGAATATACGCATGTAAAAATTATAACATATAAATTTTTAAACCACCGCGCTAAGCCCAATTTCATTAGCTATCTCAATGCACAGTATCTGCAATATGGTGCAGCTAAAGGCTCACCAATAAATAGTCCTTGCGCTGGCCATGCTACACTTTTCCAATATGCTTCAATCGCTGTTTCACCGGATAAATAATGTGTTAACAACACAGTTGAATTTGGAAACTTCTGCCAGTAATTACATGGTTCTGACACGGTGCCATAACTAGCCGTTGCCCCTGCGCTCAACCATCTTAGACTACTCATTTGTCCACCCTCAAGCAAATCACCTCCTGTAGAAGTAAGGTGATCTGCTAAGGCACCAGGCATAAACCTGAGCGTTTCTAAGTGAGAAACATGAGGTAAGCCAATATGATAAAACATGATATCTTTTTTATTCACTATGGCATCAGCACTCAAATTATATAAATGTAATTTTTTTTCTGGAATATCCACTGTCTTAGGAAAGTAAATTGCACGTGAGCTACGATTAATATCTGAAGTATTTAAAAAATATCCACTTGCCTCATTCATATTAAAAGCACTTAATACACCTCTATCTATTAGAGACTTGGCTTCATCGACCGACTCGGTAGGCATTATCATGGTGAGTTGCAAGCCAAGCTCTGAAGGGCGTTTAACCTTACTACCAAAATAGGGACTCACCTTGCCTTGACCGCAAGTGTTTTGACATTGTGTAGCATCAAACCCTAAGGTTAACGCTGCAGTGATTGAATTACACTCCACCGCATAAGGCGCCGTCCAAACTAAAAGTATGACTTGAATATCAGGCTTTAACTGATCTGTTATTTGCTTTTTAAGCGCGTTAAATTGTTCTACATTAAGTCTTTTTGGGTTGCCGGGTATATCAACCTTGATTAAGTTTGATTTAGGTATTTCACGAAGCTTTAGGTAATACTGCCCAATTTCAACACTATTTTCATTTGCAGTATTCACCACTACGGCAACCTCTGTTGGCTTCAATACTGAATCAGATGCATGTAGCTCACATGCAAATAATGGCAACATTAACGCAAACAATATAAACAGTCTTTTCATCAGAAAACTATACCACTAAATACAAAAAGCTATCGACCAAAAAATGATCGATAGCTAAATTAGGAAATTTAATTGCAAACTATTTTAGGTAATTAACCAAGCTTGCGACGGCGGGAGATAAAGCCCATAAAACCCAAACCTGCTAAAAACAATGCATAGGTTTCTGCTTCTGGTACCGGGGTTACATTTAAAACACCAGCATAAGAGCCGCCACTTGTTCCAATGACTGCACCCCTAATTTGTAGAGTATAGTTACCTGCAGTTAATGCAGTTGGATTCAACACAGTAGTTTCAATATTTACGCCTGGCAGTAAAGATACCACATTACCCCAAGCTGTAATTGCGCCACCAGGAATTACACCTGTAGGATTTGAATGACCTGAAAAAAGACGCCCTTGCATATTACTTATGCCCAAAAATGACCCTGAGCTAATTGTTGAAGTAACAGAATTTGCTATTCCTTCCGGAATTGTAAAATAATAGGCATCATAAAAAGGGGTGCTTGATGCACTTGCAAATGTATTACCATAATTAGCAGATGCGGGTAAAGCGCCAATGGTTAAGTTTGTAATAGTGTCCGCATGCGCATTATTAAAATTTGCAAGCCCTAAAAAAACCGCTAGCACTAATATAAAACTATCGGAATACTTTTCAAAAAACTTCATCAAACACTCCCCTATGTTCCAAAGTTATCCAAACGCAACTTATAAAGTTAGCGCCTTAAGACTTTTAGCATCTTAATGATGAGATGTGACAATTAATGAATCTAGTCATGATAAATTGATGGCCCAAACAGACTAGTTTTTAGTCAAATTTATTACAGTTAAGTGATTAGCCTAATAGGCTTTAGCATCTCTAAAAACCAACACCACTGTTTTTAGAATAATCTTGATGTCCAAACTTAAAGACCATTTTTTTAAATAAGCAATATCGTAATCAATGCGCGCCTTCATACTTGCCACAGTTTCGGTTTCGCCTCTATAGCCATTGACCTGCGCCCAACCTGTGATACCAGGTTTTACCTTGTGCCTAACCATATAACCTTTAATTACTTTACGATACATCTCGTTATGACTAATTGCATGCGGTCTAGGCCCTACAATACTCATTTTGCCTTGTAAAACATTAATAAATTGTGGTAATTCGTCTAATGAAGTTTTGCGAATAAATTTGCCAAAAGGCGTCACTCTTTTATCATTTAATTTAGCTTGGATAACAACATCCCCTTCTTCAGCCACTTTCATTGATCTAAACTTATAAACGATTATTTCTGTGCCATCTAAGCCACAACGACGCTGTTTAAATATAACTGGCCCTGGTGAGCTTAATTTAACGCCAATTGCCAATATAAGTAATAGCGGTGACACAATAAATAAAATTAGGCTCGCTAAAACTAAATCGCTCATGCTCTTAATAAATCCATTAAACCCTGAAAATGGTGTTTCACACATGGCAACTATCGGCATACCATCAATTTCGTCTATCCTTGCTTGGATTAAATCGGATAAGAAAAAGTTGGGCACAAAATAGATAGAAGCTGTTGTATCTTTTAAATCGTCCAAAAGCTTCATAATTTGTATATGTAGTGAAGGCGGTAGTGCAATATAAATAATATCAATATTGTTTTTCTTTACATACTCTGATAACTCTTCAATTTTTCCGACCAGTTGATTATTTATTCCAGAAAAATTTTTAGGTTTCCGCTCAGAATCTACATCAAAAAACCCTTTAAGGTCTATGCCATTTTCTATATTGTTTTTAATTCTTTGTTGCAACTGGTTGCTTAAATCGTTTACACCGACAATCACTGCAGTTTTTTTTACACTAGCAATATAATAATTACTTGATAAGTACTGATTAGCAAGCACATGAGAAAATAAGAGCACAAGGGGTGTCACGCCTGCCCATACCATTATCACATTATTAGGAAAGCTATCTAAAAAACGTGTTAAGTATCCAAACACAAGCAAAACGGCTAATACTAAAAACCATTGACCAAAAGTATCTAATATTTCTGCTTTAAAGCTTTTTGAGTTATTCCAAGAACCAGGGAAGCTAATTGCAAACATTAAAATACAGAACACCACATATTTTGAGGTAACTTCACCATCATAATAAATCGCCAAACAAAACAAGGTCGCAACCATCAAGACTGGATCAATCAGCATTTTGATGATGTGATGTGAGCTTAGAGACTTATTAAAACTGAGTTGCTGCTGAAAATTCATGATGCCAACATATTGCATACCTCATTATGAGGCATACAATCTATATGAGAATTATGACAAAAATGTGTATGAAGCTAGTTACAGTAAGAATAATCTTAAGAGTAAACTTTTGGTAGAACTTAAGATAAGTAACTATTTATTTTAAAAAGTTAGTCTTTTTTCCATCATATTGAAACAATTGATATCTAAACTTTCATTTTCAAATCCTGAGAAATAAAAAAATGAAACTTTTAACAAGATTGCGTGAGCTTAGAATTGAAGACCCTGTCGAACAACTATTTGATAACTTTCACTACTCTATTGAAAGTTTTAATACTGAAGCGCTAGGCTTAGGCACTACAAGGCATGAAGACATCATTAGAATTAATGACGATAGTTTTAATATCGAAAAAAACAATCTAAAGAACTACTAACCGTTTTAGGATTGGTTATTACCAATCTAACCATTTAATCGAAAACCGAGTTGAGGGAATTTTTTTATCAATTGTCCTAATGCAACTTAAACCCGCGATTAAATGGTGAATACCTCATTTATCAATACGCCTAGAGTGTGGCAAAGTGCGTTTTTAATACTAACTATATCAATAGGTTAAGTGTGCTTAATTTACTTATTTATGCTACAAGAGAATTTATATATCTTATTGATTTACAAAATTTATTAACAAAATAAAAATTCTTGTCTACGAAACAAGGGGGCAGGAGTTCGAATCTCTTCGAGCGCGCCATATAAAATAACGGCTTCCATACTGAAACCGTTATCATTTTAAGCATCAATTATTTCTAAAACCCGTAAACTGAGACTTCTGTATAGAAAAAATTTGAAGTATCTCTACGATTAATTTCATTGTTGTTGCTGGGAATATTGACCGCATTTTTAATAAAATCTCCTGCCCAAAAGTGTGCATAACCTAAATTAACTGCGCAATACTGACTCATTGGGAAGCGAACCCGAACATCAAATTCTTTGCCTAGATCTTTACCACTTCTACCTGTGCGGTCACGCAGATTTGCTCCTGCATTCCAACGATCTGTTGCACTATCCAATTTGTACCAACTGAATCCTGTATCCACTTTCATGTGATTTAAAAATGGCAATATCGGGTCAAACTCAAGCCGAACTTTAGGGGCGCGAATGTTCTCCATTTGAATGTAATCGTCATTTGACCATGGCCTTGCAAAACCAAATAAACGTTCAAAACGCTGATTACTCGTTTTATCGTTAGCCGCTACTGCATTTGATTTGTCGCCTGTTGCTACTCCGTAAAATAAGCTGAAACGTGGTTTCCATGGATGCTTTAAGCTATACCCAATTTCTGCATTGTATGCATAGGCATCATGATCTACATTAATGTAACCAAGTGCATCACTCAAAAATCGATCTTGATTACCCAATTGCTTTACATAGCTTATATCATAATCAAAACCAGTGTTACCAATGATGCTGTAAGCGCGCAAACCAGCAGTATGAATATCACGATCAATTTGCGCCTGACTAAGCGTGCTGCCTACAAGGCTTTCGCCGTTGCCATTAAACTTCACTTTGTCACCATTTTGTTTTAAAAGTAAATAATAGGGCTCTAAGGTAATATATTCCGACCACCTTCGATAATTGCCAATTGCACCATAAAAGTTCTGTGCATGGTCAACCTCATCAAACTTTGATGTAAAACGTTGAACAGGCTTAACTGCAAAGAGCTCTAACTCCCAATCATTCTTTTTATCACCAATGTTTGCACGAACACCTTGAAAGTTATTGGTTGTATTTCGCCATTCATTTCTTGCTATTAAGCGTCTATCTACTGCCTCCCAAGCATGGCGCCCTGCACGAATCCAAATCGGTCTATCATGGCCCAAATCATCTTTGCCTAGTATATTTTCTTTAAAATTAAGTTCTATATATCCTTGTAAGACCTCGGCATAGTTAATATCCCGCGTATCAAACTGGCGGGTATAGTCACCATTATTACGGCGAGAGTCTTGCAGTTCTATGGCAAATCTTAATGGGTCAAGAATATTTTTGACACCAATATACGCGCGCGTTCTTAGCAAAATAGGGTCGTCTATATTCTCATCGCTTCGGCGAAAATCATTATCGCGATGCTCGTAACGCATACGGTACTCAAGCCCCAAATCTAGCCAATCGGTGTTTTCAAAAGCGTCATAGTCTTTAAGCCACGTTTTATTGGCTTGTTTGACATACCTTGGTGGATCAGTATCTTTTTGCGTGCCGTAGCTTTTACGGTCTACAAAATAGCCGCTGGTTTCGCTTTTTTCTTGAGTGATTTCTCGCGTTATTTCTGGCAGACTTGCATGCATATATTCTGATTGAGCTATAGCCTCACCTGCCCAAGAAAATGGGATTCTAGAGCTCAACATAAGCAAGCCAAGTAGCAGTATTTTTTTTATACGCATTTTAAAAATTTTAATTTCAAGCTTCTAATTTTTATCTATTTATCAAGCCAGCATTTAATAAAGCTTGATAAGTAAACCCATTCGTAAAAAACAAGCAGGCACTTTAACAACATCTTTTAACAATTGAAAATAACTTGTACTTATACCGCAATAACTAAATCGAATATAAAAAAGGGTTAGCCAATCGCCAACCCTTTTAAGTTAAACTAATTTGCAAACTAAATCTTTAACGCATGCCCGGTAGCTTCCCACCCATCATGCCACCAAGGCCACGCATCATTTTTGCCATGCCACCCTTACTAAACATTTTCATCATTTTTTGTGTTTCTTCAAACTGTTTCAGCAGACGATTCACCTCTTGCACTTGCACGCCACTACCATCGGCAATACGTTTTTTGCGCGTGGCTTTAATAAGCTCTGGTTTTCTACGCTCTAATGGTGTCATGCTGTTGATAATACCTTCAATGCGGCGCAGCGATTTATCGGCATCTTCATTATTCACTTTGGCCGCCATATTGGCCATTTGCGCCGGCATTTTATCGATTAATGCGCCCATGCCACCCATTTTTCGCATTTGCGTCATTTGGTTTTTAAAATCTTCTAGGTCAAACTTGCTGCCACTTTTAATTTTGTCGGCGACTTTTTTCGCCTCCTCCATGTCGACATTTTTGTGCGCTTGCTCAATTAAACTTAACACATCCCCCATGCCCAAAATGCGGCCCGCCATACGGTCAGGATGGAAAGGCTCCAGACCATCCACCTTTTCGCTTACACCAATGAATTTAATCGGTTTACCAGTGACATGGCGCACAGATAATGCTGCACCTCCACGCGCATCTCCATCAAGCTTGGTGAGCACAACGCCTGTGAGTGGCAATGTGTCACCAAAGGCCTTAGCTGTGTTGACTGCATCTTGGCCTTGCATGGCATCCACCACAAACAAAGTTTCGATTGGGTTTAACAAGGTATGTAGCGCTTTGATTTCCTCCATCATGGCTTCATCAATACCTAAGCGACCCGCGGTATCGAAAATCAATACATCATAATAACCACGCTTAGCAAATTCGATGGCCTGCGAGGCAATATCCATGGGCTTCTGCGAGGCATTACTATCAAAGCAATCAATCTCTAACTGTTTGGCTAAGGTTTGTAGCTGTGTAATAGCCGCTGGGCGGTAAACGTCAGCACTCGCAAGCAAGACCTTCTTCTTTTGTTCTTTGAGTAGCTTGGCTAATTTTGCTGATGTAGTAGTTTTACCCGAACCCTGCAAACCTGCCATGAGGATAATCGCAGGCGGTTGTGTGGCGAGATTCAAGCCGACGTTGGCTTTACCCATGAGTTCGGTCAGTTCGTCATTCACTACCTCAATCACCGCTTGGCCTGGGGTAAGGCTACCCACCACGTCGCGACCGTTAGCGCGCGCCTTTACCTTTGCAATAAAATCTTTCACCACTGGTAGCGCAACGTCAGCCTCTAGCAACGCCATACGCACTTCACGCATCGCGTCTGAAATATTGTCTTCTGTAAGCCTTGCTTGGCCGCGTAAGTTTTTAATAACGCCCTGAAGACGACCAGTTAAATTTTCCAACATATATTATTTACCTAACTTTTTATATGACTTCTGAATTGGTGCTAATTTTACATCATGCTATGCGTTTGGTGAGACTTTTGCCATAATTGCGTTATGCAGCAAATTATTCCTTACTTGAGTGTATTTTTTATTTACATTGCGGTCGCTCTAGATTTTTGGCGTAGCGCAAAAATGCCTGATAACTCACAACCACTCAAATTGCACTCTGCAATGATTGCACTTGGGCTTGCGATTCATGGCTGGTTGCTATATCAAGCAATTTTTTCGCAAGGTTTTAATCTTGGTTTTTACAACGCCTTATCCGCTATTTTTTGGCTGACTGTGTTGGTATATTGGCTTGCCGATTTAAATCATCAACTCACTAATTTACAAGCATTTGTACTGCCGCCTGCAGCTTTTTTTGCTGCTTTACCTGCACTTGAAGTAAGTAACCACTTTATGCCTAATGCAGCGCAGCCCTTGTTTATTGCACACATTGCAATTGCTTTGCTGGCTTACAGCCTATTTACGTTTGCAGCGCTACACGCACTTTTAATGGCGCTGGCTGAGCGCAGTTTGCACAACAAAACCACTGTGATTAAGCTGCCGAGCTTTCCACCTTTATTAGTGATGGAAAGCTTATTGTTTAAAGTGATTACATTAGGTTTTGTGTTACTCACGCTTACTTTAATTAGCGGCATGTTATTTACTGAGCAGATTTTTGGCAAGCCCATGCAATTCAATCACAAAACAGTTTTTTCATTTGCATCGTGGTTCATCTACGGCTGGTTACTGTTTGGACGTTTTAAATACGGCTGGCGCGGTCGCAAAGCCATTAACTTAACCCTCATTGGCTTTGTATTATTGCTATTGGCTTATGTGGTGAGCAAGTTTATTTTGCAAGTGATATTAAATAAATAAAGATAAAAAATTATTTCACTAACTTCCTATCACCCTCACATTTATCTTTATACTCCGTTAATTGAGAATTAAATTTAGTTCTACGTTGGTCAAAGTCGTTAGCTTTTTGATTGAAAATTTCAAAGTCTTGTTTAGCGAGTGCGATTTTTTCATTAAACGCATTTTGTTTTTGATGATAATTATCAGCCTCAACATTAGTGCCTTTTCTAGCATCATTCTGCAATTTTACATCTTGATTGTATTTTGCTATCTTGTCGTTAGCCTCTTTTACTTGTTTAGAATTTAGTTTTTGCTTTGCAAGTGCATCTATCTCAGCATTTCTTAACTCCAATTTTCTAGCGTTTTCATTAAGATTAGACACCTTGTCATTGACTTTTTTTAGCTCTATATCCAATTCGGCGCGTTCTGACTCTAGCGTTTTACTTAATGTCTCAAATTTATCACTTTCCGCTTTAAGGATAGCGGCTTCTTTATCAAAAGTTTCATATTCTTTAGTAACACTATTTTCTTGCCCCATACATTGGCTAATTTCTTCTATGGTAATTGGCGCTCTATCTTTCTTTGCATCTTCGCCCCATACGTGATAAATAGCTGGCAAGCGCACACCTTTTGTAGTTTCTGCATAAATATTTATGCTTAAAAACATCATGAACATCATGAAACTAACCCGCATATTCGCTCCTAATTTATTTTCACTTTTGTATCAAAAGTTCTATGTGCTTCAATCCACTGCTTTAATTCTAAGTCAATGCGCTTAACTTCTACTTCACTCAATTTATTCTTAAAACGAACTAATTCACTTTTATTTACATCTATCTGTTGCGCCTTTACAAACTCAAATGGTTTGCCATCAAACCCTCTAGCTTCAATATAGAAGCAATCGCCAAACATACCCTCCATTCTCAATGGATTCTCTTTTGCAACAGACTCAACTTGCAATTTTTTCCAAAAATAAGCCTGTTTTTCATCTTTTAAACCACCTGAAACATGTAAATATATTTCCGCAAGTTGACCAGAGGCCTCTATCAAATCAGGATTATTAGGAAAATATTTTTGACGATTAGCAACCAGCAAATAGCTTTCCTGCGCTTTTTTTAAACTTTTAACCTGCGCGCTACCATTAGTATAAAGTCTGGCCAATGCCAATTGTGGGTTATCCTCTGCTTTATCTTTTATTTTTAACAATAATTCTTTTGCTTTTGTATCATTTTTTTCTACCCCTATACCATAAATATACATGATTGCTAAATTGTATTTAGCTACATCCATATTAGGTAAATCCATAATTTCTTGGTAATATTTCGCGGTTTGCTCGTACTCTTTTTTATCTGCGTGCAATTCGGCTAACACCCATTTGGCATTAGCATCCGCTTTGTTAGCGGCTTTTAAATACCAATCCAAAAAATCCTTGTTTCTAACATCCACCCTGCCGAACTGACTGCAATGGCATTGCCCTACCAACCGCATTAAAGCCGTATTACCAGCCTCTGCGGCCTGTTCTACTAATTCATTGGCTCGCATCGCCTGAGAGTCACCCGCTAGACCTTTTCTATATAACTCAAGAAACTTGCTGAACACAAAATAATCTGGATTTTCGCCATCTTGATAAAGTTTGATATAGTACTCAGCTGCTTTTAGGTAGTCTCTTTTAACGCCTAAGCCATCTTGATAAGCAAAGGCAAGTTCTTTAATGGCAACCTTTCCACCTTTTTCCGCCGCTAACTCCCAATTTTTAATGGCTTTACTTAACATTTCTTGATTCTCGGGTGTGTTTTTTACCAATTTGCCATCTTTAAGTGCAATTTGTTGGGGCTTATTTTGCAGTTGATAAGTACCTAATTTTTTCTGAGCCAACACATAACCTTTATCAGCCGCTTTGGTAAGTAGCTTTAATCCATATTCTTCATTTTCAGCAACCCCAATCCCTCTAAAGTACAAATCACTCAATTCAAATAAAGACCTATGATCATCTTGATCCGCAGCTTTTTGAAGCCATTTGATACCCTCAAGCAACTTGGCTTGTCTATCGTCACCACTTAGCTGATCCGCTTGCTCAAAGTAAATATGAGCTAAATTGTGTTGTGCAGGCACACCCCCTTGGTTAGCTGCTTTGGTGTACCAGTCGATGGCAAGGTTTATATCTTTTGGCAACCCTCCAATCCCTTCTGCGAACGCGTACCCCATCTCAAACTCTGCAAAAGCATGGTGATGTTTTGCGGATTTTTCGTACCAATATACTGATTTCTTATCGTCTTTAGCTACTCCCGCACCTTTTTCGTATTGCTGACCAAGGTTGTACATTGCTTCAGGATTACCGCCATTTGCTGCCTTTGTATTCCATTTATACGCAGTTTGGTAATTTTGTTTGACCCCTATACCCTCCATATACATTATGCCCAACACATTTTGAGCATCTACATAGCCCTTATTTCCAGACTTTTCAAACCAAATAACAGATTTTTCAGGAGATTTTTCTATTCCTAAGCCGTTAAGTAACATTTTGGCATACCAATAAGTAGCCTCTGGATTATTTGTTACTTTCGCTTGATTAAAAAAAACTTAATGCCTTTGGATAATCAATTTTTACACCATATCCGAAGGTGTGAATAATACCAAGCTGTACCTGCGCTTCTTCGCTCCCCGCCATTGCTAAAGGCAAATACTCCGCTATAGCAGATTGATACTGTTTGTTTTGATAATATCTATTCGCTTCATTGAGTCCTGCAAAAGAGACCGAAGAAGTTTGTATCATCAAAAATAGAATCAGCAACTTTGAATACATTTTTAACCTTTTAAGAGCATGCACTAAAAGCATATTACCAAAGGACTGATGAATTAATATTACGAGTTTATTTAAGTGGACTAGTGTCAAACAGAATGATTAGATATCTACCTAAGACTCATTAATGGCCAAGCGTGCTCTTTTGCAAAGGCGGTCAAAATCGTATCTGCGTCTACTGCCACTGGGTTGGTGACTAATTTCATGAGCGGCAAATCGTTATGGGAATCACTGTAAAAATAGCTAACCTCAAAATCTACTAGCTTTTTACCGCGTTGATCTAACCATTGGTTTATACGAATCACCTTGCCTTCTTTAAAACTAGGCACACCACTGACGCCACCTGTATATTCGCCATTCACCATCTCTGGGTCGGTGCCGATAAGGTGCTCGATGCCGTAAGCCGTTGCGATTGGCTTGGTGACAAAGCTATTAGTGGCAGTTATCACCACGCACAAATCACCTGCTGCTTTGTGCTTATCTACTAGAGCTTGCGCTTTAAATGTCATCATTGGGCGTATGACTTTTTGCATGTATTTTAGATGTAATTCATCTAACAATGCTTTTGGATGCTCACTAAGCGGTTTTAGCTGAAACTTTAAAAACTCAACAATATTTAAGCAGCCATTTTTATAATCAAGGTAAAACTGCTCGTTGCGGTCGTGGTGCATTTTGGCGTCCAGGAAGCCCTCATTAATTAAAAATAAGCTCCAGTTGTAGTCGCTGTCACCTGCTAGCAAGGTGTTATCTAAATCAAATAAAGCTAAATTCAATATTCACTCCGTTACGATAAATCAAATAATGTAAATACAGGGACGAGAACAAGGCGGCTCGACAAAGACAGTACAAATTGTACAACAAGGAGCGCCAACACAGTTATCGCTCTGTAGTTGTATTATTAGCTGTTAATACTAAAAACACGCCGACTAAAATAACTGCTAATGCTATATATTCATTCACGGCAACGTTCTCATTGCCCAACCAAATCCCCACCGCAAAAGCCATGATGGGATTTACAAAGGTATTACTACTCGCAACCAATGGACGAACATTTTTAAGCAACCACTGATACGCGGAGTATGCCACCAGCGAACCCAGTAGGATTAAAAACAGCATAGCACCCCACGATTTTTGGCTAATTTGTGCTGGCCAAGTTTCACCCGCCAGCGTGCTCCACACAATAAGCACTGCACCGCCTGCTAACATTTGTGCAGCTGCCGCCATTAAGCCTTTTGGCTGCGTTAAATGCTTGCCCCAAACAGAGCCAAACGACCAACTGGCCGCCGCAAAAATCAGCAACATTGCGCTCACATAATCACCATGTAAGGCACCGCCCATATTGAGTAGCACAATGCCCGCTAACCCTACTGCAATGCCAAACCATTCTTGGCGCGTGATATGGTGCCCCCAAATCGATGAAAATATCGCCATCCAAATCGGTGCAGTCGCAATCGAAAGCGCCGCCAAGCTAGACGACACCGTTTGCTGTACATAACAGACCGTGCCATGCCCAAGCGCTGGAAGCAACAAGCCCACAATTGCCGAACCACGCCACTCTTGCCAAGTTGGGTTAGGCGCACCCATCAATCGTATTGCAATATACAATACACTACCCGCAATCGTAAAACGTATTGCGCCCATTAAAAACGGGGGGAAACTCTCCATGCCAAATTTTACAGCTAAGTAGGTTGAGCCCCAGATAAAGTAGGTGCATAAAAGGCAAAGAATAATTAAGAGAGATTGGCTTTTGAGGTTCATGGCGATTGTATAGCCAGAATTATATAATTAAACCGAGTAAAACACTTTTAAAATGCACAAATCAAACATGGGGCGCACTACTGGGAAGGACACTTCATGCAGGCTGGAAAAGCGCTCAAATATATCTATATATGACCAATAACTTAACAGGTAATCATTAAGAATACGATTTTAAAGTAAGCCTACAACCCAATATCCATGTAGTTTACAGGGCATTAATTTAATTTTTAAGTGTGTCTAATTCCATCTATTCCTTGAGTTAACTCATCCTAAAAAGGGGAGTTTTATACAATCTAAGCTATGCCCATTTACGTTGCGTTTACACTTCGTTCGCTTTCACACAGACTGATTAATGTTATTAAAATATTCTATCTTTTCGAGCAAAAATAGCGGTTAAGAATATCAGAAATTGAATTATTCGCCAAAGCTTGGGATTTAAACCCTTGAAGTCGACTTACGGGTAACATCATTAATTCAAAACGCTATTTATGCAAGCCAGAAATGTTAACAAGTTAGTAATTATTTATTATTGGAACAATCATGAAAAAAGAAAAAGCCGGGCTTTACGCAAACATACACGCAAAGCAGGAACGTATTAAAAATGGAAGTAAAGAAAAAATGAGAGTCCCCGGAAGCGAAGGTGCGCCCAAAGACAATGATTTCGTTAAAGCAGAAAAAGGGAGTGAAAAAAGTAAGTCAAAAAAATAATTTCATTGTTGGGCAAACTGCAAAGCGTGACAACTAAAAAGCGCTTGGGAAACACCCGCATGCGGCACGCCGCATGATTACGCTCAAACTAATAGGAGATTAAATCAGCACGAGCAATTAAAACGATGCCCAGCAACCCAATATCCATGCAGGTCACAGGGCATCGCACTCAATGCATTACAATTGTGGATTCATTTTCTCGTTTTTTGAATACAACTTGTTTAATCCATTTAAATACGCTTTGGCCGATGCAATTACAATATCGGTATCCGCGCCTTGACCATTCACGATACGCCCACCTTTGGCAAAACGTACGGTCACTTCACCCTGCGAGTCAGTACCGCTAGTGATGTTATTCACCGAATATAATTGCAACTCTGCGCCGCTATTCACCATGCTTTCAATCGCCTTAAATGTCGCATCAACAGGGCCACCACCATCAGCTTCGGCCTTTTTCTCGGTTCCGTTTTCACTAATTGTTACAAACGCGTGCGGAATTTCTCCAGTCTGCGATGTGACTTGCAAATACACCAATTTAAAGGCTTCAGATTCGGTTGCTACAAACTCATCGCTCACTAAAGCATGCAAATCTTCATCAAAAATCTCAGATTTTTTATCGGCCAAATCTTTAAAACGCGCAAAGGCGGCATTGACCGCGTCATCACTTTCTAAATGAATACCCAACTCGCCCAAGCGTGTTCTAAACGCGTTGCGGCCAGATAATTTGCCCAATGTGAGTTTATTGGTGTTCCAGCCCACGTCTTCCGCGCGCATGATTTCATAAGTCTCACGATGCTTTAAAACACCATCTTGATGAATGCCAGACTCATGAGCAAACGCATTCGCGCCGACAATTGCTTTGTTTGGCTGCACTGGGTAGCCCGTAATTGTCGAAACTAATTTACTCGCAGGCACGATTTGTGTGGTGTCGATACGCGTGGTTAAATTAAAAACATCACTGCGAGTTTTAATCGCCATCACCACTTCTTCTAAGCTTGCGTTACCTGCGCGTTCACCTAAACCGTTGATGGTGCACTCGACTTGGCGCGCGCCACCCATCACCGCAGCCAATGAGTTTGCAACTGCCATGCCTAAATCGTTATGGCAATGCGTTGACCAAATGACTTTATCGCTATTTTTAACGCGCTTAATCAAGGTCGCCATGCGCTCGCCCCATGGTGCGGGTATCGAATAACCCACTGTATCGGGCACATTAATCGTCGTGGCTCCCGCTTCAATCACCGCATCAAATACACGCACTAAAAAATCGATATCAGATCGTACCGCATCTTCAGCAGAGAATTCCACATCGTGAGTGTACTCCAACGCCCATTTGACTGCTTGCACAGCGCGTTCAACCACTTGATCCTCTGTCATGCGCAGTTTGTTTTCCATGTGGATTTTGCTTGTGGCGATAAAGGTGTGAATGCGACCGTTTTTCTCGGCATGTTGCATGGCGGGCGTAATCGCTTCACCCGCGCGGCGCACATCGTTTTCACTTGCGCGCGCCAATGAGCACACCGTAGATTTGGTAATTAAACCTGCGATAGTTTGAATCGAATCAAAGTCGCCTGGGCTGGCGGCGGCAAATCCTGCTTCAATCACATGCACACCCAATTTTTCAAGTTGGCGCGCAATACGGATCTTTTCTTCTTTGGTCATGGCGGCGCCGGGGCTTTGTTCGCCATCGCGCAAAGTGGTGTCAAAAATAATAATTTCGTTGCTGTCTTTTTGTTGACTGGTATTCATGTTAATTCCTAATTTTTAGCCCAATGCATGCACTTTAAAGCCAAGCTGGGATTATAAATGGTTTTCACCCGCAACATATTAAATGCGCGAGCAAGAAAATACTTAAATAGTGGGTGGTGTTTAGTGTGCGCTGTCGCGCAGCAGTGAAGATTTGCGTGGTGCTTTTGCACGTGCCGCACGTAATTCGCGCGCACGTATCAATGCAAAACTCGAAAATGCCAAGCCTGCGATGATGAGTGTTGAGATAGATGTAAAATCTGTAAACATGAAATTAGTATAAGGCCACTTTTACATTTCTACAAGTAGTCAAGATATATTTTTAAGAGATTTCTTTGCTACTTTTGTTGTTTTTACCAAAATATGATTTAGCCCATAAATAATAACCAGACAAACCATACACTAACACGACGGTAAATAACACCTCAGGCGGACTATACGAAACCAACACAAAGGCAAGCATAATCGCCAATACAGCCACAAACGGCACGCTTTGTTTTAAGTTAATATCTTTACCACTATAAAATCTTAAATCTGACACCATACTCAAAGCGGCAAAAATTGTTAAGCCCCAAGCCATCCATTTCATTTGTAATACGCCAAAAAATATTTCACGTCCTGTGACATTATACTCATACGCCACCCAAACAAAGCCTGCTAACAAAGCTGCAGATGCGGGACTAGGCAAGCCTTGAAAGTAACGTTTGTCTTGAAATGGATCATCCAATTTTGTATTAAACCTAGCTAAGCGTAAGGCCGCGCAAGCACAATAAATAAAGGCAGCTATCCAGCCCAATTTCTTCATGGGTTGCAATGCCCACGTGTACATAATTATGGCTGGCGCCACCCCAAACGAAACCATGTCAGACAAACTGTCATATTCCGCACCAAAAGCACTGGTAGTATTGGTCATACGGGCTACGCGGCCATCTAAGCCATCCATCACCATGGCAATAAAAATGGCGATGGCAGATTGCTCAAAATTACTGTTCATGGCCTGCACAATCGCATAAAAACCTGCAAATAAGGCGGCAGATGTAAACAAATTAGGCAATAGATAAATGCCTCGCGTGCTTAAGACCTCTTTATCTGTATCGCGACGCACTGGGCGCTGTTTTGAATCTGACAGTTTTGGCTCTACCATGGTTTTTATAAAAGTTACTGTTGAAAAGTTACAATTAGTATAACAACACTTTAGTTTTTTAATTAAAAAAAGTTAATTAAGAGTTATTTAAGAAAAAATGCATTAAGGGGTAAATAAATAACGCGTTAAATGAAAGAATATCGGTGCGGCAAAGCTAACAGAATCCATACGGTCTAACATGCCGCCGTGTCCTTCTATCATATTGCCCCAATCTTTTGCACCTAAACTACGTTTTATGGCAGACATCACAAGACCTCCTAAAAAGCCCATCACCACAATAATTGCGGCCATGCCTGCGCTTTGTAAAGGCGTAAAAGGGGTAATCCAACACATCATGGCGCCAATTAAAATAGTGCTTAAACCACCGCCAATTAAGCCTTCTAGCGTTTTATTTGGGCTAACGATAGGTGCGACTTTGGTTTTGCCAAATAAATTACCAAACACATATTGCAACACATCACTTAACTGCACAATCAGCATAAAATAAAATAGCAACAATGCATTTTGACCTGCAAAATTAGGGATATTTAAAAGTAATAACGCGGGCGCATGGCTAATGCAATAAATGCTAATCATGACACCCCACTGAATTTTTGCAGCACGCTCTAAAAAATGTTCGGTATCTTGCGCTAATACGGCGATAGAAGGCATCAGTAAAAACGCATATACAGGAATTAAAATGGTAAATAGCGCATACCACTCGATGTAGATTAAATAATAATGCAATGGAATAAGTAAAAAGAACGCTAAAAAAAGTGGCCGATGATCACCAGATCGCGTTGGTGTGAGGGTAATAAACTCACGCAGGGCGAAATAAGAAATAGATGAAAACAACAAGATAGTGCCCAGTTTGCCTGCTAAAAACGCGACTGCAAACACTGCAATCATCACCCACCATGCGTTTACGCGCGCGACTAAATTATTCACGACTTTTTGTGTTTTTTCACAGGCATTCGGGTTGGCCGATACGCGTTTTTGCAACACCCAACCGATTGCGCTAGCCACGAGCAATAATGAGGCTACCCCGCCGATGAGCCAATAAAACTTATGGCTGGGGTTTAAGTGTTGTAGTGTTGTTGCAATTTCATTTAGCATTAATTTCTTCCTCTATATAACGCTACATTAGAGCCAGCACCGCTTCGCGGGCGCGGGCTAAAAAATCTTTTTTGTGTTCATTTACTTGCAAGTCAATTGCAGCCCCAAAACGTACCGTACAAATTAACGGCACAGGCAAAATAGCGCCTTTTGGCATACTGCGATGTAACGTATCTAAATACACAGGAATCAATTCTACTTGTGGAAAAGCCTCGGCCAAATGAAACAAGCCACCTTTAAAATCGCTCGGTTCTGCTTGAGCACGGCGGGTACCTTCTGGGAAAATAATCAGCGAATCACCATTTTGCAATGCGGTCAATAAGGGCTGCAAAGGGTTTTCATGACGAGAGAACTCGCGGTCTATCAATACGCAATTTAAGACTTTTAATGCAATAAACTGCTTAACAATACCCTTGCCCCAATAATCTTTTGCCGCCACTGGCCTGACTTTTTCTCGAATCTCTTTTGGCAATGCTGCCCACAAAGCAAGCGTGTCAAGGTGGCTAGAGTGATTGGTAAAATAAATACTTTGCGCATTACTAGGCGCCGCATTCACCCAGCGCGGGCTAGCACCTACAAGCAGTTTCACTAAACTTAAAATGCCTAACTGCGCAAATTTGACTAAAAGACGATTTAACATTGCTTTGCTTTTAATTTGGGCAATTTATCTGGCTTTGAGTTGCTTACTAATAACTAATATACGCGTGATACAAGTGATGCCAGAGCCAATCGCAATCAAATAAGCCGCGATGATAAGAGAATGATTACTGTTGTTAAATTGCAGCTCTGCGGCGCCAATTAAACAAGCCAATGTCATCACAAACATACGATGTGGCTTTGCCATTGGCCCACGAAAATCTTGCGCCAAGCCTACTGTCCCGCCCAACACGCGGATATACGCCGTTTTAGCTGCTAAAAGCGCACCAAGCCAACCTAACCAAGGCTCGAACACCGCGTAGCCCAGCGCCACAATAAATAAAGAGTCGGCAATACGGTCAGGAATCTCGTTATATAGCGCGCCTACTTTAGATTGCTTGCCGCCTTCAATCGCCACCATACCATCTAGCATATTGCACAATAATCGCAGCTGCACACACAACGCAACTGCAACTAAGGTGTTCCATGCATGCGGTGGTGATTGCGGGCAAGCCAATAACCATGAGCCTATCAGGGCAGGCAGAATGCTTAGTACTGAAATAAAATTGGGCGAAACATCATATTTCACTAGCAAACTTGCTAGCCATTTTGCCCAGCCAGTACTGCGAGTAGTAAGTGGACGTAGATTATCTGTCATAAATGACTCTCTATTTTATTTCCTCGATAAAATGGCATCTTATCAACGAACACATCCTTCTTGCAATTTACTCTATGGAAAATAGATTCACCTAATAATGATTTTGTTAGCTGAACCTCAACTAAATTGATACGCATTCATCAAAATACTTAGTTGCAATATCATCAATATTTTTAATGAATCATCACTTCCGCTAAGTATTTTAAGACAATAAAATCTATGGAGCTGTCATTGCTTTGGGCGACAAGAATTAAGGATACATAAGCCAACATATATTTCGCAAAAAATTTTGCAAAATAAATCCAGTAACTTAATCTGTGAAAGCGCATCTTTAAGGACTGTAGCATGTCGGTTTTAAATGCTTAAATTGATTATGAATTATCACTTTCATTGACAAATTATTTCCTATTAAATCCAATTACTATTAAAGAGGTGCGTTATGTGAAGCTAGATAATGCAAGATGATTCATAGCAGCTCCAATGAAAGATAAAATTCAAGGATTAATTTAAGGGTTAATTTAATGATTACTAACAAAGAAAAAGCTATGAAGCGAATGACTGCGAATATGGCGGATATCAATCATCACAAAAATGATATCTTTCAATTGCAGTCTGTTTGGGATAACTTAGCGCTACTAGCACAACTATCTGGAACAGGCATCGACATTTCACAAACGCGAGAGAATTTTGGTCAAGTGACGCAAAGTGTAATGGATCATCTCTCCATCGAAATGCTTAATAAAGCAGTTTGGTCCTTAGAATCAAAAGCCTATGTGATTATCAATTTGGTTGTCAGAAACCTTTTTGAAAGAACCGCGGATATTGGTTTTTTTGCAACCGATGATGACATTCGTCAATTTCTGATTCGATATCATCAACTTGCTACGACTGAAAAAGACACCGATCATTTGCAATTAAGATTCTCAGAATATGTTAAAAAATACTCGGTTTATCATAATGTCATATTGCTTGATCCTGATGGAAAACTGCTTGTACAGCTAGACGAATCTAATCAAGTAGTGCGTTCAAATGATCCTCTGATAAAAGAAGCCATCACGACAGATGAAGCGTATGTGGAAATTTTTCGAAAAACAGACCTTTTACCCAAACATCAAGATTGTTTAGTCTATGCCTATCGTGTCACGCACCCTGAAACACATAAAGTTTTAGGTGTTTTGTGCTTATGTTTCAAATTTGAAGATGAAATGCGTCGACTATTTAACAACCTCATCTCAAAAGAAGAGTGGGCCATTGGTGTGATGTTAGACGCCAACAAACAAGTAATTGCCAGTAGTGATGAACACCAAATTCCTTTGGGCGCTACACTTGAAACGACGGTAAGGGGAGTTAATTGGATTCTTACCCGTTTTGCTGGACGTGAATATATTGCTGTTTCAAGAAAAACCAAAGGCTACCAAGGTTATGCTGGGCCGAATTGGACAGGGCATGCAATGATACCGATGGAATATGCGTTTGAGACTGATCACCATGCAACCTTAGAAGAAATTGATCCAAAACTATTAAGAAAAGTAATGCGTAGTCCACTTATCTTTTCTCACCAATTACTCAACATTCCAAAAAATGCCGCGATTATTCAGAGCAAACTTAACCAATCGGTTTGGAACGGGAATATTTGGCAGAATAACGACAAAAAACAAGATCAAAACAAATTCTCGAAAACTTTGTTATGGGAAATTAGTAACACTGGGCTAAAAACACAAAAAATCATCCGAAAAACAGTAGATGAACTCTATCAAACCGTGGTGTCTATCATGCTGGAAAATTCAAAATTTCAAGCTTATTTAGCTGCGGATATTATGGATAGAAACTTATATGAACGAGCAAATGACTGTCGCTGGTGGGCTTTAACACAAGCATTTAGAGAAATTCTCTCTAAAAACGAACGGTCTTCGAAAGAGCTAAATACCCTAAGAGACATTCTTCAATATATCAATAGCTTGTATACCGTTTACGAAAATCTGGTGATATTCGACCGTCAAGGCAAAATCATTAGCGTTTCTAATGTTAATTATAAAGATTGTATTGGCACGATCATCGAACAAGACTGGGCTGCAAGGGTGCGAACACTCAATAAAACTCAAGAATATGTTGTGTCTAAGTTTGAACCATCGCCACTTTACAAGGGAAAACATACTTATATTTATGCTGCAGCTATTCGCTCACCAGACAACTTTACTATTGTTGGTGGAATCGGCATTGTGTTTGATAGTGAACCACAGTTCAATTCAATTTTAAATGATGTTTCCCCCAGAACCGACAATGGTGATCTGATTGATAACAGTTTTACTGCATTTGTAGACGGCGATTTGACCATCGTTGCCTCAACAAGACCAGGCGCCATCATTGGCAGCAAGTTTTTTATCCTCCCCTCTTTAGGTAATTTATCTAAAGGTAGTCAAGCCTTTGATATTGCCGTTTATCAAGATCGCTATTATGCTGTTGGCGCATACAGCTCCTCTGGATACCGTGAATACAAAAGCGAACAAGATGCTTATCAAAATAAAATAACTGCGATGATTTTTATTCCTCTTGGTGATGTGAAAGTGATTGATGCGTTGATTGATGAGGATAATCATCGCAACATAATGAATTTAAAACAAACTTGAATAATCAAAACACGGCTGACACAGTCGAGTTTGCCACTTTCTATGTGGGTGAAGATTGGTTAGGCTTACCTTCAACCGATGTTATTGAAGCCATAGAACCACATGGGATTCGTAAATTACCGCAAAGTAAAGGCGCATTTGAAGGTGTGATTAAATATCATGAAGAAGTGATTCCTATTTTTAATTTAAGTAAAGCTCTAAATATCAACTTAAATATAGCTAACAAAAATCAACAGATTATCGTACTTAATGCAACAAATGAAAGCCCAAAATTTGGTATTTTAGTCGGTGCTTTAGGTGAAATCCCATCCATAGACCCAAATAAAATTGAAGCGCATGGTAATATTTTTACTAGTAACAGTAGCTCAATTGCTACAGGTATTACCAGTATGCAATCGAGCGAGCATAAAAAAATTATACTTACCATTGTTTCTGCTGAAAGTATTTGGGCAAAATTTAATCCTAAGCTTGAGGTTGCCGCTTAAAAGCCTTCTACATAGCGAGAAAACTTTACAATAAAGTTGCAAGAATTATGCCTGTGATAAAATCATGGGTTTATAGTATTTAGGCAGAACATGCATTTTTCTCTCCAAACGCAAGATGGTCTTGCGCGTCGTGGCACAATACATTTGGCTCATGGTGACGTGCAAACACCTGCCTTTATGCCAGTGGGTACTTATGGCACGGTTAAAGCCATGTCGCCCTTAGAGCTAAAAGAAATTAATGCTCACATTGTACTCGGTAATACTTTTCACTTATGGTTGCGCCCTGGGCTGGAGGTGATTGCCGCGCACGGTGGTTTGCACAAATTTATGGGCTGGGATAAGCCGATTCTGACTGATTCTGGCGGTTTTCAGGTGTTTAGCTTGGGCGCTATGCGTAAAATTAGTGAAGAAGGCGTAAAGTTTCAAAGCCCTATTAATGGCGACACGTGCTTTTTAACGCCAGAAGAATCTATGCGCATTCAAAAAGTATTGAATAGCGACATTGTGATGATTTTTGACGAATGCACACCCTACCCCGCTACCCATCTTGAGGCAAAAAAATCGATGGAATTGAGTTTGCGTTGGGCAAGGCGCAGTAAAGACGCACATGCCGGCAACCAAAATGCGCTATTCGGGATTATTCAAGGCGGCATGTTTGAAGACTTGCGTGATGTGTCGCTTAACGGCTTAAAAGAAATCGACTTTAACGGCTTTGCAATTGGCGGCCTATCAGTGGGCGAGCCCAAAGAAGACATGCAACGCATACTTGCTTACACTGCACCCAAAATGCCGCATGATAAACCGCGCTATTTAATGGGCGTGGGCACGCCAGAAGACTTAGTAGAAGCGGTGAGTCATGGAATTGATATGTTTGATTGCGTCATGCCAACGCGCAATGCCCGAAACGGTTGGTTATTTACCCAATATGGCGATATTAAAATTAAAAATGCGGGCTACAAACAAGATATGGCGCCGCTAGATGCCGATTGTCCTTGCTACACCTGCCGCAACTTTACCCGTGCATATCTGCATCATTTACATAAAGTGGGCGAGATTTTGGGCGCACGACTTAATACCATCCATAATTTGCATTACTATCAACTGTTGATGCTAGGCATGCGGAACGCGATTGAAATTGGCGAGTTTGAAAAATTTAAAACAGAATTTAAAACTAAGCGCGCTCAAATTAACGTCTAAAAAATATGCTCTTCTACCACCTAGGATTGTCATCTAGGTTTTCTATTTTAATTCGTTTCAGGCCAAACTTTTGCATTTCGCACCGTATCAATACTAAAATCTGAAAACTTGAGGGCGAAAATCTCTCGGCCTAGCTCTTCGGCTGCGAGCAATGGCGCGCTGGGGTCACGCACCACTTCGCTTCGGCTATTGCCTACGCCACGCACCACGCCTACAAAATCCGATTTCGTATAACGCGCATACTCTTGAATTTGATGCACAATGCCAAGCGATGCGCCAGGGTAAGTTTCCTCAGACGCCAGTACCAAACCAATGCGTTTATGCATCATTTGGCTAATCACCTCGGCTGATTTTGGGTAAGACGCCGCGTAATAGCAAAATGTGCGGTCAAAAAAGGCTTTGGTTTGAGCAGATAAACCATACCAATAAATTGGCGAGCAAAATACCACGCCATCTGCACTTAAAAAATCATCAAAAAATAAAGTTTTAAAGTTGTCTTCTATCGCGCATTCGCCATTAGGCAAACGGCACGTGCGGCAATCACGCAAAAAGTTTGCAATGTAGTCATCGATATGCCGCAAAGTGACTTGGCTGCCAGCGACTTCTGCGCCTTGTTTTACTGCATTTGCAAGCGTTGCAGAGTTGCCCGTTTTGCGCGGGCTGCCGACTAAAATCAGTAGTTTTTTGGGTTGGCTCATTTAAGTTCACCTTAATATAGTTTGAAAGGTAATATGGGTAGAATCGTGCCTAAATATTGCTTGCAAGTCAAACTTCGCCCTACGATTATAGTATGTGTTAAAATGCGCGACTATTTAATACAACCCCATTTAAAGGTTTTTAGCATGTTGAACAATTTCTTAATCAGTAACGCACACGCAGCGCCAAGCGGACCAGACGCTGGCTTAATGAGCTTTTTGCCCATTATTTTTATTTTTGTATTGTTTTACTTCATGTTAATTCGACCACAAATGAAACAGGCCAAACAACAAAAAGCCATGATAGACGCGCTTAAAGCAGGCGATGAAGTGGCCACTGCAGGCGGCATTGTAGGCAAGGTAACAAAAGTGGGCGACAATTACGTGAGCATTGAAATTTCTGCCAACACCGTGATTAATGTGCAAAAACATACTGTGCAGACCATGTTGCCACCAGGCACTTTAAAATCTATTTAACAAAAAAGCATTTTTGCCACTTTACGACTAAAAGTTAAACTATGAACCGCTACCCTACCTGGAAATATATTCTTATTGCAGTTGTTGTGTTAATTGGCCTGCTTTACACAATACCCAATTTTTATGGTGAATCACCCGCGGTTCAAATAAGCCCTGCAAAGTCATCTTTAAAATCTAATCCAGAGCTTCTTAAAAAAGTAGAAGATACGCTCACCTTAGCGAATGTTAAGTTTAACGGTATTTATTTAGATGCGGCTGGGGTTAAAGTGCGTTTTGCCAACCCAGAAGAACAACTTAAAGCCAAAGATAAGTTAATTGCTAATTTAGGTAAAGATTACACCGTAGCTTTAAATCTGCTTTCACAAACGCCAAACTGGTTGCTGGCGATTGGTGCAAAACCCATGTATTTAGGCCTAGATTTACGTGGTGGAGTGCACTTTTTATTAGAAGTAGACATGAAAGCAGCGCTAGATAAAGCTGCTGAAAGTAGCGTGGGCGATTTCCGCACCGCATTGCGCCGCGAAAAAGTGAACTACTTTGGTATTAATCGCGATGGTCAAAAAGTAGAAGTGAAATTTGAAACCGCAGAAGAATTAGAAAAAGGGCTTAAAGTATTGGCAAAAGATTACCCAGACTTAACTTATAACGACACTGTAAATGGTAAAGAACATATCCTAACTGCAAGCATAGGCGAAGTTACCAAAAAGAAAATTCAAGAATTTGCACTAAAACAAAACTTACAAACCTTGCATAACCGTATTAACGAGCTTGGTGTAGCCGAGCCCATCGTGCAACAACAAGGCTTTGATCGTATTGTGGTGCAGTTACCGGGTGTGCAAGATACTGCAAAAGCGAAAGAAATTTTAGGCCGTACTGCAACGCTTGAAATCCGCATGGTGGATGAAGATAAATCTGACATGGCAACTTTAGAAAAAGCAATCAAAGGTCAGGTGCCATTTGGTGATGAGCTTTATAACGACCGCGAAGGCCGCCCCATTTTAGTTAAGAAAAACGTGGTGCTGACTGGTGACCGCATTACCGATGCAGGCCCAGGCGTAAACCAACAAAATGGTGGCTCTGTGGTAAACGTAACCCTAGACGGACGTGGCGCAGGCATATTTAGAAATGTTACCCGCGACAACGTGGGTAAACGCATGGCGATTTTGCTAATTGAAAAAGGCAGTACTGAAGTCATTACTGCGCCAGTGATTAACGAAGAAATTGGAGGCGGTCGTGTGCAGATTTCTGGCATGGCCAATACACAAGAAGCAACTGATGTTTCGTTACTATTACGCGCTGGCGCACTGGCGGCACCTATGGAAATTATTGAAGAGCGCACCGTTGGCCCAAGCATGGGTGAAGAGAATATTAAACGCGGCGTGCACTCAACGCTTTGGGGCTTTGCCGCGATTGCTGTGATGATGTTGATTTACTACATGATATTTGGTGGCGTTTCTGTGCTCGCACTTGGGGTTAACTTGTTATTGTTAGTTGCGCTACTTTCTATGTTGCAAGCAACACTCACCTTGCCAGGCTTGGCAGCGATTGCCTTAGCACTTGGCATGGCGATTGATGCGAACGTACTAATTAATGAACGTATCCGTGAAGAATTGCGCAATGGAAACTCACCCCAAGCAAGTATTAATGAAGGTTACAAAAACGCTTGGCATACCATTGTGGACTCAAACGTCACAACATTAATTGCAGGTTTAGCACTATTTATGTTTGGTACAGGCCCAATCAAAGGCTTTGCTGTGGTTCATGTACTAGGTATTTTAACCTCTATGTTTAGTGCGGTTTTAGTCTCACGCGCGATTGTGAATATGATTTATGGCTATCGCCGGAAAATCACCAAACTTTCTATCGGCCAAATTTATAAAGCTGATTAATCAATAACTGAATAAGCTAATCGAGCAAATATTATGGAATTATTTAGAATTAAAAAAGATATACCGTTTATGAGTTATGGCCGTTTAACCACGGCAATTTCGCTCATCACTTTTATTTTGGCAGTGTTTTTCTTGGCAACAAAAGGTTTGCATTATGGTGTGGATTTTACTGGCGGTACTGCGATGGAGGTGCATTATCCGCATCCTGCAAATATTGATGCGATTCGTGAGGCTGTTGCGAGCACGGGTTTGAAAGATGTCACAGTACAAAATTTTGGTACTAGCCAAGATGTGCTTATTCGTTTGCCTTTGGTAAAAGAAATGTCAATTGCCAAACTTTCTGAGTCCGTTACAAATGCACTTAAAAGCGCAGATGCGACTGTGGAAGTGCGCCGCGTAGAAAGCGTAGGCTCACAAGTAGGTGATGAACTCTATGCTAACGGCGGCTTGGCTTTGTTATTAGTATGTGTAGGCATTATGATTTACTTAGCGATTCGTTTTGAATGGCGTTTTGCTGTAGCTGCCATCATTGCCAATATGCATGATGTGGTGATTATTTTAGGCTTTTTTGCATACTTTCAATGGGAGTTTAACTTAACAGTTTTAGCCGCGATTTTGGCTGTGTTAGGCTACTCAGTTAACGAATCTGTGGTGGTATTTGACCGCGTGCGTGAAAACTTTAGAAAAATGCGCAAAGCTACGGTTGTGCAAGTGATTGATAATGCGATTACCCGCACCATGAGCCGCACCGTGATTACCCACTTAATGACTCAAACCATGGTGGGCTCTATGTTATTGTTTGGTGGCGAAGTATTACATAACTTTGCACTTGCACTAACCATCGGCATTTTGTTTGGTATTTACTCCTCAGTGTTGGTGGCTTGCCCAATCGCGATGTGGCTTGGTGTAAGCCGCGCTAATTTGATTGGCGATATTGAGAAAAAAGAAGGTGATAAAAACTCAGAGGCGTTAGCCCCTTAAGTTTTGCTTGCCTTAAGTTTTGCGCCTTGCCCATTAATGTATTTTACAAGTATGTTATTTTGCAGTTCATGCCAGTAAGCGCTTGATTCTTGAAGCAGTTAAAAGGTAAACTTGCCACATCACAACTACGATTTAGCGCCCATTGGATAATATTCCCATAGCATGGCAACTGGCTATTTTAGCCTTATTGTTACTTTTATCTGGATTTTTTTCAGTCGCTGAAACCAGTTTAATGTCGCTCAATCGTTATCGGTTGCGTCATTTAGTCAAAGAAGGTAATCGTGGTGCACGATTGGCAAGCGCCTTACTTGCCCAAACAGACAAGCTCCTAGGCGTAATTTTACTGTGTAACAACTTCGCCAACGCTGCCTCTGCCACTCTTGTCACACTCATCACAGTAGAGCTCTTTGGCGAGGGCGAATGGGTTCTCATGATAGGCACTTTAGCGGTAACTTTCGCGATATTAGTGTTTAGTGAAATCACCCCCAAGGTTGTCGCAGCCGCTTATCCTGAAAAACTAGGCATATTGTGTAGTTATGTGCTTTATCCTTTACTTAAGGTTTTATACCCCGTTGTTTGGTTTATCAATTTGTTTGTAGAAGGCTTATTAAAGCTACTGAGAGTCAATGTTAACTTTAGCGAAGGCGCACAATCCCTAACCATGGATGAACTGCGTAGCATTGTGACGGATGCTGGCCATTTTCTTCCCAATAAGCACAGGACTATTTTACTTAACTTGTTTGAACTTGAGAAAATCACTGTCGACGACGTAATGACCGCACACACACTTGCTGAGGTGATTGACTTTGATGCGCCGATTGAAGAAATATTAAAACGCATCTCTAATAGTCACCACACACGTTTGCCTGTGCGCGAAGGCGATACTGAAGAAATTATCGGGATTATTCATATTCGAAAAATTATCAATCAAGTGCGGTTACATCAACAAGATAGCGACTTAACAAAAGAAGCATTACGCGAAATTATTGAAGCGCCCTATTTTGTGCCTGCTGGCACACCGCTATATACACAGATTCAGCAATTTCAAGAGAACCAAGAACGCATTGCGCTTGTCGTAGATGAGTATGGGGAATTTAAAGGTTTAATCACACTTGAGGATATTTTGGAGGAAGTCATAGGTGATTTTACTACCCAGTCCCCAAGCCGAATTGGCAGCTACCGCCAAGAAGCAGACGGCAGTTGGTTGGTAGACGGCAGTAGTACATTGCGTGACTTGAATAAAAAACTAAATCTTTCATTGCCGCTAGATGGCCCAGTGACTTTAAATGGTTTAATCATAGAACATTTTGAAGATATACCAGAGCCTGGCACCAGCTTTAAAATTGGCGAACACCACCTTGAAATAATTCAAACACAAGATAGAATTGTTAAAAGCGTCAAAATTTTTTCTTAATTGCATAAATCTTTAGTTGCAACCCATTTGGGTACTTGAATTTTTTGTTATTCGGCTCAAAATACAAAATAGCACGGAACAATAAATGGCAAATATAAATCCAACAGGCGATGTAGAAATAAAACCTAGCGCAGTTAAACCTAAACTGCCAGAAATGTTTAAAGTTTTATTATTAAATGACGATTACACTCCTATGGAGTTTGTTGTTGAAACAATACAACGCTTTTTTAATAAAACACGTGAACAAGCAACACAAATCATGCTCAAAGTACATACTGAGGGCATGGGAGTTTGTGGTGTTTACCCACAAGACATTGCAGAAACTAAGATGAATCAGGTGTTGATTCATGCAAAGGAATCGCAGCATCCATTGCAGTGTGTTATCGAGCCAGCTTGAGGCTGGCGGTTTAAGTCAAGCTCCGACGTAAGGCTGGTGAGATAAAATAAGTACCAGCGTAAAGCTGGCGGTGTAAATAAAGTGCTTACTTGATATTGGTGACAGAAATTAATAAGAGGCGTACAGTAGTCATATGAAAGTTGAAGGTAAAAAATGATAGCCCAAGAATTAGAAGTAAGTTTACATATGGCGTTTATGGATGCGCGACAAAAGCGCCATGAGCTTATTACTGTTGAACATTTACTTCTTGCTATGATTGATAATCCTACCGCGGCTGAAGTACTTCGCGCGTGTGGTGCAAAATTTGAAGTTTTACGTACAGAGCTTGTTCATTATATTGAAGAGCACACACCCATTGTAGGCGGCGATGATGAGGTTGATACACAACCCACACTTGGCTTTCAACGTGTCATCCAACGCGCTATGTTGCATGTGCAATCTAGCGGTAAAAAAGAAGTCACCGGTGCAAATGTACTAGTTGCGATATACGGCGAAAAAGACTCACATGCAGTGTTTTTCTTGCATCAACAAGGCATCACTAGGTTAGATGTGGTTAACTTTATCTCGCACGGCGTTGCAAAAATACCAGAAGGTGAGAATAAAACTGAAGGTGGCGAAACTGATGTTGAGATGGAGTCAGCCCCAGCAGGCGCGCTTGAAAGCTTTACTGCAAACCTAAACGCGCAAGTGGCTGCTGGCAAAATAGATCCACTTATTGGTCGCGCCCCTGAGTTAGAGCGTGTGATTCAAACGCTATGCCGTCGCCGCAAAAATAATCCTTTGTTAGTTGGTGAAGCAGGCGTTGGTAAAACTGCGATTGCTGAAGGATTGGCAAGTCGTATTGTTAATAAAGAGATTCCTGATGTATTGGCAAACGCAACCGTATACTCGCTTGACATGGGTGCCTTATTAGCAGGCACCAAGTACCGTGGCGATTTTGAACAACGTTTAAAAGCAGTGATGAAACAGCTTGCAGAAAAACCTGACGCGATTTTATTTATTGATGAAATTCACACCTTGATTGGTGCTGGCGCGGCGAGTGGTGGCACGCTGGATGCTAGCAACCTACTTAAACCAGCCTTATCAAACGGCACACTAAAATGTATAGGCGCAACCACTTACCAAGAATACCGTGGTATTTTTGAGAAAGACCATGCGCTCTCTCGCCGCTTCCAAAAAGTGGATGTGGTCGAACCAAGTGTAGCCGAAACTATTGAGATATTAAAAGGCTTGAAATCGCGCTTTGAAGAACACCATAGTGTTAAGTATAGCGCCAGCGCACTTTCTACTGCGGCGGAGCTTTCTGCTAAGTACATCAATGACCGACATTTGCCAGATAAAGCTATTGACGTGATTGATGAGGCAGGTGCTGCGCAACGTATTCTGCCTAAAAACAAACAGAAAAAAGTCATCGGTAATAAAGAGATTGAAGACATTATTGCCAAAATTGCGCGTATTCCGCCGAAAAATATTTCTAACGATGATCGTACTGCTCTTAAAACGCTAGAGCGGGATTTAAAAGCAGTGGTATTTGGTCAAGACAAAGCCATTGAAGTGCTGACAACTGCCGTTAAAATGGCACGTAGTGGGCTTGGTGGCAACAATAAACCAGTAGGTAGCTTCTTGTTTAGTGGTCCAACTGGTGTTGGTAAAACCGAAGTAGCCAAACAATTAGCCTATATCATGGGTGTAGAACTCATCCGTTTTGACATGAGTGAATACATGGAGCGTCATGCCGTCAGTCGCTTAATTGGCGCGCCTCCAGGCTACGTGGGTTTTGAGCAAGGTGGTTTGATGACAGAAGCCATTACCAAACAGCCTTATTGCGTTTTGCTTTTAGATGAAATCGAAAAAGCACATCCAGATATTTTCAATATTCTATTGCAAGTCATGGATCATGGCACACTCACAGACAACAACGGCCGTAAAGCAGACTTTAGAAACGTGACGATTATCATGACGACCAATGCAGGCGCGGAAAATCTAAGCAAATCGAGCATCGGCTTTACCAATGCGAAGGACTCAACTGATGAAGCGGCAGATATTAAACGCTTTTTCTCACCTGAGTTTCGCAACCGTTTAGATGCAACAGTATCATTCGCGGCGCTTTCACAAGAAATTATTATCCGCGTGGTAGATAAGTTCTTAATGCAATTAGAAGATCAATTGCATGAGAAAAAAGTGGAAGTAACCTTTAGTGATGCGCTTAAATCTTACCTTGGTAAAAAAGGCTTTGATCCACTCATGGGCGCACGCCCAATGGCGCGCTTGATTCAAGACACTATTCGTAAGGCTCTAGCGGATGAGTTGTTATTTGGAAAACTCGCCAATGGTGGCAACGTGCATGTGGATATTGATGATAAAGATGTGGTGAAATTAGTGTTTGATGAAACTAAAAACACTGCAAAACCAGAATCGCCAAAACCTGAAGCTGAAACAATTTAACTTTACCAAAACTTTGCTGTAACAAAATTACCCGACGCTATCTTTACTTTGATACGTCGGGTTTTTTGTCATCACGCTATTAAATAACTCACTCTCTACCCAGACATTTAGCCAATCATACAATTTTGGGTAGCGCTTCGTTTGCCACCACATATCATCCACAGCAGCAAATTGGCGCACAAAAGGAAAAATCGCAATATCTGCAATCCCTGCATCGTCACTCAATATGTAAACGTGTGAGCTCAGCAAGTGTTCGAGCTTTTGCAGAAACACTTCGCCATCGGCCCGGTGTTGGATTTGCGTTTGGTTAGGATATCGCTCTGGGTATTTGTAAGCATCTAATGCTTTTTTAAAGCTACTATCACTTTCTAAAATCAATGCTCTGGAAGCCTCATGGATACTGCCTTGCAGAGCATGACTTTTGAAAGCCCAAATCATAATTTCTAAACTTTCATCAATCACAGTGCCATCTGCCAACTGTAAAACAGGTACTGTTCCTTTGGGCGATATTTGTAGCATGCGGGCAGGTTTGTCACGCAGCGACACTTCACGTGTCTCCACTGAAATATCTGCTAATTTAAGCGCCATACGCGCACGCATTGCATAGGGGCAACGTCGATAGGAATAAAGTATTGGTGGCATTCGCTTTTTAAAACTAACCCAGTGTTTTACAAATATCGCGCACTAACGCGGGCCCTTTATAAATCAACCCGCTGTAGACTTGCACCAAACTCGCCCCTGCTGCGATTTTTTCAGCGGCATCCGCGCCGCTTAAAATACCACCCACACCAATAATCGGTAGCGATCCTTGCAGTTTTTTTGCGAGTTGTTGAATTACGATGGAGGATTGTTGCTTGACGGGTGCACCAGAAAGGCCGCCAGTTTCTTCGGCATTGTGCAAGCCTTTTACTGCGTCACGACTCAGCGTAGTATTCGTCGCAATCACACCATCTATTTGATGTTGCATCAATAAATCAGCAATTTCTACGACTTGTTCATGGTTTAAGTCGGGCGCAATTTTAAGCGTAATGGGCACATATTTACCATGCTTTTCTGCTAATTTTGTTTGTTCTAATTTCAAGCTAGAGAGCAAGCGAGATAGGGCTTCTTTTTCTTGCAGGTCGCGTAAATTTTTAGTGTTGGGCGATGAAATATTCACTGTAATATAGTGCGCATGCGCATATACCTTTTGCATGCAGAATAAATAATCATCCACCGCACGCTCGTTAGGCGTATCAAAGTTTTTGCCAATATTGATGCCGAGCACACCTTTATAATTGGCGGCTTTGACGTTTTCAATCAGGTTGTCAACGCCTAAATTATTAAAACCAAAGCGATTAATTATGCCGTTGGCTTCGGTGACGCGGAATAAGCGTGGCTTAGGGTTACCTGGTTGCGGACGCGGGGTTACAGTACCAATCTCTATAAAACCAAAACCAAGTGCCGCCATCCCATCAATCACTGCACCATTTTTATCGAGCCCTGCAGCCAAACCCACCGCATTTGGGAAACCAATCCCCATCACCTGCCGAGAAACAGAACTTGGCGCCTTAGGATATGGATTTAGTAAACCCGATTTTTCAGCCCATTTTAGGCTTTTTAAAGTAATATCATGCGCGCGCTCGGCATCGAGTTGAAAGAGAAAAGGTTTGGCTAGTTGATATAAATGCATAGACTATTTTTCGATAAATTGATGTTAAGCATCGATTAGCCTAACAATATAGCGATGCCCACAAGATTTACACTTGAATACGCGCCCATCTTTAGCTTCAGATAATGGTCTTTTAAAACATTTTGGGCAGGCGATTGTTTCACCTTCAGCTTTAATCTCAACGACATCATTGACTGTTTTCTCAGAAGTTCTAGCTAAAGGTACCGTTTTACTTTCAAAAAAAGTACCCACAAAAATGATAGAGATAGCAACAATTTCTAAAGCTTGATAGAACCGTAGACTGCCTATGGTCTTATAAAATATCAAATCAACATGATGAAATGAAGCAGCTCTAATCACTATAAAAACTAATAAGAGTAAAATACCAATCCACATTAACTTATAGCGGCGCCAAGAGTTCGCCAAAGATAGTCTTACCCAGAAAAATAATAGTGGCAATAACAAAGCAATAAAGGATACAAATAGAAACTGCAATGGCCTTCTTTGCTCGTACCAACCATTCGCTTTGGCCATGTCGCGCATCATCTCGGTAAAGTTACTTTGCAAATCAAGTTGCTTATTAAACCCCAAAAAGACTATCAGCACTGTAAAGCAAATCCAAAACAAAAAATTATCTTTGTTTAGCCATGCTAATCTCGCCTTTAAACTCAATCTAATGCTTGTAACTAGATAAGCTAATACTGTCATCCAACCAAAGAATGTATGGTCGCCAAAGTCAATTAGGGTCTTGGTTTGCTCTGTTTGACTCCAGGTAGATGTTTCAGGGACTGAAGTTTGGGTATTTTCAAGTGCAAGTGGCTTATCCAGCTTCACTTTGATAAATGAGGTTCTACCACTAAAGTTATTGTCATTTGCAACTAAGAGAGTTGATTTATCTAATACTGACAAAGCCTCAATATGAGAATAAGCAAAGCGATAAACCTTGTCGCCGTCGTTATCCAAATCATTTGGGTCATCTAAATTCATTAGATCCACAACAAGTTCTTTTTTGACAATGTCTCCAAACTTGCTGTATAGCAAATCAATCATAAACACTTTTTTAAGTGCGTTATCTTTGGCGGTGGTCGCTGTATTTCTTTCTAACACTAAAAACTGATGGTCATTAATGGCAACCAAATCTGTGACATTTGTACCATCCACTTCTAGTTTATAAGTATAATATCCATCAGCATATTGTTTTTTAATTAAATCAAACTCATAAATTCTCAATTGCTTTTCATCATCACCATTCACTGAATTTTCTAAAATTGCATACAGCTTATTCTTCGTAGCGTTGATGGTCATTGCTTCAAAACCCGCAGATGAATTGATATTAGGTTGATTTTTTGCTAGGTAAGGACTATCTGGTGAGAGAATGTTGGGAAGAGGTATTGCTTTATTTATCACAGTGGCATTTGAATCAAGCTCAATCAAAAAAGGACCAAACTCATCACCAACCCATAGGTGCTGACTACCATCTAATGCAATTGATTCTGGGTCAACATCTGCCCCAGTTAATAATCTATTTTTTCTTATCAAATCATCTGTCTTGGGGTTTGATTCCAAGCCATTATAATGCTCATTATCAGCTTGTATCGAAAATCCAAGTTGATGGTTTTTGTCGTTAAAATTAACATGCCTGATAACACTGATTTTGCTGTTTTTATTTGATGCATTAGCAAATTGAATATCGACTTCATAAAGCCGTAACAAAGCATCGGCAGAGTTATCTTTCTTACCAAATCCGTTATCTGATAAAAAGTAAAATCGATTTTCCTGTCCAGAATTTATTACCGCAGAAAAGCCTTGAATTGGTTGCTTATTTTTATTAATTTCACCTTCACTATTAAATTGCCCTGATGTTGGGCCTTCTGAAAATGTATGCATAGGCATTTCTGCCCAACCAACCAATGTGGCTGCGTTTAAGCTTTGAAATGCGCAAGCCGAAAGCAAACTAATGATAGTGAATAATAGCCGTTTCACGTTGAGAGCTTCAATATAAAATGAAATGGATCCAAGTACTCCTAGGGTAGCTTTTTTAGAGCTACTCCTATAACAACACTTTCTCGATACCACCGTTATTCACACGCGCTATATATTCTTGCATCCAATTTTCACCAAGAATATGCTTCGCCATTTCAACAACAATGTAGTCAGCTTCAATACCAGTATCGTCGCCGTATCTCGCCAAACCTTGGAGACAGCTTGGGCAACTGGTTAAAATTTTGACCTTCTCCTCAGGATTCCCAACCGTCAAGCCCATCTTATTCATGCCTTTTTCAAGCTCTTCTTGTTTGCGCATTTTTACTTGTGTTGCAATATCAGGTCTTGCTGCAGCAAAGGTGCCGCTCTCTCCACAACAACGGTCATTTAAAGTGACTTCTTGCCCCATTAGTTTATTTGTCACTTCTAAAGGTTTATAGGTTTTCATCGGCGTATGACATGGGTCATGATACATATAGCGCGTACCTGTGACGTTAGAAAGTTTCTGATCTTTCTCCATTAAGTACTCATGAATGTCCAATAAACGACAGCCAGGGAATATCTTTTCAAATTCGTATTTCTGCAGTTGATCCATACAGGTACCGCAAGACACAATCACCGTTTTAATATCAAGATAATTTAAAGTGTTTGCGACACGATGGAACAGCACGCGGTTGTCTGTTGTAATTTGTAAACCCTTGTCATGATTACCACTAGAGGTTTGTGGGTAACCACAACACAAATACCCAGGCGGCAATACGGTAATCGCGCCAACTTCATACAACATTGCCTGCGTGGCCAAGCCGACATTTGAAAATAAGCGCTCTGAACCACATCCCGGAAAGTAAAATACCGCATCAGAATCTTCAGTTACTTTTTGAGGATTTCGAATCACAGGAATCATACTGTCGTCTTCAATCCCCAACATTGCGCGTGAAGTTTTGGATTGTAGTTTTTTTGGCATTGGTCGATTAATAAAATGGATCACTTGCGCCTTAATTTCTGGCTTACCCACGCTTGCTGGTGGACGTACTTTGTCTTTTAGCAACCTGAATTTTTTAGCAATCGTATGTGCGATATTTTGAGCTTTGTAGCCAAATTGAATCATGCCTAGGCGCAATAATTTAATGGTGGCCGGGTCTTTGGCATTTAAAAATAACATCCCTGCGGCAGTGCCAGGATTAAATTTCTTTTTACCTTGCTCACGCAAAAAGTTGCGCATCTTAATTGAGACATCACCAAAATCAATGTCCACAGGGCACGGATTCAAGCATTTATGGCAAACTGTACAGTGATCAGCTACATCATTAAACTCGTCAAAATGTTTGAGCGAAATACCACGACGCGTTTGCTCCTCGTAAAGAAACGCCTCAATCAAGAGTGAAGTGCCTAAAATTTTATTTCGTGGAGAATATAAAAGATTTGCGCGCGGCACATGCGTTGTACACACAGGCTTACATTTTCCGCAACGCAAACAATCAGAAATATCATCTGCAATCTCGCCTATTGCAGATTGTTCCATAATGATGGATTCTTGCTCAAGCAAACCAAAGCTTGGTGTGTAAGCATTTTCTAGCCCAGATCCATTCAGCAATTTACCTTTGTTAAAGTGACCGTTTGGGTCAACTTTGTTTTTGTAGGCTGCAAAGGTATCAATAGTAACTTGATCCAAATACTCCATTTTAGTGATACCAATGCCATGCTCACCAGAAATCACACCATCTAATTTTTTTGCCAGCGCCATCACGCGATCAACAGCGTCATGGGCGTCACGCATCATCTCGTAATCGTCTGAATTCACAGGGATATTTGTATGTACATTACCATCCCCTGCATGCATATGCAGCGCAATAAACACACGACTTTTAAGTACTTTTTTATGAATTTCATCACAGTGATTTAATATTTTTTGATATTCGCGACCTGCAAAAATCTCTTCCATCGGCAGCTTTAGCTCACGCTTCCAAGAGATGCGTAAATCGTAACTTTGCACAGCACGGAATACACTTTCATATTTTTTGTGTGGCTTGCCTAGCGCTCCTAATGTAGAAATTGGCTCATCTAGGTGGTTAAGTATTAAGCCCCAACGCTCACGCAAATCATGTAAAAGCTGCAACACGATTGCTTGTTTGGCTTTTGTCATCTCCGCATCTGAATTACCATCTTCATCAGCCTGCAAAGGAAGCTCACCTTGCATAAACGCTTCGAGCGCGTCCAGTAACTTAAGCTTGTTTTTAATAGAAAGCTCAATATTAATTCGCTCAATGCCATCAGAATAATCGCCTAATTTCGGCAATGGAATAACAACGTCTTCGTTAATCTTAAAGGCGTTAGTGTGTTTTGCAATGGCCGCAGTTCGCGCGCGGTCTAGCCAGAACTTTTTACGTGCTTCAGCCGAAACTGCAATAAACCCTTCGCCATCGCGCGCATTACACATACGCACCATCGCAGATGCAACTTGCCCAACTGAGTTTTCATCATCAGATGCAATATCAGCAATCAATACCATTTTAGGACGTTGCTGACGTGCAGCTTTTGTCGCATAGCCAACCGCTTTGATGTAGCGCTCATCCATATGCTCTAAACCAGCCATAATCACTGCTGGTTGTTGTTTGGCGGTTAAGTCTAAATAATCTTTAATCTCTACAATTGCTGGCACTGCATGTGACACATTACCAAAAAACTCAAGCGCAATCGTACGAACATGCTTAGGCATGCGGTGCAAAATAAATGTGGCAGATGTGATTAAGCCATCACAGCCTTCTTTTTGTATGCCTGGAAGCCCTGAGAGAAACTTATCAGTTACGTCCTTACCTAAGCCTACTTTGCGAAAACTTGGCCCAGGAATCTCGATAACTTCTGGCTCACCCAGTTGGGTTTTCATGTCAACATCAAAACGCGTGAGCTTAAAACGCGCCATTGCAATATCGTGAATTTTGCCTAAATTATGGTCTAAACGTTCTACCTCAAGCCAATTTGCATCTGGCGTCACCATGCGGTACGAAGCTAAATTATCCAGCGCTGTACCCCACAAGACGGCTTTTTTACCGCCAGCGTTCATCGCCACATTTCCGCCGATACAACTTGCATCCGCGCTTGTTGGGTCGCACGCGAACTCAAGCCCTGCATCAGTCGCTGCCTCCATGGCACGACGCGTCACTACGCCTGCACCACACTCAATGGTGGCCACTTGGCGTGAAACGCCAGGTAGCGTGCGCATTTGTACGCCGGTATGTTGGTCTAACTTTTCGGTATTAATCACCACTGATAAAGGAGTTAGCGGAATTGCACCGCCTGTATAACCAGTACCACCTCCACGCGGAATCACCGTTAACCCTAGCTCAATACTAGCGCGCACCAACGCAGCGATTTCGATTTCAGTATCTGGGTTAAGGACCACGAATGGATACTCCACGCGCCAGTCGGTGGCATCTGTTACGTGTGAAACGCGCGCCAAACCATCAAACTGAATGTTATCTTTACGGGTAATTTTGCTATATTTGCTAAGCGCTTTTTTACGTAAATCGTAAGTTTGGCTAAAGTCATCAGCAAACTTTTCCACAGCAGTTTTTGCTGCAGAAATTAATTGATTTACTTTATCGCTGGCTTTACCATTTTCGCTACTACGCGCATCTATTGCATTGATTCTATGATGTAGCGCATCAATCAGGGCTTTGCGACGCTTTGGATTATCTAATAAATCATCTTGCAGATAAGGGTTTCGGCTAACCACCCATATATCACCTAACACCTCAAATAACATGCGCGCACTACGACCAGTCTTACGTTCTGCACGCAAGGCGTTTAATATGTCCCAACTCTGCTCACCCAAAAAGCGAATCACAATTTCGCGGTCTGAGAACGAAGTATAGTTGTATGGGATTTCGCGTAAACGCGTATTTGCAGCAGGATCAGTCTGAAGAATTTTAGCGGGGATAGGAGCGTTCATTAAATGTGATAAATATTCAGCAATATTAAAGATTAATTATATCATGCAGTTGTCTGCATAATAACTGCGCTTGTATTAAGGTTAATTGGCACTTATTTGTGCTAAAACGCGCTAAAATACTAGGATGTTAGTTTTAAAAAAAATAATTTTACCAATCGCATTTTTGATACTTATAGGCTACTTAAGTTTCAAATATGCAAGAGATATCGATGCACCCAATGTGACCTTCACCACAATTGAAGGCAAAAAAATTAGTATGGCGGCACTTAAAGGTAAGGTCGTCTTAGTGAATTTTTGGGCAACGGAATGTCGCGCTTGCGTCACAGAAATGCCCGCATTAGTAAATACCTACAATACCTACAAATCAAAAGGCTTTGAAGTGATTGCCGTTGCCATGCCTTACGACCCGCCCGCACAAGTGCTTAATTACGTCACCCAAAAAAAATTGCCTTTTCCAGTGATGGATGATGGGCTGGGTGAAATTGTCGCCAAATTTGACAATGTGAGCGTGACACCCACCACTTACGTCTATAACAAGCAAGGAAAGCTCATACAATACACAATTGGTGCCATCAACTTTAAAGATCTGCGTCAGTTATTGGATAAGGAATTAAGCTAATGCTTTGGATAAAAGCCTTTCATATCGTTTTTGTAACCAGTTGGTTTGCTGGCTTATTTTACTTACCACGTCTTTTTGTGAACCACGCGATGGAAACTAATGAAGCCGCCATTGCACGATTAATACTGATGGAACACAAACTATATAAATTTATGCTGCCACTTGCGATTTTAGCGCTGGTTTTTGGCTTATGGTTGTGGCTTGGCTACGGCATGTCTGGCGGATGGCTACATGCGAAATTAGTCTTAGTGATTGGCCTGATTGCGTACCATGCCTATTGTGGAAAATTGTTGCGAGATTTTAAAGCTGGCAAAAACACGCATAGCCACATTTGGTATCGCTGGTTTAATGAAATTCCTGTGTTAGTGTTATTTGCAGTGGTTGTTTTAGTTGTAGTAAAACCTTTTTAAGTCTATATTTTCATGATGGATATTTTGAACTCAGATTGGCTTATTAATATGCTCGAAAAATCGAGCCTAAAGCCACAGTCACGCTTACTCAATCTGTTTGATATCCTTGAGGATTGGCTCGATGCGCCAAGTATTCAGCTTGATAGCACCTCTTTTAGTAAATCGCAAACCCAGTCACATACTTTGCAGGATTTTTTAGCTTTAGAAGCCGCGAAAGCAGGTGCAGAAATGCCAGAGGTATTGGCAAGCCAACTTTATTTTATGGTCGTTGCCGCCGCACAAGAAAAACTTCAAGGCAATAATCATGTGAGTTTTAGCCATGCCAAAAGTGCTGCCAGCGCTTTAATTGAGGCACAAACCAAAAAAGAGTTTCACATTAAAAAATCTGTTGCCTACGCGATGGCAGCTAGTTTTTTTGCTGTTGTGGTTGGCACCAGCACATTTTTTGTCATTAAAACTGAGCATCAGCAAACTGAAATAGCGCTGGCAAAGCAAGATATACCTACTGAAATGCCATTAGAAACTTCTTCATCCATCGCTAGCCCAGAGCAAACTGCTGCACTGGTCGCACAACTGGAGCAAATGCGGCACGGCAACTGCCAACTCATTGAAGCTATTCAATTGCCGGATAAACAAAAAGCCATTTATATCAACATGTTTGTGAATGGGCGTGTATCTACTGATGCCAAAGAGCAAGTCATCGCACTAGATCTGATTCAAAGAACGCGCTGTAACTACACGCCGATGCTCATGGCAAATTCAAAAGGCTAATATAACTGTTGCTTTTTGCATATACAGGTTAGTATAATTACTTATGTCTGTGCTCCGTGAAAAGATTTTAAATACTGCGACCGACCTCTTTCACACGCGTGGGATTAACTCTACGGGTGTAGATACCATTGTGGCTGTCGCTGGCACGACTAAAATGACCCTGTATAAATACTTCCACACCAAAGAAGATCTCATTCTTGAAGTATTGCAAAATAGCCAGCAAACTTTCGAAAATTGGCTTAACGAGAAACTCAACTTAAACAGCAAAAAACCTGCCGAAAAAATTCAACAACTATTTGATTACATTGAAGAATGGGTCAACTCACCCGATTTCATTGGTGTAGGTTTTATTAAGGCGTCTGCTGAGTTTCCAAATGAAGAAAATCCGATTCATCAACTCTCATCAAAACAATCGCTAGAGTTTAGGCAATTTATTGGCAAACTAGCTTCTGAGGCTCAGATTAAAGATGCTGATGGTTTAGCCTTACAGCTCTCTTTGTTGTTTGAAGGTGCGGTGCAAGCTGAACAAATGAAACGCGGCTCTGGCGCAATTAAGTATGCAAAAAAAGCCGCCAAGATTTTGATTGATGGCGCGCAAAAATCATAAATTTAATTTCAATTAGATTTAGTTTTTCTCCAGTTTAAAACAAATCATTTCAGCACCTCTTCAAGCCTTATAGATACTTCCTAGCAGGGCATGGATTTTTCTCGGCACTAGTACTGCGCAAAAACCATTTATTTACTTGCCTTAATCTGGCTGGCTGAAAGATAATGACGTTTTACTTTGAACATTCAATTTTTTATGCAAACGCTTATTTGTGGCTCACTCGCTTATGACACCATTATGGTGTTTCAAGACCAATTTAAAAATCATATTCTGCCAGATCAAATTCACAAGTTAAGTGTGGCTTTTTATGTGCCAGAAATGCGCCGCGAATTTGGCGGTACAGCTGGCAATATTGCTTATAATTTGCAACTTCTTGAAGGCAAGCCACTGATTATGGCTACTGTAGGTGAAGATTTTGTACCATATATGGCATGGCTGAATAGAAACAATTTAAATACTAGGCACGTAAAAGAAATTCAAAATAGTTTTACTGCGCAAGCCTACATCACAACCGACTTAGACGACAATCAAATCACTGCTTTTCACCCAGGTGCAATGGTGGAATCACACCAAAACAGCGTAAAAGTCGCTTCCAACGTTTCATTGGCAATTATTGCGCCCGATGGCCGCGATGGCATGTTTCAACACGCTAAAGAATGCTTTGATGCTGGCATTCCGTTTTTATTCGACCCTGGTCAAGGTTTGCCGATGTTTAATGGTGAAGAGTTGATGCATTTTATTGAAATGGCAACCTATTTGGCTGTGAACGATTATGAGTCTCAAGTAATCCAAGACAAAACTGGCTTAAATTTGGAACAGCTTGCCACAAAAGTAACAGCCTTAATTGTGACCCTAGGTGGACTTGGCTCACACATTTATGCTAACGGTCAACGTTTTGAGATTCCGTGCGTTAAAGCTGACAAGATAGTAGACCCAACAGGCTGTGGCGATGCTTATAGGGCTGGGCTATTGTATGGCATCGCGAATGGTTGGGATTGGCCGACTTGTGGCAGATTAGCAAGTACCATGGGCGCAATAAAAATTGCAAGCCGTGGTGGACAAAACCACAAGCCAACGAGAGCAGAAATTGAACATATTTATACGCAAGCGCTTGTGAACCAAGTGGCTACGGAGGAAAAATTGGCTTAATAGCGTTTATTTTAGGAGTAGCAAATGAAAAAATCTAACTTATTTTTAGTAGCGCTCATATCAGTATTTTTAGTGGCTTGCGCAAGCTCTAACTCTGGTAGCGTTTATAAACGTGACGATGCGCGTAAAGTGCAAACGGTTAAAACTGGCGTGGTTGAAAGCGTACGCTCAGTGAAGCTAGAAGGCACACAATCGCCCGTAGGCACGATAGCTGGCGGCGCGATAGGCGGTATTGCTGGCGGCGCGATAGGCAGCGGTCGCACAAGCACACTCGGCGCTGTAATAGGCGCTGTTGCTGGCGGTATTGCTGGAGCAGCAACCGAAGAAGTTGTGACACGTAAAGATGCACTTGAAATCACAGTCAAGCTAGATGGTGGTGGTTTAATCGCAATTGTGCAAGAGGCAGATGAAGAATTTAAACCAGGAGATATTGTACGTATTGTAGAAGGTGGCGATACTTCCCGAGTAACGCACTAGTAAAATTACGCACTCTAATATGTTTTCGATTAAGAATACTAGTTATATATTTTTGTCATCAATTGGTCATATAACTTTCATCATTTATTCACGCTAATTACATAACATCTCTCGAAATTAACGGAGAGATGTTATGCAAAATAACCTATCAAAGATTCAACCGTCAGCAATACAGTCATTCGACACACTGCAACTAAACTTACCTGCAAGCAGCCAGCAAAAAGGTCTTAACGTCAGCATTGCACGCGATGCTTCTGAAGTCGCCGAAGCCCAGCGCTTACGTTACAAAGTATTTGCAGAAGAAATGGGTGCAGAGCTCAATAGCACTAACGGCCTAGACATTGATGGCTTTGATGCATATTGCGACCATCTTTTAGTAAGAGAGACAGAAACCAATCAAGTGATAGGTACATATCGTATTCTCACACCGCATCAAGCGCTACAAGCAGGCGGCTATTATTCTGCGGGGGAGTTTGACTTAACCAGACTATCTCACTTATTTTATAGCACGGTTGAACTTGGTCGCGCATGCGTTCATCAAAATTATCGAAGTGGCGGCACAATCACCATGCTTTGGGCAGGCTTAGCAAAATATATGCAAATGCACAATTACGAATATATGATTGGTTGTGCAAGCGTACCAATGAACGACGGTGGTCACATGGCGGCAAGTCTATACCATCGCCTTAAGGATGATTATTTATCCCCACCAGAATACCGAGTATTTCCACATACACCGCTTCCAATGGCTGCGCTTGATAAAGATATTCAAGTGGTTTGCCCGCCTCTAATTAAAGGGTATATGCGTTTAGGTGCCTATATTTGTGGCGAGCCAGCTTGGGATGCCTCTTTTAACACGGCCGATATGCTGGTAATGTTACCTTTATCTAAAATAAACGGTAGGTATGCAGCGCATTTCTTAAAATAAATTTGCAACAAACTTCATCTTTCACGCGGGTATACCGCATCACACGTATTGTAATTCATACCCTTGTTGGCATTGGAATTACCGCTTTTGTATTGCCTTTTACTAAAAAAAGTTGGCGGCTTGCCCTCACCCGCTGGTGGTGTAAAAGTCTAATGAATTGCTTTAAAATTAAAGTCATCGCGCACGGCACACTACCTGATACCAATATTTCAAATACTATGTTTGTTGCAAACCATATTTCTTGGGTGGATATTCATAGCATCAACAGCATTATTCCACTGCGGTTTATCGCTAAAATTGAGGTAGAAAGCTGGCCTGTATTTGGATATTTAGTAAGCAAATCTGGCACACTATTTATTAATCGTAACATTCGTAAAGATGCTTCGCGGATCATAGAAATGACAACGGCAAGCCTCGCAGATGGGGATAATGTATGTTTTTTTCCTGAAGGCACCACGACTGACGGCACGCATATTTTGCCCTTTAAAAGTAGCATCGTGCAGGCGGCAATTAATACAAAAGCAAAAATATATCCTGTCGCTATTTTTTACCCACTGCCAGATAAAAAAGCCAATATTGAGATGGCATATGCGGGCGAGACGACGATGGCAGAATCAATGTTACAAATACTCAATCTTAAGCAACCCATCGTAGAGCTACATTTTTTGGCGCAAATCGATTGTGAAGGATTAACAAGACAAGCTGCTACTAAACTTGCTTTTGAGGCAATCAATGCTAAATTAGCGCTGCCGCTTGGTCCCTCACATCCGAATTCACTTGCATGATCGCCTGAGTTTCTAAACACAAGGCCGTTAATTTTCCTCCCCATAAACAGCCTGTATCTAAGGCATGAATATTATTGCGTTGTCGTAACCCTAAGGCCGACCAATGTCCGCATATAATTGCCGTGTTTTGAGATCGTCGATTTGGCACATCAAACCATGGCATGAAACCTTGCGGAATATTTTGTAATTCGCCTTTAAATTCAAAATCCATTTCGCCAATAGTAGAACAAACGCGCATACGTGTCATGGCGTTGGTAATGACACGCAATCGATCAAAACCTTTTAAATCATCGTGCCAACTTTTTGGATGATTGCCATACATATGCATTAAAAAAGTATTGTAAGAATCTGCCCTTAAAGCAGCCTCTACTTCTTGTGCAAAACTGATGGCATGATCCAGCGTCCATTGCGGAAATAATCCTGCATGTACCATCGCATAGTCATGCCCAGCAATGTTTTGCGAGTGCAATAAGGGCTGATGTCGCAACCATGAAAACAAAACATCGCTATCAGCCGATTCTATACTGGTCTGCAGCGTATCATGTCGATGTGCTTGCTTGATGTTGTGCTTTACTGCAAGCGCATGTAAATCGTGATTTCCTAATACCATCTTAAGCGATTGTTGATGTTCATAACACCAGCGCAATACCTCTAACGAACCACTGCCACGGTTAATGATATCTCCCACCAGCCAAAGGGTATCGCGCTTTACATCAAATTGAATTTTTTCAAGCAAAGCTTGAAAAGCATGATAACAACCTTGAATATCGCCTATTGCGTATGTAGCCATGCCTGTTTAATCAATCATCACAAAATAAAAAAGCCGCTTAAATTTAATCTAAGCGGCTTTTAAAATCAGTTAAAACTTATTTAGCCAATGTTGCTGGATCAAAACTGGCACCTGACTTATTTGCCATAATTGCAACAGCTTCAGCAATTTCACCTTCTGTTAAATCTGGGTTGCCGCCTTTAGCTGGCATTGTACGAATACCTTCTACAGCATGTTTTACTAACGTTGCATAACCTTGTGCGATACGTGGTTCCCACTGCCCTTTATCACCAATTTTAGGTGCATTCATTAAACCTGCCTCGTGACACATTGCGCAACCCTTAACAACCTCTTCACCCGTTTTTGCGACTACCTCGGTCACTGCTGGTGCAACTTCTACCGCAGCAACGGGTTTAATATTTTCTTCTACATTAGCAACAACAGGTGCTGGCGCTTCTTCTGCTGGGGGAGATTTAATCATTAAAACGACTAATGCCGCCACCAAAATCAAACCAAATATAATTACCATTGGTTGCAAAGTACTTGGGCTTTTGTGACCCTCATCTTGTTTACTCATGTTACTACTCCTAAACGTTAATCAATAAAAATAACTGTAAAAATAACTGTAAAAATAACTAATGTCGAATGATAACTTAAAACCTAAATATCTTAAATAGATACTACTTTGCTATAATTCACATCTTTAATGAGTCAGTTTTGAATAAAACCCTCAGATATGACGAAATGGCGCCCGTAGCTCAGCTGGATAGAGTGTTGGTTTCCGAAGCCAAAGGTCGTGGGTTCGACTCCCGCCGGGCGCGCCATAATTGACCTGTATAGGCATGTAAGTGGTTACTAACTTATTTTTTCTTGTGCCCATCTCGTGCCCATTTCGTGCCTATTTTGTGCCCTCTTCGTGCCCAACAAATTTATCAACTAATTATAATTTGATAATTTGACCATTAGTTTTTGTGCCCATCAAATTTAACACACTAACTGACTTCATTATATTGTCTTTGGTTCAAATTACCTAAATTTTTTGCTCGCGAAGGCGTACTATGGGGGATATTCCGTTGAAAAACTCTAACTTATTTCACGCTACCACCTAGCAGAGTTTTTATTTCAGCCTATTTTTTTATTTGATTTGAATTAGCGTGGATTCATCTGTTTTAGTGCCG